>Ga0070729_10003889_pt1 | contig 16774 bp, 12 predicted proteins | sample tdDd472_FD_66725 | JGI IMG/M metagenome (GOLD analysis project Ga0070729, IMG submission 66725) | Marine sediment microbial communities from the Atlantic coast under amendment with organic carbon and nitrate - tdDd47.2 | ecosystem: Environmental > Aquatic > Marine > Coastal > Sediment | place... | reverse complement strand
CGATCCTCGCGTCGGCGGCCTTCGGCTCGATCAATGGGACCACCGTCGGCAACATCATATCCACGGGCGTGGTCACCATACCGCTGATGAAGCGAAACGGCTTCAAGCCGGAACAGGCCGGCGCGATCGAAGCGGTCGCGTCCAATGGCGGGCAACTGGCGCCGCCGATCATGGGAACAACGGCATTTCTCATCGCCGATTTCCTGCAGATCGACTACGCGACCGTCGTGATCGCCGCAGCCATTCCTGCTGCGCTCTATTTCATCGGAATCTATCTGCAGGTTGACGCCATTGCGCTGCGCCGGGGGCTGCATGGCTTGCCGCGCTCCGAACTGCCAGTGCTCGGCAAGGTCATGCGCGCGGGCTGGATCTACCTCTTTCCCATCGCGCTTCTCGTTTATCTGATGATCGGTCAGGGCTATCAGCCGACGACCTCGGGCATCTATGCGTCGGTCGCGCTGCTCATCCTGACGCTCGTCAAGTTTCGCAGGCTGCCGGGTATCGGGCGGATTGTCGCCGCCCTCTCGGGCAGCGGCGAAAGCCTGCTGACCCTGATCATCATCGGCGGCGGCGCGGGTATCGCGATCGGCGTGCTGTCGCTGTCGGGTCTGGGCTTCCAGCTTGCCGCTGCGCTCGCGACGCTGTCGGAGCATGCCGGCCTGTTCATCGCGCTGGTTGTTACCGCCATCGTCTGCATCATCCTCGGAATGGGCATGCCGACCTCGGCCGTCTATATCGTGCTGTCGATCATCCTGGCTCCCTCCATCGTCAAGGCCGGAGTCGAACCCCTGGCGGCGCATCTTTTCCTGTTCTATTTCGGCATGCTCTCCATGGTGACGCCGCCGGTAGCTGTCGCGAGTTACGTGGCGGCGTCGATGGCCCAGGCGTCGATGTGGTCGACAAGCGTCATCGCATTGCGCCTGTCTGCCGTGGGGTTCTTCGTTCCGTTCATGTGGGCCTTCAATCCGGCGCTGATCGGTCACGGGTCACCGCTCGCCATCGGGCTCGCCGTCTTCTCCGTCACTTCGGGAACGATCCTGCTCGCGCTGGCGCTGTCCAAGCTGGGTACGTCGACTTTCGGTCATGTGGGTATCGGAGGACCGCTCATCGTCGCCGGGATCGCGATCGGAACGTCGACGCTGTGGCTCGGACCGGAGCAGTTGGCGGGGGCGGTCCTGTCGCTCGCCGGTATTGTCGTCGCACTGCTTGTTCGCAGGATGATCCTGCAACGCTATACTCCGGGGCTTGCAACGATCGCGGAGTGAAATCGACGGATGCCCGCCATACGCCCTTATGAAACCCGCGCCGGGATCAAGTCCGCCGAACGGGCGATGCGCGTCTTCGAGGTGTTCTTCGAACGAAGGTGCCCGCTGAAGGTGACCGATATCGGCCGCGCGCTCGATATGCCCCAGTCATCAACGTCGCTGCTCCTCAAGGCGCTGGCCGATCAGGGTTATCTGATCTATCACGCGGAAACGCGAAAATACTTCCCGTCCGTGCGGCTCTCGATGATCAGCGGATGGATCGCTGACGCGCGTTTTCCCGATGCCGGCATCTATCAGCAGATGCAGGAACTCTCGGAGCGTTACGGGCAGACCGTCGCCCTGTGCGTGCGCAAGGACCTTTACTACGAGATCCTGTCGGTGATCCCGGCTCGCACGAGCCTGCGCTACGAAATGAAGCCGCGCGAGCTGCGACCGCTGGCGCGCACCACGATTGGCCAGCTCCTGCTCAGCGCACATGATGACGGCTATATCGGCCGGCTGCTCCGCCGCACCAACAGCCTTGAGCCCGACCTAGCCGGAAAGGTGGTCCTAGACGACGCGATCCGGCAAATCGGCGAATGGCGCAAGCGGCAGCTCGCCTATTCCGAAAGCCACGCGGTACAGGGTGTCAGCGTTCTCGCTGTTTTGCTCCGGCAGCCTCGCGTCGAGGAGAACCTCGCGCTGGCGCTGGTAGGCCCGATCGAACAGGTGCGCCTTATCCGGGAAGAGGCGGAGGAAGCGCTTCTGTCCGTCAGGGAAAAGATCGCGAAGATGCCCGTCGCCGGCTAGCGCGCGTTCGCTTCAAACGGAAACGTTTGAAGCAAAGATATGCGCGCCAGCTTTCTAAAGTGGAGCATGTAACCTTACGCTCAAATGATTTCATTTGAGCGGGACATGCTCTAGGCGACGGCAACCATGAGTTTGTGCAGCCCTTCCTGGACGGTGCGCCCGTCATGGCACAACAGCGACAGCCGGGAGGTAATGATACCCTTGTCGCCCGACGATGTGACGCGGGTCGACACGATTTCCGCCGCAAGATAAGCAGTGTCGCCCGGTACGAGCGGGCCGGCAAAGCGCCATTCATCGAGGCCGAGCAGGGCCAGGACAGGTTCCCTGAGGCGGAATATCTGTGCCGCGAAACCGAGCGCGAGCATGATACCGAAGGAGCCGTGGAGAACCGTCCGCCCGGCCGGTTGGGTGGCGCCGAACACGGCGTCCGCGTGAACCGGAGACCAGTCGCCCGAGAGCATGCAGGACATGGCGAGGTCGCTCTCGCTGATCGTCCGTCGCGTGCTTTCGAAACGCTGACCGGGCTCCAGTCCCGCGAAGGTCAGCAGGCCCGTCTCAGCCATTTCCGTCGATCGACTCGTGTCCGCCAAGCCCCGGCTTGTATTGCTTGTTCAGGAAATCCCCGATGCCCTGATCCTGCCATCCGCCCTTCTGGCGGTAAGTCAGCTGATCCTGCTTCGCGAGGCAGTAATCCATTGAAGCTTCCCAGCTCATCTCGAGCGCGAGGCGGAAGCCGTCCTTGGTCGCGCGCGCTGCCTCGGGATCCTTGGCCGCTATTTCGGAAGCGATTTCCATGACATGCGACTTCAATGTCTCGGCCGGGACCGATGCGTTGATGAAACCGATCCGCGCGGCCTCGCGGCCGTCGAAAGGCCGTCCCGTCAAGGCGTAGAAAAGTGCGTCGCGCGGGTTGAGCAGATTGGCCAGCGTCTTGGAGACCGATCCGCCGGGAAACAGCTTGAAGTTGATCTCCGAGAGACCGAACCGCGTGTCGTCGCCGGCGAAGGCGAGATCGCATCCCTCGACGATGGAGAATGCGCCACCGAAACAGTCGCCATTGACCATGGCGATGGTCACCTTCGGATAGTAGCGCAGCGTGCGCCCGCGCCATTCGACAGCGTCGCGGTAAATCCGTTCGAAATTCGTGGCGTTGTCCTTGTTCTCGATGAAATACTGCTTCAGGTCCATGCCTGCGCAAAAGGCGCTTCCGGCGCCGGTGAACACGACCACATTCACGTCCGGATCCCAGCGAAGGGCTTCCAGGACCGCCATGACATCGGCATGAAGCTGCGGGCTCATGGCGTTGCGCTTTTCGGGCCGGTTGAAGGTGATCGTCGCCACCTTGTCGGCGACATCCACCAGGATGGTTTCATAGGTCTTGGACATTGTTTTTCCTTATTGTGCGAAAGTTTCGATCGAGGCCCGGAGCGCCTTCTTGTCCACCTTTCCGTTCGCGAGGCGGGGAAGCTCGGCGACGTAATGGATGTGCCGCGGCTTCTTGTAGCTGGCGATCCGGGTGCGGCAGAAAGCGATGAGTTCGTCAGCGTCCGACTGTTCGCCGGCGCGGGCGACGACGAAGGCACAGACGGCTTCGCCCCAGCGGGCGTCCGGAACGCCGATCACCGCCGCCTGATCGACAGACGGGTGCTGCAGGAGGGCTTCCTCGACCTCGCGGGGATAGACATTCTCGCCGCCCGTGATGATCACGTCCTTCATCCGGTCGACGATGGTGAGGAACTGTTCGTCGTCGAGCCTTCCGACATCGCCCGAGCGGACCCAGCCTTCCACCAGCGCCGACGCCGTGGCCTCCGGCTGGCGCCAGTAGCCGCGCATTATGGTCGGGCCGCCCAACCAGACTTCGCCGGTCTCGCCGGGGCTGGCCACGCAACCGTCCGGGCGGACGATGCGGACACGCGACCGGAATGTCGCCTGGCCAGCGGAACCAAGCCGGGCGACCTGTTCGGGCGAACCTTCGATAATGTGCTGATGGGCCTGCAGGACCGTCGATACCCCCGTTTCGGTCATCCCGTAAAACTGGATGAGGACGGGGCCGAACGTGTCGATCGCGCGGCGCAGCACCGGCACCGGCATCGGTGCCGAGGCGTAGTAGACGGCTCGAAGGGACGACAAGTCGACCGGATTGGCGGCCTGTTCGTCGAGGAACATCTGCACCATGATTGGAGCCAGGTGGACCCCGGTTACTCGACATTCGGAAATCATGTCGAGGCTCGACCGGGCATCGAACTGGCGCAGCGTGAAACAGGTCGCACCGGCAATCGCATAGCCGAGCTGTTTCGATTTCGCCCCGATGTGAAAGAGCGGCATGACCAGCAAGGCGCTGTCGTCCTGCCGCACGCCGCCCGCGGTTACGACTTCTTCGGCAAGCGCTACCTGGCTCGCGTGATCGAGCATGACGCCCTTCGGGCGCCCGGTCGTGCCGGACGTATAGATCAGATAGGCGAGGTCGTCCGGTTTCGGGGGAGCGGGCGGGGCGCCGGGCCGGGTGAGATCCTCCAGCGGTTCAGCCCAGTCGGGGCCGCCATCCGGGCAGATCAGCCGGATACCGGCGGGCAGGCGCTCGCGAGTGGCGTCGACGGTTGCGGTGAATTCGGGTTCGAATATCAGGCAGGATGCGCCGCTGTCCTCAAGGATATAGGCGATTTCAGGCGGCGCGAGCCGCCAGTTGACAGCCACGCCGACAAGCCCGGAAACCTCGCAGGCGGCGAAACCTAGGATTTGCACCGGCCCGTTCTTGGCAAGGACCGCGACCCGATCGCCCGGCTGGAGCCCGCCGGCGAGGAGTTCGCAGGCGAGGCCGCAGGCGCTTTCGTACAAGTCCTGGAAGGTCAGCGATCCTTCTTCGTGAATCAGCGCCGGGTGGTTTGGAAAGCAGCGCGCGCCACGCGCGTGGATTTCTGCGATCGTCGTCATGCGGGAATGGTCCATTTGCGGGTCGGAGCAACAGCGAACCGCTCGATCCGTTCGTGGTCGAGGAGGGCCGCGAGGTTGCCTTCGGGACGCTCGATATGACCGCCGGAAATCGACAGCGGAGCCTTGAGGACATGGTCGCGCATCAGCAGGAACGACGTCGCTTCGGCAGGCAGGACGCGGGCGTCGGTCGGCAATCCGGCATGCAGATCGAGGACGTGAAGCGCGCCAGCCTGGCTTTCGCCGAACAGGCCCGCTACGATCACGGCGCTTGCCTTTGCCGCGAGGTCGGCCATCAAAAGCGCCTTGCGCAGCCCGAAGCGCGACACCTTGATGCTCAATCCGGTGGCACCCAGAGACAGGAACGCCGTGGCGGAGGAAACGCCGTCGAGCGAGAAATCGGTAATGAGCGGGATCGCGGATGACCTGGCTATTTCGGTGAGACGCGGATCCGGCTTCAGATTGTAGGGGTCCTCGACGGCGATGACGCCCACTTTCGCCATCTCGCTCATATAGGATGCGGTTTCCTCGCAGGTCAGGCCGGCATTGACATCCACATAGATGGCCGCGTCACCGCCCGCGGCCTCGCGGACTGCCTGCACGGCGGCGATATCGGTTGCGAGGCCTTGACCGCCCTTGACCTTGAATGTCCCGAAGCCGTGCATGGCGATCTGTTCCCGGGCTTCTCCGGCCATCGCCTCGGGTGCCGCACGCGTTAGCGTGATCGAGACGGGAATGCGACGCTTCGAGTCTGAGGCGGGGTGCGCCAAATCCGCGAGCGCGTTTTCCAGGAAGGCTTTTGGCGCGTGCATTTCAACGAGACGAGACAGGCCCTGGGCCCGCGCCTCCGGGCTCAGACCCAGCAGCGGCAAGACAAGACGCTCGAAGGCGAAAGCCATTGTCGCACCATCGAAGCCGTTCCAGGTCGGTTTGGCGACGACTTCCGCCGCTCCCTCCCGGCCGTCCCGCGTGCGCAGGCGGAGCAACAGAAATTCCGCGCTGTCCTCGCCGCCTCCGGCCCAGCGCACAGGCCGGTGATAGGGCAAGGCATAGCGATGCAGAAACACCTCGCCGATCCCGGTGATTTCCTGTCCGTCAGGCGGCTGCATTTTGAAATGACGCTCCTCCGCAAGGTTTTGGCCACTCTATGCAAGAACGTATCGCGGGACTATCGGACGCGCATCGCTATCACATATGCGATGAATTGAATCGGATCAGGGGGCATGCGTTACGTGGGGCAGGGTTCACATTCATATCAAGATGATTACGCTCGGGAGCGCTTGCGAGGGCTGTCAAACGACAGACATGGGCGTGCGAAGCTGTCGTTGCCCAAAGGACTTTCCGTTAGACAATGGGTCGGAAACTCGACCGTCATCCGTGATTTTTTCTCAGCGGAGAATGGTATCCGCCATGCGCGCCTGCCCTGGGAGAGGGTCGAGCCTACGACAGGAGGCGGGCTGAACGGCTGGACTTTGTTCGCGTGTAGGGGTTCAGGGCCTGGCGCTTGTCCTTCGTTCTTTATCCTCAGGAATTCATGAAAAGCGTTCGATAGGTCTCACGTAAAACGTTCTTCTGGACCTTGCCCATCGTGTTGCGCGGCAGGTCGTTTACGAGCAGCAATTTCCGGGGTTGCTTGAAACGGGCGAGACGATTTCCGACTGCTGACTTGATCGCTTCGAGGTCCGGCGTTTGGCCGGGCCTGGCTACGATCAACCCGACAACCGTTTCGCCAAAATCCGCGTGCGGTACGCCGATCACGGCGCTCTCGACGACGCCCGGCTGTTCATCGAGAAGCAACTCGATTTCCTTCGGATAGATATTGTACCCGCCGGAAATGATGAGGTCCTTGTTTCGCCCGACGATGTGGACATAGCCGTCCTCGTCGATCCGACCGAGGTCTCCGGTGATGAAGAACCCGTCGTCGCGCAGCTCCGCGGCCGTCTTGTCCGGCATTTGCCAGTAGCCGGCAAAAACATTGGGCCCGCGCACCTCGATCTGGCCCACTTGGCCTTGCGCGAGTTCCTCCCCGGTCTCGGCATCGGTAATCTTCAACTCGACACCGGGGACGGGAAATCCGACCGTGCCGGGGCGCCTTTCCCCGTCATAGGGGTTGGATGTGTTCATGTTGGTCTCGGTCATGCCGTACCGTTCGAGTATTCGGTGGCCGGTGGCTTTCTCGAAACGGGCATGGGTTTCCGAGAGAAGCGGGGCGCTGCCGGACGTGAAGAGACGCATGTGGCTTACCAGATCGGCGGTCAGTCTTGGGTCGTCGAGAAGCCGCGTGTAGAACGTCGGTACGCCCATCATCGACGTCGCTTTCGGAAGCTGGGCGATAATTGCGTCGACGTCGAACTTCGGAAGGAAGATCATCGATCCGCCGGCCGCGAGCATGACGTTCGTCGCGACGAAAAGCCCGTGTGTGTGAAAAATCGGCAGCGCATGCAGGAGCACATCGTCTTGATCGAAGCGCCAGCACTCCACCAGTGTTTCGGCATTGGACAGCAAGTTGCCGTGGGTCAGCATGGCGCCCTTGGAGCGGCCCGTGGTCCCGGACGTATAGAGGAGGGCGGCGATGTCGTGCGTCTCGCGTGCCTCCGTCCGGAATGTCGACGGCATTGGTTCAGCCGCTTCGGCGAGCGTGCCGGTGCCGTCCGCGCCAAGCGTCACGATGCGTGCGCCAAGGGCTTCGGCCATATCACTGAGCGGGGCTTCCTTGCCGCTGTCGCAAACCACCAGTTTTGATCCGCTGTCCTCGACGAAATACGCCAGTTCGTCGGTCGTGTAAGCCGTGTTGAGCGGAAGGAACACGACGCCCGACTGTACGCAGGCCGCGTAGAGAGCAAGCGCGTCGGGCGACTTTTCGATCTGCGCCGCGATCCGATCGCCCGGTTCGAGGCCGAGCTGGACCAGCAGGTTCGCCATCCGGGCGGCGTTGGAGAGGAAGTCCGCGTAGCTGATCTCCGTGCCGTCGCTGAGATGCAGGAACGGAGCCGTCTTGCCCGCGTGGCGTCCGAACAGCCGGTCGAAAAGTGGGTTGGGCATTAGCTCTCCTCAGGTCTGTAATTCGAATGCCGCGGCGGCCAGTGACTTCACCTGTGCGGACGCGGCGATCTTCCCGGCGGCGGCGAACTGCTCCTGGTTCTGCGAGGCCTTCGGCAGGTTATAAAGATAGTTCACCATCGCGCCTGCGGACTGTTCCTGCCCCTTAGGTGAGGGGTCTGCGCCCGCGTGAACCGCATGCACCTCGGCCCCGTTGCCGAGATGAAACCGCGCCACCGGATCAAGCGGCAGACCGTCGGTGCGTTTGGCCATCAGAATATAACGGGCAGCTGCCCGCAGGATGCGGTCGGTGTCGTCCGGCTCCAGTATCGCATCCTGCCGCTTCAACCATTTGCAGAGCCCGGGGATCGGCGAGAGCGTGACGAAGGTCTTGATGGCCGGCAGTTCCATGGAAAGATCGGCTGCGACCTGCTTGATCAGTGAATTGCCGAAGGAGATGCCGGAGAGACCGGCCTGGCAGTTGGATATAGAATAGAAGGCGGCGGTGTCGGCGTCCTCGGGCCTCAGTCGCTCGCGGTCGTCCGCGAGCAGCGTCCGGATGGCGCCGGGGACGCCGCTCGTCAGAGCAACCTCGACAAAGATCAGCGGTTCGTCCGGCATGGCCGGATGGAAAAATGCGAAGCAGCGCCGGTCCGGCGGCTCAAGGCGGCGCCGCAGTTCTTCCCAGCTGTCGATGGCGTGAACCGCCTCGTAGGCAATGATCTTTTCGAGAATATGCGCCGGGCTCTCCCAGCTGATCCGTCGCAGCACCAGGAAACCGCGATTGAACCAGGATGCGAAGAGGTGGCGGAAATCCAGGTCCAACGCCTGTAAATCCGGTTCGCCGGATCCTAGGCGCAGCAGGTCTTGCCGCATGCGGACCAGTTTCCCGGTCGCGTTCGGCACCCGGTTGATCCGGCGAATGAGCTCCTGGCGCGGCGGCTCAACAGCTTCCATGAACGCGCCATAGGTTTCGCGCGTGGCGCCCTTCTCCAGACGGCCGAGGGCTTCGCGCACGCGATCTGCGTCAATGGTCATTTCACGAGCGATGAAGCGGAAGAAGGCGAGCTTTTCCGTATCGTCGAGCTCCTCGTACTTTTGAAGTATCCTGCCGCCCAAAACGGTGGTGGAGGTCTCCGCGACTGAGTCCGCGAGCGCTTGGCAGATGTCCTCGATCGACCGGTTGTCTCCGCCGATTTCGATCCGCAGCCCGAGCCGTCTGTCAAATAGCGTGGACATGATCTCGGCAAGGAAGCTCATCGCGGCTCTCGATTTTCAGTGCGGGGTGGGGATCAATTTTCCACGTGCAAATGGACCCCGTATGCATTCCAAAATCTGAATGTTGTATACAATGCTTTCCGAACGATATGTCATTATACGGACGAGTGGAAGGCGTTGGGATGCGGATTTTGGTCCTGTTTTTCCATATAAATCTGAACGAAGGAAAATTCCTTTTGCTATATGGGTCGTGCATGCCGATATTATCGGGTTGTATGCAATCTTTCAGTAATTGTGTTGCATAAGGAAAAATTTGCGCCTATCGTCAGTTCGGGTCCGGGCTTTCCCTGAGGGGCCGGCATGGAAATTGGGAGGATCCACATGCTCGACAGTAGCGCCACAACGAGCGATGGCGGAATTGCTGTGCTCGATCCACGCGGGACGCCGCCAAAGGTAACGGGCAAAGATCCCGCCTCACGGCTCGACAGCCTGAACGACAAGACTGTCTATCTGATCGACAGCCGGTTCGACGATTCCATCGAGTTACTGAAGCAGATTCAGGTCTGGTTTGCTGAACAGATGCCCAGCGTGCGGACGAAGCTGGTGCAGATGGCCAGCACATACGCCAAGGACGATCCTGATCTTTGGGAAGAGATTCGCGACCAGGGGCATGCCGCCATCATCGGGGTCGGGCATTGCAGCACGTGCGCGCCGGCCGTCTCGACTCATGCGGTGACGCTGGAGACGAAGTACGGCGTGCCGACTGTTGCCGTTCATACCGAGAAATTCGTACGGGTCGTGCGGTCGGTCACTCGCATGGCCGGCCTGCCGCAGCTGCCGCTCGTTTTTGTCCCCCAGCCGGTCATGGGCAAGTCGCCCGCCGAGCTGGCCGACTATGTGAAGGGCGACGATCCGGTTACCGGCAACGGCGTCATGCGCGAGATTATCGACGGATTGACCAAGGCCCTGCCGCAGCCCGACGCGAGCCAGATCGGCGCGCCGAAGATCGAGCGCACGCGCGTGATCTCGGTCGAGTCGGAAGCGGCTGTGCAGGACTTGTTTCGAAGCAATAACTGGACCGACCAGTTGCCGATCGTCCCGCCGACAGAGGAGCGGGTTGCGGAAATGCTGGCGGGTACCAGCCGCAAGCCGGATGAGATCGTTGGCCGAATGCAGCCGACAAAGAATCGCGGGCTGTGGAGTTACACGGTCGAGAACGTCGCGGTGAACGCGGTCATGGCGGGGGCTAAGCCGGAATATTTCCCGGTGATCCTGGCGCAGGCGGCGGCCAGCTACAGCGCCCGGTCGAGCTCCTCGAGTTCGGCGGCGACGATGAGCATCGTCAATGGCCCGATCCGCAACGAAATCGGCATGAATTGCGGGCTGGGCGCGCTCGGCCCCTACAATCATGCCAACACGACCATCGGGCGCGCATACAGCCTGCTTTCGCAAAACCTTCAAGGCGGTTCGGTGCCTGGCGAGAGCTATATGGGGTCGCTGGGGAACAACTATCTCTATACCGGCCTGACCTTCGCCGAGAATGAAGAGCGGTCCCCGTGGGAGCCTCTGCATGTGCAGAAGGGATACAAGCCGGAGCAAAGCACAGTCTCGATTTTCTGGGGCTGCCGCTCCAACACCAACAATCTCGGTCTGCGTGAGAAGCACTGGCGCGAGCATATCGGCCACATGCTGCGCGGCACGGATGCGATCACGGCTCCGGTCCTTGTGCTCGACCCGATCGTCGCGAGGCAGTTCGTCAGTCGCGGCGGGTTTGAGAAGAAGCAGGACCTGATCGACTGGCTGCACGAAACCGCACGGATGAAGGCCAGCGAATATTGGGACCTGCAGCTAGTGCAGAATTACATTTACCCGCTCGCGACATTCGGCGATGCGCCCTTCGCGGAGCGACTCGCCGAAGGCGATGATGCGATGATCAACATGTTCCGCAAGGAAGAGATTACCGTTGTCGTGGTGGGGGGAGAAACCAACGGCTACTGGCAGATCTATGGCGCTCGCCCCCAGGCGACCGTTCTGATCGATGACTGGCGGTAAGGCGGCGATGACGGACTACGACATCATCATCATCGGTGCCGGAGTGGCCGGGCTGACCGCTGCCGCGACGGCGGCGCGGCTGGGCTCGCATACGCTGGTCATCGATTCGATGGGTGTGGGCGGTCAGGTGATGACGGTGGACCGGATCAGCAATTTCCCCGGCTTCCCGGAGCCTGTCTCGGGGATCGAGCTCGGCCCGCTGCTGCAGGAACAGGCCGAGGCCTTCGGTGCCGAGATGCGGCTGGCATCGATGACCGGGATTGTCAGGTCGGAGGATGGACTGACCGTATCCTGCGACGACGGAGACATCTCGTGCCAGGCTGTGATCGTGGCGGCAGGATCGAGCCGCAGAAAGTCCGGGCTTCCCGGTGAGGAAGCGCTTGAGGGGCGCGGCGTCTCGCATTGCGCTTCCTGCGACGGTCCGCTTCTTCGGGGGCGGACGGTCGTTGTCGTGGGCGGTGGCGACTCGGCTTTCGATGAGGCGGCGGTGTTGTCGGACTATGCGGATACGGTGATCCTGGTCTATCGGAGCGGGATGCCTCGGGCTCAGCATCAGGCGGTCGCCGAGGTGAGCGGGCGGGATAACATCGTTCGAAAACCGAGCACGACGGTCGAGGCACTGGAAGGCGAAAGCGGCCTGACGGCGGTCCGGCTGCGCGACAATGTAAGCGGTGCGGTCGAAACCGTCGCTGCGGACGGTGTGTTCTTCTATATTGGCCTCGATCCGAATACCGCCTTTCTCAGCGGCTTGCTGGAGCTCGACGCCGACGGCCGTATCCGGACCGATGGCAATCTGCAAAGCTCGCATTCGATGATCTTCGCTGCGGGCGACATCCGCGCGGGCGCGGTGAGCCTCCTTTCCGCTGCGGCGGGAGACGGTGCGACGGCCGCGATATCTGCCCACAGGGCCGTCACCGCGATGGATACTCTCAAGGAGGCCGCGGCATGAGCGCGAACGAACAGAGCAAACAAAACCTCGCGGCTCGCAGCGGCCGGGCCGGACATTTGCGGGAAGCCATCGAACAGGACATCGTCAGCGGCCATTATCCGCCCGGCGCGCGTCTGGACGAGACGGAACTCGCAGCCCGGCATTCGGTATCGCGCACGCCGATCCGCGAGGCGCTGATGCAATTGAGCGCAATGGGGCTTGTCCGGTCGATCCCGAACAAGGGCTGCTTCGTCAACGAGGTGACGATGGCTGACCTGATCGGCATGTTCGAGGTCATGGCCGAGCTTGAGGGCATGTGCGCCCGGCTGGCCGCGCGCCGAATGACCGATGAAAGCCTTGCGGTGTTGGAATCTTTGCAAGCCGACTGCATGGCGGCCTGCGAGCGGCAGGCGGCGGACGACTACTATTATGCCAACGAACTATTCCACCGGCACCTCTACGACGCCAGCGGCAACAAGTATCTGGCGCAGGTAGCCGGTCAATTGCACACCCGGCTGAAACCGTTTCGCCGCCTGCAGTTGCGGGTGCCGAACCGGCTGGCGCATTCCGCCTCCGAGCACAATTCGGTGATCGAGGCGCTTCGGGCGCGCGACCCGAACCGTGCCGACGAACTGATGCGCCAGCACATCATCGTCCAGGGAGATTCCTTCAGCGATTTTCTGATGGCGATTTCGTCGGGCCCGGTTGGCAGCGAGCCGGTCGGAGCGCGGCTAGCCGCGCGTTGAGGGCGCAGCATCGGTCCAACAGCCTTCGGGCAAACAGTGACAACAAGGGAGGAAGACATGAAATTTGCAACCAAGACACTCGCCGCAACGGCGGCCATCTGCGCCGGGCTGGCTTCGATGCCGGTATCGGCCCAGAACTACGAGCCGTGGGAGCAGGAGCTCTATGATGCGGCGAAGCAGGAGGGCGGAGTGGTCTGGTATGTTTCCCAGACCACCAGCGAAATGGCCAACGCGATTTGCGCGGAATTCGTCAAGCGCTATCCCGACGTGAGCTGCGACGCGATCCGCGCCACAGGCAGCGTCACGTTCCAGCGCGTCATGCAGGAAGTGCAGGCAAATGCGGTGCAGGGCGACGTCTATTCCTCGAATGACGACACCGACTTCATCGAGATGCTCAAGGTCGATGCGCTGGCGGCCTACAAGCCCCACAACCTCGAATACATGCTTCCGTCGATGAAGGCGGCAGGCAACCAGGACGGTTACTGGTACGCCTCCAACATCTCGCCCTACGGGATCGTATACAACACCGATCTGGTCTCGGCGGATGAGGCCCCGAAAACATGGGCCGACCTGCTCGATCCGAAATGGAAGGACCAGCTGGCCATTGCCCATCCCGGCTTTTCCGGCAGCATGAGCATGTTCACCCTGGCAATGGAAGAGGCCTATGGCTGGGAGTATTTCGAAAAACTCGAGGCCAACAAGCCGCAGATCGGCCGCTCCGTCTCGGACGGCTATAACCTCGTCGTGTCGGGTGAGCGCAAGGTCGCCATCGCGCCGATCACACTCGGTCTCGGCGGCAAGATGGGCGGGAAGCCGGTCGACATCGTCGTGCCCGAGGACGGACTGATGCTGCCTCCGAGTGGCACCGGCCTGCTGGCCGCCGCGCCGCACCCGAATGCCGGAAAGCTTTTCGAAGAGTTCCTGCTCGGCAAGGAAGCGGCGCAGTTGCTGGCCGACGCCCACCGCTTTCCGTTGCGCAAAGACGTGCCGACGGCAGACGGCGTGCCTTCGCTCGCGGATACGCCGATGATCACGGCCGATCCGGGCACCGCCACCGAAAAGGTCGGACCGACCACCGAGAAGTTCCGCGAAACCTTCGGTATCTGAAGACCCTTCGGGAGCGCGGTTCCGCCGCGCTCCCTTCTCCCAAAGCGGCGAAATACGAGGAGCCTGCCCAGTGTCGACCACGACTTCGACGAACGTCGCCTATGGCGGCGCAGCCGCCAGGCCGCGTGTCGGACTCCTGAACCGGTTTCAGCCGAGCAGCCTCGTCTTCATCGGCATGAGCCTGGTGTTGGTCGTGCTGATCGTCGCGCCTCTGACCGCGCTGATCGTGAAAAGCTTCACGGATCCTGCGACGGGCGGATTCACCATCGCGAACTATATCGACGCTTACGGCAAAACGCGGCACGTGCAGGCCCTGGTCAACACGCTCTATATGGGCGTCGCCGTTGTGGTGCTCAGCCTGATCTTCGCCCTGCCGTTGGCCTGGGGCTGTTCCCGCACCGACATGCCGTTCAAGCCCTTCATCCGGGCAGGCGTATTCGGCGCCTTCATCATACCGCCCTATCTGGGCGGCATCGGCTGGATCCTGCTGGCGGGGCCGAATTCTGGCTGGATCAATCGTGCCTGGCAGGGATTGACCGGCAGCGAGGTCTCGATCGTCAACATCTTCAGCTTCGAGGGGCTGGTCCTGGTGATGGCGATCAACCTCTATTTCACGATGTTCGTTCTGATCAGCGCCGCTTTCGAGATGCTGAATTCCGAACTGGAGGACGCCGCGAACATCCTCGGCGCCGGACCGATCAAGACGGCGTGGAAGGTGACGTTTCCGCTGGTGCTGCCGTCGATTCTGGGCAGCGCGCTGCTGACATTCCTCGTCTGCATCGCGCTCTACGGCGTGCCGGCGCTGATCTCTATCCCCGCGCGCTTCCCGGTGGTGGTAATCCAGCTGTCGGAGTTCTTTTCCTATCCGCTGCGCATTGAGACCGCCGCGGCCTATTCGATCCCGCTATTGCTGATTACGGCTGTGTTGCTCCTGCTGCAGAGAATGATTCTGTCGCGCAAGGGATACACGGCGGTTACCGGCAAGGGCGGGGAGCGCAGAATGGTCCGGCTGGGACCGTGGCGCTGGGTTCTGTTCGGCTACAGCGCCTTCGTCGTGGCGCTATCGGTCGCGATGCCCGCGCTGGTGCTCTTCATGGCCGCATTCAGCAACTCCTGGGTCGGCGGCCTCTCGCTGTCGAACCTGACGCTGCAGAATTTCAACTACGTGCTTTTCGAGCACGCGACCTCGCAGCAGGCCATTGTCACCAGCCTCGGCCTTGGTGCGGTGGCGGCGACTTTCGCGGTACTGCTGGCGCTGTCCATTTCCTATATCGTGCAGCGGAAGCTGGTGCCTATGTCGGGAGTCCTGGGTTATCTGTGCATGGCCCCGTTCGTTATCCCGGGCATCGTTCTGGCGATCGCGTTCTACTCGGTCTACGCCCTGCCGCCGGTGGCGCTGTACGGGACCTACACGATCCTCGCGCTGGCCTTCGTCACCCGGTTCCTGCCGATCGCCTACACGACCGGATCGGCCGGCGTGCGGGCCATTCATCCCGAGATGGAGGAGGCGGTGAGGATCCTCGGCGGCGGTAGGCTCTACGCGATCCGCAAGGTAGTTGCGCCGCTCCTGAAACGTCCGCTGGCCGCCGGCTGGCTGTTGATCTTTGTGCCGGCCGCACAGGAACTGAGCACTGCGGTCTTCCTCGTCGGACCGAAGACGCGTGTCGTATCGGTCGTCCTGCTCGACATGACCGAGGAGGGCGAGATGGAGAAGCTCGCGGCGCTGGGCTCCGTGCTGCTGGTCATCATAACCGTCATGGTGCTGCTCGGCATCCGCCTGCTCGGCAGGGATTTCATGGTAAGGAGAAGCTGATGGGGCTGGAACTGGAACGACTTGGCCGCAAGTTCGGCGCTGTCGACGCGGTCCTCGACCTCGATCTCGTGCTCGAGGAAGGCGAATTCGTCTCGCTGCTCGGCCCCTCGGGCTGCGGCAAGACGACCACCCTGCGCATGATCGCCGGGTTCCTCGAACCTACGTCGGGCGCTATCACGCTCAATGGCAAGGTGCTGGCGACGCCAGCCGGGACGGTGCCGCCAGAGAAACGCGGCATGTCGATGATATTCCAGAGCTATGCGATCTGGCCGAACATGACCGTTTCGCAGAACGTCGCGTTCGGTCTCAACTTGCGCAAGCTTCCCGCAGCTGAGATCAAGCAGCGGGTGGGCGAAATCCTGGAGGTCGTACGGCTGAACCAGCTTGCGGACCGATATCCGTCGGAATTGTCCGGGGGCCAGCAACAGCGTGTGGCGTTGGCGCGCGCAGTCGTGATTCGTCCCGAGGTCCTGTTGCTGGACGAGCCGCTCTCGAATCTCGACGCGTCCCTGCGCGAGGAAATGCGCTTCGAGATCAAGCGCATCCATGACGAGTTCCGCATTACCTCGGTCTATGTCACGCATGACCAGGGCGAGGCGATGGTGACTTCGGATCGGATCGCGGTCATGAACCACGGCAAGATCGAGCAGGTGGCTTCCCCGTTCGAGCTCTATAACCGGCCGAGGACGAAGTTCGTAGCCAGCTTCATCGGTCGCACCAACTTCCTGGAGGCGCGGCCCGCCGGCGAGCGGCTGGAATTTGACGGGTTCAGCCTGCCGGCCGACTGCTGCGAAAGTCCGCCGCCGCAATCGGGCGTGGTGTTCTCGATGCGCCCGCAAGCCTTTTCGCTGCACGTGCAGGAACCCGCCAATGTCAACGGACCCGCGAT
>Ga0070729_10003886_pt1 | contig 16785 bp, 15 predicted proteins | sample tdDd472_FD_66725 | JGI IMG/M metagenome (GOLD analysis project Ga0070729, IMG submission 66725) | Marine sediment microbial communities from the Atlantic coast under amendment with organic carbon and nitrate - tdDd47.2 | ecosystem: Environmental > Aquatic > Marine > Coastal > Sediment | place... | reverse complement strand
TGAAATATTGCGCCGGCGAGAATTCGGTCAATGGCTTCACGATGCGGATCGGCGTCGACAAAGGCCCGCAATGGCAACTCGCGATTCCCTATCGCGGCGCCGCGAAGGACTATACCGCCAAAGTCGCCGTCGACGGCAAACGCTTCTCGATGAGCGGCACGGCCAGCCCGGACTGGCTTTTCGGCTGGCTGCGCCTCGACGAACTCGAAGCCATCGGCCAGGGCGACCAGCTCGCCATCGCAATCGGCGGACATTCCGTCGACCTGCCGCTCGTCGGCACCGCGGCGGTCATCCTCAAGATCCGGGCCTGCATGGGCATGTCTTAGCCGCAACGACAATTCGACTCTGCCGGCGGCGTATCCGCCGGCCCACAACGAAAAAAGACCGGCAAGAAACGTCACGCGGATCGGCGGGTGTCTTTCCCCCCGACCGGCCTCGAAGCCAACGAAAACGGATACGCAAACGATGAAACTCAACCACGCACTTCTGTTCGCCTTAGCCACCCTTGGCGGCCTCTCGGCGGCGCACGCTCAAAACGCGAAGAACATCGCCAGTTCTATTGAAACCCCCTACGCCGATCTTCGCGGCGGCTGGTCCGTCGTCAGCGGTGGCATGGGCGGCGCGACCTTTTACTGTACGGCCGAGAAGGACTTCGGCGGCTCGATTCTGAGAATCGGGGCGGAAATGAACAACGGCGCCGTCCAACAGTGGATGGTCGGCGTCCCTGTCCGCTCGCGGCCGGACTATTACGGCGGCTTCGAGGTCGACGGCCGCAAGAAAGGCATGTCAGGCGACGCCCGCGGCGGCTGGACCTTCGGCTGGATCGGTGCCCCCGAACTCGACGCGATCCGCGGGGGCAACACGCTTGTCCTCGACATCGGCAAGGCGTCGCTCGACTTCGATCTCCGCGGCTCCGGCGACGTCATCGCCAAGGTGGAGGAATGCGTCAGGAACGACGGCAATCCGCCCGCGCCTCGCGGCGGCGGGGCCGGTGCCGGGTTCTGGAAGAAGCCCAATTCGGGCGGAGGCAGCGGCGGAGGCAACTGGGGCAACAAGAGACCCGCCGGCGGCGGTTCGGGCGGCGGCTTCTGGAAGAAACCCAATACCGGATCCGGCGGCGGAAACAACTGGAGCAACAACGGCGGCTCGGGCGGCGGCAACAATTGGGGCAACAAGCGCCGGTCGGGTGGCGGCGGCTGGGGCAACAATGGCGGCGGCCGGCGCGCCGGCTGGGGATGTCCGCGGCCGCGCTCGATCGCCTCGCCCCCCTCGGTCTTTCCCACAAAGCTGCGCTTCGTCGATCGTTCGGGCCGGGCCGATTCCCTCTACTGGCTGGATTTCAAGGGCAAGCCGGTGATGATGTCGACATTCCGCAATGGCCGCACCCGCGTCGATACCTATGTCGGCCACGCCTTCATCGTAAAGGACAGCAACGGCAACTGTCTCGGCGGTGTCATGTACGCGAGCCCCGGTCGCAACCGGGTCGTCATCCGCTGACGCGATACGATTGAAGCGCTGCGAGTGAAGCGCCACGAACGACACGTCCGGGCCCGCCTGCGAGCCCGGACGCCAACCGGGTCGTCGCCCGATCGGATGACGGCCTGACTGAAGACCGCTCCGTCGGTCTTCTTTTTTTTAACCGTCTCATCACGCCCCGCGCGGAGCGGCGAGCAGCCACAGGCCGAAGAACGTGTAGGCGATCATGAACGCGACCATCGCCGCCTGGCTGCGCATCACCTTGCGCTCGTCGCCGACCGAGCGGAGCATCTGGACATGGGCGGCGAGGATCGAGACCACATGGCCGACGACGACAGCGCCGGCAAGCGTCAGATAGATCACCATCACCGAATCCCTGGTGTTGAAGAAGCCGGTGGTGACGTAATAGGTGCCGAGCCCGAGATAATCCTTGCCGGTTCCGAACGGATCGCTGACCGCCGACAGCGTGTACTGGGCGTTGACCAGGAACACGGTCAGGTAATGGGCGATGTGATAGCCGCCGGCGATCGGCAGGATCGTCGCCGACATCCGGCAGAAGGTCTCCACCGTCCTCCCCGTCTGCCGGATCCAGGCAAGGCCGATCCAGACGCAGGCGAAGAACACCGCGAACAGGGCAAGGTTGAACGTGACGATCCCGGCGACGGTCTGCCCGACGACGCCCGACCGGCCGGGAAATTCCAGCGGATTGAGGCCGAGGATGACGAGCCAGACGAAGGTCTCGTTGAAGCCGTCGAAACTGCTGGTGGCGAGCAGCATCAGCGTCAGCAGCGCCAGCGAGACCGTCGGCTTTTCGAGGTATGCCAGCTTCCAGCCGGGAAAGCCGATATGGAACGCGCCGTCGCGGAGACCGAACGGCGAGATATGCGAATAGAGCCGCAGCATGACCGTGACGAATTCGCAGCGGCCGAACCAGTCCGCCCGCCCGAAGACGACCGCCCCGACGAAGGAAACCAGCCAGTAGATCGCCACGATGCGGGCGAGGATGGCGGGATCCTCCGGCGCGGGATGGGCCAGCATGAAGCACGAGAACAGGAAGAATCCGGCGATCGCCAACCAATGGCCGAGCCAGCCGGGCAGCCGCACGAGCCCCTCCTCCCGGCTGCCCATGATCAGCCGGTGGAGCCCGGTCCATGGATTGATCCAGTGCCACAGATTGCCCAGCACGGTATGGACGAAGACGATGCCGATCCACCAGATCGTCCAGATCAGGAGCGGCATCGGATTGGTCAGCGGATCGCGGGAGCCGGTGAAGCCGGCAATCACCGCGAACAGCAGCAGCAGCGTCGAGAGAAGGCTCGTGACGGTGGCGAGCCCGAAAGCGGGCGCCGCGAACAGCGCGCGATGCGGAAGCCGCGTCAGTCGCCGGCCCAGCCCGGGCACGGCGAGCATCAGCACCGTCAGCACGACCACCGCCAGCCCGGCAATGGTGTAGACGCCGGTCGGCAGCAGCATCACCAGCGACTGGCTGGAGGTATGGGCGGCGACCGGACCACTGGCCACCAGGAACGGCCCGGCGAAGGCGGCAATGCGCCGCGCCCGACTTGACGCGCTTGCGCTTATCCTCATGATGCCAACAAACCTCCTCACTGACGAAAGCACGAACCCATGGCTACGAAGCCCCGGAATTCCCTGAGAGTTTTGCTGATCCTGGGCCTGGTTGCAATCGCCGCGATCGGGATCTGGTACGCCACCGCCGACCGTTCCGTCCGGCCCGACCTGACCGTCACCGACGCGCAGGCGACTCCGGTAATGGGCAAGGACGGCACCATCGACATTTCGCTCAAGATCGCCAATGCCGGCGGACCTGTGGTGCTCGCCTCGGCCTCCTCGCCCGACGCGACGACCGCGGAGTTCACCGGCACAGAAGGAAGCGGCACCATCGCCGTTCCCGGCGGCGGCTCTTTCGGTCTGTCGTCCGACGGCGTCAGCCTGCGGCTCTCGGGCATAACGGGCGACCTTTCCGAAGGCCGGCTGATCGCGGTCACCTTGAAGACCCGGTCGGGCTACGAACTCGCCACCAAGGCACGGACGCTGGCCACGAAGCCGATGGACCATTCGATGCACGGGATGGATCACTCCGCCACCATGGATGTCGACGCCTCCGTCGCGCCGTCGATCGCGCTTTCGGCGACGAAAAAGCCCGACACGGGCGGCTGGACGATCGCGCTCGATACGAAGAATTTCCGGTTTGCGAAGGACCTGGTCGACAAGGACCATGTCGCCGGCGCCGGCCACGCCCATATCTATCTCAACGGCGTTAAGCTCAGCCGCGTCTACGGCCCGACCTACGAGATCGGACCGCTGCCCAAGGGCGACTATCTCGTCCGCGTGACGCTGAACACGAACAAGCACATGGCCTATGCGGTGGACGGCAAGAAGGTCACCGCGACGACGACGCTCAAGGTGGATTAGGGCCCGCCCTAAACCCCGACATAGCGGTGCAGCAGGCTCGCGTCCTCGCGCAGCGTCGCGGCCGGGACGGTGTCGCGGCTGCGGCCGTTCTCGATGAAGGTCACACGGTCGGCGATCGACAGCACCGCGTCGACCCGCTGCTCGACCAGGATCACCGCGACGCCCTCGTCGCGCATCCGGGTCACCACGTCGCGGATCTGGCCGATGATCGAAGGCTGCAGCCCCTCCGTCGGCTCGTCGAGCAGCAGCACCTTGGGCCTGACGCACAGCGCCCGCGCCGTCGCCAGCATCTGCTGTTCGCCGCCCGACAGGGTTCCGGCCGATTGCCTGAGCCGCTCGCGCAGGCGCGGGAAGATCTCCAGAACCTCGTCGCGAAGCGCCGCCCCGCCGCCGCTGACCATCAATCCGGCTTCGATATTCTCCGCCACGGTGAGTTCCGAAAACAGCCGCCGTCCCTGCGGCACGTAGCCGAGGCCCCTGCCGGGAACCTTGTGCGCCGGCAGGTCGCTGATCGTCTCGCCGTCGAGCGCGATGCGGCCGGCGCGCAGCGGCAGCAGGCCCATGATCGCCTTCATCAGCGTCGTCTTGCCGGCGCCGTTGCGCCCGAACAGGCACAGGACTTCGCCAGCCTTCGCGTTCAGCGACACGCCCCGAAGGATCTCGGCGGGACCGTAGCCCGCATGGATGTCGGTCACTTCGAGCATCAGCCGGACCCCAGATAGGCCGCCTGGACGGCCTTGTCGGCGCGGATTTCCTCCGGCGTTCCTTCCGCCAGAACCCGGCCGAAATCGAGAACCGTGATCTCGTCGGCGGTCTCCATCACCACGTCCATATTGTGCTCGATCAAAAGGATCGTGCTCTCGGCCGCCAGCGCCCGGATCAGCGCGTTGAAGCGCTCGATCTCGATGTCGGCGAGCCCCTGCGTCGGCTCGTCGAGGATCAGCAGCCGCGGCTTCTGCGAAATCCCCATGGCGATTTCGAGAAGCCGCTGATGGCCGTAACTGAGATCGCCGGCGGTTTCGTCCGCCCGGCCGGCGAGTTCCACCTTCTCGAGAGAGTCCATGACCTCGGCTTCCACGTCCTTTTCGGAGGCCTTGAGGCGGCGGCGGACGGCGAGCGCGACATTCTCCTTCAGACTGAGTTTTCCGAAGATCGAGGTGATCTGGAACGTATAGGCGATCCCCAGCCCCACCCGCCGATGGGCCGGCAGCGCGGTGATCTCGGCTCCGTCGAAGAAGATCCGCCCCGCGGTCGCCGGAATTCGGCCGCTCAGGAGCCCCACCAGTGTCGACTTGCCGGCGCCGTTAGGACCGATCAGCGCCCGGATCCGGCCTTGCGGGATTTCGAGATCGACATCGTCGACCGCCAGCAGCCCGCCGAACCGCTTCGACACGCCCGTCGCGGTGAGGATGTTCACGGCAGCCACGAAACGATCCTCCGCCTGACCTCGCCCATGATCCCCTGGCGCGCGAACAGCGTCAGCAGCACCAGGATCAGGCCTGCGAACAACATGTAGGCATGGGTGTATTCGCTTAATTTATCGATCAGATACGTCATGAACAGGGTGCCGACCAGCGGTCCCAGGACCGTGCCCGCGCCGCCGAGCAGCACCCATAGCAAAGGCAGGATCGAATATTGCACCGAGGCGAAGGTCGCCCCGACATAGCCGAACATGATGCCATAGGCGGCGCCGGCGAGCCCGGCCATCGCGCCCGAGAGCACCATCGCCCCGAGCTTGTAGGCGGACACGTCGTAGCCGAGCATCCGCGCCCGCTCGTCGTTCTCGCGAATGGCGACGAGCACCTTGCCGAAGCGCGATTCGACCAGTTTGAGCATCGCGATCAGCACGGCCCCGAACACCAGCGCGGCGACCACGTAACGGGCGTTGGAATCGGCGAGGTCGATGCCGAGGATCTGGCGATGCTCGCGCGCGATGACGAAGCCCTCGTCGCCGCGCGTCCACTTGCCGAAATAGAGGATCAGGTACCAGCCGGCCTGGGCGAACATCAGCGTGACGATCATCAGCGCCACGCCGGCCGTCCTCAGCGCCAGGAAGCCGATGACGGCAGCCACGAACCCCGCGCAAACCACCCCGAACACCACGGCGGCAAGCGACGGCAGCCCCAGATGGACGACGCCCAGTCCCATCCCGTACATGCCGGCGGCGAAGAACAGCGCGTGGCCAAGGCTGAGCAGGCCCGTGTAACCGAAGGTCAGGTTGTAGCTCATGGCGAAGATCGCCAGCACCAGCGTCCGCGCCAGGATGCCGTGATGGTATTCCGGCAGCACGAATTGCAGCGCCAGGATCAGCGCCACGACGCCCGCGTGCAGGACGAGCGATTTCATCGAGGCCGCCATCAGGCCCGCTTCCCGAACAGGCCCTGGGGCCGGAAGATCAGGACGAAGGCGACCAGCAGGGTCGATACCACCTTGGCGAGCGTCGGCGAGAAGAAGATCGAGATGATGCTGTCGCTCATGCCGATGAGGATGGCGGCGACGACGGTTCCGGCGAGACTGCCGAGCCCGCCGATAATCACCACGATGAAGGAGAGCAGCAGCGGCTCGTCGCCCATCAGGTAGTGCGCCTGCCGGATCGGTACGATCAACACAGCGCCGAGCGCGGCGAGCCCGGCCCCGAGCCCGAAGACCAGCGCGTTGACCCGGCCGACCGGCATGCCGAACGCCTGCGCGATCTCGCGATCCTGCTGGGTCGCCCGCATGATCAGCCCGGCGCGGGTGCGCGACAGGAACAGCCAAAGCGCGATCAGGATCAGGATCGCGAAGCCGATCACCGCCAGCTTGTAGGACGTGGTCCCCAGCCCCCAGGGCCAGTAGAGCGAAAATCCCTTGTCGGTATATTCGAACCAGGGAATGGCGATGCGATGGTTGAACGGCGCCTCGACCGGTCGCGCGTCCGGCCCGAACCTCATCAGCGCCGCCTGCTGGATGATGTAGAGCATGCCGATTGTGGCGACGATGGTGTTCTCGGGGTCGTATTCGATCCGCTTGAGCACCAGCACGTCTGCAGCTACAGCCAAGCTACCCACCAGAAGCGGCGCGACCAGCAGCGCTGCGACGAAGCCGACGGTCGGATTGACGCCGACATAGTGGGCGACCGTCCAGGCGAGGACAGCGCCGAGCATGAAGAACTGGCCATGGGCGACATTGACGACGCGCATGACCCCGAACACCAGGCTGAGGCCGACCGCCGTCAGGGTGAGAACCGCCGCCGCCAGCGCGCCTTCCAGCACCGCCAGAACCAGATTCGGCCCGATTTCCATATGCTCGTTAAGCCCCTGCCCCGGACTTGTCCCTCAAAACGGCCCGGCGCCCGATGCGGCGCCGGGCCGGTCCGATCAGAAGGACATCTTGGTGTAGTCGACCTCGTCCGGATAGAACGTGTCTTCGATCGACGTGGTGTGGGCCACGACCAGCTTCTTGTCGGTCAGCTTCGAAATGTACTGGTGGCCGAAGACCTGGTGGGTCTTGCCGTTGAACAGCTTCGCCCCCTGCGGATGCTCGTTGGAGGCGGGCATCGCGGTCATCGCTTCCACCGCCTCGATCAGCTTCTGCCGGTCGCCGACACCCTGATAGTTGCAGGCTTCCATGCCGGCCTTGATGGTGTAGAGCGTCTCCCAGCAGCCGAACATGTGGGCATAGGTGGAGACGTCCTTGGGGTCGGACACCGAAGCGCCGTTGGCGTCGACGCCGACGGCTTCGCGGTAGACCTTGTCGTAGGACGTCTGGTCCTTCTGGGCGTAGCGCGGATTGCCTTCCCAGAAATAGCTTCCGTCGAGGAACTCGAGGCCGGGGCTGGTGATGTCCACCGCCTCGAGGCTGTCGATGAAGCCGAACAGATGCGGCGCGCTCGAGCCGAAGAACTCGCCCAGTTCCTTGACGAAGGTCAGCACCGCCGGTCCGACCATCACGTGATAGACGACCTCGGTCGAGCGCGGAATCTTCGGGAAATACTTGGTGAACGAGGTCTCCACCGGCGGGATCGCGATCTTGGCGACCACCTCGCCGCCCTGCTTCTCGATCGCGGCGGAGAAATAGTCGCGGTGATCGTGGCCGAAGGCGAAGTCCGGGTAGATCATCGTGACCTTCTTGCCCAGATTGGAGGCGACGAACGGCGCCATCGCCTGGACCTGGCTCTTCACGTCGGTGATGCCCGGCTGCAGCGTGTAGCGGTTGAGCATGCCGCTGGCGACGTGATGGCCTTCCGAGACCACGAAATACGGGATTTTCAGCTCGCCCGCCCGCGGCGCCGAGCCGATGACCACGTGGCTGAACAGGGTGCCGAAGGCTACGTCGCACTTGTGCTCGGTGGCGAGCTTCTCGACCACCTCGGCGCCGCGCTTGGGATCGGTGCCGTCGTCCTCGGCGACGATCTGGACCGGCCGGCCGTTGATGCCGCCCGCCGCGTTGATCAGCTTCGCCGCCGCCTCGGTCGTGCGGCCGTACCAGCGGCCGTAGGACGAACCGATGCCGGTCCGGTGGATCTGAAAACCGATCTTGATCGGCTCGGAACTCGCAGCCTGGCTGTAGCGGACGAATCCGGGCAGCGCCGTCAGTCCGGCTGTCGCCGCCGCGCCCATCCCCATCTTGCCCAGTACGCTGCGCCTGGTTTCCAGTTTCGGCTTCCTGTCCGACATAGTCATTCTCCCTTCCTGCCCGGGACGCACCCGATCCTCGCGAAATTCCGGTTTCGATTATAAGTATACAAACAATTGTCTTGTCCAGTTTTTTAGGATTCGCCCTCTTTTCCCATGCACGCGGATGACCGCATCCCGGTTGCCGCGACCGCCGGACCGGCACCCGATAGGAGCGGAGAAACGGGGCGGTAGGAAAACGCGCACGATGCTCTAGTATCCGCCTGTGACCGTTGCGTGCAGGTTTCCCAAAGCGCCGCACGCCGAGACCCGGTTGCCGCTCCGATTGAACCTTTCGGGCGGAATCCGCACTCATTCAGCAAGGCCCGGCCGCCCGGCCCGGCCTGCGACGCATTCGACGGGAGGTAAACATGGCAGCCGGGAAGAAATCGCGTCCGGTCCTGAAATGGATCGCATTCCTGCTGATCGCCGCCGCGGCCGCCGCCGGCGGCTGGTACTATTATTTCGGCAGCGACAAAGAGGTCACCTACAGCTTCGAGACCGCCACCATCGACCAGGGATTGATCGAGCAGAGCGTCTCGGCGACCGGCTCGGTGCAGGCGCTGATCACCGTCGACCTCAGCTCGCCGCTCTCCGGACAGGTCGAGGAGGTCGCGGTCGATTTCAACAGCCGGGTCAAGAAGGGCGACCTGCTCGCCACCCTCGACAAGAAGACCTTCGAAGCCAAGATGCGCGCCGCGGAGGCCAATCTCGCCATGGCCAAGGCCGGGGTCGCGGTGCAGAAGTCGAACATCGTCAAGTCGGAAGCGCTGGTCAACAAGGCCGAACTCGAACTCGCCCGGCAATCCAAGCTCGCCGAACGCGGCACCGCGTCCCAGAGCGTGCTCGAATCGGCCATGACGGGCCTTGCCACCGCCAAGGCCGACCTCGCCGTCGCCAGAGCGCAGTTGGAGAACGCCAACGCGCTGGTCCGCCAGCGCGAATCCGATCTCGCCCAGGTGAAGATCGACCTCGACAGAACCGAAATCCGCTCGCCCATCGACGGCGTCGTCATCGCCCGCAACACCGATCCCGGCGCCACGGTCGCCTCCTCCCTGCAGGCGCCGGTCCTGTTCCGCATCGCCCAGGACCTGTCGAAGATCCAGATCGAGACCCAGGTCGACGAGGCCGATATCGGACGCATCGCCGACGGCAACGAGGTCACATTCACCGTCGACGCCTTCCCCGACCGGACATTCCGGGGCAAGGTCGCCCAGGTACGCATCGGCGGCGTCGCCGAATCCAGCGTCGTCACCTATACCGTCGTCGTCGCCGCCGACAATCCGCGCACCGTCCTGCTGCCCGGCATGACCGCCACCGTCCGCATCGTCACCGGCCGCAAGGAGGACGTGCTCCGGGTACCCAACGGCGCGGTCCGCTTCCAGCCGCCCCGGACCGTGCCCGGCGCGTCGACCCGGCCGCGCTGGGGTCGCAACGAAGCCTTCATCGCCGAACTTTCCGAACGGCTGAAGATGACCGACGAGCAGAAGGCCAAATTCGCCGCGGAACTCGAGGATTTGCGGGCCCGGCGGATCAATCTCGGCAATATCGAGCGCAACGGCGGCAATGGCGGGAATCGGGGCAACCGGGCCTCCGGCGATCGCCGCCGGGCCGACGGCGCCAGGCGCGACCGGCCGGCCGGCGCCCGGCCCGGATCGAACAACCGCCGCCGCGGCGCGATTACGCGGATTCTTCGCAAGATCCTCGACGACGAACAGATGAAGATCTGGCGCGAGTGGCGCACCGAACGACGCGAGACGACGCGGCCGGCAGTGGTCTGGCTGCTCGAAGACGAGAAACTGGTACCGCGCCGCATTCGCCTCGGCCTCATCGACGAAGCCTATAGCGAGATCGCCAGCGGCACCCTGAAGGCCGGCGACAAGGTCGTCACCCGCGTCCGCGCGAACGGCGGATCCGGCAAGAGCCGGAGAAGAAGGCGCCGGCCGTGACCGCGAAGTCCGAAAAGACGCCCCTGATTTCATGCCGGGGCCTGACCAAGACCTATGTGATGGGCGACCAGTCGCTGCAGGCGCTCGACCATGTCGACCTCGACATCGAGCAGGGCGAATTCGTCGCCATCATGGGACCGTCCGGGTCGGGCAAGTCGACATTGCTCAACCTGCTCGGCGCACTCGACACGCCGACCTCGGGCAACCTTATCATCAACGGCGTCGATTGCGCCGAGATGTCGAAGGACGAGTTGGCGGCGCTGCGCAACCGCGAGATCGGCTTCGTCTTCCAGCAGTTCAACCTGCTGCGGCGCACCACGGCGCTGGAAAACGTGCAATTGCCTCTGATCTACGGCAGGAAACGCGACATCGATCCGCACGAGGCGGCCAGCGCGAGGCTGACCGAGGTCGGGCTCGGCGAACGCCTCGACCACACCTCGGCCCAGCTTTCCGGCGGCCAGCAGCAGCGGGTGGCGATCGCCCGGGCGCTGGTCACCAACCCGTCGATCATCCTCGCCGACGAGCCCACCGGCGCGCTCGACACCCAGACCTCCAACGAGATCATGCGGCTGTTCGAGGACCTCAATTCCAAGGGTCTGACGGTGATCCTGGTCACCCACGAGGCGGAGATCGCCGACTATGCCCACCGCAACCTGTTCTTCCGGGACGGCAAACTGATCAGCGACACGCGCAAGGAACGCAAGCAGGAGGTGGACGCATGACCCTCAACGATTGCTTCAAGACCGCCGTCCGCGCCATCCGCCTCAACGCCATGCGCAGCGTTTTGACCACGCTCGGCATCATTATCGGCGTCGCCTCGGTCATCGTCATGGCGGCGATCGGCGCCGGCGCCCGTCAGCAGATCGAGGCGCAGATCAGCTCGCTCGGCACCAACATGCTGACCATCTCGCCCGGCTCGCGCCGCTTCCGCGGCCGCCGCGCCGAAGCCGGATCGGCGAAGCCCCTGACCGAAAACGACATGAAGGCGATCATCAACGATGTGCCCGGCGTCACCATGGCGACCGGCCAACTCAGCGCAACCGCGCCGGTCATCTACGGCAATCAGAACTGGACCACCTCGGTGATGGGCGTGCACGCCGAATACCCGGAAGTCCAGGACTGGCAATTGTCCGACGGCCGCTTCATCACCGAGCGCGAGGCGCGCGGCGGCGTCAAGCTGGCGATCCTCGGCTCCTCGGTCGCCTCCAAGCTGTTCGGAACGGTTTCTCCGGTCGGCGAACAGATCCGCATTCGCGGCATCCCCTTCGAGGTGATCGGCGTGATGGAGACCCGCGGCCAGTCTGGCGGCTGGCGCGACCGCGACGATTTCGTCCTGGTGCCAATCTCCACCGCGCGCTCGCGGCTGGTGTCGCGAAAAGGAACCGGCCCCAATCCCGTCGGCCGGATTCTGGCCAAGGTCGAGGACAGCGGCCAGCTTGCGGAAGCCGAGACCGGGATCACCGAGCTGCTGCGCACCCGGCGGCGCATCACCGGCGGCGCCGAGGACGATTTCTCGGTGCGCAATATCGCCGAAATCGTCAAGACACGCCGCGCCGCGCAGCAGACGCTGACCTGGCTGCTGGCCGCAACCGCCGCGATCTCGCTGGTGGTCGGCGGCATCGGCATCATGAACATCATGCTGGTCTCGGTGACCGAGCGCACCCGCGAGATCGGGCTCAGGATCGCGCTGGGCGCCCGCGGCCGGGACATCCTCGCCCAGTTCCTGACCGAATCCGTGGTGCTGTGCCTGATCGGCGGCGGCATCGGGCTCGCCATCGGCATCTCCGCCACCTATGTGGTGGCACGGATCGCCAACTGGCCGATCCTGATCGACGGCCAGATGGTGCTCATCGCCATCGCCGCCTCGGCCGGAGTCGGGCTCTTGTTCGGCTTCTTCCCGGCGCGCAAGGCGGCCGGGCTCAACCCGATCGACGCGCTCAGATACGAGTAGGCCGGCGGCTGACTTCTACTTCCCAGCCATCTGGCGGTCGTAGTCGACGGCATCGAACCAGCCGAGCGAATTGGTCACCCGGCATTGGTCGTCGAGATCCCATTCCTCCCCCGCCTTGTCTCCCGGTTCCCCTATGCTCCGACAAAACAGCTGCATTCAGTGCGAAAAGAACAGGGAAAGTTGGACCGCGCCCGCACTCGGGCGCGGTCCAGAAGCGCGGCGCCGTCAGCCGGCGAGCGCGGCGGCAACGGTCTCCGCCATCGGCGTCGTCGGACGGCCGATGAGGCCGCTCAGGGTCCGGCTGTCGTCGAACAGGCTGCCGCGATCGCCGGCGCGCGCATCGGCGTCGGCCAGGATCGCGGCCACCGGGCCGGGCAGGCCGAAGCTTTCCAGAACGCCGCGATACTCCGCCTCCGGCAGGTCGTTGTAGGGAATGGCCTTGCCGGCGATCTTCGAAACTTCCGCCGCCATTTCGGCATGCGTATAAGCCGTGTCGCCGGCCAGCTCGTAGATCTTGCCCACATGCCCCGGTTCCGTCAGCACCACGGCGATCGCCTCGGCATAGTCGGCGCGTGCCGCCGTCGACAGCTTGCCGTCACCGGCACTGCCGATCATGGCGCCGGCCGCGAGCGCGCCATCGAGCGAACCGGTATAATTCTCGGTGTACCAGCCGTTGCGCAGGATCGTCGCCGGGATGCCCGACGCCGCGATCTCTTTTTCCGTCGCCTTGTGGTCCTCGGCGATGAGCGCGGGAGAGTCGAGCCCCTTGAGGATGCTGGTATAGACCAGGTGCTTGACGCCGGCGGCCTTCGCCGCCTCGATGACGTTGCGATGCTGGCCGGCGCGGTCGTCGAATTCGCTTGCCGAAATCAGCACAAGCCGGTCGATGCCCTGAAGGGCGGCGGCGAGGCTTTCGGGTTCGCGATAGTCGGCCCGCCGGACCTCGACGCCGAGATCGGCGGCCTTGGCCGGATCGCGCGCCAGGGCGACGATCGGCTCTTCGAGACCGCGTGCCTTCAGCGCGGCAATGGCGAGGCGGCCGAGCTGGCCGGTGGCTCCTGTGATTGCGAGTGTCATGGAATGCTCCGTTGAAATGATTGACTTCCGCAATCTATGCGCCTACTTACGAAAAGGAAGTACGCACAAAAATGTAAGTGTCGAAAAAATGCCGATCCCCCGCTCCATGTCCGGCGACCGCTACGCCTCTCCTCCGAAGCCGGACGTCATGTCCTGCGACTGCCCGTCGCGAAAAATCCTCAACCACGTCACCAGCCGCTGGGGCGGCTTGGTGCTGATCTCGCTTCGCTGCCGGACGTTCCGCTTCAGCGAGCTGCGCCGGCTCATTTCCGGCATCAGCGAGCGGATGCTGGCGCAGACGCTGCAAACCCTGGAAGCCGATGGCTTCGTCCACCGTCAGGCCTTCGACGTGGTGCCGCCGCATGTGGAATACAGCCTCACCCCCATCGGCCGGGAACTCGCCGACCGGGTCGCCGATCTTTCGGGCTGGATCGAGGACAATCTCCACCGCATCCCCGGCGCGGCCGCCGGATCGAATGATACCGAGTCAAGCCGCGCCTGACGGTTTCGCAACCACGGTCTGCGCGACTTCGCTCAGCCGGCGGCTTCGATCTCCTCGGCCAGCGCCCCCGTCAGCGCGATCTGACCGCAGACGTCCGCGACCCAGCGCAGCGCCATGTCGTGGCTCGCCGCGTCGAAGGCCCCGAGCGCGTCGGCGACGAAGAACACCTTGAAATTGCGCATATAGGCGTCGACCGCTGTCGTCATGCAGCCATGGTTGGCGTAATTGCCGCAGAGCACGATCTGGGTGCGGTTCATCCGCCTGAGCAGCGCCTCGAGATCGGTCTGGAAGAAGGCGGAATATTTGCGCTTGCGGACGATGAAATCAGCCCGGTTCGGGGTCAGGGCGGGGTGCATCTCGTCGTCGCCGGCGGCCGCGTTCCGCACCGCGCCGATGCCGTCGCCCCAAAGATCGCGTGCGATCCCGCGCTCGGCGACATGGTGGACAGGATCGGCCGCGGCATAGATCGTCGGCATATCCGTCTTGTCAGCCGCCGCCCGCAACCGATTGATATTGTTGAGAAGCCGTGTCGGGTCTTCGTACCGGTCGACATACCATTTCTGCATGTCGTAGATCAGCAGTACGGCCTGTGTGGGCTCGACCCGCCAGGCGCATTTGTTGAGCGCCGGATAGGAAGCGAAATCCAGGTCGTAGGACGCGATCGGCGGGAAATGCTGCCCGGTCTCGCTCATGGCGTTTCCTCCACTCTCGCCACGTCCGGCTCAGGAGGCGACGGTATCGGGGGCGGCGGCGGCCTCGCGGCGGAATTGCCGCCTCAGCGTGCGGATGCGCGAAAAGAGATCGTCGCGGTCGGAATAGATCCCCTCGATGTATCGCCGCCCGCCCTTGGCGTCGTAGCCGGCGCGGCCGTGCAGGACCCGGCGATTGTCGAAGGCGACAAGATCGCCGGCCTCGTAGATCACGCGCATCTCGTAACGCGGATCCTGCGCCCGGGCGCAGAAGGCGCGATAGGCCTTGTAGGCGCGATCCTGCACCGCGAGAGGCGCACGTAGCGGCGCCTTGAGGAAGGTGTTGTAGCGGATGCCGGTGATCCGGCCCGCCGCGTCCGTCTCCACCACCGGGCCGTGGCCGCGATAGTCGGAAATCCGCGAGCGGTTGTTGTATTCCCAGACATCGCCGGTAAGCGACCCGTAGTGTTCCGGCTCCTCGATCCTCATGTCCTCGGCCACCCGGTAGCCGTCGACATAAGTCCCCTCGCCGCCGGTGGTGGTATTGGCGCGGACATAGAAGAACTGCAGCCCATGCGGCGTCTCCCGCGTCGGCAGGTCGATATGCTGCGGCAGGCTGTCCGACGTATAGGCCTGGCTGTCGGGATCGTCCTTGATGTCGAGCACGAACTGCCGGCCGAAATTGCTCTCCCGCACCGGCCCGATCCGGGTGACGATCTCTTCGAGCAGGCCGTCTCTGAGCGGCAGATCGCGGAGCCGGGCGAGCCCGTGGCCGGCGAGCGCTTCGAGCCATTGCAGGAAGACGGCCGAATTCTCCAGCGCTGCCGGCCCGTCGAAGCTCGGCGGCGCGGGAAGCTCGGTCCCGAGCCAGAGGACCGGCGCCCCGGGGCTTTCCTCACCGAACCAGCCGATGCCGCGCAGCCATCCCGGATGATAGGCGCTCGTCGTCCCGTCGGAGAACGTGACGGAAATAGCGCCGTTTTCCTCGATCCGGGCGCCGAGGATGGCCAGATCGGCGGCGATGTCGATGGGCGCGATGCACATCTCGCGCGCCTTGACATGGGTCGTCGCCGAATCCGGGCTGTTCTCGCGCAGCAGCAGCGCGTGGTAGTCGCTCGCCGCGCCGTCCGACCAGGTGACGGTGAGCGCCTCGTCGTCATGGCGGAGCGCCATCGCGGCGTGCTCCACGGGCCAGAAATCGAAATCGGGCGTGCCTGGCAGATCGGTCATGTCATCCCCCGCGATCCAAGGCTTGTAGCGATAAAACGGTAGATCGAATTCCACGCGCGCGCCAGACCGTTTCGCTTGCCCGCCCATTGCCCGGCGTACCGGAGCCTATTCGCCTCACTTTCAGGCTCTCGGAGCAAATCCCGCGATTGAGTTGAAACGGAGGATTGCGTAGCGTCCGAGCATGGTTGATTTTGTCGTGATTGGCGGCGGCGTCTACGGATCGGCGGTCGCCTGGGCGCTCTCCCGGGAGGGGGCGGAAACCCATCTCATCGAAAAGCGGGCGATCGCCGAACGCGCGTCCGGCGGACCCGGGCGGCGCGGCGTGCGCGCGAATGGCCGCCCGGCCGCCGGACTGGCCTTGATGAAGCGCGCTTATGATGTCTGGCCGACCCTTCACGAGCGGCTGGACGAGCCGCAATTCTTCGAGCGGACCGGGCACATCCGTCTCATCGAACGCGAATCCGACGTGCCGCGGGCGGAAGCCCAGGTCGCGCTTCAGCAACAGCACGGAATCGAAAGCCGCTGGCTGAATTCCGGCGAGCTTCGTGAGCTCGAACCCGATGTCGCCAGCAAGGTCATTGCCGGCATCTTCTGCCCCAACGACGGCGTCGCCAGCCATGCCCGGGCGACCAATGCCTACGCGCGGGCGGCACGGCGTGCCGGAGCCATCGTCGAGGAAGGCGTGACCGCGACGGGAATCGAGGTGGAAGGCGGAAGGGCGACGGCGGTCCTGACCTCCGCCGGGGACCGGATATCGGCGCGTCGCGGGGTTCTCGTTCTGTCGAACAGCTCGGTCCGCGACCTGCTTAAGCAGTGGATCACGCTC
>Ga0070729_10003885_pt1 | contig 16788 bp, 15 predicted proteins | sample tdDd472_FD_66725 | JGI IMG/M metagenome (GOLD analysis project Ga0070729, IMG submission 66725) | Marine sediment microbial communities from the Atlantic coast under amendment with organic carbon and nitrate - tdDd47.2 | ecosystem: Environmental > Aquatic > Marine > Coastal > Sediment | place... | reverse complement strand
TCTACCGTCTGCAGCCGAATATGGACGAGGGTGGCCTGAGCCGTTTGCGCTCGGCGCTGGTGCGCAAAGCGACACTGGCCGATATCGGCAATACCATCGAGGTGGCGAAGGTGCTCACGCTGGGTGCCGGAGAAAAACGCAGTGGCGGGCATCAGCGCAGCTCGACGTTGGCGGACACCGTTGAAGCACTGCTCGGTGCCGTATATCTCGACGGTGGTTACCCTGCGGCTGTGGAAGTGATCACCTTTTTGTTTACCGAACTGCTTACTGACTTGCCTGATGCAGAGTCACTGAAAGACCCGAAGACGACGTTGCAGGAGTTTCTGCAGGCCAAGGGTGAAACGCTGCCTGAATATGAAGTGTTGTCGGTTACCGGCAAATCACACAAACAGACCTTTGAAGTTGTATGCCGCATCGCCGGCGAAGGTCCCGGGCAGACCGCTAAAGGCAGCAGTCGTCGCAAGGCCGAGCAACAGGCTGCGGCCGATATGCTGGCTGTATTGAAGGCAAATTAACAATGGCTGAAAAAGACCCCTATCGCAGTGGCATGGTGGCCGTTGTCGGCCGGCCGAACGCCGGCAAGTCGACGCTGATGAACGCTTTGGTTGGCAGCAAGATTTCTATTGTCACGGCGAAACCGCAAACCACCCGTCACGCCATCATGGGGATCCTCACAGAAGACAACGCCCAGGCTATCTTCGTGGACACACCGGGGCTCCATAAAGCCGAAGGCAAACTGATTAACAGGGCGATGAACCGCGCGGCCACGTCGTCGCTGGAGGGCGCCGACCTGATTCTGTTTCTGGTTGATGCCCGTGGCTGGAACGATGACGATGAAGATATCGTGCAGCGGATCGCCGACAGCAAGATTCCGTGCATTCTGCTGCTTAACAAGATCGATTTTCTGAAGAATAAGGAAGCGCTGTTTCCGTTGCTTGAAGCCAGCGCCGCCAAACATGATTTCGTCGAGATCGTGCCGATGTCGGCACTGAAGAACCAGAACCTTGATCTGGTACGCAAGCTGGTGTTCGAGCATCTGCCGGCAGGCCCGCAACTGTTTCCCGACGATATGCAGACCGACCGCGGTTTGGGTTTTCGTGTTGGTGAAGTGCTGCGCGAGAAACTCATGGAAGGGCTGCACAAAGAAGTTCCCTACGGCTTGGGTGTTGAGATCAACGTGCTCGAAGCACCGGAAGCCGGTGACCCCGAAGGCCAGTACAGTGTCGATGCCATCATCTGGGTCGATCGTGATTCGCACAAAGGTATTGTCGTTGGCAAGGGTGGCGAACGTCTTAAAGCGATCGGTCGCGCAGCGCGGCTGGAGCTGAATAAGACCTTTGGTCAACGGTTTCATCTGCAGACCCGTGTGAAGGTGAAAAGCAACTGGGCCGACAGCGCTCAGGCATTGCGTCAACTCGGTTACGACGAGCACTAAACCCGCTTCGCACCTCTTTATTTTCTTCTGCAGGGCCGCAGGGCACGTTACAATCACCGCATGGGTATACCGTCGCGCGTCGAACTGGAACCGGCCTGGGTGCTGCACACACGCCAGTACCGCGAAACCAGCCTGATAGTAGAGCTGTTGTCGGCGAATCATGGGCGTATCGGTCTCATTGCCCGTGGCGCCCGCCGCCCCAAGTCACCCCACAAAGCAATCCTGCGTCCGTTCGAACCGCTGGTTGTCAGCTGGTCCGGTCGTGGCGACCTCGCGACGATGCAGAAGGCAGAGAGCAACGGCAGTGGCGCGACGCTCGAAGGCACTGCTCTGGCTGCCGGTTTCTATGCCAACGAACTGCTTATCAAACTGCTGGGGCGCCGTGACCCGCACCCGGCTTTGTTCGGGCATTACTCGCAGTTGCTGCACAGTCTGCAGGATGAAGCGCAGCTCGAGCCGGCGCTGCGCAGTTTCGAAGTCAATTTATTACGCGAGCTCGGTTTCGGGTTGAACCTCGGTGTTGATGCCTACGAAATGCAGCCGGTCGAGGCAGAAAGTCTTTATGAATACCGTTTGGAGCAGGGGGTGGTGCGTGTGCACGACGGTAACGCCGGCCCGTTAGTGTTTTCCGGCGCTGTTCTGCAGGCTATAGACCGGGCCGATTGGAGCGAGTCGGAGACCCTGCGCGCCGGCAAGAAACTGCTTCGCTTTACTCTCGATCACTATCTCGACGGCCGCGAACTGAAGACCCGCAAGGTCTATGCGGCAATGGCTGCAGGCCTGCGGTAGTTGTGCATCGTTCGGCGTGATGCCAGACTTCGTCTTCCGGTCGTTGGCCGGGGCGCTTCCCGTTACGGGCAACCACATAAGAAACTGGGACTACATTGAGTCAATCCGCTGAATCGCTGCGCTTGAACGAGCTGCACCTGGGTGTGAATGTCGATCACGTGGCGACGATACGCCAAGCCCGTGGCACCCGTTATCCCGACCCGGTCGTCGCAGCCCTGATCGCCGAGCGCGCGGGCGCCGACAGCATTACCGTGCATCTCCGCGAAGACCGGCGCCATATTCAGGAGCGCGACGTGCGGGTATTGCAGGAAGTTGCACAGACCAGGGTTAATCTCGAGATGGCTGTTACCGATGAAATGCTCGCGATTGCCTGCGATATAGGCCCGGCGGACAGCTGTCTGGTGCCTGAAAAGCGTGAAGAATTGACGACCGAGGGCGGTCTCGATGTTAGTGGCAACTTCGAACGCATTATGGCTGCCTGTGAGCAGCTGGAGTCTGCCGGTATCCGCGTCTCGTTGTTTGTTGACCCGGACGTCGAACAACTCGATGCCTGTGCAGCAGCCGGCGCACCGGTGGTGGAGTTGCATACCGGCGCCTATGCCGATGCCACCACAGCAGCTGCAGCAGAAGATGAATACCAGCGGATTGCTGCGGCAGCGGCACATGCTCACGCTATCGGCCTGCGCGTGCATGCCGGTCATGGGCTGCATTACCAGAACACGCAGCGGATTGCGTTGATTCCGCAGATTGTTGAACTGAATATCGGGCATGCAATTGTTGCCCGGGCGGTGCTCGACGGTTTCGATACAGCCGTCAGCGAAATGAAAGCGTTGATGCAGCAGTGCCTGCTGCAGCGGCTTGAGTGATACGGAGGACTATTGTGGCAACAGTAGTATTTGATATTGAAACGGTGCCTGACGTCGAATTGGGTCGTGAGTTCTTGGGTCTGGAGGGTGTCAGTGATATTGATACCGCCAAGGCGATGGCGTTTCACAACCTGCAGGAGAAGGGCACCGAGTTTCTGCCGTTGTATCAGCATCGCGTCGTGGCAATCTCGATTGCCCAGCGCAGCCCCGATGGTTTTTCGGTGAAGACTCTTGGAACGCCCGAAAGCAGTGAGGCGGAGCTGATTCAGTCCTTCTTTAACGGTGTCGAGAAATCGCCCGTGCTGGTGACGTGGAACGGTGGTGGCTTCGATCTGCCGGTACTGCACTACCGGGGTTTAAAACATCGCGTGAGCGCCCCGACGTATTGGGATACAGGCGATAACAACCGCGACTTCAAGTGGAACAACTACCAGAGCCGGTTCCATCAGCGTCATACCGATTTAATGGATGTCTTGTCGGGCTTTAACCCCCGCGCCCGTGCCAGCCTCGATAGCATTGCATCGATGCTCGGTTATCCCGGCAAGCTTGGCATGGACGGCAGTAAAGTCTGGGGTGCGTACTGTGATGGTGACATCACCGGTATCCGCGATTATTGCGAGCACGACGTGTTGAACACCTATCTGGTGTATCTGAACTATCAGTTGATGCGCGGTGATCTCGATGCCGAAGGTCTGGCACGCGAAGAAGGCATGGTGCGCGAGTTGCTCGAAGCCTCCGACCAGCCGCACCTGAAAGAGTTTCTTGATACCTGGAACGCTGCCGGGGCCGCTTAGTGGGTAGACGCCGTTCAATTAAAGACGCCGAACCGGAAGAGGGCGTCATTCGCGATGTCACGACCGAAGGTAAAGGTGTTGTCGCAACGGCTGACAAGACCGTTTTTGTCGACGGTGCGCTGACAGGCGAGACCATCCGCTTTCAGCGTCGCAAGAAGCGCCGTAATTACGACGAAGCCGACCTGCTTGAAGTCATTAGTGCATCACCCGACCGCGTTGAGCCCCCTTGTGAGTTCTTTTTGAATTGCGGCGGCTGCACATGGCAACACCTGGCTCCCGAGCAGCAGGTGTTGATGAAACAGAACGCATTGCTGCAGGCCTTTGAGCGTATCGGTAGCGTGCAACCGGGCGCTGTCATGCCACCGCTGACCGGGGTGCCCGGAGGTTACCGGCGGCGCGCCCGTTTCGGGGTGAAGTTTGTCGACGGCAAGGGCCGGGTGCTGGTCGGTTTTCGCGAGCGGGTTAAACCGTTTATTGCCGACATGAGCAGCTGCGTAACGGTGTATCCGCGTCTGTCGGAATTGTTGCCCAAGCTGCAGGAACTGATCTTTGGTATGAGTATCAACCGGCGTCTGCCGCAGGTTGAGGCCAGTGTTGGTGAAGATGCGATTTCGTTAGTGTTCCGTGTTCTCGATGAACCGTCGGAGAATGACAAGCAGTTGTTGGCAAAGTTTGAGCAGGATGAAGATGTGCGGGTACTGCTGCAGCGCAAAGGCCCCGATACGATCACGGTATTGGCCAGTGAGGCCGAGCCGGAGAAGTTGCACTATTCGATCCCTGCACATGATGTGCGGATTGCATTCGGTCCGGTGGACTTCATTCAGGTGAATCACGAGATCAATCTCGCCATGATCGATCAGGCGCTTAACTGGCTGCAGTTATCCGGCAGCGAGAAAGTCCTCGACCTGTTCAGCGGGTTAGGTAATTTCAGCCTGCCGCTGGCCAGACACGCCGCCTTTGTTACCGGTGTAGAGGGCGAGCAGCGCAGTGTGCAAGGCGCGCGCGACAACGCCGCTGCCAATGGTATTGATAACACCGCGTTTCATGTCGCGAACCTGTTCGAGGCGGAAGTGCTGGAGCAGGATAAGCCGGGCTGGCTGAGCGAGCACTACGATGTTGTCGTGCTGGACCCGCCGCGGGCCGGTGCTGCCGAGATCCTGCCGTTTATCAAAAAGATGCAGCCGGCCAAGATCCTGTATGTGTCGTGCCATCCGGGTACGTTGGCGCGCGACAGTGAAACGTTGGCTAATGAGCTGGGCTATACGCTCGTTCAGGCCGGCGTTATCGACATGTTCCCGCAAACGGGGCATGTCGAATCGATGGCTTTATTCACAGCACCGTAAGGCTTTCTGGTAGTACACTTGGCACCATGAGCTCTGATAACACTAAATCAATCGTTGTCAGTCTGACGCGCCAGCGTCTGACTCTGAAAGACGGCGCTGCGGTTATTGCTGAATATCCTGTGTCGACATCGGCTTTCGGGCCGGGTGAACTGGAGGGCAGTCAGTGTACGCCGCGCGGCGCTCATGTCGTCGATGAACTCATTGGTGATGGCGAGCCTGAAGGCGCTGTATTTGTCGGCCGGGTACCCACCGGCGAGGTCTGGTCGGCGCAGCTGGCGGCGGATGAGCCCGAGCGTGACTGGGTGTTAAGCCGGGTGATCTGGCTGGCGGGCACCGAGCAGGGCCAGAATGCCGGCGAGCGGGACGGTACGAGTTGCGATACCAGGAGCCGCTACATCTATATCCACGGCACGGCGCCTGATGCACCGTTGGGGGTGCCGTACTCACACGGTTGTGTGCGCATGAACCCGGCTGATGTGATCAGCCTGTACGACCAACTCGACACCGGTATCCCGGTGTTGATCGAACCGTAGCGGAGCAGCTGATGGGTCTCGGGCCGCTGATGGTTGATGTCGCAGGATTCGAACTGACTCAGGAAGAGCGCGAATTTCTGCAGCACCCGTTGATCGGCGGCGTCATTTTATTCGCCCGCAATTTTGCCGATCGCATCCAGGTGATGGAGTTGATCCGTCAGATTAAAGCCGTACGTGATCCCGGCTTGTTGATTGCGGTCGATCAGGAAGGCGGGCGCGTGCAACGCTTCCGTGAAGGGTTTACCGGCTTGCCGCCCTTGCATCAGATCGGCCGTTTGTACGACACCGATCAGGATAAAGCCCGGCAGATGGCATCCACCCACGGTTGGCTGATGGCTGCCGAGATGCTCGACCTGGGGCTCGACATCAGTTTTGCTCCCTGTGTTGATCTCGATTACGGCTTAAGCGAAGTGATTGGTGACCGGGCCTTGCATGCCAAGCCCGAGATTGTTGCAAGCTTGTCGCTGGCGTACATGCAGGGCATGCATCGCGCCGGCATGGCCGCGACGGCGAAGCATTTTCCCGGCCACGGTGGTGTGACGATCGATTCGCATCTGGCGTTGCCGGAAGATTACCGCTCCCGCAATGACCTGATTGACGACTTGCGCCCCTATCAGACGCTGATAGAGCACGGGCTGGAAGCCGTTATGGTGGCGCATATCCGCTACACCGCGATCGATACCGACATCGCCAGCCTGTCGCCGTACTGGTTGCAGCACGAACTGCGGAACACGCTGGGTTTTCAGGGCGCGATCTTCTCCGATGATCTCGATATGGGTGGCGCAGAAGAGGCGGGCAGTGTGCCCGAGCGCACGCGTATCGCGCTGACCGCCGGTGCCGATATGGCGTTAATCTGCAATAACCCGGAGGCGGCCCGCGAGACGGTGAGGGTGCTCGATGCCGATGATCACAATTACCTGTCGCCGGTCGGGTATGGGCGTTTAGCCGCGATGCGTTCGCGGCGGCCGAAAGATGCCGAACTGGTATACGGTAGTGACTTGTGGCGCGAAGCACGCGATATGATTGATGACGGCTTGCAGCCGCCGGACCTTACATTGCAGGGATGACAATTCAGCTACAAGTTGATCTAACAGGGAGTGTTGAATGGACTTAAGTGCGTTACCACCGAGTGAGAAAATCATTGATGCTGTGGAGATCGATACAGCACTGCAGGCGATGGCTGCCGACATCCAGCCGGTGATCGATGAGGGTAACTGTGTGCTACTCGGCATCATGCTCGGCGCGATGATCCCGCAGGCCCGCCTGAGTCAGTTGCTCACCGGCGATTATCAGCTCGACACCTGTCATGCGACACGCTATCAATCGGGCCTGCAAGGCAAAGAACTGGCCTGGCTGAAACAGCCGTCAGTCGAACTGGAAGGCAAGACGGTGATTGTGATCGACGATATCTTCGATCAGGGTATTACGCTCGAGGCGGTGGTTTCGGCGTGTGCCGCGAACGGTGCCGGGAGAGTGTTGAGCGCCGTGCTGGCTACCAAAGACCACGACCGGCAGCGCTCCGACTACCGCCCGGATTTTGCGGCACTGAGTGTTCCCGACCGCTATGTGTTTGGCTACGGTATGGATTGTCGCGGACACTGGCGCCACTTACCCGATATCTACGCACTGAAAGACGAATAGCTATGGCACGACTGGGCATTATTGGCGGCACCGGCGCGGCACAACTCGCCGCGTTACTGGCGGAGTCCGCCGGCGGTGAGGCGGCCGAATCCCACGATGTTGAGTCGCGCTTCAGCAGTAACCCTGTACCCCTGGCATTGTGGCGTTACGGCTCCCATGAGGTGTTTTTTATCGAGCGGCACGGCCCCGATGCGGTGGTGCCTCCGCACCGGGTTAACTACCGTGCCAACATCGATGCGTTGCGCATTATCGAAGCGGATTTTGTTGTCAGTATGAATGCGGTCGGCGGTATTACGACTGACGGTGATGCCGGCGCGCCGGGCGGGTTGGTGTTGCCGCATCAGATTATTGATTACACCTGGGGCCGCGAGCACACGTTCTACGACGGCAATGCCGCCGAACTGGATCATATCGAGTTCACCCGGCCGTTCAGTGAGCCGCTCCGGCAGTTGTTGCTGACAGCAGCGGGTGCGAGCGGTGTGCAACTGCGGGCGCAGGCTGTTTTGGGCGTCACTCAGGGGCCGCGTTTGGAGACAGCCGCCGAGATCGACCGGCTGGAACGCGACGGTTGCGATATCGTCGGTATGACCGCCATGCCCGAGGCTGCACTGGCGGTGGAAGCCGGCCTCGAGTATGCGTCGCTGTGCGGCGTCGTTAACGCGGCGGCAGGGCGCTCGGCCGCCCCGATCCATGACCAGATTGAAGCTTGCGTCTCCAGTTGTATGGCCCAATCCCGCAGTATCGTTGAAGAGTTGCTCGCCGGGCTCACCACCGGCTAGGCCTAAGCCACTGTTTTCCTATGAATAATGACGGGCTTCTTTAGTGAAGCCGGTCACAGTCCGTTGCGGCTGCAATACGTAAAATCGATTCAATCAGGGAATTGGTCAGATTGGGCGTTACAGCACGTAACATGAAAAAGAGTGTAAAACTGGTAAGTCAGGTACTGGAGCTTGCTCCGGGTGGCGCGTTGTTGTTGGACGCGCGTAAAACTGAAGTGCCCGTTGTGTTCGTCAATCAGGTGCTCGCCGAAATCTCCGGCTTCAGCACCGCCGAAATGATCGGCCAGCCCTGGCATCGCTTTTCTGTCGAAGACCGTCAGCCCGTTAAAGACGAGCAGGACAATCCGTTGCCTGCGGCGCGTCTGTTATGCCGCAGTCAGCAGGGCGGAGCCGAAGGCATCGAGCTGGAACTGTCCGGTTTGTATGACGACAAAGGTCAACTCGAATATTGGTACGGGGTTGTTGCCGAGAGCGGCGCACGCATCTCGGTCGTTAACCCGGCTCATCCCGAGGACGCTACGTTGGCTATGCGCAAGCGTGCCGGCCGCGATCCTGCCACCGGTCTGCTCGACACTGATACCTTCAATGCAGTTCTGCAGCGCGAATGGGTGCTGGCTGCGCGTGAGCACCGCGAGTTAGCCATGCTGGTGGTGCGGATTGATTACTTTGAAGATTACCTTGATGTATTCGGCAAGCACGCCGGTGATGCCTGCCTGCGTAAAGTCGGCCACGCAATCAGCGGCTCACTTCGTCGCAGCGGCGACACGAGCGCCAGACTTGATGACGACAGTTTTGTTGTGTTGCTGAGCGATACCAGTGAGCAGCAGGCTGAGGTGGTTGCAACCCGTATAGTCGATAAAGTGCGCGGCCTTGCCGTGCATCACCCGCGTTCACGCATGGCCCGGTTTGTCACAGTTTCCTGCGGTGCCGCCAGTGTTCAGCCGAGTTGGGACAAGCCGTCGGAGGAGTTGGTCGAGAATGCCCGGCAGGTACTCGATTCCATGGCCGGTTCGGCGCGATTCGGCTGATACAAAGCGCTTAACGAAAAGTCGCCTTTAAAGAAAAGTCTAAAGGGCTATTCCGCCCGGCCTACCGTTTAATCTTCTTCCGGCACTTCAACCAGAGTGATCTGTGCGATTGCACTGAATTTCGGGTGATCAAAGTAATGCAGTTTATCGACTCGTTTAATGCGGCGGGATTCGCTGAGCTTATAAACGGGTGCGCCGGCGCTCATGAAGCCGCGTCGCTCTGTCGGAATGCTGAGGTTCAATTCCAGATGCAGGTAGCGTTCTTTGTATAGCCGCAGATTGCCGCTCAACTCACCGTCGACGAGGTTATTTAGCCTGCGGGCGTAAATGACTTCGAAACTTTCTGCTGCCGATTTCGATTGCACCGGCTGCTGCCAGCTCGTGTAGAGCAATGGCTGCAACGCTCCGCTGCCGTCGACCCGGCTATATTCGTTTTGTAAGCCGCGGTCTGCTGCTTCAAGGACCCGAAACCATTGTTGCGGGTCGTTGCCGGATTCGATAAGACCGACACTGGTGTCCTGCAGTGCTTCTTCGACTGTGCTTTCCTCAGATTCTGTTGCCAGAGTGTCTGCAGCTACCGGTTCTTCGATTATCAGCTCGTCATCCATCGTGCTGAAGGAGAAATCGTCGAAAGTGAATTCTTCTTCAGGGTCACCCGGCCAGGTTTCCGAGGAGGTTGATTCGGCCGACAGGTTGCGAAACACGATCACATCAATCTGATAAACCTTTTCAGGTGGCGCTTCTTCCTGCGCCACGGCAGTAGTCGCAAGGCACAGCAGCAGAATGCCTGCAAAGTGTTGTATCGGGTTACGCATAGTTCATTCCTACGGTTTTCAGGCCTGCAATTCTCAGGCGGTGCCGCTGAGGGCTTCAATGACCTGTTCGATCATAGCGAAGCGGGCTTGTTCGTCTTCCATGGCTCCATTGAAGCGCAGCCGTTGTTGCTTATCAAGCGAATATACCTGCGGATCGTCTGCGATCAGCTGTACCAGCGCTGTCGGGTCGATGCGGGTTTCGCGGTCGAACTCAATCGTGCCGTTGCCTGCGAATACCTCAATCTTGCGGATGCCCAGATGGCTGGCTTTCAGTTTGACGCCGGTCTGGCGGAATAGTGCTTTGGTTGCGTCTGGCAGCAGGCCGAAGCGGTCGATCAGCTCGACTTGCAGTTTGCGCAGTTCTTCATCGTTAGCAGCGCTCGCGATGCGCTTGTAGTGCACCAGTCGCATGTGAATATCCGGCATGTAGTCTTCCGGCAGCAGTGCCGGCAAATGCAGATTCACTTCCGGGCCGTGGGTATGTCCGGTTTCAAGGTCGGGTTCGTCACCGGCACGAATCGAATTCACGGCTTTGCCCAACAGTTCGGTGTACAGCGTGAAGCCGATCTGGGCGATATGCCCGGTTTGGTCGTCGCCGAGCAGTTCGCCGGCACCGCGAATCTCCAGATCATGGGTGGCGAGCACGAAGCCTGCACCCAGATCTTCCATCGATTCGATGGCATCGAGGCGCTTCTGGGCATCGGTATTGAGCACATTGCGTGGCGGCGTTAGCAGGTAGGCAAAGGCCTTGTGGTGCGAGCGACCGATACGGCCACGCAACTGATGCAATTGCGCCAGGCCGAAGCGGTCGGCACGGTTAATAATGATCGTGTTGGCGTTGGGTATATCGAGGCCGCTTTCGATGATCGTCGTAGTAATGAGTATGTTGAAACGGCGGTGATAGAAGTCGAGCATGATCTGTTCGAGTTCGCGCTCATTCATCTGACCGTGGGCGACCCGGTAGTCGACGTTCGGTACCAGTTCGGCGATCTCACCGGCTACTTTTTCAATGTCGGAGATCCGGTTGTGGACGACGTAGATCTGGCCGCCGCGCTTAAGCTCGCGCTGGCAGGCCTCACGCAGGGTGCCGGTGTCCCACTCGGTAACGTAGGTCTTGATCGCCAGCCGTGTTTCCGGAGGTGTCGTTATCAGTGACAGCTCGCGCAGCCCGCCAATCGACATGTGCAGCGTGCGGGGGATGGGGGTAGCCGTGAGCGTCAGGATGTCCACTTCGGCGCGCAGGGCTTTCAGGCGTTCTTTCTGGCGCACACCGAAGCGATGTTCCTCATCGATGATGACCAGTCCCAGATCTTTGAAGCGGATGTCCGACTGCAGCAGTTTGTGCGTGCCGATAATGATGTCGACAGTGCCTTTCTCCATGCCGGCGATCACACTGCTGGCTTCCTTGCCGGTGCGGAAGCGTGATAACACTTCGACATTCACAGGCCAGTCGGCAAAGCGATCGCAGAAGGTCTGGTAATGCTGCTGGGCCAGTAGGGTGGTGGGCGCCATTATCGCGACCTGCCGCCCGGCGGAGGTCATGGCGAACGCCGCCCGCAACGCCACTTCGGTTTTACCGAAGCCGACGTCACCGCAAATCAACCGGTCCATCGGCTTGTCGGACGCGAGGTCTTTCAGTGTCGCGTCGATAGCGGATGCCTGATCCTCGGTGAGTTCAAACGGGAAGCCGGTGGCAAACTTTTCGGCATCCAGATCACTAAACCGATGTGCGGTGCCGGTGCGCGCGGCGCGCCGTGCATACAGGTCGAGTAGTTCGGCAGCCACATCACGAATTTGTTTGCTGGCTTTCTTGCGGGCGCGGGCCCATTGGTCCGTGCCCAGACGATGCAACGGAGCTGTATCCGGGGAAGCACCGCTGTACCGTGAGATCAGGTGCAGGGAACTGACCGGCACATGCAGTTTGTCGCCACCGGCGTATTCCAGCGTCAGAAACTCGGTCGGGATGTCGCCTAAATCGACATGCGTTAAGCCGACGAAGCGACCGACACCGTAGTCTTCGTGGACCACTGGCGCGCCTTCGGTCAGGTCATTCAGGTCGTTAAGAATGGCTTCCGGGTCGCGTACGTTACGGGCTTTACGCCGGCGCGGTGTTGCACCAAACAGTTCCTGTTCGGCAATCAGGTTAATGCCGGCGGCGGGTAGCAGCACGCCGGAATCGACCGGTGCCACGGTAATGGCAACCTCGTGTTCGGCTGCGAGGAATGCCTGCCAGGAATCGACGACGGGCGCGGTTACCTCGCGGCTGCGCAACAGGTCGGCAAGCATCTCGCGACGACCGGGTGACTCGGCGGCAATGAGTGTCCGACCTTCACTGATTTGTAGCCAGTTGGCGAGCGCTTCGGCCGGTTCATCCGAATGCGAGTTGATGAGCAGCGCCGGCGCAGCTTTGGTTACCAGATTCGTGCCATCGGGCAATTCGTTTCTCAGCAACGTGACGGTGCGGCGCTCAGCTAACGCGGCCAGCTGTTGTTCAAGTGGTACGAACAGCTCATCCGGCGAGAGTGCGGGGCGCTCGGTGTCGTGCCGGTACTGCTCGTATTGTGTGCCGATTTGTTGCCAGTCTTCGCTAAGGGTGGCGGTCGTATCGTGCAACGAAATCACCACGCACTCGTCGGGCAGGTAATCCCAGACGCTTTCCGTGTGCTCGTGAAACAGCGGCAGATAGTTCTCTATACCACCCGGGCTGCGGCCCTCGGAGACCTCGCGGTAGATGTCACTGTGGTTCGGGTTGCCTTCGAAGCGCTCGCGAAAGCGCTGCCGGAAACTGCGAATACCGTCATCATCGAGCGCAAACTCGCGGGCCGGCAAACTGTGCAGAGCGTCCAGCGGGTCGAGCGACATCTGCGTTTCAGGGTCGAACTGGCGCAGGGTTTCGATCTCGTCATCGAAGAAGTCGACCCGTACCGGGAGTTCACTGCCCATCGGGTATACATCGATCAGAGAGCCGCGCAGTGCGTATTCACCGTGGTTATTAACCTGGCTGACGCGCTCATAGCCGCAGTTCTGCAGCTTCGTGCGAAAGTCTTCGAGCGTCAGTCGGTCGGACTTTTTCAAAGATAAGCCGAAGCGGCTCATGTAATCGCGCGGAGGCAGGCGATAGAACAGCGTCGGGCCGGCTATTACCAGCGCCTGCAGTTGGTCTTGGGCAAGTTCACTCAACACGCCAAGCCTGCGTGAGATCAGATCCTGATGCGGACTGAAGCGATCGTACGGGAGTGTCTCGGGGTCACTGAGTAGCGCAATCTTCTGCGGGTCGCCGAGAAAATAATGCAGCTGCCGATGCAGTGTTTCGGCTTCGGCAACGGTGTCGGCAATCACCAGCAGTGCTTTGTCTGTGTTCGCCAGGTACTCGGCCAGCCAGAGCGCCGGCGCACAGCCGTAGGCTTGACCCAACCGGCGGTCGTCAGCGGCATCGCCGGTTACGGCGTTCAGGTTGTCGGCAAACAGTGTGTGGGTCATGAGAATCGGGTGTTTGGGTGAACGTCAGACGCAAATAAGCCCCCCGTATTCACTACGGGCAGCCGTCAACAGTGCGCGATTATCGCACAGCTTAAGGGCTTGCAGGTGAAGCGGGGTTTAAATCAGTGCGGCTGGCGGCAGCCTGGGACTGCCTGGAACGGCATGGGCCTACTTTGGGCCTAGCTGGAGCTAGCGCTGGGTCGCTACGGTGTGCAGCACCGTCTGGTATTCGAAATAGACGATGAAATCGCGGTATTCCCAGCGGGTGATGGGCGGGTCGCCGACCGGTTTGCCACTGGCTGCCGGTTCGCCGAACTGTTCCCGGACCTGATCCATGTTCATGCCGCGCCGTGGGCGGTTGCCTGCAGTCTCGGCAGCTTCGCTAACCTCATTGATCAGCAGAGTGTCCGCAACGGCAGTTGCCGGTAGAAATGACACACTGGCAACGGCAAGCACAAGGCCTGCAATCAATGCTTTCGGCAACACGGTTTTGTGTAGCATGGTAACCTCAGGTTTCGCCCCAACCGCATCACTATAGCACTGCCAAAACATGCTTAAAACCACGCAATCGCTAGATTATTTACGCACCTTTGTGTATTGCGCAACCTTATGTCAGACGGGTTTTGCAATGCAGTCTGCAGCGGAGCCGGTTGCTTGAAAAAACCGTTGGTGATTTTTCTCGGGCTGCGTTATCTCAGGCCGCGTCATGCGAGCCAGTACGTTTCGTTTGTCACGATTGCTTCTGTGCTCGGAGTCATGCTTGGCGTTGCAGCCCTGATCGTGGTGATGTCGGTGATGAACGGTTTCGAGAACGAGTTGCGGGACCGTTTGCTCAGCATGACATCGCATGCGAGCGTCAGCAGCAGTGAAGGCTTAGCCGATTGGCAGGCTGTCAGTGCATCGCTGGAATCCGAGTCCGGCGTGGTGGCGACAGCACCGTATGTCGAGATGGAGGCAATGCTCTCTACCGGCCGCGACCTTGCAGGCGCCATTGTTACCGGTGTCGACCCGGCCGCTGAAGCACGACTTACCGGTATCGACCAGAATCTGATCAGTGGCGATTTCGACAGCCTCACCGCCGGGTCCGGCAATATTATTTTAGGCAGCGGGCTGGCGCGCCACCTTGGTGTCGTGCCGGGTCAGCGTGTCACGGTGTTAGTGCCGCAACGGGGCGACGGGCCGGGCGGGTTTCGTTCGAATCTGCGTCGCTTGCTGGTAACCGGCGTATTCGAGATGGGGCTGCAGGATCACGATTCGGTGCGGGCACTGATACATATCAGTGACGCCCGCGAGATTCAGGGTATTGATGCCGGAGCAACCGGTGTGCGTATTCGTCTTGACGATATTTTTGCTGCACCGGAGTTGATGCGAGCCTGGCAGCAGGCTAACGGCGAGGCTTACACCGTTAGTGACTGGACGGTAGAGAATGCCAGTTACTTCCGTGCGGTGCGTATCGAGAAAATTATGATGGCGTTGTTGCTGTCGCTGATTATCGGTGTAGCAGCGTTCAATATTGTTGCCAGCCTTGTCATGGTCGTTACCGAGAAGCGTGCCGGTATCGCTATTTTGCGAACGATGGGGTGCTCACGCAGCACCATCGTCGGTGTGTTTGTTTTTCAGGGCACGATGATCGGCTGGTTGGGCTGCTTGTGCGGTATTGCGCTGGGTGTCTGGCTGGCGCTGAATATAGACAGCCTCGCACCGGCACTGGAGAGCGTGCTGGGTTTCCAATTCATGCCTGCCGACCTGTATTACCTGACCGCCTTGCCGTCGGATCTGCATGCCGGTGATGTGGTGTGGACCAGTGTCGCCGTGTTGTTCATGACTATAGTCGCGACGATCTACCCGGCGCTGCGTGCTGCCGGTGTCGAGCCGGCCGAGGTGCTGCGCTATGAGTAGGCTGCTGCGCCCCTATGAACTCAGTGTCGCGCTGCGCTACCTGCGCTCACGCAACAAGGAGCGTTTCGTATCGTTTATCTCGCTGATTTCGGTGGTGGGCATAGCGTTGGCGGTAACGGTGCTGATTGTGGTGCTGTCGGTGATGAACGGCTTTGAGTACGAAGTTCGCAACCGCATTCTGTCGGTGATCTCGCATGCTGTGATTACCGGTATCGACGGCGCGATCGGCGACCCGGACTATCTGAGCGACGTGGCAGCAGATGACCCGGGCGTGGTGGCCAGCTCGGTGTTTGTTGAAGGGCAGGGAATTCTGGTATCGCAGAAAGACATCGGCGGCGTGAAGCTGCTGGGTGTTGATCCGGCTGCCGAGTTACGCACGTCGTCTATCGGGAGTTTGCTAACCGACGGAGCGTTTGAAGAATTGCAGCCCGGAAGTTACAGGCTGGCCATCGGTTCGGTGTTGGCAGCGGAGCTCGGTGTTGGTGTGGGCGACAAGTTGGTGATGCTGACCACGCAGGGCACGATGACACCCGCCGGTCTTATGCCTCGAACGCGTCGTTTTACGGTGGCGGCGGTATTTCATGCCGGCATGTACGAGTACGACCGGGCGCTGGTGTACACCCATCTGGCAGATGCCGCACGGTTGTTCCGCATGGGGGATGATGTGACGGGCATGCGGCTCGCCATAGCCGAGCCGATGCAGGCTCCGGAGCGGGTGCGTCAAGTGGCACGCAGCTACGGTGGTGGCGTGTACGTTACCGACTGGACCCGCCAGCAGTCGAATTTCTTCCGCTCCATTGAGCTGACCAAATCGATCATCTTTATTATTCTGTTACTGGTCGTTGCCGTTGCAGCGTTCAATATTGTTTCAACACTGGTCATGGTAGTGCGCGACAAGCGGGCGGAGATCGGTATTCTGCGTTCACTCGGTTCTTCGCGCAGCTCTATATTGTGGATATTCGTGCTGCAGGGCGCGTTCATCGGTTTGCTCGGCACGGGCTTCGGTGTTCTGTGCGGAGTGTTGTTGAGTTGGAACCTGCCGCTTATCGTTAGCGGTATCGAAGCGGTCTTCGGGTTTCGTTTTCTGGCTGCGGATGTGTACTTTATTAGTGATTTCCCGAGCCGGCTTGAATGGGATGATGTTCTGCAGGTCGCGGTGATCGCGTTTATCCTTGCATTGGTTTCCACGCTGTATCCTGCCTGGCGCGGCGCGCTCACCCGGCCGGCAGAAGCGCTCAGGCATGAGTAGCGGCATGAGTAGTGGCATGAGTAGTGGCACGAGAGAATAGATGACACAAACAAATAGCAATGCGGTACTCGCCTGTGAAGGGCTGTCAAAAAGCTTCACGGATGCCGGGCAAACGCTGAACGTACTCACCGGTGTTG
>Ga0070729_10003882_pt1 | contig 16805 bp, 11 predicted proteins | sample tdDd472_FD_66725 | JGI IMG/M metagenome (GOLD analysis project Ga0070729, IMG submission 66725) | Marine sediment microbial communities from the Atlantic coast under amendment with organic carbon and nitrate - tdDd47.2 | ecosystem: Environmental > Aquatic > Marine > Coastal > Sediment | place... | reverse complement strand
AAGTTATCACATAGGCCGGTTTAATTTTGTATTTTGTCAAAATATCCGATTGATTTCTGATATCTTTCACACCTCGTTCAGTGATGGGGCGATCAAAATCAGGGTAGCCCGAAGCAGCAAGGGCATGACGAGCAATGAGCAGTTTCATTTAATCAAACCTCAAAATTAGAATAAAATAATGTTACTCTACCCAGAAAATTCTGAATAGTTTTGGTGAAATTCCTTCCCTCGGGAGTAGCAAAAAGTTTATCCATCTCGTCTCGTGTATCAGTGTTAATCTCGCAGTAATGTGTGTATTTTTCGCCTGCCATTGCTGCACCTTCAATTTTGGCAACCGGTATTTTACTACCGGCTATTTCTTCGAGAGGTGTTACAAAAAATTCAATAAAATTTTCGTAGGATTCCTCATCTCTCGTTTTATTTAAAAATATCATCATTTTATACATAGGCTCTGTCAGTTTTTTGGTTTATGCGTAATATATTTTTTTTATTTTAAAAAATATAATAAGCTTCCGGGAACTCAATTTAAAGTGATGGATATAAATATTGAATAAAATTATTCTTTTCCTCTATATTATTGCCGGGGTCGTCTCGGCTCAACCTTTCTCTATCGATAATTTACATCTTTCGGATATAAGTTCAACAATAAAATTTGAAGGTATTACAGATTCTTCGGCACAAACCCTGACTCTTATTGACGAAGAGGGATCAATTATCAAAGAATATTCATTGGATAAAATTAAGAATAATCATAACAAAATTGTGTTCTCAGAAACGGGTGATTTTGTTCTAAAGTATGAAAATTATTCTGTAAGCATAAGGGTAATTCCTGGGCTATTAAGTCTGCTTCCCCCGCTGGCAGCGATATTACTGGCTCTGATATTCAGGCAGGTGGTTATTGCGCTTGTTTCCGGCATCTATTTAGGTTCACTTTTTATATATGATTATAACCCGTTGTTGGCATTCCTTCATGTCGGGGATGAATTTGTATTAAAATCAACCGCAGATGAAAGCCATATATTGATCATTCTTTTCACTCTGTTAATTGGCGGAGTTGTTGGAGTAATAACCAAAAACGGCGGGACACATGGTCTGGCCTTAAAAATAACCAGATACGCAAACACTCCTCGTTCAGGGATGCTTTCTTCATGGTTACTGGGGATGGCAATATTTTTTGACGATTACGCTAACTCCCTCATCATGGGCAATATGATGCGACCTATTACTGATAAACTTAAAATATCCCGTGCCAAATTAGCTTACATTGTGGATTCAACTTCTGCACCAATTGCCAGTTTAATGATAATAAGTACTTGGATTGGATATGAGTTGGGGCTGATTGATTCCGGGTTAAAAAGTATAGGTTATGAAGTAAGCGCCTATTCAGTTTTTATTGATTCCATACCCTACCGGTTCTACCCTATTGCAGCTCTCTTTATGGTCTTTGTTATTGCTTACTCGAATCGTGATTTCGGACCGATGTTAATATCAGAGCGGGATGCCAGAAAGAATGGTATCCGGGATGAAGAGGAAACTTCGGAAGAACGGTCTGATTATAAAAGTGCGAAATGGTACAATGGTGCTGTCCCGATACTTATCATTTTATTCGGGACTATTGGAGGGTTAATTTACACGGGGATATCATCCTTGAACCAATCGGGCACAACAGGGTATGGTTTACAGGAGATTATCAGCAACTCTGACTCGTACCGGGCATTGTTATGGGCTAGTTTTTTTGCAGGAATTGCCGCTGTGTTAATGTCTGTATTCCAGAAAATACTTACACTACACGATGCTCTTGAAGCTTGGCAGAAGGGACTTCAATCAATGTTGTATGCATGTGTTATACTGGTTTTCGCCTGGGGTATCAGCATGATAACCACGGAACTAAAAACAGCAGACTACATTATTTCACTTGTCAGTGATTCATTCGATCCGCGTTTTTTACCCGCTATAATATTTATTATTTGCGGGGTGATTTCGTTTTCAACGGGAACAAGTTGGGGCACGATGGCAATTGTTATGCCTTTGGTCATCCCGCTTGCCTATGCAATTGCACAGAATAATGGAATTGGCGATCCCTATTTAATAATTACCGGTTCAGTTAGCAGCGTCTTAGCCGGCTCTGTTTTTGGTGACCACTGTTCTCCCATTGCCGACACGACAATTTTAAGTTCCATGGCATCACGATGTAATCATATCGAACATGTAAGAACACAATTGCCGTATTCCGTTGTAGCAGGCGTTGTTGCTGTATTACTAGGTGAACTTCCCTCCGCATTCGGGTTAAATCCTTACCTCTCGATTTTATTGATTTGTGTTACTCTTGTTATAATCGTTAGGTTTTACGGCAAAAAAAATGAACCGGCCGAGTATTAACAGGTAAAATTTTCCCCATTTTATGATTTAATAAATTCTTTTATTAATTTATAAGATTGAAACAGACCGACAATTGTTACACTTAAAAGGGGAACACCATGAACAAATTATTATTTGCAGCTATCCTTATGGCATTTTCGCTTTATGGACAGGGTTTAGTTGTAACAGGGAAAAGTAAGATTGATCTTGCCGATGAGATTTATCACGCAAAATTTTTCCCGAATGACGAAAAAATATTATTCACATCTTCAAATTATATCGGATTAAATATTTTCGATATTTCCACTCAAAACACGACCAAACTAAACGATTACATGAATGCCGGCTATGAAAACATTTTCATCGAAAATGGTGAAAAGATCGTTTTCAGGATGGATGAGTATATTAACAACCGTAAATATTCTTCTTTAATTTCTTATGATATTGAAGGCAAGACGGAATTATTATTAGAGAAAAGAATCAGGAATCTCTCTGTTCCTGAACTTCTTGCAGATGGAAAAATCTTTTATACTGCTGATCTCTCACCCAAATTAAAAGAAATTAAAAATGATACCGGCACTGAAGCCGCAATAAATGGTGAGACTATTGTTTACCAGGAAAACGCTAAAATAATCGTTTATACAGATAATAAAAAAATGATTAAACCTTTTGGCGATGGTCATTATTTGTGGACAGAAATTTCACCCGATCAATCAAAAATATTATTCACGTATGCCGGGAAAGGTACTTTTGTCTGTGATCTGGAAGGAAATATCCTATATGAAATAGGTTATGCAAATTCTCCCAAGTGGTCAAAAGATGGCAAATATATCGTATATATGAAAGATTACGATGACGGCCATAAGGTTACTAAATCCGATATTTATGTTTATCAGCTTGCCACAAAGAAAGAAATTAACATTACCAATACTCCGGATACAATCGAATTGTATCCTTCATGGTCTTATTCCGGCGACAAGATTGTCTGTAATGACGATAATGGCGATATTTATTTAATTACATTAAAGTTTGAATAAGGAAGGGGCAGGAAATGTTAAAAAGAATTATAATTTTATTTGTTTTGTTTACTATATCCATGGCGGCTCAACCGCTTCAAGGCTTAAAGTTTTGCATTGACCCCGGCCACGGTGGTCATGACCCCGCAAATGACAGATTTATCCCGGCAACAGGGTTCTGGGAATCTGAAGGTAACTGGGCAAAAGCAAATTATCTTAAACCAATCCTTGAAGATTTGGGCGCAGTAGTGATTATCACCCGCAGTGGCAATGACGATTCTGACGATTTGGCTTTGAGCCAGCGTGCCGCGATTGCAAATGCTTACAATGTGGATTACTTTAATTCTATTCACAGTAACGGTTACAATGGTCTTAGTAATTATACACTGGTTTTATTTCGTGGATACGACAATCAACCCGTTTTCCCCGTATCAAAGGTAATGGGGGACAAACTACAAAACAGGATCTACCAGCTTAACAGAACTACTGCAAAATATCTACGCGGGGATTGGTCGTTTTATCCTGACTGGGGAACCAGTGGTTTAGGAGTGTTGAGACCCCTGGCTATGCCGGGAACTCTTACTGAAGGCTCGTTCCATGATTATGTTCCTGAATCATGGAGGCTTAAAGGCGAGGGTCGTTTGAAGGAGGAAGCATACGCGATTGCACGTGCATTCACCGACTATTATCAGAATGGAAATTCGGGCAAGGGTTCTATTGCCGGAATTTTGCGCGATCCAAATCAAACAGTGAGCTACTATTTTATTAATGGGACCAATGATAATAAACTACCACTCAATTATACACACGCCTGGCTGGAAGATTCGTCAGTCGTATTTTCCGGGGATGATCAGAATAATGGTTATTACAGGCTGGATTCGCTCGATCCCGGGCAATATAAAGTGTACATGACCGCTGAAAACTATAAACTGGATTCTGCTACTGTTACAGTTACAGCTGATAATACAACTTTTGTTGATAAATTGTTGAATCCTGAACCAAACCCGAATCCACCAACAGTTGTAAGTACATTCCCGGAATCAGGGGCACAGAATGTAAGTCTTTCAGGTGCAGCCTCAATTTTATTTGATATTTCAATGAATACAGCTTCTGTGATGAGTGCACTTACTATTACTAATAATATTGCCTACACTTTTTCCTGGACAGAAAACGATAAAAAACTAACCATACTTCCTTCTCAATTACTTTCACCGGGTGAAACGTACACCATTTCTGTCGGTACAGGTGCAAAAACTGCATTTGATGTCGCAATTCAAGAAGCCTTTTCATTCGATTTTACAACAAGAAATAAACTTAACCTTACTTCTAAATATCCTGTTGAGGGAGATACAGAAGTTAGTAAAACAGTTGAAATACGACTTATTTTTGATGCACCGATTTCATCATCAACTCTCTCCGGAAATATCGGACTTTTTGATGCATCGGGTAATGCCGTTTCAGTTGTAGTGAAACTCCAGTATTTCGCTGATGGTAAAATTCTATTTGAGCCTCGCAATCCTCTTGAAGCAGAAAAAGAATACTATATTACATTAAAAGAAGGTATTGGTGACACCGAGGGCTTGAGTCTTGGAGAAAATTATGAAATTCATTTTACTACGGGACCTGAAGAATTTCCGGGTAATATTCTCGTAACCGATTTTGAAGATGTTGAATCATGGTGGGATCCCGAAGCCTCGGGAAGCACACAGGGTACTTCGCCCGATGCAACCACTTTTACCGTAACAACAGAAAAAAAATACAGTGGTATGAAATCAGGAAAACTTAACTACAAGTTCATTGCTGAAAATGGATTATGCAGGGTTTATAATTCTGCGAAACCATCTATAGGGCAACCTTCGGAAGATGCTTTCGGGATGTGGGTTTTTGGCGATAATAGCGGCAATGCACTTGAGTATTGGTTTTATAAAAACCAGTCTGAGAATATTATTATGCCAATTGATACTCTAAACTGGACCGGATGGAAATATTTATCAGTTCCCAAGGATGCACTTGGTGCAACAGGTGAGATTCTTTTCCACAGTATTGTTTTGAGACAGACTTCAAACGGCGCAATGGAAAGTTATCTTTACTTTGATGATGCATCATACGCGGGTTTGACCTCTGTAGAGGATAATAACGGGATTACCCCGGTGGAATTTTCCTTAAAACAAAACTACCCGAATCCGTTTAATCCATCTACAACGATCACTTTTGAGTTGCCGGAAAAAACCGCTGTTAGGTTGGATATTTACAATATTCTTGGCGAAAAAGTAGCCGAGTTATTAAATGCGGAATTACAATCGGGAAGACATTCATTAACATGGAATGCTTCCGGAGTGCCTTCGGGAGTATATGTTTACCGCATTCAAGCAGGTGAGTTTACAAGCAGTAAAAAAATGATCTTACTGAAGTAAAAACAGTTTAAAATATTTTCTGCGAAGAAAGGTGTATTCGATTTTGCGAATACACCTTTTTTGTTGTCTTTGCATAAAATGTAAGGTATGACAAATAAAAGAATTCTCACTATCTAGGTAACTCCCGTCGCATGTCATTCCCACGAAAGCGGGAATCTTCAGGCACTTTTGTAAAAAACAGTACCGCACCTACAGCGCGGATTATTCATTTCGTAGTATGCTGTTACCAATATTGCGCCCCGATGGGGCGGCTTTTGCGCTATCCTCCTTGTGAAAGAGGTGGATTCCGACGAATGTCGGAATACGGATGATGACCTAAACACACGAATTTTAACTTTTTGTCATCTCAAAGCAAACATGTCATTCCTGCCTTGAGCAGGAATCTCCGACACAACCCTGCAAAACAAAAAACGAGATGCCCGCTTTCGCGAGCATGACGATGAAAAATGTACGTTATTCCAACCATGCACCGGAATTACGTGATTAATTACCAGAACCCACCCCCAACCCCTCCCTTTAGTAAATGGAGGGGAGAGTGAAATAACGAAATTAGCATGTCATTCCTGCGGAAGCAGGAATCCCCGACACAACCCGGCACAACAAAAACGAGATGCCCGCTTACGCGAGCATGACGATGAATAATGTATGTTATTCCAACCATGAACCGGAATCACGTGATTAATCACCAGAACCCACCCCCAACCCCTCCCTTTAGTAAATGGAGGGGAGAGTGAAATAACGAAATTAGCATGTCATTCCTGCGGAAGCAGGAATCTCCGACACAACCCGGCACAACAAAAACGAGATGCCCGCTTTCGCCGCGGCGCAAAAGTTCGTGAGCATGACAAGTTTAAATTTGTGGAAATACTAACCAGATGGTGGGAGTGCAGTTCTGTTTTTAGCTTTCCTGTAACGGAACAAGTGCATCGATTCTAAGTTCTAGATAAGAAATTAAGAGTATTAAAAAATTTTATATAATGATTGGAAAGGCAGATTTGTGGTTAAATAATTCATATCTATCGAGAATATTCGTTATTTCGTCGAAAAACGCATGAAATGTCTTTGAAAAAAAGTAAATAAGTTATAAATTCTGTTAAAAGATAATAAGATTTAAATTTTATTGAATAAATAAATGGGAGGGTCTTATGGCTCGTGGTGGTGGTGGTAAACTTGCTGGTTTTATTTTTATGCTGTTTATCGGAGTTGTTGTAGGATTTCTGGTTTTCACGTTTTTAAGAATTGAAAAAAGACCTGGTAAATCCTTTGATGTGGCTTCATTATATGGAACCATGATTGATGAGTATGATTCCAGTTCTTTTACTCTGCTTGATGAATACAAATTCAATTTTGATGATTTCAAGGGAACTATTGTAACAAAGGGTTCAAATGATATATTAGCTGCTGAAATTGAAATCGAATCGGCTGGAGAGGTATCGAGTGTACTGGAGTTTGATAATTCTGTATTTTCGTTAGTTGGAGCAGCTCATTTGAATGAAAATTTTGACAGTAAACTGGATTTCCAGAATAATGTTGCAAATATCAGCAACGTAGGAAAAAACAAGTATCTTGTAATCATGCGTGGAAAAGATATTGATTTCCAGCCTATTAAATTCAAAATTTATAAAGACGGTAATCTTCTAATGGATGATGAAGTTAAGACTGTGAAACAGTAAATATATATTTTTAAGTTGTAAAGAAATGCCCGGTTTTTGCCGGGCATTTGTGTTTTAAATTCGAACAATTTTTTCTCAATGCATTATCAAACCAAGAACCAGATATAAAAATGCTGTTATGGCACCACCGGTTAATGCGTAAGGAAGTTGTGTTTTAACATGATCGATATGATCACTTGCAGAAGCCATCGAGGAAATTATAGTCGTATCGGAAATTGGGGAGCAGTGATCACCAAATACACCACCACCAAGCGCAGCGGCAATCGTTAATGAGAGATTCGCACCGAGGGTTTGTGCCATTGGCACACCAATTGCGATCATTATTGCAAATGTTCCCCAAGACGTTCCGGTTGAGAAAGCAATAAAACATGCAACAAGAAAAATTATTACCGGAACATAATCCGGTGCCAACCATTCTCTCGATATTTCAGCTGCATAAACTCCTGTACCAAGTTCACGGCAAACAGCACCGATTGCAAACGCTAACATCATTAACAAGGCCAGTGGTATAAGTCCGCTGATACCCTTAAAGATAAGATCAATAATTTCTTTGAAATCAAATATTTTTTGTCCGGTATATAAAAAACTACCCACGATAATCGCAGATAAAACCGAATAAAGGACTGAAGTTGAACCGGAACCTTCACCGATTGCCAAAAATATTTGCTTTCCGAATGAATAGCTCTCTATATCCGTTACATTACCCCAACCGGTATAAATTAACATAAGGGGCATCATTAGAACCATAACACCGATTGGAATAATCATGTTTAATGCTCTTGGTACAACACCTTTTTTCTTTTCAAGAGCAATTACATCGGAAGATATTAGCGGTTGTGCACCATCACGGAGAACTTTCCCTTCAGTTCTGGCGCGAATTTCCGCCTTTTTCATGGGACCAAAATCTTTTTGTGAAATGATTATAAACAGAACCGTGAGCATTGCTATCATTGGATAAAAATTAAATGGGAACGCACCTATTAGTACAGTGAAGGGACTATCAAATCCTTGCGCCGCAATAAGACCCATTATGTAAGCACCCCATGCATTCAGGGGGATAAGAATGCATGTTGGAGCAGAAATGGAATCCGCTATATAAGCGAGTTTTTCGCGAGGAATATTCATTTTATCGAATATCGGTCGAAAAATTGATCCTACTGTTAGAACGTTTATGCTGGATTCGACAAAAATCATAGTTCCGGTTAACCAGGCGAGAAGTTGGACGATAGTACGACTGTTCCCGATATTCTTTTTCTCAAGATAACTAAGGAGGCGATTGATATAAGTGATAAATCCGTTAACACCGCCTGATCTTTGTATGAACGCAATGAGAGCGCCTACCAGACAACTGAACATTATAGTCCGGGTATTACCGGGGTCTTTGAAGACATCCACCAGTGCCTGAATTGTTGAAGTTGTTCCACTCAGGAGGTTCCAATCGGATAAAATTATCCAACCCAGCCAGATACCGAATAAAAGTGATACGAATACCTGGCGGGTTTTAATGGCGAGTACAATTGCGATTACAGGGGGGAGGAGTGATAAAAAACCATGATGATCCATACAATAGCCCTTATATGCAGATTTGAGATATTTTCGTATTAAAATAAATTATTATGTTTGTATTATCAAATATATTGTTGAATATTAATGCTTTCTATTCAGAATAAAGCAAATTTGGAGATTTTCAATGAGACAGCTTTTAATATTATTTCTCTTTTCTTGCGGGATAATTTTTTCACAAAATAATGCGAGTGAATGGCAGACGTTATTTGAGAAGAGCGATTATCTCAATTCGGCTGATTATCAAGGTTCGATTGACTACATGTACAAGCTGGAAAGTGCATCAAAATATCTCAAAAACTTTGTTGCTGGTAAAACTCCCGGAGGACGCGATTTTGTGTACTCGGTTGTCTCAAAGGAAGAAGTTTTTTCTCCTGAATCTATCACGCAATCTTCAAAACCATTAATTTTTATTGAAAATGGTATTCATTCGGGGGAGATTGAAGGGAAAGATGCATGCTTTTTATTATTGCGCGAGATGTTGATTACCGGAGAAAAAACAGGACTTCTTGACGATTTTAACTTCGTGATTATCCCCATCTTTAATATTGACGGGCATGAAAGACGAAGCCCATTTAACAGGATAAATCAAAATGGCCCAACGGTTATGGGATGGCGTACAACAGCACAGAATTATAATCTTAATCGTGATTTTCTCAAGGCAGATGCACCCGAAATGCAAATGTTGTTGAAAATATTCACCATGTATGATCCCGATTTTTTTATTGATACACACACAACGGATGGTGCCGATTATCAGTATACTGTTACCTATGCTACTGAAAAATATGAAAATGTACCTCCGCCAATCAGGGGGTGGATTAACAACACATATATTCCGGAACTTGAAAAAAGAGTAAACGAAATGGGCTATTTAATAGGACCATATATTGGTTTTGTGAAAGGGGATATTAAAAACGGTGCTTATGACTGGTCGGCTTTACCAAGATTTTCCAATGGTTATGCCGCTGTGAAAAATCGTCCGGGATTACTTATCGAAACGCACATGTTAAAACCATACAAGGATAGAGTTTTTTCAACAAAAGCTGTTATAGAAACAACACTTGATTTAATCCGGGAAATTCCGGGTGGTATTAAGAAGATGAATAAAAGTGCCGATGATTTTGTTATTAAACATTATTTCAATGAAAAAAATCCATTTCCTCTCTCATTAAAACGCAGCAGCGATTATGATTCCCTACTTTATCGAGGGATTGAATATGATATGGTCTTTAGCGAGGTAGCAGGTGATTCTGTGAAGTTTTATAATGGAAAAGTGTTTGATGAGAAAATCCCGTTTTATAACCATCTCGTGCCAAATAAAACTATTACTGCACCAGATGCGTATTACATTCCGGCAGAATTTTCTTACCTGGGTGAACGACTAAATTTTCATGGAATTAAATATAAAGATTTAACCGAAGATGTTAAAGTTAACAAGGGTGTTTACAGGTTCGGAAATGTTAAATTCGCTTCTTCACCTTACGAGAGCCACTTCCAACCGGAATTTGATTATACTAAGTCAATCGCTGATGGCACACTTAAAGCCGGTGGTATTCTAGTATCAACAAATCAGAGAAATCTCCCGGTAATTTTGCATTTGCTGGAACCGGACGGACCCGATTCCTTTTTAAGCTGGGGATTTTTTAACATGATTTTTGAACGTAAAGAGTATTTTGAATTTTACTCAATGGAACCTATCGCCAGTAAAATGTATGAAGAAAATCCCGATTTACGAAAAGAGTTTGATGAAAAAGTAAAAAGTGACTCCTCATTTGCCGCCGATTCATACAAAAGATTGAACTTTTTTTATGAAAGATCACCTTATTACGATAAAGCATATAAGGTGTACCCGGTAGTGAGGGTAGAAAAATTTCTGAATGATTGAGTTTAATGAAGTAATAAAAAAATATGAATCCATCACTGTTCTTGACAAGATAAGTTTTACCGCCAGAGCCGGTGAATCTACTGTTTTGCTTGGTGAGAGCGGTTGCGGTAAATCGACAATCCTGAAAATTCTTACAGGTCTAACCGGTTACGAATCCGGCGCCGTAATGGTTGAGGACAAAAAATTATCTCCGGAAATTGTTGCAGATTTCAGGGCTAAACTTGGATATGTAATACAGGATGGGGGATTGTTTCCTCATCTTACTGCTAAGGAGAATATTCTGCTGGCAATAAAACCGGCAGTTTCTCAAAACAATATTTTTAAGATTGAATACCTCTGTGAACTGACAAATTTTGCCGAAAATCTGCTCCCCAAATATCCTGCCGAACTCTCTGGCGGACAAAAACAGCGTGTTGCACTAATGAGAGCCTTAATTAAAAATCCGGATTATTTATTGCTTGATGAGCCCCTTGGTGCGCTTGATCCTATAATAAGATATGATCTTCAGCAAGACCTGAAAAATATATTTACCAACCTGAAAAAAACAGTAATTTTTGTTACCCATGATCTAACTGAGGCTAAATATCTGGGCGATAAAATAATTTTAATGAAAGAGGGTAGGGTTATTCAATCAGGCACGTTTGAAGATCTTTTTCACAATCCTGCGGATGCATTTGTTAAAAAGTTTATATCTGCACAGAGGGGTTTTGATGATTAGGACGGGTCTTTTGGTCTTAGTGTTACTTCTCGTTTCCTGTAAGAGTGAAAAAAACGAAATTATTGTCGGGTCCAAAAAGTTTACCGAATCCGTGATATTGGGTGAAATAATTAAATACACTCTCGAAAATTCAGGTGTATCGGCTACGCATAAAAAGGAACTTGGCGGGACACGTGTTTTATTTAATGCTTTAAAAGCCGGGGAGATTGACATTTATCCCGAATATTCAGGGACGATTCTTAACGAAATACTCGCGGGAAAACGTTTCAACAAATTTTCGGATGCGGTTTTTTACCTTGATTCCATTGGGATTGGAATCGCGGCAAGACCGGGTTTTAATAATACTTATGCACTCGGGATTAAAAAAAACAAGGCAAAGGAATTAAATCTTAAAAATATAAGCGACCTGAATCAGCACCAGGACTTGCGGCTTGGTTTAACCAACGAATTTTTGGACAGGGGGGATGGCTGGAAAGGGTTGCGGGATTTATATCAGCTGGGTAATATGGATGTGACAGGGCTTGACCATGATCTTGCATACGTGGGACTTGAAAATGGTTCAATCGATGTATTGGATGTGTATTCCACAGATGCTGAAATAAAATATTATGATCTGGCTTTGCTCAACGATAATAAACATTATTTCCCGGAATATTATTGCGTGATACTTTACAACAAGTCAAATGTGAATAGAAACATTGTTGAGGATATTTTTCAAAAACTTGAAGGTTCGATAAATGAATCGCAGATGGCTGAATTGAACTCGATGGTTAAAATTGGAAAATCTAGTGAATCAGAAGCTGCTGCAATGTTCTTGTCTAAAAAATTTGGGATTAGACTAGAGAAAGAGGAAAATAATGTATTCAGTCGATTGGTAAAAAACAGTGTGGAGCATATAATACTTGTATCTGTTTCCATGTTTTTAGCGGTGTTGATATCAATTCCTCTTGGTTTTATTTCGTTTTATTATGAAAAAGCGGGAAAGATAGTGTTGTGGTTTACAGGAATTTTACAGACAATTCCCTCCCTTGCGATACTTGTTTTTATGATACCTCTTTTCGGGATTGGAAGTCTCCCGGCTATTGCAGCATTGTTTTTATACTCACTTCTTCCTATTGTACGAAATACATACCTGGGGCTTGCCGAGATACCACGCGGACTGAGGGATTCGGCAATCGTGTTGGGATTAAGTAAACGAGAAATAATGCAAAAAATTGAACTACCGCTTTCTTTACGTTCAATATTTGCCGGGATAAAAACTGCATCTGTGATAAATATCGGGACGGCTACTCTGGGTGCTTTAATTGGGGCGGGGGGTTACGGGCAACCAATTCTCACAGGTATAAGGCTTGACAATACTTCATTAATCCTTGAAGGAGCAATTCCTGCGGCAATACTCGCAATTTTTGTTCAATATGGATTTGACCTGCTGGAAAAAATTATACTCCCGCGAGGATTAACGACAAGGAAAGATGACTAACTTCTTATACCTTCCTCAAATTTATTTAGAAATATTTTCAACATAATTAAAGAATTATCAATTATTTATATTTTAGTCCTAACTATTTGTGAATTATTGATGATATGTTTACCTTTATAAAGGATGTTGAATCCATGATTCAGCATGTTCACTGAACTAAATGTTTAGCCGGGTTGTTGAAATTTTTTACAATAACGGAGCCGAAATGCCCCTGATAAATCAATGTGAATCGGAAATCTATAAAATTAGAGGAAGCAAACTTCCTATTAGTAAAAAGTTGAAGAAACTATACACAAGTGTGAGGGGGTTTTCTGAAACAATCGCAAAACCTCTTGAACCGGAGGATTTTGTTGTACAATCCATGCCCGATGTATCACCCACAAAATGGCATCTTGCACACACTACCTGGTTTTTTGAAACGTTTATCCTCAGGGAGTACGTTAGGAATTACAAACCCTTTGATGATAAATTCAGCTTTTTATTTAACTCTTATTACGTGCAGGTTGGTGAGAGATGGTCTCGTCCCGGCAGGGGACTGTTGAGTCGTCCTACAGTTAAAGAGATATTTAATTACCGAAATTATGTTGATGAACAGATTTTTGATTTTATCGAAAACTCTGATGAGGAATTATTGGAAAAAATCAGAGTTACATTTGAAATAGGATTAAATCATGAACAACAGCATCAGGAATTGATGCTCACGGATATAAAACACGTGTTTTCCATTAATCCATTGTATCCGGTTTACAAGAAGTTCGAGGATAATTATAATTTATTTTTACCGCAAGAAGATTGGGTTCAATTTGATGAAGGAGTATATGAGTTCGGGCATGGAAACGATTCTTTTTTTTATGATAATGAAAAACCGGTTCATAAACATTATCTTCGTGGCTTTGGTGTGTCATCAAATCCGGTAACCAATAGAGAATATCTCTCATTTATGGAGGATGGGGGATATGAAAGGCCCGAGCTGTGGCTTTCGAACGGGATTGCTGCTGTTGAGGAGAACCATTGGAAATCACCCTCTTACTGGCATAAAATTGATGGCGAATGGTTTATCTATACACTTGGTGGTTTGAAAAAACTAAATCCGGATGAGCCGGTTTGCCATGTGAGTTATTACGAAGCTGATGCTTTTGCTAGATGGGCGGATGCCAGACTTCCTTCTGAATTTGAATGGGAATTAACCGCCGGTGGTGAGGAAATTCTTGGAAATTTTGCCGATAGTGAAAGGTTTCATGTTCTTCCTCTTGATACCGGAGTAGATAATAAAAAAATAAACAGGTTATATGGAGATACCTGGGAGTGGACAAGAAGCGATTATGCGGCCTATCCCGGTTATAGAATTCCACCCGGGGCAATCGGGGAGTATAATGGTAAGTTTATGTCAGGGCAATACGTTCTGCGCGGCGGGTCTTGTGCTACTGCTTCAGACCATATAAGAAAAACGTATCGTAACTTTTTCCCACCCGCGGCTAAATGGCAGTTTTCCGGAATAAGATTAGCAAAGGATTTGAGGTAAAAATGCAGGATTTAATGACTAAAATAAATGAGGAAGTTTATAGTGAAGTTTTATCCGGACTTTCAAAACCTCAAAAAGAATTGCCCAGTAAGTTATTTTATGACGAAAAAGGCTCTTTGTTGTTTGACCAGATTTGTCGGCTTGAAGAATATTACCCCACACGTACCGAGCTGATGCTGATGAAATCGAATGTTGAAAGTATTATAACAACCCTGGGCGAAAATATTTTTTTCGTGGAGTTTGGAAGCGGCAGCAGTCTGAAAACGCGATTATTGCTGAGCAATCTTAAAAATGTCTCAGCCTACGTCCCGATTGATATAAGCGAAGAGCATTTGTTAAAAACAGCAGAATCTTTACGCGAGCGATATCCGGGGTTAAGGATACTTCCCGTGGCAGCTGACTATACAAAAAGTATAACACTACCGGATGAGGTTGCGGCAAAAAATAATATTATCGGGTATTTTCCCGGTTCCACGATAGGGAATTTTACAAAAACACAGGCCGAAGATTTTATCAGGAAAACACGCTCGCTTGTTGGAAAAAATGGGGGAATGCTAATCGGGGTTGACCTTCAGAAAGATATTGCTGTTCTCGAAGCTGCATATAACGATAGCAAGGGGGTTACTGCTGAATTTAATCTTAATATTCTGGAGCATCTTAACAGGGAATTTAATTTTAACTTTGATATAGAGTCTTTTGAACACAAGGCAATTTATAATCGTGAATTTGGACGAATTGAGATGTACCTTTACAGTAAAATTAAACAGGATGTGAGATCAGGAGATAATAGCTTTCATTTTGAAGAAGGGGAAACAATATTAACGGAATACTCGCATAAATACACTATAAAAGGGTTTGCCGAAATGGTTTCCGGAAGTTATAGTATTGAGAAATTCTGGACCGATGAAAAAGAATATTTTGCCGTACTTTTTCTTAAAGCCGGATAACGAATATTTTATTATATTAGCTAATGTTCGTAACCTAATAAATATGACTGTAAATAGTGGGGATCAGGATTATGGAAGAGAGAGTTAAACGTATTTTAATGGTAGATGATGAGGAAGATCTTCAGCATATAGTAAGGCAAAATTTCCGGCGTAAGGTAAGAAAAGGTGAAATGGAGTTTGTTTTTGCCCTTAGCGGTGTGCATGCTCTGGAAGTTCTGGAAGAAGACGCCAATTTCGATGCTGTTTTTACCGATATTAACATGCCCAAGATGGACGGGCTGACTCTCATAGATAACATCACGAAAAAATTTCCCGACCTTAAAACAGTTGTTGTTTCAGCCTATGGTGATATGGATAATGTAAGAACCGCGATGAATAACGGTGCGTTCGATTTTATCACAAAACCTATCGATTTTGAAGATTTAGAAATTACCCTCCAGAAAACAGCAGCAGAAGTTAATAAAATTAGAGAAGCAAATATCAACAAGGAACGCCTAAATTCTTTCCAAAAAGAGATGGAGATTGGGCGCAGGATTCAAAGTAACTTTTTACCCGAATTTTTGCCATTCCGACCGCGATGGGAATTTTCGGCCTTTTCCAAACCGGCAAAAGATGTGGGTGGAGATTTTTATGATCTGTTTACTGTTGCCGGGGAAAATAAAATTGGACTTGTGATCGCGGATGTTTGCGGTAAAGGTGTTGGCGCAGCATTATTCATGGCACTAATCAGGAGTTTGATACGAGCATTTACTATAAATTCGGAACGGAATGAAGGGGCAGTATTGGGCATAGTGCACAATACTCATAATTATATAATCGAAAACCATGAAAGTTCAGGAATGTTCGCGACGATGTTCCTCGCATTTCTTGATACTGATACCGGTGTGCTAAGCTACGTGAACTCCGGTCATAATCCGCCCTATATCAAAAGAAAATCGGGAGAATATGAAAAACTAATGCCTTTCGGACCCGCGCTTGGAATTTTCCCGGATCCGGTTTACAAATTGGAGACGGTTAAACTTGAGCCCGGGGATATGCTCGTGACATATACGGATGGAGTAACGGAAGCCTCGGATATTGATGGTAAATTATTTGAAGAAGAACGATTAGTAAAATCAATGAACGCCGAGTATAAATCTACCGATGAATTGATAAGTATAATTAATGCAGACATCACGGAGTTTTGCCGTGGTGCCGACCAGGCAGATGATATTACAATGCTAGTG
>Ga0070729_10003881_pt1 | contig 16810 bp, 10 predicted proteins | sample tdDd472_FD_66725 | JGI IMG/M metagenome (GOLD analysis project Ga0070729, IMG submission 66725) | Marine sediment microbial communities from the Atlantic coast under amendment with organic carbon and nitrate - tdDd47.2 | ecosystem: Environmental > Aquatic > Marine > Coastal > Sediment | place... | reverse complement strand
TGGAAGAATTATTTTCCGAAATCCGAGCCTTTATTGCGGAAAAAGCAGGATGGTTCTATATACTGATGGTCAATGCCATCTTGATTTTTTGTACTTATCTCGCCTTTGGTAAGTTTAAAAATATCCGGATTGGAGGGGAAACGGCAAAACCCGAATTCACCTATTGGCAATGGTTTGCCATGCTATTTAATGCAGGTATCGGCTTGGCGCTCATGTTCTATAGCTTAACGGAGCCGATGTACCATTTTGCACATCCGCCCCAAAACGAAGGATTGAATGGGTCTCCAGTACAGTTGGCTTTTGGTTTGACTTTCCTGCATTGGGGCATTCATGGCTGGGCTATTTATGGACTAGTAGGACTGGCTGTGGCCTTTTTCGCCTATAATCGCGGGTTTCCGCTTAGTTTGCGGGCCGTCTTATATCCTTTATTGGGTGATCGGATTTACGGTGGGATGGGGCATATCGTTGATATTTTATCTGCGCTAGCCACTATCTTTGGTTTGGCCACTACCCTAGGTATTGGTATTCAATATATCAATGCGGGATTATTTTATCTTTTCGGAATAGAGAATTCCGCTTTCATGCAGATTATCTTAGTTACCTTGCTAACTACCGGTGCCACCATCTCGCTGGTTTTGGGCCTTAAGAGAGGGATTAAGAACTTAAGTCTCATCAGTGCCTGGTTAGCTGTTTCTATATTGGCCTATGTTTTTGTGGTAGGTCCTACGCTATTTATGCTCGATTCATTTGTGCAGAATACCGGCTTCTACCTCCAAAACCTTATTTCATTGGGTAGCTGGGGAGAAGTATATTCCGATGCAAATTGGCAGGATGAATGGACCCTTTTTTATTGGGGGTGGTGGTTTGCCTGGTCGCCTTTTGTCGGTATCTTTGTAGCCAGGATTTCCAAAGGGCGAACGGTAAGGGAATTTATCGCTGGCGTTATTTTGGTACCTACCCTGACTATCATCATTTGGGTGAGTATCTTTGGCGGTGCGGGAATCTATGAAGAATTGTTTGGTCAAGGGGGGATTTCTGCGGCGGTCGATGAAAACATGACGACGGCTATCTATGTATTAATGGAACGCTTTCCATTGTCCGAAATAAGTTCTTTTGCAGTAGTAATGACCGGGGTCGTTTTTTTTATTACTTCTTCTGACAGTGGATCTTTTGTCGTTGATTGTATCACGTCCTCCAGTGATGGAGATACACCCAAACTTCAGCGCGTATTCTGGACCTGTCTGGAAGGTCTGGTTGCCTGCATCCTACTGCTGAGTGGTGGATTGGTAGCCTTACAAACGGCTTCTTTGATTTTTGGATTGCCGATTGCGATTATCATCATTCCTTTGGGCTTTGCGCTTGTTAAGGAAATGAAAAAAGAATTAGAATCTAAGCTTTAATCAAGTTCTATATGAAGACATTTATCCAACTTTTATTTATTTTACTAATTGCTGCGTGCAGTAATCAAGACGCTACCCATGACGAATCTTTATGGATCATATCCGCGCCTGCTAAAGATGAATTCACAAAAGTGGATCGAAATGGGAAAACCGTCATTCCCAATGGCCGTTACCTTACTCCTGCTGGGAAAAATATCATTACCGCCCCGCACCCTTACGGATTAACGGTAAGTCCGGATGGAAATGTGGCAGTTACGGCCAATTCAGGTACCAGTCCCTTATCGATTACCATTGTCCGTAATTTATTGTCCCCACAACCCGAGGTGCAGCAAATCCCACCAGGGCCATCTACTGACAAAGGTGTTTTGGCGTCCGTATTCATGGGCTTGGCCATCTCACCAGATAATAAAACGGTCTATGTAGCCGGAGGACAAGAGAACAAAATTTATTTGTTTGATGTCAATTCGGGAGCAGCGCAAGGGAGTATTGATTGCTCGTACCTTTCCGATAAATTTGATTATACACATGGCTATATCGGTGATCTGAAATTGTCAAAAGATGGCAAAACCTTATACGCTGTAGATCAGATTGGATTTCGGATGATTATTATCGATACGGCAACTAAACGGCTGAAGCATTCGGTTCCAGTAGGGCGGTACCCATTTGGGATCTGCCTCTCACCGGATGAAAAGAAGATTTACGTGGCCAATGTTGGTATGTTTGAATATGAGTTGATTAAAGAAGGGCCGGGTAAGGAGGCGAAGGTCAAGCCCATAGATTATCCCGCTTCAGCCTTTGGATCTAAAGAAATGCGGGAAGGAATCACCACTGACACCAGTTTTGTGCCTGGCTTGGGCGATCCCAATGCTATCGAAGCCTTTTCCGTTTTTGCTATTGATTTGGAAGAGGAAGAAAATCCAAAGGTAGTGGCTAAAATAAAAACGGGGCATCTCGTTGGTGCTTTGGTGGAAGATATTCCGGCGGTAGGTGGCTCTAGTCCCAATTCCATGGTGGCTACCGATGAGTACGTGTTCGTTAGCAACGGAAACAATGACAATATCTCGGTTATTTCCTTGGAACAGGATACGGTCGTGAATACCATTTACCTGAAGCCAGATGAGCGAGTGCGGCAATTCCGGGGTGTAATTCCTTTTGGTTTGGCCCTCAGTCCAGATCAAGAGCGCTTGTATGTGGCCGAATCAGGGATCAACGCCTTGGCTGTGATTAATGTCTCTGATTTCAAGGTATTAGGACATATTCCCACCGCTTGGTTCCCGGCAAAAGTGGAAGTGAGTAAAGATGGAAAAAACTTGATTATTGCCAATGCTAAAGGCTTTGGTAGTGGCCCGAATGGCGGAACTACTTTTGATCCTGGACCAGAGGGCAGTTACATCGGCTCCTTAATGAAGGGGAGTCTTCAAATTGTACCCATTCCAGATGAGCAAGCACTCAAGGAAATGACCCAGCAGGTGGTTGACAATAACTTCCGCTTTACCAAGGCCAATGATCCGACTTTAGCGGAGCGAGCAGAAAACCCGATCCCCTTATACCCGGGTGCCAAGGAAAGCCCCATCAAACACATTGTATTTATTTCAAAAGAAAACCGAACCTATGATGAAGTTTTTGGTCAAATAGAGCAGGGTAGGGGTGATAATACCATTGCTCGCTATGGGATGGGGGCATCATTTACCAATAATGATAAGACGGATTCCTTAAGTAATATCACCGTCATGCCCAATCATTTGGCTTTGGCCAATCAGTTTGCCATCTCCGACAACTTTTACGTAGATGCCGATGTCTCAGCCGACGGCCACCGTTGGTTGGTCAACACCTATCCCAATGAGTGGTGTGAAACTTCCACTGCGGCTAGTTATGGTGGAAATCGCAGTTTCCGGGGAGACTCGAAGGCACCAGGCGTTTTTGCGATGAATGGAGCGGCTGGAGCGATTTATCCGGAAGATTATAATGAGGCAGGGTCTATGTGGGATCACCTGGAGCGCCATGAGACCAGTTTCTATAATTTTGGCTTCAGCATTATGTTCGAACCCGCCTTGTATAAGGCTGAATACAAGTATACCGGCATTCATCAGTACATCAATTATCCGATGCCACAGCCCCTTTTTGAGCGTACTTCCAGAAGCTTCCCCACCTATAATATGGCGATTCCGGATCAATTTCGGGTAGATCAATTTATCAAAGAATTTGATGAGAAATGGATCGAAGGCACCGATACCATGCCGCAGCTCCTGACGGTCATTCTACCCAATGATCATGGAGCGGGTAACCGCCCGGAAGCCGGCTTCCCTTTTCGGGAAAGCTATATGGCCGATAATGACCTGGCCGTGGGCCGCATCGTCGAATACCTGTCCCGAACCCCTTATTGGGAAAATATGCTGATCGTAATTACCGAAGATGATGCCCAAAATGGGGTGGATCACATCGACGCTCATCGGAGTATCTTAATGCTGATTTCTCCTTGGGTAAAGCGAGATTATGTAAGTAGTGTACACTACAGCTTTGGTAGCATATTTAAGACATTCTGGAACATTCTGGGCATGCCTTATCTCAACCAATATGATGCTGCCGCTAATGATATGGCCGACTTTTTCACCACTACTCCCGATAATACCCCCTACAATGCGATTCCGGTCGATGCCAGAATGTTCGACCCCCAGAAAGCCCTAGATCCTTTTGATGAACAATTCGATTGGAAGGCATTGGAAGCTTCTCCGCAAATTGATAATGTGGAGGATATGCTGAAGGAGAGCAAGGAACAGGATAAAGATCGATTGGAGCATCGGGAGAAGGAGGGTTGAGCGTGGGGCTAAATAAACATGTCCACTAAAACGCTATCACCATAGTTTTCTAGATTTTGATTAGGAAGATGTGTTTTTCGAACTGACTTTCTTTGGAAATAGGATTGATTACTTTCAACGTGATTTCAATATGGGTAATTGGCGGTTTTTTGAAACTCATTTGAGGCTACCATTTGTATAAGAATAGTAGCCGACTGTGTAACTCGAACTTTTCAAGTTACAACTAAATTCTATGCGGGATACAGTGCTCATATTTACTACTATTTCGACTATTATTTTATGCCTTTGCCCTTTTTTTTCTACCATATTTGGCCTTGTTATTTCGTTTCGGTTTTCTCGTGCGTTGGCTCGTATGAAATTGCAAATGTGCCACCAAGTTTTATCGGCAATCAATATTCTAGTCTGTCCCTTTCTGCTTGTTCATCCATTCGTTTCGCGTCTGTTAGGTACCCTTGCTCTAAATGTTTAAATATTTCAGCAACGTTTGGATATTTATTCTGAAAGTCATTTGATAGCTTTCCAAAATAAGCAGCTTTCTCTCTCTCAATATCTCCACCATCAAAAGGACCTCTTGTTGAAGAACCTCTCTTATTAAATAATTCAGAAGAATAATTTCTATTTAAGCTGTCTGAGTTTATTTCTTCAATAATCTGAAATAATATTTCTTGTGGCCACTCTGGAATATTTTCAGGATATTGAGCTAAAATCTTTCCAATTTCCATATCGGCAACATCCAATCTACTTACTTCTTTTGCAAGTTCTCTTACTTTTGCAATCCATTCTCTTAATTCCGTTTCATCAATGGAGTAATCGTCTTTCATTCCTGGTATTTTTTTCCAAGAATGAAGTAAATGATAGGACTGTTTTGCCAAATTTTGAATAGCATCATCAGAAATATCCTTTCTTTCTTCTTCTAGTTTTGCCTTATCCTTAGGGATATAAATCCACTTCAAAGCATCAATAAAAAACTCAGGATTTTTTGCTAATTCTTGTTCCAGGTTTTTAGGATTCCTTCTTGTTCTATAAGAATCTAAAATTGGTAAATAGAGCCACTCTAAATGAATGAGTGTTGATTTCTCTATATCTGTTCGTTTGTCAAGTTCTTCAAATATTCGCTCAATTTCATATCCTTTAAAACCTGGTGTCTCGTTTGCCTTTTCTGTTCCTGCTTTTTTCAGCATTTCTGAAAGAAGGTTAGTTGGAATTACGCCTGTAAAATGAGAAGCAATATCAATTGCAGAAAAAAACCTTTTATGTTTTAACAGCACTTCTATTCCAAATGCTTTTTCGACATCAGAGATATGATAAAAATGCGGATTGATATTTTGCCAATATGCATTTTGTATTTCTTCATCTAATGAAGAAACAAAATTCCACAATTGTTGATTTTGATTGAGTGGAATTAGAACATTGGAAAGTGCTTTATTGCTAAACTTGTTTTCTTCTAATTCTTTGAATAAAAATTTTATCCATTCAAATCCCTTGATAATTGATTTGCGATAAATAAAGCTCTGCGCGAAACCAATTTTATTTTTTTCATCCTTCAAACATTCACTAACCGTAAGAATATCTACTGAACTAGTAATTATTCTTGCTAAAGCATCACCTAAAAGCCAAAACTCTTTAACCTTTTTTCTAAGCTCCAAGGTTTTGCCTAAACCTAATTCTTTAATAAAATTTGTTGCAGCATCTTGTCTTGCTTCATCCACTCGCCTTTGTTGTTCCTCGTGACGTTTTTCAAATTCATTGTCTTTGTATTTGAATCCTTCTGGAAACGCTGGCCAATGGTCATTAAACAACCAAATATATTTATCGATAATATCTGTTGGTTGAAGTTTGTAATACAAGGTTTCTAACCGTGCTAATTCTGATTCAGGCAAAGCCCAATCAGTCTCAGGGTGGGACCTATGATGATTTAAAATCTTTCTGATTGTTGCCCAAGTTGTATATCTCTTTTGTTCAACCTTTAAGCATACCTCATCAGCCCAATCTAAAACCCTGTTTCTGTCGCTTGGTTTTAAATTAGTTGTTTCATCAATTAGCTGTGAGAATTTATTTTCATCATAATCAAAAAGATTGATTAGCATTTCAATGACTGCTGAATGTGTATCTCGTATTTCCTGATAAGTATATTCTAAATTGGTATTCTTATCAAACATTCTCCACCGCATTTTATGTGTAGGATGAGCAATGCTATGATGGTCAGGAAGCATTCGAATTAGAAGAGACCAACCCGATTCCTTTTCTTGTTCAGTAGCGTATTTCAAAATTTCCATTCTTTCATCATAAGATGCAAGAGTTTGGTAACGCCAAGGTTTGAAAATCTCAGAAACACTATTTAACGGTCTATTTGATAAGCTACCACCAGGGTCAAGTCTTGAGAGTTTTAATAATATTAGACTTACATCTCTTAAATATTCTGGCAACCAGGCCAAATTTTCAAGTGCCCATAGTAATCCAGTATGATGACTTGTTTTGTGTAAAAAACCGTCCTCTTCATTGAACATATCCATTATTTCCGGTTGTTCCCTTACTAAGGAATTTTTAACGGCCTTGAGGAAACTTTCGGGTGATGCTTCAGAAATAAGGGGTAATTCGTGGTCTACTGAAATCCACGTTTCTCCATTGGCATTATAGAGCAAATCAAGAACAATATGGTCAACCCAATTTTGTGGGTGGTTAAGATTGGGAATTTTTATACTGTCTCCTAAACGTCCAACTAAAATTAATGCCTGAGTTAAACCTTCTCTTGCCCAATTAGAATATTTTTTCTTTTTATTGAATCTGGCTGCAAAACTGTTTTTGTCCTCAGGTTCAATAATTGGATTACCGTTTTTAAAGGTCAATAAAAAACATTCCTGGATATTTTGAAAGTCATTTTGAGTAAGTTGAGAAGATAGATTTGTCCATAAATCTAATGGGGAAGTTAATCGCCAAGTTTCACCAATTTGAATGATTGGTGATTCTTCAAAATTCTTCCATTTGTTAAGGGTAACTAAATAATCGGAATACTTTTGTCCAGATAACTTTTCAATTAATTCAATATCGCCTACATACGTTTCATTCCATCTTCCGAGTAAAAGTGCAGGTATGATTTCACGAATATCTTCTTTATCACTCCATTTTGCCTTGTTAGAAGGAAATCCAAGAAGCTTTTTAAGTATGGTAATATTTCTCCCTGATTCTCTGGAAAATTTTTCAGCATCTTCTTTTAATACCCCGCTTTTAATTAGCGAATTAACCTGACCGTCTCTGTCAATTGTCGGTAGGGTAATTGTTTCTTGATTAAAATCATCATCTGCACCTAACGGAACTAAAACGTGGTGACCTTTTGCTACAGCTGCATAAAGCGGTTGTGCTTCATCGAACCTTGGAATAAGGTTTAAGGCTATATTTGTATTTATTCGTACTCCTCGGAAATTCCCTTCAGTATCTACGATTAAGGCTTTGGAGAAAAATCTGTCTGCTTCTTCTGTTGGAAATGTTTTAGCCGAAGCAATAATAAAGGCAATAGCTTCATTTTTTGTGGAGGCTTTTATTCCCTTAATTGTAGGCTCTCCTTGCAAAGTGGTTAATAACTGTTTTTTTTCATAGTCTCTACCTGCGATTATACTTTCTGGTATAAGCACTAAACCCTTTGCTCCAATAGACCATTCTTCCCAAAACTCATCTGCTGTCATTATGCCATCAAATGGATATGTTCCAACCCCATCTTGTGCTGCAAACCAACGTGAAACAGATAGAGCAATATCAAGCCACTGTTCAATATCTACTGCATCATATACTATTACATCCTTCCAATGATTTTCGGACTTCTTTGCTGTAACCCAATCAACTTTCTTTGTCCAAAGTCTTGGGGTAACAAATATGAAAACTGAATCTTTCGAGGTAAATCCGATTGGATTTTTTTTCCTTTTTTCATAATCATCATCTGCTTTACCCTTACAATCTGATGAAGTACCAAATTCCCATAAAGAAGTTCCTTGTGGTACATATGAAGTTTCAGATTCACAATTAACAATACCATCCCAACCTCCAATATAGGTTGCACTCCCTGAAGGAAGGTTTGCTTTTGTACTTGCAGGCGTAGTAGCTCTTACCAGCCTTGAAATAAGATAAGGTAAGGCTGCTTTTGAAAATGTTGTATCTGCCCATCTTTCTATGTTATCTCTATTTACAAGTTTCATATTTTACTCAAAGTTTTCGTGTGTAGGGCAAAATCAGATGTGCTGCATTGGGTTAGGATTGAGCATCGGGATGCAACTCTTTTGATTTTATTGAAGCAGTGGCATTTTTCTTTCATTTTTTCTTTTTATATGCTTTCGCTAGTGTTGTCTTTGGGTGAGACATAACGGTCCATGCATATCCCGTAGCGACCTAATGGGAGTTATGAATATTGTTATGCTTTCGTATTTTCTTTTATTAATAATTCTCTATACACATTGAGGGCGTTTTTATTTTTATCGTTTTCAATTACATCTTCTTCAGAATCAACTTTAATTTCTTCCAATTCACTTAACGGTATTCCATCGTGATATTTTGATTTAAGATAGTCTTGAATGATTTCCTTTTGTGTTTTAACCAATTTGACAGTTACCCCAAATGGTAAGTTCTTATGATTTGAATTGATTAAATTAAATCTTATTTGACTTGCTTGTTCATCATACCACATATAAAAGATTAATCCTACGTCAAGTTCACTTTGATTCAACTGCTTTAAACGATTTGTTTTCACTCGACTGAATAGAATCTCTAAGTCTTCAAGAAATAGTTGATCAACTATTTCTTGACTTGCGGAAATTGACCAGCAATTATTTGATATTTCCTTATCCTGTAATTCAACATCGTTTGTTAGAAACAATTCACCTCTGACTATTTCTTCTAAGCTTATTATGTACTCTTCTTTTGTCATTTTATGCAGCATAACATTTAGTCAGGTAAACACAGGTCGAGTGAAACGAGTCTTGGGCTGACATGAATATTGAACGGAAGCGTCCGCTTATCGATACTATTATGGGTAAAGTATTAGACCTTTTACCCTGTTTAATGTTCATCAGTTAAGCTTCGGGCACTGTGAAATTCATTTGTGGAGTCAAAATACGGTGATTAATAGTAGTACACAAGTTGTTATAGCTGTATTTCTGAATGCGCAACGGTTCTTCCGACCGAATCAATTCTTCATTATCATTCAATCGAACTGTGAATTTTTCGTTTTTTACTTCCTTTTTTGATTCTGATAGTACGGGGCCTTTTTCCAAAGCGACTATTTGGCCTTCTCCAAAGAGGCATTTCAACTCGTCATAAGCATGCTTGGAATAGGGAATGTTCCAACATCTTTCTTTCGGTGTTCATCGACTTCCCGAAATTGATTTAATGAGCGATGGAAAGGATCTATCGAAACCAAATGGCTGGATACCAATTCTCTTGTTACCTTCAAAATCCAAAGGGAAAACTGTATAATCATAGCTTTTTTGCCGGAGTATAAATTTCTATTTTCAAAGAGTCGTTTATTAATCGGCTAATGCCGTTTGTAATCGTTTTTTGCCGAATACAAACTACTGAAGACGGATAATTCCAGTACAAAAATCCCTCCAATTTATGGACTTACTTCTTTCCAATTTTGATACCTCGAAACCGCAAATACTTGTATAGAGTAGATCGTGCTATTCCTAGCTGAATACAGATTTCCGTAATGGATAGTTTTCTTTCTCTGTAAAGAGTATCGGCCGCCAAAGCCTTGTTCTTGGCAGACTGAGACAGTCCCTTTGGGCGACCTCCTTTCCTTCCCCGCGCTCTTGCCGCTTCTAATCCAGCTAAAGTCCTCATTCTGATGATATCCCTTTCGAACTGGGCGACAGCTGCGAAAATATGAAAGGTAAATTGCCCAACGGGAGTTGAAGTATCGATATTATCTTGCAGGCTTTGAAATTCGACTCCCTCTTTATCGAAGAAGTTTATTAAGTCAACCAAGTCTCGGAGACTTCTACCAAGTCTATCGAGTTTCCAAACGATGACTTTATCTCCTTTGCGAAGAATATGTTTTAGTTCTTCTAAACCAACTCTTTTTGCTTTGGAGCCACTGACTTTGTCTTTGAATGTCTGTTCGCAGCCTGCTTGCCTTAAAGCATCAAGTTGAAGATCAAGACTTTGATCATGTGTTGAGACTCTCGCATATCCAATTTTCATAGCCCTACAATTTAATTTGAAACCCTATATGATTGACTACGGCTGATGGATAGGGTTTAAATCGCCAGGCAAATTCTTGAACTTAGGTAAGGTATGCTCTTCGATGAGCGTTATGGGTAACGAAAATTACTCAGGACGCTGTAGCCGAAAGTCCATTCCTTTTTACGTGCTCTAGCAAACAGCGTGGAAATAACCAGTATTACCATGTACAAGGAGTGCTATATGGCGGAATCTTTGGACTACCCTGCTGTGCCGATTCTATGGATGCGATGCATGACCATTTAAGGTTGTCGCATCATCCATAAGGTAGGCGATTGGCTTTTATTCCTGAGACTTGACCGCTACTATATAACAATTAACTACTTCCAGCCAGTAACAACCTTTACAGTAAACAACCCTGGGTATATGCATTTTTTAATTTCTCTTTTCACACAATCCTTAAAAGAAGCTTTAAAAGCAGCAATCGCTAAGGCTAAATTTCCAGAAACTATCCCAATTACCCCTCCTTTTAGCGCAGAACTCTTGCCACAATATTTTGCGATATTGAATGCTGCAGTTGTTATGCTTTTTGGAACCTTAAAATATATAAAAAATCTTAAAGTTGCTTTTCTTGTCCTGAGAACTGGATATGTTATGGTGATTCTGGTACATCCAATTTTAATTCTTTTTCTTCTCCATTCAATTTTAAATTCCGGCCACTCAGCGATCTTTGCAATTTCATAATTATACCTTTTCATAATTCCACAAATTGAAGCTGGACGAGGTATAATTTTGTCTACCAACACATCTGTAATACTGTCTAAACTTTTAAAGTATAAATGAACGATTCTAAATATCCTAGAGATCAAATAAAAATGGTATCTATCATAGTTGAAGTAAAACACGTCAATCGTTTCTTTTAATAGATCGTAATCCAAACCCAGAATGCATCGTCTGGCACCATTAAACTCCTGATCATCCCACGGACAATGATACAAACCCAGGAGGGCCCAAGGTCGGATTTTACGAATGATTTTTTTCATTTCTACAGCCCATTCCAGAATAAAATGTTTGCAAAAAGAAAAAGGGACAAAAGTAATTTTGCCCCTTTTTGAGCACCAATTGCTTCTTGCTTTTGTGTATATTGGGGAGATAATATGTCCATGTACTTATTAGCAATTAGGGCACAATATTAAAGCGAAAGATATCTATGAAAACCATCCGACCATTTCTTCTCAGGCTCCTATTTTTTCTTCTTGTATTACCGGCTGTCTCTAAAGCAGATCATGCAGATGATCAGGCCATCAAGCTATTGCTTTCACGTTTGGATCTAGACCGTGCAGGTATGGAACAGGTCAGGCAGTCGGCGAGTGACCTACAGCCGGCAGGGAAACACTTACTCACCTATTTTCGCCGAAGATCATTGGTGAAGCATCCCATTGACCGGACTGCTAAGACCGGCTTTTTGGGGGAAACACCCGATGAAAGAGACCTCAAATGGGCCGATGAAGCCCTGGAACACGTCTTTGTGGGACAACCAGCCTATCCCTCCCATTTTTGCGGCGATGACATCAACTGGAATTCCCAGCCAGTACCCGATATGGAGTGGGTCTGGCAATTGAACCGCATGTATTTCTGGAATGCCATGGGACGGGTGTATTGGCAGACGGGTGACGAAAAATACGCGGAGGAGTGGTGCCGCCAACTACTGGACTGGACACGCAAAAATCCAAATGATGCCGAGCATAAGTACGCCTGGCGTTCTATCGAGACCGGAATTCGCGGCTACAATTGGCCGGGCCTGTTCCAGCGATTCATTGACGCTCCTTCTTTTAGCAGCGAAGTGTTGGTCGCTTTTCTGAATAGCTGCTACGAGCATGCCGAATTCCTGATGACCAAATATCGGTCGGGTAGCAATTGGGGACTCATGGAGGCCGAAGGCATGGCCTTTATTGCTATCACTTTTCCCGAATTTAAACAGGCTGAGGCCTGGAGAACGGAGGCTTTTCGCCGCCTGAATAATGAAATCAATATCCAGGTATATCCGGATGGACATCAACGTGAGCTGGCTATGGGCTATCACCTGGGCTGCATCCGCTGGTTTTTGCGCACCTACGAGCTGGCCAAAATGAACGGCCTTGACACCGCTTTTCCCGCTTCTTACCTGGAAGCCATTGAGAAGATGTGCGAAGTGCCTATGAAATTGTGCATGCCGGATGGCACCAATGTGCAGTTTGGGGATGCCTGGGTAGGTACTCCGGGGCAGCATAAAGAGAAGTTTGAGGAGTGGGCAGCATCGTTTGAACGGGATGATTTTCTGTATTTAGCCACTGAAGGCAAGGAAGGGGTAGCACCCGATTCAACGGCTTTCGCGCTGGAAAACAGCGGTTTGTACTCGATGCGAAGCTCCTGGGATAAGGATGCTATCTGCCTAGTGCTCAAATGCGGGCCGGACGGTGGTGGGCATTCCCAGCCTGACAACGGCACCTTTGATCTGTATGCCGGTGGTAGAAACCTCATGCCGGATGCTGGCAGTTACATTTATAGCGGAAACCCCGAAGGCCGGGCTTGGTTCAGACAAACGCAGGTGCATCAAACACTGACATTGAACGGAGAAAATAGTCGCTACGCCCCCAAGCTCTTACTTTGGAAGCCCGGCAAGGAGCTGGATGTACTGGTCGTAGAAAATGAAAGCTACGACCAGCTGACTCACCGGCGAGCAGTGTTTTTTGTGGATAAGCGCTATTTTATCATCGTGGATGAAGCCTATGGAAGTGCCGTGGGAGATGTGGATATCCATTTCCAGTTGGCGCCCGGTGCTGCCATTTTTGATCAAGATGATCTTGCGGTAGCTTCCGATTTTTCGGAAGGATGGAATGTTTTTGTACAAGCTAAACAACAGGAAAGTTTAAAATTGGAAGAAGAATTGGGGCAGGTATCTTTTGTGTATACGAAAAAGGAGGAGCGACCGGCTTTTCGCTACCGGATCGCGAAAACGGCAGCAGAGCCTTCTATTCGGATAATCACGAAAATAATTCCATTTCAGGGGGAGCAGCCGGAATTGAAAGTTCAAATGGAAGAAGCTTCAAATGTGCCTGGATCAAGCATTCGACTTGGGGTCTGGGAGGGCGGTGAGCTTCGACAGATTGGATATCAACTTGGTGTAAAGTAGGCTATAATAAGCTAGATTAGATCCGACAACTTGGACATATTTGAACGGATCTAATCTGACAGTTGTGCCAAATAACCCCTGGTTTTCTCCTATCTAGCCCGCAAAACCATGTATTTCTATTTTGTTATCGACTGGCTTGGTTTTGATACACCCTTTTGACAATCTCAAGCTTTTTTTCATTTTCCGCCACGGCCCGCGTCGTAAACATCATCACCCCGCTGGAGCAGCCGGCAAGTCCGCCATATAAAACCGTTTCAAAGGCCTTCTCCTTCACCATTCCCGGAGAATCATGGGCCTGTACGATGGGCCATACTTTGGGAAAAGAACCTTTTTCAATAGCTAGTCGATGACAAAACCAGCTTATGTTCTCTTCGACCCACTCAGGTCGTCGGCCCATTCGCTCGTGGTAGACCATGGGGGAAAACACGTCAATCGTTTCTTTTAATACATCGTAATCCAAACCCAGGATGCGTCGTCTGGCACCATTAAACTCCTCATCCTCCCACGGACAATGATACAAGCCCAGGAGGGCCCCAGGTCGGATTTTACGAATGATTTTTTTCATTTCTACAGCCCATTCCAGAATAATTTGGCATCGCCATTCTCGCCATTTATGATCCTCTCGGCTGAGTACCCACTCCGCCTTTTCAGCTGTAGTCCCCGTTGGTATTTCGATATTGTTTTCGCTCGAAAACCGGCCTAGGCAATGATCGCAGAAACAGGTTTCAGGCAGGATGGGTTCGGGCTCTTCAAACTGGGCGTGCCAGTGTACATAATCCATCCAGACGCCATCCAGGTCATAATTCGTTAGCAGATCTCTCAGTTGATCAAATCGATAACGGCGAAATCCCGGTTCCGTTGGACAAACGCCCATGAACCAGCCCGCTGCTTCTACGGGCTCACCTTTTTCATTAATCGCCCAGGCCTCGGGATGCTCTTCCACATAATTTTTACCGTTGAGCGTGGCGAATTCGGCAAAGACCTGTACTCCTTCCGATTGGGCACGGCTCATCATTTCGGGTCGGATAGATCCGCTGTGCACAAAAATGGCGTTTACCCCAATGTCATCAAGTCGATATCCTTTATCCCATAGCGGTTTCGGGGCCCCGTAAATACCCCTGACCACGCTCGGTTCAGGTTCAGATTTTTTCGGGCTGTGTTCGCAAGAACCCAATGTAAAGAAGCCCAGAAGAAGTAAAAAAGATCGGATAGGAAAGTATGGGTTGGGATTCCAGCATCTCATGTGAAGTCGGAAAGGCGAATTCGGAAGTCGGAATCTGGGTGTTGCCAGCCTGTTTTCCGGTTTTCGCCTTCCGATTTCCGAATTATTAGTACTCTTTGCTAAAGCTTTATGCTCTAAGCTACCCGTAAACAAGCTACATGAGATGCTGTTGGGATCCATCATTGGATTTAACATGATTCGTGCTCATTTCGTAAAAATTGTCAAGTTAGGACAAAACAAGAGAAATCGCTCAATGTATTGGGAACATTTAGATTGGCTCCAGTTACTAGACATGGCTGTTTTAAAAAAAGGCATGCGATAAAACGTAGGTTTTCGCAGACCTTAGCGTATATCAGCGATCAGCAGCCGAATCGGCTTACTACGCTGCCCCGTCAGAAAGCTCAATACTAAGATCAGATTTCGGGTAAGAACAACAGAGAAGGATGTATCCCTCCTCTTCTTCCCTTTTTAGCATTCCCCCTTGCGATTGCATCTCAACGGAGCCACTCGTTTTTAAAGCCCTGCAAGTACCGCAGATTCCTTCTTGGCAGCCAAAAGGCAATACGGTTCCCTGGTCTTTGAGGGCTTGTAAAATGCTTTTTGTTTTGGGAATAGAAAAGCGCTGTATCTTTCCCGGTCGCCTTAATTCAAGGATGAAATCTCCCTGGATAACCTTGTCTTCTAGGGGGGCATTCTGTATACTTGGTTGATCATTTGCTACTTCTGTGGCCCCTTTTAATTCAAAAAAATTAAAACTTTCACTATGAAAGCGATCCATGTCAAATTCGCGCTCAAGTAATATTTGTTTTACCATTTCCATGTAGGGCGCTGGACCACAAACAAAAACTTCACGTTCTTTGAAATCGGGCACAATGGCCTCCAGTTTTTCACCGCTAAAGTAGCCTGTGGGGCCATGCCACTGTTCAGAACCTCTGTCACAAATATAAGTAGGTGAAAATTTCTTATTGTAATAACTTAGCTGGGATAGTTCGTCCTTAGCGATCAGGTCTTTTTCTGAACGGGCATTGTGTACAAAGGCAATATCCGCATTGATTTTCAGATCGGTTAAACAGCGGCTCATGGACAGCATGGGGGTAATTCCGCTTCCCCCCGACAAAAACAAGTACTTCTTATTCCAGGAGGGTGTTTCTACAAAGCTAAAACTACCAGATGGGCCAATCGCCTCTACGAGGCTACCCTTTTTCATGTTTTCGTGCATCCAATTGGAAACTAAGCCATTAGGAATTCTCTTGATCGTTACCGATAGGGTATAAGGGCGTGTTGGAGAAGAAGAAAGCGTATAGGTTCGATTGACTCGTTTTCCCCCGATCAACAATTGGAAGGTAATAAACTGCCCCGGATGATAGGAAAACAAAGCTCCGTTTATCTGCCTGGACTTAAAGTAAAAGCTAGTGACATCATGTGTTTCCGGAACGACATCAACACATTTTAATTCACCTAAATCACCCTTCCAGATGGGGGTGGTAGCTAATTCCAAAAGTGGATATTGCACGGGCATAGCATTTTATAAATAGGGTGTCATTTTTCCATGCCACCAATCCAAAAACTGAACGACAAGTCCTTCGGTCATTGGAGAGTATGGCCCTATCTTATAGCCAGGGGATTGAGATCCCTGAAAGGTCATTTCCACCAGGCGCCTATCCTGCAAATTAGTTTGAGTCCAGGTATGGGTCAATAGATCTATATCGTAATCCTCATGCCCTTCCGCTTCTTCGTGTACCAGCCAGGTCGTCCTGACCATGGTTTTCCCCGGGGCTAATGGAAGCACCCGAAAGGTGATTACTTGATCACATAAAAAATGATTCCAGCCGTTGGGATGCGTCCATAGGGAAACCCCGCTTCCTTCCGGCTTTGTAAAATTATGTAGTAACTTTTTGCTGCCTAATTCACCAGGAATATGATGATGAGTATAGGTCCCTTGATTCAAAGGTAAACGAACGACTCGCCACCACATGTTATCTGGAAATTCAATCAGAGCCGATGGTAGGTTTTTGGCTTTCCAGTTGGCTCTTTG
>Ga0070729_10003880_pt1 | contig 16811 bp, 10 predicted proteins | sample tdDd472_FD_66725 | JGI IMG/M metagenome (GOLD analysis project Ga0070729, IMG submission 66725) | Marine sediment microbial communities from the Atlantic coast under amendment with organic carbon and nitrate - tdDd47.2 | ecosystem: Environmental > Aquatic > Marine > Coastal > Sediment | place... | reverse complement strand
GGCCGACTTGCGCTCGCGCGTCTCCTTCTGACGGAAGATGCGGATGCCCTTGCGGGGCTGGTGGGGGCCGCCGCCGGGACCGCGCGCCGCCGGGGCACCGCGTCCGGCCGAGCGTCCGCGCGCCGGGGTCGCCGGTCGGGCGGGCCGTGCCGGAGCGGGGACGATGGGGGGCGGGAGTTTGATTTCGAGGGCATCGCCCGGCTTGCGTGCCGACGGGCGCGTGACCGTCTCTTCTCCGGCGAGAACACGGCGCGCTTGCGCCGCTTCCTCGTCATCGAGAACCGTCAAAACCGACGGAAGCGTGACCCCGCGGCTGCGCAGCTTGGCAAGCACATCGCTGCTCTTGACGTGCAACTCATGGGCGAGGTGATAAAGACGGATGGCCACTCGGTTATCCCTTCTTGCTGTCTTCCGGTTCCTCGAACTGCGCCGCACCGGTCAGACCGGCACCGCCCAGCTCCTCATCGTCGTCGAACCGACCGATGCGATCGGCGGACTCCTCGACTTCGCCTGCTCCCGACTGGAGCTCGGTCTCGGTCAGGATGCTGATGTCCCATTTGCACAGCTTGGCCGCCAGACGTACGTTTTGGCCGCGTTTGCCGATCGCCAGGGAGAGCTGGTCGTCTTCCACGACGACCTTGGCGCGCATGTTTTCCGAGTCGAGCGTGAGGTAGTTCACGACCGCCGGCTTCAATGCGTTGCTGATCAGCTCCTCGGTCGAGTCGCTCCAGCGGATCACGTCGACCTTCTCGCCGCGCAATTCGTCGAGCACGTTCTTGATGCGCGTACCGCGCACGCCCACGCACGCCCCAATCGGGTCGATCTTGCCGTCCACCGACATGACCGCCATCTTGGTCTTGTAGCCCGCCTCACGCACGAGGCCGCGAATCGCGAGGAAGCCCTCGCGCAGCTCGGGAACCTCAAGAGCGAACAGCTTCCCGATGAAGTCCGGGTGGCTGCGGGACAGGATGATCTTGATCTTCTGTCCGGCCTTTTTGACGTCGAGTACGTACGCGCGGATGCGGTCGCCGACGCGGTAATCCTCGCCGCGTACCTGCTCGCTCTTGGGGAGGATCGCCTCGGACTTGCCGAGGTTGACGATCAAGGTGCCGCCCTCGTAGCGCTGTACCGTGCCGTTCACGATCGAGTGCAGATCGCTCACGAACTCGTCGAACAGGACGTCGCGCTCAGCCTCGCGGATGCGCTGGATCATGACCTGCTTGGCCGTCTGAGCGGCGATGCGGCCGAGATCGAGCGGAATCTCGATGCGCCCGTCCGGAGTCTCTTCGTACGCCATGATCGCGCCCGTCTTGCGGTCGATCGCGACGTTGATTTCACCCTCTGTACCGTATTGCTTACGCGCCGCGGTGAGCAGGGCCGACTCGATTCCCTCGAAGAGGGTCTCGGGGTCGATCTCTTTCTCTCTGTGGATCGCATCGACGATCCTCAGCAGCTCGGGACCCTCCATCGGGTGCTCCTTTCCGCGGTCATAAAAACATCAAAAAAAGTGGGTTCCCCCGCCTCGGAAACTCGCCCCGATAGACAGGAGTACGGCCCACTCCTCCGGTCCCGCCGGCTTCCGAAGTGGAAACCGCGGCCAAACGTACAACCTAGTGAGCTTGCGCTGGGTGTCAAGCTGCCGCCGCGTTGCTGGCCCGCCATTCGTAGCTTGGTCTTTCGCGGGAGTCGGCCCTGTGCGCCGGAATTTCCCCTAAATTAAACTCGTGAAAGAACTTACGGCAAACCCGGGCGAGCGCCGGGACAGCTCTTCCCAGGCCTCGCCGGCTGCCAGTGCACGAAATGGTGCCCACAAGGTCTTATTTGCGCCGCGTTGGGTCGTATGGGGAGTCGCGCTCGGTCTATTCGCGCTGGCGGCGGCTGTCCTGGTTCTTGTTTGGACCTTGGACATGCGTGTGACCGCCGAGGCGCTGGCGCATCACGGAATGTATGTCGAGCGCCGCCTTGAGGAGACCGTGGACGAGGTCGGGAGAGAGGAATTTGGCGCAGGTGGTGGCGGTCTCCGAGAGTTCAGCCAGCGCATGGTGACACTGGCGCGCCACAGCCCCGTCGTGCGCGAGCTGGTCGTGGTCGGTCCCGATCGTCAGGTGATCCGTCGGTTTGGCACGGACGAGTCTCGCCCCTGCCTCGCCGCACTGCCGGTCGCCATGCGTAGTAATCACGAGCACGGCGCCGGTCGGGTCGATGTCGACCCTGTCGGGTGCCTCGTCCTGCCCGTTGACGTGGCGGGAGCGCATCAGGCGTCCGTCTTTCTGCACGTCAGCCGCGAGTGGTCGGAGGGCGGCACGCTGGTCCGCAACGTGGTGCGTCAGACCGCGCTCCAGCTGGCCCCGGTGTTCGCCGGGTTCTACCTTCTGCTGGGCGGGCTGCTCGTGGTGGCCACACGCGCGGCTCATCGCTGGCGCCGCCGCGCTGCCCAAGGTGAGCGCATCGAAGCGCTGGGGGCGCTGGCCACCGGCATCAACCACGAGATCAAGAATCCGCTGAACGCCCTCGGGCTTTGCCTGCAGGTCTTGAAGCGGCGCCACACCGACGCGGAATCGCAGGAGACGCTGGCGATGGCGGATGCGCAGTCGCAGCAGATCGTGGGCACGCTGGACGAGTTCGCTCGCTTCACGCGTGTCGCCGAGTTGACTCTCCGGGACACGGACCTGGCCGAGCGGATGCGGCAGTGGATCGCCGCGAACGGAGTCTCCGCGACCGTCGTCGGTGCTGCGAGCGCGCGCATCGACGAGGTGAAGTTCGACGAGGCCGTCACGGCGATGCTCGACTTTCTGGCTCGCCACCGGACTGGCGTGGAGCCCATCGAGCTGAGGCTCGGCACGACGCGCCGTCACTGGAGTCTGACGGCTTCGGTTGCGGCTGCGGAGTTCGAAACGGGCCAGCTGGCTCACGTGTTCGATCCCTATCTGCGGACGCGTCCGCGCGACGTGGGGCGTGGCTTGGCGTGGGCTCGCGCCGTGATCCAGGCTCACGAGGGCGATGTGAACGCCACCTATGACGATGCACGACTGGAGCTTCGCGTCTACGCGGCCACCAGTCCGGGAGAGTGACGCTATGGACCATTCGGAATCGATACCGTCGCGCGAGCGCATCCTGATCGTCGATGACGATCCGGCGCAGGGGCAGACGCTGGCACGGGTTCTCGAGATGGAGGGTTTCCGGACCGCCGTCGCCGAGGACGGGCGCAGCGCGCTGCAGCGTGTGGACGAGGGGCCCTTCGATCTGATGCTCACCGATCTGAAAATGCCGGGCATGGACGGCATGGAACTGTTCCGCAAAGTGCAGCAGCGTCGCCCGGATCTCCCGGTCATGATCGTCACGGCGCACGGCACGATCGAGTCCGCCATCGAGGCGGTGCGCGAGGGCGTAGTCGACTTCATTCAGAAGCCGGTCTACGCCGACGAGTTGGTGCATCGCTTCCAGACGTTGTTCCGCGAGCGCCAGCTCCGCGATGAGAACGCCGAACTCAAGTCCCAGCTCCTGCACCGCGACCGCGGGGACGCGATGATCGGGTCCAGCGGGGCGTTGGAAGAGCTCCGCGAGCAGATTCGACGCGTCGCTCGCACGGACGCCACCGTCCTCATTCTCGGGGAGAGCGGCACGGGCAAGGAGCTCATTGCTGACGCGATCCACTTCGGATCCGGCCGCAAGCACGGCCCGCTCGTGAAGGTCAACTGTGCGGCCATCCCCGATACGCTGCTGGAGGACGAGCTCTTCGGCCACGAGCGCGGCGCGTTCACCGGGGCGGATCAGCAGCGACGAGGTCGCTTCGAGCTGGCGGACGGCGGCACCTTGTTCCTCGACGAAATCGGCGAGATGGCGATTGGTCTCCAGTCCAAGTTGCTTCGCCTGCTGCAGGAAAGCACGTTCCAGCGGCTTGGCGGATCCGAGTCGCTTACCGCCGATGTGCGCGTGGTCTGTGCGACGAACCAGAACCTCCGGGAGCAGGTCGCCAACGGCCAGTTCCGCGAGGACCTCTACTACCGCATCCACGTCGTTCCGATCGAGGCGCCCCCGGTGCGTGCGCGCGGGGACGATGTCGCGGTCTTGGCCAAGCACTTCGCTCGCGAGGCGGGGCTGCGCAACTCGCGAACGATCGAGTCCATCGCGCCGGCCGCGGTCGAGCGGCTACGCGGGCACAGCTGGCCGGGCAACGTGCGCGAGTTGCGCAACGTGATCGAGCGAGCGGTCATCATGGGCAGCGGCGCGGTGCTCGAGGCGGACCACCTTCAGGCCGACCTCGGAGGACAGTCGGTGTTCCGCAGCGGTGCACCGGACAGGGAGGAGGGGACCCTGGTGAGTCGCCTCATGAATTCGGAGATCTCCTTCGAAGAGTTCGAGCGAGAACTGCTGGTGCGCGCCCTCGAGCGGACGCGCGGCAATCAGACCCGCGCGGCTCGCATGCTTGGCATGACGCGGCGCACGTTGCAGTACCGGATCGACAAGTTCGACATCGATTGCGCCGCGATGCGCGCGTAAGCGCTTCGCGCGTTTGCGGTTTGCAGTTCGCGGTTCACGGTCGGTGCCAGCCTCGCCTCCCGGGTCCGGAGCGATTGAAGAAGAGTCCTGTCCGGCCCAGGGCGGCGGAGTCGTGCGCCCATCGGGACTGGCACCAGTGACCCCTTGGCCTGCCACGCCATAGCGCGCAGCGCGGCGGCGGGTTGTCGATCAAGCCCTCGTCCGCGCCCTTCGACGCCTTCCGAGAGCATGCTGCGACCGCCAGCCGTGAACTGCAAACTGCAAACACGCGCGCCGCTCGAGAGCGACACGAGCCTGTCCTCCGGCTACCGCGCGGGCGCTGCGGGCCGATACACGTACGTCTGGGACGCGTAGCGGCCGTTGACGGCGAACTCGACGCGGACGCGAGTCTCCTTGCCTTCGCAGCTCAGACCGTCGACCCCAATCGGCACTTCGTAGACGCTGATCTGCGATTGGTCGCGCGGCGACGGGAGCCTCTCGACTTCTTTCGGGAGCTTCTCGTTCTCGCCAGCTTCGATCCATTCGCGGCGCGGCTTCGGTTCGTCGTCGACGTAGACGGCGATGTCGGTGATCGGTTGCGTGCCGACGATCTTGGCGGAGAACCGGAACTCCTTCCCGGACTCCTGCTCGGATCCGTTGCGGGGTTCGACGCCTTGCAGCGTTCCGGTCAGTGTGCGCGCCTGCTTGACGTAGTCCTCCTTGAGGAAACCGGTCAACTGCGCCGCGAGCCGGGCACAGACGCGAGCGGTGGTGGAGCGGCTCGCATCGGTGTGGTTGTCGGGGACCCAGAACGCCGGCAGGATCAGCGACCAAGCCGTTTGCACGGTCCAGAACTGCTTGTTCATCCGCTCCCACTGGTCGGCGTCGATCGATCGCGATGCAGCCGAGAAGGTGGTGATCGCGGTTCCGTCGTGCGGGTTGATGATCGCGAAATCGAAACTCAGGATTGCGCGGTACTCCCGGTCCTGGACGAATAGCCCACCGATCCAGGTGATGTAGAGAGCCAACGACGTCGCCCAACGTCCGTTGATTCGCTTGTAGTCGAAGACCGGATCCTCGACGAGGCGCGGCACGATGAGCAGGTCCGCATGGTTCTCGCGGGCGAACACGACGGCGGAGTCCAGATCCGGCGCGGTCACGGCCAGCGTTTCGTTGAACGTGCGCAGTCCCTTGATGCGGTACTGCTTGGCGAGTTCGGGGTTGCTGCTCATCACCGCGACGAGGAACTCCTGCAGGCCGCGGTCATTGAACGTGAACCAGAGGCTTTCGCGTTGCCCTTCGGTTTTTTTCCCGGAGAACACACCGGCGGATTCGATCTTCGCGATCGCGACGCGGAACGGCAGCGGGTCGAGGTCGGAGAGTCGCTCCCCCGATTTGCTGCGGAACGACGGGTCGCTCGCGCGGCAGGCGATCGTGCAAGTAAGCAGGAGTGCGATCCAACGCACGGCTATCGCTCCCCTCGTTTGCTCTTGTCCAGCGGAACGATACAGCGGAATCCCACGTTCGCTCTCGGGATATCGCCCTTGCTTGTCATCGACCAATCGCTGCGCCACGTTTCACGCGAGGAGTCGCGGCTACTGGCGCGCACGACGGTTCCTCCCCGAATCACCCCGCGGTCCGTCGAGCGGTCGGTGGTCAGGCACCATTCGCGCACACCCGTGCCCATGCGCTCCACGCCCCACGGCGAGATGTCATCCGTGGGGGAGGTCACCGCGGGCGGATACGCGTTCCAGACCAGCGTCGAGGCCAGGTCCTTTCCGCCGGATGACCACGGGTATTCAGCCATCACCACGCGAGTCTTGCCGTCGACCTGCTGCCACGTCCTCGCTGCCGCCGCGAGCCATTGGTACGGGTCCGGCAACTGCTTGCCGGCCCAGGATGCGTAGGCGCGCGCCTGGGCGAGCGTGACCCCGACGATGGGCTGCTCATCTCCGTCGTAGTCACGGAGATTGAGGTAGCGCGTGCCGCGGCGCTCGCCGCTATCGGCAAGGAACGCCTTGAACTGGCGCACGGTCACCTCGTGCACGTCGATGAGGAACGGTTCGATCGACTCGTGCACGCCTTTCGCCAGCGTCACGTAGGTCTTGTCGACAAGCACCATCGGCTCGGCGTCGCGCTCGCGAGCCACCCTCCGGTGGTAGTAGACCTTCTTGCCGTTGATGACACCGTCCTCGGTCAGCTGATCCCACTGGTATTCCGTGAGCCGCGTCCGCTTCCGCGCGTCCTCGCGACTGAGCTGCCGCTCGAAGAAACCGGGATGGACGAAGAAAAACTGTCCGTTGCTGTACCGGTTGCCGGAGAGGAAGCCGCAACGCGGCTCGGACTCCTGGCCCTCCGGCTGGTTTTCGATCGCCTTCCGGCTGACCTTGTCGAACACCTGCCAGGCGGATTGCGGCGGTGTCTTCGCATTCATGGATTTGAGGTGGTTCAGGAACGCGAAGGCGAACGGACTACGTTTCCCGGTGCGCCGGTACACGCCGCTGTTGGCCACTTCCTGCACGTCGCCGGACGTCATGAGCTGCCGCGACTTTTTCTTCTGCAGGCGGTTCAGCTCGGGAAGCGTCGACCTGTGAAACGTGGTGGTCGAAGTCACGCCGGCGAAGCAACTGTCGGAGATCACCAGCAGATGGTGCGCGTTGCTTCGCTCGAAGTAGTCCTCCAGATCCTTGCTGTACTGGAACCGCTTTCCGTCGTGCATCACCCAGGCCCAGTTCTCCGGATCCTTCTCGTCGCGCGTGCCGTGACCGGCGAACCAGATCAGGAGGTTGTCCGCGGAGGTCAGCGTCTTCTGGTACTCCCGCAGTCGCGTGCTCAGCTGTTCGCGCGTGACCTCCTGGTTCAGCAGCTTGCTTACGCGGAAATCCAACGCGGTGAGTTGTTTCTCCAGGTCGAGGACGTCGTTCTCGGGGATCTCCCCAAGGTCCTTCCACTTGGGGCTGTTGTAATCGCCCACGCCGATCAGGAGCGCGTGGTAGTTCCCGTAGCTCCGCGGATAGCCCGAAGAGAAGCTGCCGCTCCCGCGCACGGTGGCGCGACCGGGACCTCGGGTGCCGCTGTTCCCCGATTCCTGTGCTACCGCCGATCCCACGCAGGACAGCAGCGCGAGTCCCACCCCGATGCGCCACATGATGGCTGCGACCATAAGGGTTTGGGGGAGTTTGAACAATCCCGCAATGAAGCTTGGAATCCGGTATCGTCCCAAGGGTGTCTGGATGCAGCCTGTTCTCCTGGGTGCCGTTGGCGCTCCTGTTCACCGCTTGTGCAGCTTCGCGCGAGGAGCCGGGACCGCTACCGGCGCAGGAAGAGGCTGGCTCGGTCCATTTGGCCGTGCTTTCGGTCGCGCCGTGGCAGGCGTACGTCGCCGCGCTCCAACCCAAGTTCACGCTGACGGCGGATGGTGCGCTCCAGCAGGTCTTGACCATCGGCCAGGTCAGCTCCAACGACGAGTTGAGCGCCACGAGCGTGGAGGTCGGAGTCGGTGTGGCGGAAAGCGGCGGCCCCGGAAAGCCCCCCGCCAAGAAGCCGGCCGCCCCGGCCCATGCCGGAGGCGGGAGGCCCGATATCCGACCGGGTGTTGCAGCCGCGGTCGCCAACCCGAAGCGCGATGCGCACACCGCGTACGCGAACGCGGCGGCCCTCTACCAAGAGGTGCAGTTGCTCAATCGCTACCTCAAAGATGCGGCGATACCGAAGGACTGCACGGCCTACGTGGTGCGGCTGCAAGTGACCCTGCTTCCGCGTCGTCGGGATGCGCCGTACGACGCGTACAGCACGCTTTCGTTCTTCAGCGTCGGCAAGGGGCGGATCGCCGCGGCGGACAGCATGCGCTCGGATGACGATCCGGGGGAACCCGCCACGGGACCGCGCGTGCTGCCGCTGTTGGTGACGGACAATCTCGAGATGGCCGCGGCGTCGAGAACCCGCGAGAAGATCCAGGAGTTGGCACTCGCGCTCGGCGGATCGAGCGGAAGCGTCGCGGGCTCCCTCGGCGTCGAATCGACCGAGGCGAAGCTGGATCGCGTTGCGGGACTCGATCTCAACAGCCTGCTGGCTGTGGCGCGCGTGAGCGACAACACCCTGATGGTGCGGTTGGGCGCGATGCAGCAGGGATCGACGCGCTTCGCGATGGTCCCGCGCACCCACAACGTAAGCATGGTGGTCCTGATCCCGGACGGCGGCAAGGCGGGCCTGCAGTTGTTGGCGCGCACGGTGTTCAAAGACGCGATCACGGGGGAAGCGCTGCCGCAGCGGACTCCAGAGCGGATTGAGGAGTTGCTGCTCGATGTTGGTCGGCCGCACGGTGTGGGCGACATCGAGCTTCTGCGGAAGCTGTCGCTGCTGGCACGACAGAACAAGGCCACGGAGTTCATGTCCGCGGCAGCCGTGGCGAAGGTGGAGTATCCGCTGGAATTGTGGGTCGATCTGGTCGGGGTGTCCGCGGGCGGGCAGTACTCGTCGGTGGTCGTCGACCTGGAGGATCCGGCCGACTACCTGCCGGAGATCCCGGAAACTGCCGAGGCGGTTCTACCGGACGCCCGGCAGGAGCTGGAGATCGACGACGACGGGACACGCTGCCTGATCGTGATCAAGGGGGGGCGGCATCTCCGCCAGGCCGACCTCGCGGCGAGGTTGTTTGTCGGCGCGGGCGGATCCAAGCTCCCGGTCGAAGCGGCTCGGGTGACCGTCGAAGGCGACGATGTCATTATCGAATTCGAGTCCCTGCGCAAGCAGGGCATCGAGGTCGACGACAAGAATCGCGCCTATTTGTGGCTGGACGATCGGCGCCTCGGGCGGCACCGCGAGTTTCGCAACGTCCGACGTCGCCGGACGCGGGAATAGGCCCCGCTACTCTCCGTTCACGTCGATCACGACGGTCGCTGTGGCCCACGTTCGTTTCGGAGTGATCCCGCGCTTTCCGTCCGAGACGTTCTCGAGGAAACCCATCACTTCGTCCTCGTCACCGTCGCCGCGGCTTGCGGACGGGGCTCCGAGGTTCGGTGCCTTGGCGATGTCGGCCATGCGCTTGAAGTCGTAGCGATAGTCGGTCGCGAGGATCTTGAGCCGCATGCGACTCGGCCGCGGTTCCCAAGCGGAACTGAAACCGTCCAGGTCGAGGATCGTCTCCTCGCCGGGGGGCAGCCCCTTCTCGACGCCCGATTGAGGATAGGCGAGGCCGCCGTCGATCCTGCGCCTTCCTTCGCCCGGCTTCTCGCCCTTCGCGGCGCGCTCCTGCTCAGCGTAGATGACACCGATGTGGAACGTCGATTTCGGGGAGAGGTTGCGGATGCGGAGGCCCAGGCCGCCGTTCGGTTCGAGCGTCACGAACCCCGTCGCGGGGTCGGGCTTGAGCGGGGTCTCGCTCCCCAGTTTGACGAGATCGACCGCCAGCAGGTCGGAGTTGGACTCAACCTGGAGCAGTCGATTCTGTTGCCCGCACCAGACCAGCACCTTCTCTAGGTCGACCTCGGGATCGTTGTGAAAGATGCGCAGGTAGGGGTCGGTCGGTACTTCCGGAGTCGGCAGCTGATCGGGGGCGTAGAGCGAAAGGCACTTGCGTTCGGCGTCGTAGACCACCGCGTAGGTGTAGTCCTGACCCTCCTTCGCGAGCGACACTCGTCCCGTCGCCGCGATCGCTTCAATCCTCTTTCGTTCGGCTTCCGGAACTCCGGCGTCCAGCCGCAGCCGGAAGGCCGGGACACGCGGCTGCTCGACGCGCGCGACGGTCCCGTTGGCAAGCTGGATCTCCTTGTCGAGCCGCACGCTGGCGGTGCCGGGATCGGCGGAGAGGACCGTGCCGCTCACAATCGCGCCGGCGGGGCCGATGTCGCGCAGGACGGTGAGGTCCTTGTAGAACGTGATGCGCGAGCCCTTCTCGACGCCGTGAATACTCCCGGCGTTGATGATGACCTTCGCGGAGCCGGGTTGTTGCTCGACGCGCGCGTGCCGCAGCGCCTGCTCCTTCATCAGGAAGCGGCGATCCTTCATCTCGTTGGTGATGTGGAAGGTCGGGCGTTGGCGCGCGCCGGGGAAGGTCAAGGCGAACTGCTGCTGGATCGCGAACCCGAGATCCTCGTAGCTCTCGATGGGACGGCCCGACTCCAGGATCTCGACGAGCACCTGGGTGAACTTGCCGCAGCGCACCCCGTTGACCTCCGTCTCTCCCGCGACGTCCGAGTCGTCGCACGCTCCGTAGTAGGCGCGTCGCGGGTCCTCGTTCCAGTCCCACGGGAAGACCGCTTTCGTCGGTCCCTTTCGCAGGTGAAAGTCGGTGTTTCCGCGCGCCAAGCTGCGGACCGGCATTTCCGGGGCCGAGCGAAACGACGTGGCGGAGTGACAGGCGTCGGCGAAGAACACCACCGTCGCGCCCACCTCTTTCGATTGCAGGTGTGTCAGCAGTCGATGGATGTCGTCATCGCGGATGTCTTTGGACCCGACCCGATCGGTGTCGTGCGTCGTGAGTGTGTTGTCGCTCTCGCCGTCGTCGACGTCCCCGCCCTGGACCAGGTTGCCATGGCCGGCGAAGTAGATGGCGACCAACGGCTCCTTGACCTGTTTCTCATTCTTCGCGGTCTTGACCTGCTCCACGAGATACTTGAGGTACTGCACCACGTTGGCGTGTGTCGCCTGTTCATTGGTGAGGATCGCGTCGCGGAGAAACCCGTGGGACCGAAGTGCCTTGCGCATGCGCAGGGCGTCGTTCACGCAACCGCTCAAGTCGGGGATCTTGGGGTCCTTGTATTCGTTGATCCCGATGTAGAGAGCGATGCGCTCCCAGTTTCCCTTGTCGGCGTCAGGGAACTCCGTGGCGAGAGCCACATCGCCCGCCTCGGCCGTCGTCGTCGTCGCGTCGCACCCGCCCAAAAACACGAGCGTCGCCAAGATCGCCGTTCGACTAGTCATCCGCGCACCTCCTGTTGCGTATAGTACGCATTCACCGCGCATGATTGCATTCGAACCGGGAGACCAACACGCAGGGCTGCGAATCGAGCGGGAAATCGGGCGCGGTGCGTACGGTCGCGTCTACCTCGCCGAAGACCCGACGATCGGTCGCCGGGTCGCACTCAAGGTGCTGTCCGCGATGCCGGGCGGCAAGGAGGCGAAACGTGCCCTGCGCGAAGCACGCATGGTGGGGCGCATCCAGAGCCCGAACACGGTGACGCTGTATCGCGCCATTCCGCTCGAGGAGCACGATAGTTGGCTGCTGGAGATGGAATACGTCGCGGGCGGCTCGCTGTCGGAGTTGTTCGCACTCGGCGACGCCATTCCGCTCGAGCGCGCGATCGCTCTGGCGAAGGACATTTTCGAGGGGCTTCGAGCCGCGCACGAGGCCGGCGTCATTCACGGCGACGTGAAGCCCGGAAACGTCCTCCTGGATCCGTCCGGAACGGCCAAGCTGGCCGACTTCGGACTGGGTTGGGCCATGGACGATACGCTCGCCACCGCAACCCACGCGGAGGCGCTCGGGGGCACGCCCGCCTACATGGCGCCAGAAGTCATCATGGGCGAGCGCAGTCGCGTCGCGTCCGATCTGTGGAGCGCTGGCGTCGTGCTGCACCGCATGCTGGGAGGGGGCACGCCGTTCCCGACGGGATCGCTGCAGGAGTTGTTCGCCGCCGTGCAGAACGCGCCGCCGGCACCTCTGCCGGCATCGGTCCCGGCTGCGCTCCATGATCTTGTCGATGCGCTGCTTCAGAAGGATCCGCTCCTGCGCCCTCCGTCGGCAGCGTCGGTTCTCGGTCGCCTCGCTGGCGGCAGTGCCGCGGTCCCGGCTGCAGCGACCGAGCGGACGTCGGTCCCGAAATCCGCGAGCCGTCCCCTTGCGCCGCTCTTCGGGCGCGACGAGGAACTCGAGAAACTGATTGGGCACGTGGAAGCGCTCACCTCCGGAAACGGCGAGCTCGTCCTGCTGTCCGGGGACGTTGGAGTGGGCAAGACGGCGTTGATGCGTCACGTTGCTGCGGGCTCGCGCGAGTCCGGGGCGACGGTCCTCGAAGCGAACGCGACGGAACTCGACGGACTGCTCGGTCCGTTGCTCGAGGCATGCCGGCGCGCGCTGGCGTCGGGCGTGGAGCTGACTCTGGGCGCAGAAGCTCGGACCGCGATTGAATTGGATCGATCCCGCAGCGGTCCAACTCCGGTCCTGTCCATGGAGCAGATGGGGTGGGCGCTCGAGCGTTTCCTCGTCGCGCTCTCGGAACGATCGTCCGTCGTCCTGATGGTGGACAACGTCCACGTCGCTCGCAGCGAGGAAGTGGTCATCCTTCGGGAACTCGCGAGGGCATTGCACGAGCAGCGCGTCCTGCTGCTGGTGAGTTGCGTGACCGCGGGCACGGAGACATCCGCATCCGCGACCCGTGGTCTCGCCGGGTTTCGGGAACTCGCGGCGCTGGAGGGCGTGGTGCACCTCACGTTGGAGCCGCTCGCGCCGGAGGCTCTGCTGCAGATCCTGTACGACCGCAACGAGGGCGTACGGCTCGAATCCGAGGTCGCCCGGCGCGTCGTCGATACGGCCGAGGGGAATCCGCTACTTGCGTTGGAACTCCTGCGCCATCTCAAGGACACCGGGCAGGTCCTGCTCGAGGGGTCGACCGTCCGCTCGTCGGGCGAGTGGGGCGGCGATTCCCTGCCGCAGCGTGTTTACGACGTCGTGGCACGTCGGCTCGAAGGGCTGGACGACGACGCGCGGTCGCTGATCGACGCCGCTGCCGTTGACGGTCGTGTGTTCGATGGCGCCGCCGTGCAATCCGTTGTGGGACACCCGCTCCTGAAGGTCTTGCGAGGACTGCAACGCCTGTACCGCGAGCGGCGCCTCGTCGAACCCGATGGCGATGCCTTCCGGTTCGGTTCGCGCGTGATCCACGACGTGATCTATGCGCAGGTGGCTCCGGCGCTCCGCAAGGCGCTGCATGAGAGCTTCGCGGTGTACTACGAGCAGCCCGGCGTGCGGATCGATGATGAACGACTGGCGGTTCACTGGGAACGAGCCGGCGACACCGAACGCGCCCGTCCCTACCTCGTGCGCGCAGCCCACGACGCGCGTGCGCGGCAGGATGATGTTCACGCGGTGGCTTTGTTCGCGCGGGCGGGACTTGCGGCCGACCCGCTTCCGGAAGACTGGATTCGCGACGACCCGCGTTCGGTGCTCGCGCTGTGCTGCGCGCTCGATCGATTGGATGAGTCGGACACGGCGCGCGCCTTGGCCGCCGCTCTTGCGGAACTCGCCGAGGACCCCGCCGTCCGGGACGCCGCCGGCGTCCAACACGCGCTCACCGTGTTCTACGCAAGTGGTCCGGCGGCCGTGGATCTGGAACTGCTCGCCCGCGTCGGGGAGCAATCGGATGTGTCGCTGGCGCGAGGAGACGCACTCTACCTGCAGGGCGTCATCGCGAAACACCGAGGCGAGCTGGACCGTGCGCGTTCGCTCCTCGAGCGAGCCGAACAGGACTACAAGGCGGCGCAGCTGTCCCTCGAGCGAGTCGCGGCGATCCAGCAGCTGGCGTCGGTGGCCCTGCGTTCCCATGCGTTCGACGACGCGGAACGGATGTTCGACGAAGCGGCCGCGTTGGCGCGCGAGTCGGGGCGTCGAAGTTCGGCAACGATCAACGAGGTGAACGCCACGCTCGCGCGCATCGAGCGTGGGGAACTCGATGGGGCGGAGGCGCGACTGACGCGGGCGGAACACCAGTTTCAACTTCTCGCGACACCGGGCCAGGCTGCGCACGTAGCCCTGCTCCTCGCCCAATTGCACTGCTCAACCGGAGACCTCTCACTGGCCGCGAATGGCGTGGAGCGGGCGAGACAGCAGATCGGTGAGCGGGGGCACCTCCTCGTTGCGGTCGACATCCGCGTCCGCGCAGCGCAGATCGCCTGCCTGCGCGGTCAGTTGGCGGATGCCCAGGGCGCCATCGGCGAAGCGGAAGGGCTGGCGAAGCAGTCCGGGAGCCAATCCGATGAGGACCGTAGTGCATTGCTCCGCCTCCAGGTACTGCTGTGCCTGGGTGAGCGCGATCGGGCGTGCGAGCAGGCGCGGGCGATGGCCAGCAGCACCGCAGCGATGCTCTGGGAGGAGATCACCGATCTGGTCCCGCTGCGCCTTCCGCTGGCGGCGCTACCCGGCCTCGACGAACCGAACCACGCGGTCTGGGCGGAAGCACTCCGGTCGTTGGCGTCCGGCTCGCCGAATCCTGCCGCGCTGCAACCGCTGCTGATCGAGCTGTCCGAGCGCCCGAACCCCTGGCAGCTTGCAGCGTCGAAACAAGTCTGTCGCGTACTCAAGTACGCGATGGAGCGGCGCGGGGACGAGTCCGGACTGGAGCAAGCGCGGTCCGGGATGCGCGCCGCGGAGCAGATGGGGCATGTGTGGTGGGAGGCCTACTGGCTTCGGATCCTCGCACGGGACACCGCCGACGCGTTCTACGAGGAGCGCCTGGACGAGTTGATCGTTCGCATCGCCCGGGCGCTCCCCGATGCCACCGCGCAGCGCAAGCTGATGGTGGCGTGGGCACCTTCATCTTGAACTACCTGTCGGGTTCGAGTTCCTTGGCAACCGCCGGCCAGTCGGGCGGCATCGTATTCGCGGCGGTCCAGGCGCGGAACACTGCCTCCGAGCGCGGCGGCCACGTCTCCGGCGTGTGAACCTCCATCCAGCACGCCATCACCATCGGGACGATGTGGGGCGGCGGCGCCTTGCCGAGAATCTCCGCCAAGCGCTGGCTTGCCATCATCATCGGCTCGCCTGCCTGCGCCTGGGGCGGACTCGGAACCTCCGGCCACTCGCCGCGGTCACTTTCGACCGTATCCGCCTTCGCCGGCTCTTCCGCCTGCTTGTTGAAGAGCGCGTATCCCACGGCGACGCCGACCGCGGCACCGATCAAGAGACCTACCAATAGCTTCTGCATTCGGACCTCCCACAGCCCGGCTTTCTGGGCCGGGGCCGAAGAGCGTGCCAATTCGCCGCCCGGCCCGCAAGGGTGAACAGGTGTTAGCCCTTTCCGTAGAATGGCGCGCTCATGGCACTGGCGCTCCAACTCGCTCTCGATTTCACCGACATGCATCGCGCCCTCGGCGTGGCGCGCGAAGCCGCGAAACACTGCGACTGGCTGGAGATCGGTACGCCTCTGCTCAAGGCGGAGGGGCTCGATTCCGTCCGTCGCCTGCACGAGGCCTTCCCGGGCCACAAGATCGTGTGCGACACGAAAACGATGGATGCCGGTCGCATCGAGATGGAATGTGCGGCCAAGGCGGGCGCGACGTTCGCCACCGTGCTCGGCGTGGCGTCCGACGCCACCGTGCGCGAGTGCATCGAGGCCGGCCGCAACTACGGCATCGGCGTGATCGTCGATCTCGTCGGCGTGACCGATCCCGTTGCGCGCGCCCGTGAGGTTGCCGAGTGGGGCGCCGCGGTAGTCAGCGTCCACTGCCCGATCGATCAGCAGATGGAGGGCAAGGATCCGTTCGACACGCTGCGTGCCGTGGCTTCGGTTGTCGACATCGACGTTGCGGTGGCGGGCGGACTCAACTCCGAGACCGCGTCGCGCGCCGTCGCCTCCGGAGCAACCGTGGTCGTGGTGGGCGGAGCCATCACGAAGGCCGAGGATGCCGGAGCCGCCGCAGCGCAAATCCGACGCGTGATGGACACCGGCGTGGCGGAAGCAACGGAGTTGTTCAAAAGAGGGGGCGCGGGGGACGTGCGGCAACTGCTTGCGTTGCCGAGCGTGCCCAACATCTCCGACGCGCACCATCACATGCCGGTGCTGGCCGGACTCCATCAGATCAATCCCGGCGTGAAGATGGTGGGGCGCGCGTTCACCGTCCGCACCTACCCCGGTGACTGGGCCAAACCGGTCGAGGCGATCGACAAGGCGGAAGAGGGCGACGTCATCGTGATCGATGCGGGCGGCGTGCCTCCCGCGCTGTGGGGCGAACTCGCCACGCACAGCGCCGTGCAGCGCAAGCTGGCCGGCGTCGTGATTCACGGTGCGATTCGCGACACGCCGGAGATCCGCCGTCTTGGTTTCGCCGCCTACGCCACGCACATCACGGCGCGCGCGGGGGAGCCGAAGGGCTTCGGGGAGATGGGGGTGCCGATCGAGATCTCCGGCATCACGATCGAGACCGGCGACTGGATCGTGGGGGACGACGACGGCGTCATCGCCATTCCGCACGCCCGCGCAGTCGAGATCGCCAATCGCGCCATGGATCGTCTCGAAATGGAGAACCGGGTGCGCAAGGAGATCGAATCCGGCTCCACGCTGGCGCAGGTCGTGGACCTGTACAAGTGGGAGAAGAAGTGAGTCGGGCGAATGACCGCT
>Ga0070729_10003879_pt1 | contig 16816 bp, 13 predicted proteins | sample tdDd472_FD_66725 | JGI IMG/M metagenome (GOLD analysis project Ga0070729, IMG submission 66725) | Marine sediment microbial communities from the Atlantic coast under amendment with organic carbon and nitrate - tdDd47.2 | ecosystem: Environmental > Aquatic > Marine > Coastal > Sediment | place... | reverse complement strand
CCGGTTGCGCCCTCGGCATCCGGGCGGTTTGAGCTTCCGGCTGCCGTCGCAGCCGGCGCCACGCGGCCGCGCGTCGTCGCGAGGAGCGCGGATGGGCGCGTAATCACGGTGGAAGCGGAGGTCGTCGGGCGGACGCTGCGCTTCGACCGACTCGCGCCTGGACGCTGGAGCCTGACGCTCGATCTGCCCGGGTTCGCGCCGTCCGCTGTGACGGATGTGCAACTCGATCCGGGCGCGAACGACCTCGGATCGCTCTCGCTCTCGCGCGGGGCCTCATTGCGCTTTCAGATCCAGCCGCGTCCCGGCACCTTGGCCCCGGAACTTGGCGTTGCCGCGCAGGCGCTCGACGAGTTCCGGTATCAGCGCTCGGTGTTCACGTCCGGCGAGGCGCAGTTCGGGCTCTCCGGACTGGGCGCGGGACGGTTTCGCGTGACGGCCTGGAACGTCCACACGGGGCTGCCGCTCTGGTCGGGCGAAATCGTGAGCGACGGATCGAGCGACCGCGAGATTACGATCGCGCTCGACTGAGCATCGCTTCGACCACGTCGGCGGCACGCTCGGAGCTGGTCGGGCCATCCAATAGATGCGCGCGGATGCGTTGGAACGCTTCGAGTTGTTCCGCCGGGTCGTCGAGGACGCCCTGCAGCGCGGCTCCCACGCGCTTGCCGGAGCGGCTCGCCATCAGAAACTCCGGAGCGACCTGCTTGCCGGCGATGAGGTTCGGCTGGCCGATCATCGAAGCGATGTGCGGCTTGGCGAAGTAGTAGTTGATCAGATCGACGCGATACATGATCACGCAGGCGCAGCCGTAGTACACCGCTTCCATCGAGGCGGTACCGCTCGTGATCAGGGCGGCATCGCAGGCCGTGAGGATCTCGCCCGTGGAGTAGGGGATGACCTCGGCTTTTACGTCCTGCGCGGCGACCAACTCGCGGATCAGCGCTTCGGATCCGGGGCGCCCGCACGAGACGATCAGATGCGGCTCGTCCCGCAGGCGGCGCGCGGCATCCAGCATGACCGGAAGGTTGTGGCGGATCTCGCCGAGCCGGCTGCCTGGTAGCAGGCCGATGCGCGGCGACGGAAGGGCACGGAAGCGTTCGATGCGTTCCGGATCGAGTTCGCGGCGCGGGAGGCGCTCGAAGAGCGGATGGCCGATGAACGTCGCCGCGATCCCGGCGGCGTCGTAGTAGGGCTTCTCGAATTCGTGGATGCACAAAACGTGGTCGTACGCGCGCCGGATCGGCTCGAGGGTCCAGAACCGTCGCGCCCAGAACTGCGAACTCACGCAGTGCAGCACGGGGATTCCGCGTTCGCGCGCGGCGGATCCGAGGTAGAGATGGAACGCCTGATAGTCGACGGTGATGACCAGGTCGGGGCGCTCGCGCTCCCACTCGGCGATCGTGTCCCGCAGCGCCTGGCGGTGCGCGGGAATGCGCTTCAGGTTGCCCCAGAGCCACATCGCAGCCGTCTCCGTGGGATCCCAGAGTTGCTGCATGTCCTCGTCGACCATCGCCTGTCCCCCGAGTCCGACGAACTCGACGTCCGGCATGCGGTCCTTGAGGGTGCGCATCAGGGCGACGGCGATGTTCATGCCGCTCGGTTCGCCCGCGCTCATGAAGATACGGGGCATCAGAAAGCGACTCCGAGCGCGCAGCAGAACAGCAGCGCCAGTCCGGCCAGGAACGCCAGCGGGATCGAGTAGAAGGTCGGGAGGTTGTGACGGCCGCGCTCGCAGTCGATCGCGTGGACGAGCACGAACAGAGCGGGCGCGATGCCGAACAGGATGAACAGGATGGCCGCCGCGATCGGATTCATCGTGCGGAACAGCAGCAGTCCACATGCAGGCCAGAAAATCAGCCCCATCGCCGCGGTCAACCGGAAGCGGCCGAAGTAATGGACGACGACGGCGATGGTGAACGCGACCAAGGCGGTTGCGTAGAGTGCCGCGTCCATCAGAGCTTGGGGCGTCGCGCGGGGCCGCGCCCCGGCGTCGTCTCCGGGAGCTTCATCTTCTGGCGCACGCGATCGGTGTACGACTCGACGGTGTCGTCGTCGGAGCGCTTGATGCGCAGGACTTTGCCGAGTTCCTGGACCAGCCCTTCGTCGTTGGCGAGGTGATAGCCGTGCTTGAGAACCATGAAGCGCATGTGCTCGACGAAGATCTGGCCCGCCACGAAGCGCGTGACCTGGTGCAGCAGGGTTCCGATTAGAAGGATGGCGAGCAGGGTCAGGCCGCCGACCTTCCACCATTCGAGTTCATCGAGAGCGCTGAGTTCGAGATAGACGAGCTGAGCGCATCCGAGGGCGAAGAAGACGAAGCCGATGATCGCCTCGAGCTTCTGCGAGATGTAGCGGCGAAAGAAGCGGCTCTTCGAAACCTTGAAGCGCAGCAGCTCGTGCAGCACGAACTTCGGCGACTTCACGAGAATGCTCTTCATGAGGAAAAAACTGCCGAGAATCATGCAGCAGTAGGCGATGACGCGGATCTTGCTGGGTTCCATAGCTCGAAGGTGGCCCCAATCATGCGCGGGCCCCCAAGGAGACGCAAGGTCGTGTCGCCGCCGGTGATAAGATCGGCGCCCCCAAAGGGTTATGACACTGCGCTTCCTGCTTGTCCGCTCCGCTCGCGCCGAGGCGCGGGGTCGAGCCGCCGCTGTGGCGTGGAGGATCGCCCTGCTCGGGCTGCTCGGGGTCGCCGTATCGCTCTTTCTGGAGCGCGCCGGATTCGACCTGCCGTACGTGAAACTGCCCAAAATCCGTCCCGGAGCCGGGTTGGCGGACCGCGTTCTGGGCTACGTGGCGATTTCGACAGCGGGCCTGATTCAGGGGGCCGTGCTGGGCGGTGCGGTGGTCCTGGTCGCGCTGCTGACGCGGGCCATTCTGGGGTTCGCGCTGCGCCGGAGTCCCGCCGCGGTCGCGGCCAGGCTTGATGCCATCCTCCGAACCGAGCGCTTCAGCGCTGCTCTGGAAGCAGAGGGGCCGCTGGCGCCGCTCGTGGAGCGTGACGCGCTCCGCGAACCGCCGGAGGAGCGCGTGCTGGCTCCGCGCGATCGCACGCGACTGCAGCGCTTCTTGACCTTGCTGGCGTTGGCGCTGGTCCTCGTGGTCGCGGTGATGCCCGGGGTGGCGCCCGGAGCGGACGGCGACGCGCCCGTCCTTGGCGCCCCCGACCCCGGCCAGAAGGAGAACCTCCTCAAGCTCACGCTCGTCGGGCCGACCGGCGACCTGAAGCCGAACTCCCCGATCATCCTCACCGTCACCGGGGAAACCACTTCGCCGCCGAGTCGGGACCTGGAACTCCCGACCACGTTCGTGCTCGACGATCAGATCTCCATCGAGTCCGGCCAGGCGTTGTTCATGCCGGCCGGTGCGCCCGGCGCGGATGAGATTCGATTCGATCTCGGCGGCGCCTTGCCTCCCCTGAAAGCGGGCGAACATCGCGTTGTGGCATTGGCCGGCGGCGGGCGGAGCAACGTTTGGGTTTTTCGGATCGAGGGGGAGGCCGGGGGCGGCGGCGGCAAGGAGGAAGAGCCCAAGCAGCCGGAGCAGAAGCCCGAGCCCAAGCCGCAGCAGGGCGGCGCGCTACCCGAACAGCGCCCGCGCTTCGTCGAGCCGCTGGTGCGCGAGGGAGAGAAGGTCGAAAAACGCGCGCGTGTTCCGATCGAAGTGCCGGGAGGCGGTGCGCCGCGCGAGGCTTCCCTCGATGAGGCGTGGCCGGAGATGGAACGTCGCAAGGAGGCCGCACTGAATCGCACCGGGCTTTCCCCGGCCGCGCGCGAGCTGGTGCGCACCTACTTCGACGCACTGAAGCCGCCCGCGAAGAAGGAGTCGGACAAGTGATCTTCGACTCCCGCGAACTTGCGCAGCTCAAGCGCCTGGAGATCCTGGCCGCGAAGGTGGCGCGCGGACAGCTGCATGGCGATCGTGAAATGAAGCGCTCCGGCCCCGGGAGCGGCTTCCGCGAGCACAGGCAGTATCAGACCGGTGACTCGCTGCGCCAGGTCGACTGGAACGTGTACGCCCGGACCGACGATCTCGTCGTGAAGGAGTTCGACGCGGAGGAGGCGCTCGACCTGCTGCTGGTCCAGGATCGCTCCGCAAGCATGCAGGGCGGTGCGGCGCGGACGGCGGCCAAGGTGACGGCCGCCCTCGGCGCGATTGCACTGACCCAACTGGACCGGGTGGTCTGGATTCCGGTGGGGGGCGATCGAGCCGGGGAGTCCTTCGCCGGCAAGAACCGTCAGGGCGAGCTCTTTCATGCGGTGGATGGCGAGGCCTCGGGCGGGAGCGACATGCTGGGAGCGATGCGTGCGCCCCTCTCCCGCGCCAGCAGGGGCGGACTGGCGTTCGTGATCAGTGACTTTTTCGATCCCGAGGGGGCAACCCGAGGCATCTCGTACCTGTTGGCGCGCCGCTTCCAGGTGCGCGTCATCGAGATCGAGGATCCCGAGGCGCTCAAGGAGCCGCCCTTGGGACGCAGCCTGCTGATCGACCGGGAAACAGGCAAGACGCTCAAGGTGGACATCACCGAAGAGGTGTTGGCCGACTATCGCCACGCAAGGGAGCAGCGCGCCGAGGGGCTGCGGAACTACTGCCGTCGTGCTGGGGCGGCGTTCATGAGAGTGCGCGCGGATCAGCCGTTCTTCGAGATTGTGCAGAGCGCGTTGGCGCGCGGCTGGCTGGCGGGCTGAGCACATGCGGTTCGGCGACCCCACCGGTCTGTGGCTCGGCGCTGCGGGCGCACTCGTTCTGTTGACGTATCTCGTTCGTCGACGCGTGCGGCGCGTGGAAGTTCCGTTTCTGTCGCTTTGGACGGGCGCGCTCACGGAACGGCGTGGCGGATTCGGGACTGCGCTGACGCGCTGGCTGGATCTTCTGCTGGCGTTGCTGGCGTGCGCATGCATCGCACTCGCCGCGGGCGCGCCCTTCATGCCCGGCCGGGCGTCGACGGTTCGCGACCTCGTGTTGGTCATGGACGGTGGACTCGAATTGGGCGCCGCCGATCGGCGAGAGAAACTGGTCAAGATCGCGGAAGCGGAGATCCGTCGTCGTGCGGCGGGCACCCGCTATCTCCTGGTGCGTGTCGACGGGGAAGGCGCACGAATCCACACGGGAGCGGGACGCGGCCAGGCGCTTGCGTTTGTGCGTTCGCAGACGCCGGGGTGGCAGCGCGCCGATGCGAGCGAGGCGCTGGCGCTGGCTCGCGCGGGTTCGGGTCGGCTAACTCGCCCCGACCTCGTGTTCTGCACCTATCGCCCTGGCCGTCCGGAGGGGTTCCGGTTGCGGAGCGATGGGACGGAGGCCGTCAATGCCGGCTTCGTCGGTCTCGAGGTTCTCGGCGATCCCGAGGGCGGAAGCCGCATCGCGCGCGCCGTCGTGCGCGGGGAAGGCAGAGCCGAAATCGTCACGGTCGAGGGCAAGGGCGTTTGGGCCGGCGAACTGAAGGGCGCGCAGAGTGTGGATCTGCCGCTGCCGCCGTCGGGCACCGAGACTTTCCTGCTCCGCACCGATCGCGACGACTTCGCGGCCGACAATTCCGTCTACCTCAGCCTTCCCGAGAGAAAGCGCCCGCGCGTTCTCGTCGTGGCCGAGGGGGAGCCTTCCCCATTCCTGATCAGTGCGATGGGTGCGCTCGAAAAGACGCGCGCGATCCGCGGCCCGCTCGATCGAACGCAGCCGGAACACGTTGAAGAAGCCGCCCGTGCGTACGACGTGGTTGTGTTCGACCGCTGCGCGCCGTTGCGAGCGATCGCGGGATTGCGCGCGCTCTACATCGCCCCCGAAACCGGAGTCCTGCCCTTCAAGATGGGGGAGTGGACCGATGCGCCGACGCTGTTTGATGTGAAGACGGACGATCCGTTGATTCGCGGCACGGGCCTGGAGCGCATCCCGCCGGTCCGTGCGCGCGCGCTCCGGGGAGGGTTCCCGATCGCGTCCGCGGCTCCCGGTCCGGTCATCATTCGCGCGCCCGGGTACGTCGCTCTCGGGTATGACCCGGACGCCTGCGTCCTGGCCAGTTCCCCGGCGTACCCGTTGTTCTTGCGAGCCGCGATCGCGTCGCTCGCCGGGACCGCGCCCACGCGGGAGTCGGAATTCGTCGTGGTCGGCGAGCGCGCGCCGCAGCGCGGAGACGCCACGCTGCCCGATGGGACCACGCGCAAGGTCGGCGATCGTCTCGTCGGCCCGCCGGGCTTCTGGTCCTTCGAAGAGGACACTTGGGCGGTCAATCTGCTGGTGCCCGATCTCGATCTCGCTTCCTCGACGGAGAAGTCGGATCCCGTCGCACCCGTCGGTGTCCCTGCCGTGCCGGACCATCCCCTGACACCCGCGTTCGCCGGTGGCGGGCTGTTGTTCCTGCTGGCGGGCTGGTGGTGGTATTGGCGCGGAAGAGTCTAGCGGGGAGAATAGAAGCATGAATCGAATGTGGATCCAGCGTGTCACGTGGGTGCTGCTCTTGGCGCTCGTCGTAACGTGCAAGACGAACGATCGCACCGGCCGCTCGCAGTTCCTGCTCTACTCCGACGCCGACATGGTCAAGCTGGGCGAGGCCGCCTATCTCGAAATGACGGTGCAGGACAAGAAGGTTCGCATCGTCACCGATCGGGACCTTGTCGAGCCGTTGATGCGTGTGGGCAAGTCGATTGCCGCCGCGGCCAACAAACCCGACTACAAGTGGGAGTTCAAGCTCATCGATGCTCCCAAGACCGCGAACGCCTGGGCGCTGCCCGGCGGCAAGATCGCGTTTTACACCGGCATCTATCCGATCGTGAAAGACGAGGCCGGCATGGCGGTGGTCATGGGCCACGAAGTGATGCACGCGATCCTCGAGCATTCCAACGAGCGCATGAGCAGTCAGGTCGCCGTGGGGGCGGCGATGGCCGGCATCGCGGTCGGAGTCGGGTTGAGCGACACGAAGTACAAGGGCGCCATCATCGGTGCGCTCGGTGCGGGTGCGGGCGTCGGCATGTTGGCTTTCTCGCGCAAGCATGAGACCGAGGCGGACCAGTTCGGCTTGTACCTTTGTGCGAAAGCGGGCTACGACCCGCAGGCGGGGATCGCCGTGTGGGAACGCATGGCGAAGATGAGCGAGGGCAATCGGCCGCTTGAGATTCTCTCGACGCACCCCGATCCGCTCAATCGCATCGAGAACATGCGCAAGTGGATGCCGAAGGCGCTGGAGTACTACAACGCGTCGCAGAAGAAGCCGAACCGGGAGCTGCCGTCGATCGCGAGGTAGCCGTGGGGCTGCGTGCGTTGGCAGTTCGCAGTACACGGTTTGCAGTCGGATCAAGCACCAGCCCGCACCAATTCCCGGACGGCTACGCCGTCCGGGCCGCGACCGTAAACTGCGAACCGTGAACCGCATACGCGGGCTGCAAATGGCAGTGCGAGCGTTTCGACGGTCATTCGCGCGCGCTAGCTGCTCGTCGCCGCCACGCCTCGTAGAGGACGATTCCCACGCAGGTCGAGACGTTGAGGGATCGGATGCGGTCATCGACGATCGGGAGACGTACAAGTCGGTCTGCGAAGCGTTCCCGCAAGGCTGCATCGAGACCGACGCTTTCTTTTCCGAAGACGAAGGTGTTGGAGGGCGCGAACTCGACTTCGTCGAGCGTGCGCGGTGCATCCGCGCTCAGGAAGTAGGTCGGAGGCAGCGACGCGGCCCGTTCGTCGAACGCTTCCCAGTCTCGGTGAACGACCGGATCGACGTGGCGCCAGTAGTCGAGGCCCGCGCGTCGGACGCGCTTTTCATCCAGTGAAAACCCCAGCGGGCCAACCAAATGCAGCTTCGCGCCGAACGCAAGGCAGCTTCGGCCGGCGTTGCCGGTGTTCCATGCGATCTCCGGTTCAACCAGCGCGATGACATCCACGGCGGCAATTTGGCGCTACCGGCGTGGCAGAATCAAGAGTGCTTGCGTTCAAAGGTGTGGTTGGCGCGTCGCGGGAACGGCGCGCGGTCTCTCACGGAGGAAAGAAATGCTCCCCATCCGTCGCTTGTCCATCGGCCTGCTGAGCGTATTCGCTGCCGGCACGCTGATCGTTACGCCCCCGGCCACGCAGGCGAAGTCCGACGCGGGATCCACCGCGGCGCGCATCGAACTCGGTCGCCGATTGTTCATGGACCCGACGGTCAGTCGCGCCGGGAAGTTCTCCTGCGCTTCCTGCCACCTGCCGGAACACGGCTTCTCGGATCCCCGCACGGTCAGCGTCGACGAGAACGGACGCACATCCCGTCATTCGCAGACGATCGCGGATCTTGCGGACGGCACGGGTTTCCACTGGGATGGCGAGTTCGACTATCTGCACGAATTGCTGACGGCGCGCCTCGCGCCCAACAGTGAAGTCATGGTGCAGACGCGCGAGTTGCTGCAGCGCCACTTCAATGTGGCGGAGTCGCGCGGGGACCGGCCCAGCCAGGCGGAGTTCCAAAAACGCATGGCGACACTCACGCCGCCGTACTACGGACCGGATGTTCCGGTCCTGTCGCCGCGGACTCCCGTTCCGCAACCGTTGGTCTATCGCCTCAAGCAGGACCGACGCTACGCCGCCTCGTTCGAGAACGCGTACGGTTCGGCGGAGCCCACGACGGATCGCATCGTCACCGCGATGCGGGCGTACATGCTTTCGGTACGCACCGAAGACAACCGCTATGACCGCTACATCGCGGGTCAGCCGGATGCGCTTACGGCCAATGAGCGCCGCGGCCTGCATCTGTTCGAGGGCAAGGCGGGATGCGCGAGTTGCCACCCGAGTCGGCCCGCCCAGGAAGGACAGCGGGCGACCTTCACCGACTACGCTTATCGCAACACCGGCGTCGCGTTTCGATCGGCAAAGGTGTCGTTCCGCGGTTCGTCCAATGTCGATGCGGGCCTCGGCAAGCAGACGTTCGCGGGCGCGGACATCGGGCGCTTCAAGGTTCCGTCGCTCCGCGATGTGAGTCGCCGTGCGCCGTACATGCACGACGGCTCCTTCAAGACGCTCGAGTCGGTGGTGGACTACTACGAGCACGGCGGGACAACGAACGGCCGGATCGACAAGAAGGTTCGCGCCTTCAAGCTCACCGATTCCGAGCGCGCCGACCTGGTCGCGTTCCTGAACGCGCTTACGTCGGAACAGCGCGCCGGTCTCGGCAAGCCGCTGCGCACCGGCGATGATCGCGTCGCCAAGCTGCGGCTCATGGCGCCGACCGGCCGGCCGCTGCGCGCGGTGCCGGTCAAGATTACGCCGTTCGGGGATCGACTCGCCGGCAGTCGCTCGAGCAAGGAGCCGATCGTGGTGAGCTCGGATGCCTACGGGTACATCACGTTCAACATGCCGCTGTGGACTCACGTGAAACTGTCCGCCAACGGCTACGAGATCGCGCATGACCGGCCGATCCCCGACACGGTGGGGGTGATCGAGCTTCTGACCGTTCCGCGCAACAAGGTCTACGTCGAGGCGTTCCCGAGTCGCGGCAAGAAGGCTCCGCACAAGCTGGTGGGGAAGACCCAGCCGAACCAGCAGGGGGAGGCCGCCATTGAATTCCGACGCGTGCGTCGGACGAAGTCGGGGGCGACCCTGTACGTCGCGGAACGACCGAAGAGCGTCAAGCGCCTGCTGGTGTCGTTCGATCTCGGCGCCGGCAATGCTCCGGGCGGATTGCGCGAGATCGACACCACGGGCGGCATCGCCGAACCGCTCGACTACAGAGCGGAGTAGCGTTTCTTCCGGGAGCCTGATCCGTCCTGGGTCGGGCTCCCGTTTTCTGCCCCACGCGTTCCGAACCCGGGTTTCTGGCTCTTGCGGCCCGCAGCGGGCACACTCACCCCATGCGCAAAGTCCTCGTCGTCGGAGCCGGTCGGGTGGGCCGGACCATCGTGCACATGCTCGCCCGCGCGGAGGGCTACGAAGTCGAACTGAGCGACTCCCGTCCCGAACAGGCCAGCGAAGCGGTCACCGGGCTTGGAGGGGTGACTGCCTTCGGCGGCGATGTTTCCGACAAGGCCCAATTGCTGAACGCGCTCAAGGGGAAGGACGCCGTGATCTCGGCCGCGCCGTTCGTTGCGAACCCGCAGATCGCGGAGGCCGCCGCGGAAACCGGCGTCAACTACTTCGATCTCACCGAGGACGTGAAGGTCACGCGCTTCGTCAAAGAGCTGGCGGAAGCCACGGATGACGTTGCCTTCTGCCCCCAGTGCGGGGTCGCGCCCGGATTCATCACGCTGGCCGGGACCCACATCATCAATCAGTTCGACGAGGTCCACTCGTTGACACTCCGCGTCGGCGCGTTACCCGATCAGCCGAACAACCGCCTCAAGTACAACCTCACCTGGTCGACCGCCGGCCTCGTGAACGAGTACATCCATCCTTGCGAGGCGCTGCGCAACGGCGAGGTCACGATGGTGGCGCCGCTGGAGGGCAAGGAAGAGGTCATCGTGGACGGGGTCACCTACGAGGCGTTTACGACCTCGGGTGGCGTGGGCACGCTGTGCCACACCTATGCGGGCAAGATCCGTCGTCTCGACTACAAGACGATGCGCTATCCGGGCCACCTCGAGCTGATTCGCTTCCTGATGGAAGACCTGCGCTTCCGCGATCACCCCGAGGAACTCGAGAAGATCTTCCACCGTTCGATTCCGGCCACGCGCGACGACTTCACCCTGGTGTCGGTGCGCGGGCTCGGCACGGTCGACGGGCGTCTGGAAGAGCGCACGTTCTGGCGCAAGGTCGAGGGGCACCGGATCGGTGGTGCGTTCTTTACGGGAATTGAGATTTCCACCGCCGCCGGAGTTTGTGGCGTCCTGCATGCCGTGCTCGAAGACGGCACGGCCAAGGGCTTCGTGCGCGTCGAGGACGTTTCCTACGAACGCTTCATGGACAGCCCGTTCGGTCGCTACTACGGCCGCCGGGAAATCGACATGTAACCGGGCGACCTTTCGCCCCGGTTTTCCCGTGGCTTCCGAATGTTCGGATTTGTCGGACCGGCAGCTATATTGGTGGATTCGAAATCGGGCGCGGGAGAGCGCCCGCTGTTGATTCTCCGGCAGTTACCCCACCGGATGGGCGGCGCACTCCCGTAACCGCGGAGCGAGGTGCGCATGGAGAATCGGATCATTGGCGAAGGCATCACATTTGACGACGTCCTGCTCGTCCCTGGATTCAGCGAAATCCTGGGAGCGCAGGCGGATGTCACAACACGCCTGAGCCGCAACGTCCCGCTTAACGTCCCGATTGTTTCGGCGGCGATGGACACCGTCACCGAAGCAGCGTTGGCGATCAGCCTCGCGCAGCAGGGCGGCGTCGGGATCATCCACAAGAACCTGACGATTGAACAGCAGGTCAAGGAGGTCTACGTCGTCAAGCGTTCGGTGAACGGCATCATCTACGATCCGATCACGTTGCCCGCCGAGGAGTCGATCGGCGCGGCGCAGCGCCTGATGGACGAGAACCGCATCTCGGGCATTCCGATCGTGGAGGGCAAGCGTGTGGTGGGCATTCTCACCAGCCGCGACCTGCGCTTCCGCACGGACGCCCACGCGCCCATCAGTTCGGTGATGACCAGCGATCGTCTGGTCACGGGACCGATCGACACGACCCTCGAAGCGGCGAAGGCGATCCTCCACCGCGAGAAGGTCGAGAAGCTCCTCCTCGTGGACGACGCGATGAACCTCCTTGGGCTCATCACGATCAAGGACATCAACAAGCTCAAGGAGTACCCGCAGGCCAACCTCGACGCACAGGGCCGCCTGCGCGTCGGAGCCGCAGTGGGCGCCGTCGGGGATTCGTTGGAGCGTGCGGCCGCACTCGTGGAGCAGGGCGTCGACCTGCTCGTGGTCGACACGGCGCACGGACACAGTAAAAACGTCGGCAAGACGGTCGAGAAGCTCAAGGCGGACCACAACGTCGATGTCGTCGCCGGGAACGTCGCCACCGGGGACGGGGCCAAGTACCTCGCCGATGCGGGCGCGGACGGCGTGAAAGTCGGCATCGGTCCCGGCTCGATCTGCACGACGCGCGTCATCGCTGGAATCGGCGTGCCGCAGATCAGTGCCGTCGCTGCCGCCACACGCGCGCTGGAGGGAACCGGTGTCCCGGTGATCGCCGACGGCGGAATCCGCTACTCCGGCGACATGGTCAAGGCCATCGCGGCCGGAGCCAGTGCGGTGATGGTGGGGTCGCTCTTCGCCGGTGTCGAGGAGAGTCCCGGCGAAACAGTGCTCTACCACGGGCGCACCTTCAAGACCTACCGCGGGATGGGCAGCCTCGGCGCCATGGCGGCGGGCAGCAAGGACCGCTACGGCCAGCAGGAGATTCGCGCCACCGAGAAGTTCGTGCCGGAAGGCGTCGAGGGACGGGTCCCGTACAAGGGCCACCTCAGCGAGCTGGTGCATCAACTGGTCGGCGGTATCCGTCAGGGCATGGGCTACTGCGGCACCCGCACGATCGACGAGCTGCGCAAGGAGTCGCGCTTCATCCGGATCACCGGCGCGAGCATGGCGGAGAGTCATCCGCACGACATCGAGATCACCAAGGAAGCTCCCAACTACAGGATGAACCGCTAGTGAAGTCGAGCAGCCACGAGACCGTCTACGTCCTCGATTTCGGGGCGCAGTACGCGCAGCTCATCGCACGCCGGGTGCGCGAGCACAATTGCTACTGCGAGATCGTGCCGCACGACATCTCGGCCGACCGGCTGAAGAACGGCAAGGGCATCATCCTCACGGGTGGCCCCGCCAGCGTGTACGCCGAAGGCGCGCCGCGCTGCGATCCTGCGATTTTCGACCTGGGGATTCCGGTGCTCGGCATCTGCTACGGCATGCAGTTGATGTGTCACCTGCTGGGTGGCAAGGTCGTCGGCGTCGATCATCGCGAGTATGGCCACGCCCAGCTCAACATCCTCGACACGGAGATGCTGTTCGATGGGGTGGATTCGCCGACCCCGGTCTGGATGAGCCACGGGGACAACGTCGAGAGCCCCGGGCCCGACTTCAAGACGATTGCCCACACGACCAACACGCCGCACGCCGCGGTTTGCGATACGGCCAAGCACCTGTACGGCATCCAGTTCCATCCGGAGGTCACGCACACCGACCGCGGCCGCGACATGCTGCGCAACTTCGTGCTGCGCGCCTGCGGCATGAGCGGCGACTGGCAGATGGGTTCGTTCATCGAGGAAACCGTCGCCAAGGTGCGCGAGCAGGTGGGGGATGCGGGCGTCGTGCTCGGTCTTTCCGGCGGCGTCGACTCGATCGTCGTGGCCAAGCTGCTCGAACAGGCCATCGGCGACAAGCTGCACCCGATCTTCGTCGACAACGGGCTGCTGCGGAAGAACGAGGCGGAGCAGGTGCGCAAGACCTTCTCCGATCACTTCGACATCCCGTTGCACTTCGTCGACGCGACGGACATCTTCCTCAACCCGCTGGAAGGCGTGGTCGACCCGGAAAAGAAGCGCAAGATCATTGGGCACGCCTTCATTGACGTGTTCAAGGAAAAGGCGAAGGAGTTCGGGGATGTGCGGTTCCTGGCGCAGGGCACGCTCTATCCCGACGTGATCGAATCGGTCGCGGCGCACGGCGGTCCGTCCAGCACGATCAAGACGCACCACAACGTCGGTGGCCTGCCCGAGCAACTCGGTTTCGAGCTGGTCGAACCGCTGCGCGAGCTGTTCAAGGACGAGGTTCGCACCATCGGTCGCGCCATGGGCCTTCCGGATCAGATGGTGAACCGACAGCCGTTTCCGGGACCGGGACTCGCCGTGCGCGTGCTGGGCGACATCACCCGCGAGCGCCTCGCCATCCTGCGCGAGGCGGACGCCATCATCCAGGACGAGATCCGCAACGCGGGCCTCTACAACAAGCTCTGGCAGAGCTTCGGCGTCCTCCTGCCCGTCCAGTCGGTCGGAGTCATGGGCGACGGCCGCACCTATGAGAACGTTGTGGCGGTGCGTGCCGTGAACTCGGTCGACGCCATGACCGCGAGCGTCGCGGAACTGCCGCACGATCTGCTGTCGCGCATTTCGAACCGCGTGATCAACTCGGTGCGGGGCATCAACCGCGTGGTGTACGACATCTCGTCGAAGCCGCCCGCGACAATCGAGTGGGAGTGAGCCGAGCCCGTAACGTCCCACAAGCCGTAGCCGTGGAGTGCCGGTGGCACTCCAGCGGCCAGAACCGAGGCTCCGTCAACGGGTCTGACCTCGGCCCCGTGATTTGCGCGAGTGGGCGCACTCCGCCGAGTCCAACGGACACCCTGTGCCGGGGCCAGCGAGTATAGTCGGCCAACCCATGCCGCGTCGCAAGGACATCTACCTCGTCGTTCACAATCCGAGTGTGAACACCGAGTCGTTCGAGGCGGTGGCGCGCGAGGTCGAACGCATCGCGCCGCATATCCGCGCACGCGTGATCCGCAACAAGCGGGATCGGCTGCGGAAGTGGAGCCGCGTATTCCGTCCCACACTGACGGTGTCCATGGCCCCGCTTGACCGCCTGCGTCCGGCCCGCGGTCCCGCCATCACGGGACAACGCCTCGACAAGTTCGAGGACATGGAGCGCATGAATGCGGCGGGCGTTCCGGTGCCGCGTTGGAAGCGGATCCCGCCCGGCGAAAAGCCGGACCTTTCGGAATGGGGTTCGCATGTGCTCGTCAAGCCCATCCGCGGCGCGCGCGGCGCGGGAATCCGCGTGATGCGCCGCGGCCGCGTGCGTCATCGCGATTGGGATGACGAACTCGGCGAACGCTTTGCGCAGGAGTTCATCTACACCGGCGAGTGGCCGGTCGCGTGCCGCGTCGCCGTCTTCTTCGGCCGCCCGCTCTTCTGCCTGGAGGTCGAGGGAACGCACGACTTTCCGGCGCTCGCCGGGCCCGATCGGCTCGGAGATCACGGCGGCATCTCCGTCGTCGCATCGCGCCGCGGCTGCACCTATCGCCCCGTGAACGACCCGGAGGCCATCGAACTCGCCGTGCGCGCGTCCCGAGCGTTTCCGGACATCCCGTTGCTCGGCTTCGACGTCATCCGCGAGCACGGCACCGGCCGGCTCTTCATCGTGGAGAGCAACCCATCCGGTTACACGTGGCTGATCAGCTCCGAGGCGGGACGCGAGATCGAGAAATCGTTCGAGTTCTCGATTCGAGGCCAGTTCGGCGCCATCGAGATCGCCGCCCGCGCCTTGGCCGAAGAGACGGACGTCCGCGCGCGCTAATTCCCGCAACTCGGGGCGCACGTTCGTTAGAACATAGGACGTGCGAACGATTCTGTGGGTTGGGCTCCTGGCCGCGCTGTGCTGCGCCGAAAACTCCGCCATCGCACTCCTCGAAACCGCGACCCGCGACGTCGATCGCGGTGTCCGTTTCGCAGCCGTTGAGGCGCTGGGCAAAGCCGGCGCGGGAATCGAAGCGATCGTCGCCGCGCTCGACGATCCCGAATGGTGCGTTCGTCAGGCGGCTGGTCGGGCGCTATCCAACATTGGGGAGCCGGCGCTGCCGCGGATTGATCGGCTCTACAAGGAGGGTAAGCCACGCACGCGCTTGGCGGCGGTTGAAGCGGCGCGGCGGATCGGCCCGAAGGGGGCACCGACCGTCATCGCTGCGCTCGACGACAAGGATGCCGCTGTTCGGCGCGAGGCGATCGACGGAGTCGTCCTGATCGGCAAGGTGGACTGGACCGCCGCGCAGATTGCTCGACTGCGCAAGCTGGCCGATAGCGAGAATGCCGACCGAAAGCTCAACGCCTGCCTGGCCTTGCATCTGAGCGATCCCGATGCGCGTGGGCTCGTGGCCGAGCACGTCGGCGACCTCCGCGCGATGGTAGAGCCGAGGACGCGGCAGCAGAGATCGCTCGACGTTCTCGAGGCTTGGCTAGCCCCGGCGCAGCCCCCCGATTCCCCCGAGATCGAGCTTCATGGGTTGGCATCGATCAATGAACTGGTCCGCTCCAGCGAACTCGCCGTCATCCGGCGTATGGGCGCCAAGTTCAAGCAGCACGAGGAGGCCATCGCGAAGCTGCTCGGATCGCAACAAGCAGGCGTTGCGCGGGATGCGGCGATAGCCCTCGGCCTGATCGGGGCCAACGCGATCGCGCACGTCACGAAGCATGGGCCTGCGCGCGCGGCGTTCGCCTGTGATGCTCCATCGCCCGCCGAGCGCAACGCCATCATCGACAGGATCCGGCGGGCCAGGCTCAAGGACGAGGAACTTGCCGACTGGGTCCTGCAACTCGCCCGCATGCGTCTCAACGACGACGAAGACGCGAAGGCGATTCTGCGGGAGATGGCGAGCTGGAAGCACGCCCGGGTGCGGGCCAACGCGGTTTGGGGGCTCGGCGAAATCGGCATCGAGGTACCGGAAGCGCTCGGCGACCGTTCCCTGGCGGTGCGCGAGATCGCGCTGCCGTACATCAAGAACGTTGCCCGACTGACCGCGATCCTGAAGGGGACGCATCGAGAGGCGCGGATTCTCGCGGCGCGCAGGCTCGGGCAACTCGATGATCGAGAGGCGCTGCTCGCCGTTTCGAGTCATCCCGATCCGCTGCTGCGCATCGCGGTGGCACAGGCGCTGGTCGAGCATTGCCCGACTTCGTACGCGAAAGACGAGTCGCGCGATGTCCGCATCGCCGCTGCGAGTGTGCTCCGCGCCCCGGTCTTGCTGTACATGCTCAAGGACAAGAACTGGCGCGTGCGTGCAGCGGCCGTGCGCTCGCTGGGACATGCGAAGCTGGGAGTCGACGAACTCGCCCTGCTGCTCGGCAGTCGGAACTACGCGATTGGCATGGCCGCGTTCGAGGCGCTGGAGCGAATCGGGCCGTCCGCTGCGGTGGCGGTGGGGCGCGCGGTAGACAACG
>Ga0070729_10003878_pt1 | contig 16818 bp, 15 predicted proteins | sample tdDd472_FD_66725 | JGI IMG/M metagenome (GOLD analysis project Ga0070729, IMG submission 66725) | Marine sediment microbial communities from the Atlantic coast under amendment with organic carbon and nitrate - tdDd47.2 | ecosystem: Environmental > Aquatic > Marine > Coastal > Sediment | place... | reverse complement strand
GAACTGGGCCTATGGGGTGAGTAAACAGTGTATGCATCGTAATTTCTTCTTTCTATTTATTTTATTATATTTTTATCCCTATAACCAGGACATCATCAATTTGATCATTATTTCCTTTCCAGGTCTCAAATGTTTCATTTAGAATCTCTTTTTGTTGGAACATGGGGCTAGCTACATTATCAAGAAGTAATTGCTTAAAAGGTTTATACATAAACTTCTTGTCATTTGGTCCTCCAAACTGATCAGCATACCCATCGGAAAACATATATAATGTATCACCTTTTTCCAATTGTATTTCATGAGTGGTAAATTCATACATTCTATCATAGATAGCAATCGGCATTTTATCGCCTTTAATCTGAGTAATCTTATCGCCTTTCACCACATAAAGTGGATTATTAGCACCTGCAAACTGGCAAATATTTGTTTCAAGATTTATTGCACAAAGAGAAATATCCATGCCGTCTTTACTTTCGCTTCCAACACTTTTCTGATTCAAAGCAGTTATTATTTTACTTCTAAGTTCATTAAGTACTTGATGAGTTTGAGTAATGTGCTTTTTATTTACAATCTCACTTAAAAATGCAGTTCCCATCATACTCATAAACGCACCCGGAACACCATGACCTGTACAATCTGCTGCTGCTACAATAAGGTATTTGTTTAGTTTTGTTACAAAATAAAAATCTCCACTGACTACATCGCGTGGTTTAAATAGAATAAAGTGTTCTGTTACCGATTCTAACAAATACTTTTCTGTAGCAAGTATAGCACTCTGAATTCTTTCTGCATAACGAATACTTGAGGTAATCTCTCCATGTATTTCTTCTATTCTATCCTTTTGCTTTATTACAATATCTCTTTGTTGTTCTATCTCATCTCTTTGGGTTAAAATTTCTTCATTTTGCTGATTTAGTTCTTCGTTTTTCTCTTCAATTTCATGTTTTTGTTCTGCGAGAAGTACATTAGCTCTTTTCTTATGTTTGTAGCTTCGGAAAATAAATATCGCCAAAACAATCATCAACCCCAATCCAACTATTAACATATTACGCTGTGCAGCTTGTGCCTTTTTTTCTTCTTCTATTCGTACAATATCTAGGTTTTTAATTTCTATTGCTTTAGCATGGGCTATGCTATCAACAGCAGCCTGTTTTTCGTACTCGTATCGGGCTTGTTGCTTTTGAGTTTGCTTATAGTTTTCTTCGTTCTGTAAGCTATCACGCATAGCAATCTCTTCTTGATAATACTCTAAAGCTTTTTTGTAATTACCTTGCAAAACAGATAGGTCTTTCATTAAATAAGCTGCATTTTCAATGCTATAAGGAAAACCAAGCTCCTTGCTCATTTCATAGCTTCTTGTGGCATATTTTTCAAATTGCAAGACATTATTTTGATATTTACTTACCCTACCTAAGTTAAACAAAGCTGTACACATTTCATATTTATCACCTACTTCTTCACTAATATTTAAACTGTTTTGATAGTATTTAATCGCTTTGCTTGCATTGCCTTGTCTATAGTATATATTTCCAATATTATTAAAAGTTTGAGCAATCCCTCGTTTATCTCCAATTTCTTTTCGAATACTTAAACTTTTAAGATAATATTCCAATGATTTCTGATTATCTCCCTGTTTTTGGTAAATTAATCCAATATTATTAAAAGCCAGAGCAATTCCTTTTTTATCTTTAATTTCTTCTCTGATGTTTAAACTTTTTTGATAATACTCTAATGCTTTAGTTATATCACCCTGATCATCGTAAACGGTTCCTATATTATTAAAAGAAGAAGCCATTCCTTGTTTGTACTCTAATTCCTGGTAGATGCTTAAACTCTTCTGATAGTATATCAAAGTATTGGGGATATCACCTTTAGAATGATAAATATATCCTATATTATTAAAAGACAAAGCCATTCCCCTTTTATCACCTACTTCTTCCTGTATGTTTAAACTTTTGTTAAAGTACTCAATGGCTTTGTATGTATTGCCTGTACTATTGTATATATATCCAATATTGTTAATGGCAGCAGCTAAGTATTCTTTCGCCTTTTCATCAATTTCTTTAGCAGGCTCAGTAGCAATTAGTAGCTCTGCCATTTTCTCCGCTGTTTCCCAGAGTATTACCGCAGAATCGGGTTGCTGCATATAAATTTGTTCACCTAGAAGAATATAGGCTGCAATCGTATTGTTGTCCTGTTCCGGTGTTTCAATTACATTTCTTAGGCTATCAATAACATTCTGTTCTTGCGAAATACCTTTTAGATAAGATGAAAGGCATAAAGTAATTATTAAGAATATTTTCATAATCAATCTATTTTTCAATTGGCTTAATGTATTATTACCGTTATAAGCACCCATTTTTATAGAATAGGGTTATAATTTTTTTTGTTGAAAAGGGTTGTTTAATTAAATATTTGTTTTCATCTTAAGCAAACATAATGATAAACAATAACAAAAATAGTTCTTTTAGTAAAAAAATATTAGATAGTTTGATGTGATTGCTAATTCTAAATTTATTGTATGTTTCTTTTACAATCTTTATTAATTGCCATTTTTAATTGCTCAATACAATTAATTTATCTTTTTTTGTATTAAAATAAAACGTTATTCTGAACGATATTATTAATTGAAAACTTATTTACGATTTAGCACAACCCTTTTATAAAAGACTTTATGAAAAAACTTAAATTTTTATTTCTATTTGCAATTTTTATAGCATTTATAGGATGTGATGATGATTTCTTTAGTAAAGAAACTATTGTTGAATTAAAAGTGATTGATGAGACTGGTACTGTGGATCCAAATGTGAAGATGATATTGTCAATATATGATGAGTCCGATCCTAATGATTTCAGATATTCACAGTACTCAACAAAAAGAAGTGTTACATTTAACGATGTTGAACCTGGGGATTTTGTTGCCCATTTCGGCTCAAACTACACAATAGGTGAAAGAGGTGTTCGAATTACAGTTAACGAAGGCGATCAAATGACTGTTACATTTACCAAATACACCTCAACTCAGATATGGATTCCAATAGGTGTCAATGGAAATGGTTATTATCAGGATTATAATGAGTGGAAAAACGAAATTACATATCAGTAATCCTTGCACCTGTCACGTGCAAGAAAGAAAAAACATGAATATAATACTGAATTTCCCGAAGTAAATTCGGGATAGGCTATTTTTTATTACCGTATCCGCCCACCGGTGAATACATTTTTATTGTCATAATATAAATATTAATCCTCGAAAGCGTTCGGAAGTCATTCTACTGTTCGTTCCGTTTATATATACTGCTACAAATTATTCATACTTAATAAAATTCCAGCTTAAAATCTTTCTTCTGCTTCCCTGTATCGCCCCTCACTGTTTTGGATCAGCATAATGCACAACCAATTTACAAAATATTCGTATCAAACAAGTGAAAATATCATAGTAATATGGGCAATGGTATTCTTGTTCTGATTTTAATATCTAAATTATAACATTATATGAAATCCTAATTAATCATTACAAATACGAGATCATTACTGAAGCTATAAATCATTATTAACTGATTCCTCTAACTTCTTTAACTTTACTTTAGCATTCTCATTTTCCGGGTATAAATCCAAAGACTTTTTATAATACTTTTCAGCCAAACTGTACTGTTTATTCTCCATATAACCTTCGGCCAAACTGTCCCAGGTATTCGGGGCATCCGGGAAAGCTTCGGTGTTAAGTTTAAAAAGATCAATGGCTGTTTCGGTATCACCTTTGTACAAATATTTATAGCCAAGCTCATTCATTTTGCTTTCGGAAAACAACAGTGCCGAAGGATTCTTTCTTTTCGAATCGTGAAAATAACCTATAGCTACCTACGGGCTTTCATTTTCCAGCAAGTCTAAAAACTGCTTATCCATACTCTTTTGTGTAAGCCAGTAGCTCCTAAAGTCATATTTTGGTTTTCGGCATAAAAATATGGGGTTATTATTTTCGTACGGAACGCAATACGGATGCGTAAATTTCCCATAAGAGATCACCTCTTCGAAAATACTCTTCAAATGATTTTCCGAGAGCCCCATGGATATATAGTTATTGTGAAAATTATTGGTTCGAAGTGCTTCGTAATAAAACCAGCCATGTGTACTTATTGGTTCCGGCAAATTATACTTCGTACCCAAAAGGTGAAAAGCACCGGCCTGACCATAATTACTGGTCAAGATACCAACCTCTTCATTCAATTCGGCAGAAACACGGTGATGAATATTGGCCATCTGTTCAGTCATTTCGGGCCATCCGAAACGATCGGCTACATGTTGCGGTAAGTTTTTAAGTTCCATACTTTCATGACGAACTCCAGCATGCACACTTAATTTTGAAGCGTAAGCTACAAATTTTTCGATAGGAAGAACAGGAACGATCATTGGTAACAAGGGCAACGACAAAATCACATAAATAACCGGTAACATTACCATATTACGCTTAACACGAACCCTACTGATATCATTTCGTTGAAAGTACTCCTCAATTTTAATGGCACCAACAGCAAACAATATAGAATACATTGGTATCAAAAAATAGAATTTAGCGCCCACAAAGAAATATATAAAGAACATCAACAGGTACATATAACCGAGCAGGCGATACTTTTTAAATTGAGGAGAAAAAAGTAATCCTCCAAGTCCAAGCAACCATATCGGAAGCCCAAATAGATTGTTGGGCAATATCTGCCCCCATAAAAATTCCAGGAATGATGGAACATAAGCAATACCTCCTGAATATCTTGATGCATAATCCAGGTAATACCAGTCGTGCTGATATTGCCAGACAAGCATTGGAATAGTAAACGAAAATGCGATGGCAGCTGTCAGCCATATCCATATGCTTTTATAATGTTTTCGTTGAGGTACCAGCCATAAACCAATAAACAAAGCGGCACCAAAAAAGAGAACCGTAAGCTTATTGAACAGACCTAAACCCAGAACCACACCCAACAATATCCACAGTTTGGGATTGCTGTTTTTTATTATGCGTACCAAAAGATAAAGTGCCATTACCTGAATCAGGAAATCGAGACTGTCGTATGTAATCATGGCTCCAAAAATGAGAAAGCCGGAGAAAAACATAAAGATTCCGGTAAGCAAAACAGCATATTTTTTTCCGCCCAGCTCACGGGTAATCAAACAGGTAAGCATTATAGAAAGTGCTCCGCAAAGCGCCGAAGCAAAATGAAAAGCCTTTATGGAGTAACCAAATATGGAAGTGATCAATTTCAGAAACAATGGCGTAAGTGGTGACAATTCCATATTCTGAAAACTAAAACCATCGCCAATAGCAAAATAATACATTTCATCACGAAAGTAGCCATATTCGGGATGCAGCAGGTGAAATAGTATTTTGGCTATCATTAAATAGAGAATGATGGCCCTTTCGGTTGTAAAGAAATCCTTATTTATTGTCCGTTTCATAATCATGTATAGAATTGAAGGAACAATATAATAAGTTCATAATTATTATACTATCAGGTTATAAAATTACTGTCCAATTAAGTAATAATATCCTACTCCAACTATACCCAAAACGACAATAAAAACAGTCATTATTATAATATTTGTTCTCAGATTTTCCCTTCTTAGCTTTTTCCTGAATTTGTAAAGTTCTGCGGCCGACATCTTTTTATGATCGGTAGTTTTTCGTTTTTTATATTTTTGCTTTATGGCATCTTTATAGGAAAACAGTTTTTTACGCTCACCTAACATTATTTTATTATTCTTCAAGCTGGTAATCATACCGCTCATTGCACCTTCTCCACCCATATACTAAATTTCTATTCTAAATTTAGATATTTTAATCTAATTTACAACAAAGCGCATAATTCATTAAAATGCCTAAATTACAAATCACCCACAAAAAGTTGCTTGCCGCCCGGCAGAGTACAGCATTCACATAAAGAGAATAGCTTGCAGCCGGGTCGAAAGCTATTTACACATAGTAAAATTTGCTTGCAGCGAAGCCGAGAGTTGTTTTCATATAGTGATTGTGCCTTGCAGCCGGGCTGAATGCTGTTTAGACATAGTGATTGAACCTTGCAGCCATGCAGAGAGTTGCTTTTATGCAAAGAAAATGGTCTCCAGCCGGGCTGGGAGTTATTCTCACCGACTGTTTGTTAGCTAAAGCCGGGCTGCATGCTATTTACTTGTATTGATTGCATTTAATCATTATCAAGGAAGCCTAAACACTAGCTTGTCTTTCGAGCAGTAACTTATATCGAGATTATTGTGTTTAATGTATATCCTATTTAACCCTACGATGGTTAATACAAGCACTCATTATTTTACTTCGGAAAATTCTAATTTCTCTTAACAAACATCTCGTTCATCATATTATACAGTTCCGGGTGTTTATCGCGCAACACTTTTGGACGTTCGAAAAAGTACTCACCGGCAACAGCAAAGAATTCAGCTTTATTCGTAGCACCATAAGGATTGATATCCGACTCTCCATCTTTTATCTCGTCAATTTTACGATAAATTAAATCGATCCAGGGCACAGCATATTGCTTATCGAGCAGTGCTGCCGGAATACCATCGGTATTTCCATCCGATTTATCAATAAGATGGACAAATTCATGAACGGCTGTATTTCGTTTATCGGTTCGGTTACTAAAACCATGGTGCAAGGCTGCCTTCGAAAGCACCATCTTTCCTTCCATATAGCCTGTACCTACCATACCTAATATATTTCGGTCAGCTCCGCTAGTTTCGAACTGTTCGTTAAAGCCCGACGGATAAAGCATCACCTCATCAAGATTATCGTAGCGCCAGTCGGGAAACTGAAAAACAGGTATTATGGCACTAGCTGCCACCAATACTTTATCGGTATCATCTACTGCAGTTTCGACACCTGTAATACGATAATTCAGGATGAACTCCTGTACCCTTTTCTCAAAACTTATTTTTCCTGCTTTATCAAGAAAATTATAGAAATCGACACGAGCTTTTAAAATATCGCGCCACTTTAAAGGAAATTTTCCGGAGGATGTCTTCCACTCTTTTTTGGGTGATAACATTCGGTAAACTCCGAAAATCAATAGGATAAATATTATTGGATAAATAAAGTTCATGGTTTAAATAGTATCAAGATTAATAGTATCAGGTATCAAGACAAAAAAATGGTTCCTGTAAATATTCTGGATTTTTTAAATTCATAATTCAACACTCAAAATTCTAAATTACAATTTCTAATCACTCCTGGTTCTTGACTCTTAGCTCTTGGTTCCTGATTTTATAGTAACAAATATATCAACCAAAAAAACTGGCTAAACATTACTCCCCGCTCCCAGTAACCACGATAAGTCTTTTTTGCAAATGCAAACAAAGCAAGACTTGTAATACCAGTAACAAAAAGAGTACCTGTAGGCCATAAAGACGCTCCTGTACTTTTCGTTAAAAACAGAAACACAATCATGTTTAGCTGCAATAAAATAAGCGCTATAGACGCAAGTATATCGTGCATTTTGCCCAGTAATGTATGTTCGTTTGGCCGGTCGGCATGAATACCTGCCAGCGATGCAATTAACACACCATAAACCACCAATGCCCATTTAAAAACCAGGAATAACAGACCTTGCTCTTGATCCCAAATATTTTGTGCAACCAAAATACTGCCCACTCCTATAAGCACAAAACCAATAGTCGTTAAATACCCATAAGGACCATTGGCATATTCCGATACTGTACGTGTTTTAAAATCAATCTCTTTATTCAGAATCCAATTCAATATGAAGCTGAATATACCGATTAACAGAAGGGCTAGTACAATATACTTTTCCATACTTAAGCGCTTGGATTTTGTGGCTTTGGTTTCGGCTTTCCAGATCCGGGCTTTTTCTTATAAGGTTTTTTCGGACGAGCATCACCATCTGCACTCTTTGCTTTTGGCTTAAAGTTGGCCTTTTGCTGGTTTGGGCGCTTGCCTCCTTTTCCCTTATTCCGGTTTCCGCGGAATGGTCTTTTCTTTTTAAATGCTTCCGGATTATATTCTGGCCCTTCACCAAATTCTTCGGGTATACTAAGCTTTTCGACATCGTAACCCAATAGATTCTCAATACGTTTGAAATTATACTGCTCTTTCTCGTTGATGAATGTAATTGCTTCACCATCGGATTGAGCACGGGCTGTTCGACCTATACGGTGTACATAATCTTCACCATCGTTCGGAACATCAAAATTAATAACCAGGTCAATATCTTCAACGTCAATACCACGGGCAAGAATATCGGTAGCCACTAATATATTCAGCTTTCGGTTTTTAAAATCGAGTAATACCTGCTCGCGTACATCCTGCAATAAGTCTGAATGAATATCCTCCACCTTCATTCCGGTTTTCTTTAATTCACGGGCCAGTTGTTTCGCACTGCTTTTGGTAGAACAAAAAACAATTACGCTACGCAGATTTTTCTCTTTCAGTATTTTCTTGGCAAGCTTGTTCTTTTGTTCGTCATATACAACATAAGCACCCTGTCTAATCTTTTCCGGTGGTTTGGAAACTGCAATATTTACTTCAAATGGATTCTGAAGTATTTTCCTTGCCAACTGACGAATTTTAAATGGTACAGTTGCTGAAAACAAAAGTGTCTGACGCTTTTTAGGTACATTCGATATAATTTTCATAATATCGTCGTAGAAACCAATATCCAACATACGATCGGCCTCATCGAGTACCAGCCATTGTAAGGAAGAAAGGTCAACATAACCCATATTCAGGTGCGCAATCATCTTCCCGGGTGTACATATCACTACATCAACACCTTCCCGAAGGGCATGCTTTTCTTGCGAAAAAGAAGAGCCATCGCCGCCTCCGTATATTGCAATGGAGCTAACAGAGGTAAAATAGGATAAACCTTCCATTTGCTGGTCGATTTGAACAGCCAGTTCACGGGTAGGAACAATAACCATGGCTTTAATACCATCCTGTTGTTTGCCTGTAATAATATTATGAATCAGGGGCAATAAAAAAGCGGCGGTTTTACCGGTTCCGGTTTGTGCCGATGCAATTACATCACTACCTTCTATTATTGGAGGAATCGTTTGTTCCTGTATGGGGGTCGCTTCTTCGAAACCAATCGCTTCAATACCTTCCTGTAAACGTTCGTTCAGATTGAATTCTGTAAATCTCAAATTTATATGTATTAGTTTAATTCTTTTATATGGAGGGTAAATTTAGTTATAAATTATGATACAAGCTCTTAAAACTTTAAGGATATACTATTTTACTTACTTTTCTGTTTTTATACAACGAATTATGAGTGATAAAAGAGTTAGCAGGCAATACCTATAGCTACTATTTTATTTACATTAAAGTAACGATTATCATAGCTTACTCTCTGAAGCTATATTTAGAAATTACCCATTCTCTTTTATTCCTTTCAATCTATCTGTATCTAGAATTTGAAAGTTACGTTTATTAAGTTTTATAATATTAATATCCTGCAAATATGATAAAACGCGTGTTACATTTTCCCTTGAAGCCCCAACCAACGAGGCCAGTTCTGAGCGAGTGAGATCGAGTTCAAATTCCGTATTCTGATATACATGACTGGAGAGAAAAAGCAAAGCATCAGCTACACGACCATTAACATTGCGATGTTTTAAACCAATATTGGAATAATAGGCGTAAAACTCATTCTGCACAAGCGAATTAATTATTTCGCGCGCAAACTTCCCATTCTCCTCAATCAGTTGATTAAATAAATCAGTATCAATCAAACAAGCATCAATATAACTCAATGCTGAAATAGAATAAATTAATTGTTGATTATTTTGATTGGCAACAAATCCGAGGTACGAAGGAGCTTTAACAATTCGGTAAATATGTTCCGAACCATCACTCATCTTTATATACTCCTTAACAATACCGCTTTTTATATAAATGATTTTATCAACTTTAGCCTCCTGTTCGAAAAGGATATCTCCATATAAATAACTGGCAGAGTGACTTTTTTTAGTTATCTGCCACAATTGCATATCATTTAGTTGCTCGACTGCACATGATTTTTTTTCACAATATTTACAATTATCCTTTTTCATCCCAGAAATCTGATAAAACAACTAATAATATATGTCAATAAAAATACAGTGTTATATTCCCAACTCCTATAGCTTGTGAAAATAAATTTAAATATTGACAATAAACAATGTACAATAATGGTTTAATAACACACGAGCCTAACACCGATATACCTTAAACTGTTACTGTTATACTGAATAAGCCCCTGTGATATTTCACTAATAAATATTTATAGTTACACTTGTCAATATAGCTTAATTGGTTTATAACTGGTAACTAATTCCGAAATTTAAAATCCCCTTATAGCCAACACCTAATTCCATAAAGCCTCCGAATGATTTTCCCACACGAATACTCCATATATTAAATTGCATATTTGGATAGCTCAAAATATCAGAACGCGAAATCTCGCCTGTATCAAGCAGATCTTTATATCCATAAAAAGTATATGCCAAACCTATTCCGGAATACATTTGAACCCATTCCCGGTCGACATAACGAAACCGCGTAGCTATCCCAATAGTAGTATAGAAATTTCTATAAGATCCTCTAATAATGTCATCCGGATCCAGAAGATTTCCGTGCGCTTTATCGATACCACCACAAAAAGCAAAAGATAACTGATCCATTGCCCTGTATTCATACGTAAGAAAGTGTCCACCCGAAAAACCCTGAAGTTCGCGCTCAACATTACCAAAACTCACAATTGCTACAGCAATATCTGTAAGTACATTAATTATTTGATTACTGGTTACAACACCATATGAATAGGCGAAATCATGCTGGGTAAAATCTTCGGTTGATTGTGCTTTTATTGATTGCAGAAAGCCAGAAAGAAACAATAACAATACTATTTTTCTCATATCCGGAAGTTTTAGTATTTAATCAAATATCCGAATAAATAATCGCGAAGTCAAGTTTATACCGAAAAACTATTACAATAATATCTCTGATATAATTGTTTAAACCAGTCCCATCTGTTTCATCAATAGCGAGGCATTCATTTTTTGAGTTACTCCTTTGTATAGTTTATAATCAAAGAAGATTTTTTCACCCTCTATCTCAATTTCAAAACATTTGTTTTTGATTTTTTCCGGATTTTCATCTTCCAGGCTAGCCAGATCAAGGTCGTGAGTTGCTATAATTCCCGTTGCACCTTTTGAAACCAGCTGCTTTAAAAACATTCGAGAACCTTCCTGTTTATCTTTACTGTTGGTACCTTTCAATATTTCATCCAGTATTACAAATACTCGTTTGCCACTGTTTACTCTTTTTAACAGATCTTTCAATCGCTTCAGTTCTGCATAAAAGTAGGACTCATTCTTGCTAAGCGAATCATTGGTACGCATACTGGTAAATATATCGAAGAAAGAAAAACGGAATGATTTTGCACAAACAGGAAGCCCTGCGTAAGCCATCATCAAATTAAGACCGGCTGTGCGAAGAAAAGTACTTTTACCGGCCATATTAGCTCCGGTAATAATTACAAATTCGCTTTGTGTTGTAATATTAAAATCGTTACAAATCCGAACATTCGGATCTAAAAGCGGATGTCCGAGTGCCTCTGTCTCAAGTACTGTTTCAGAATTATATTCCGGGAAAATAAAATCCGGGTGATTAAACGCGTAATTCCCCAAAGAGATATATGCTTCATATTGATAGATCGCATTCATCCATTGAGGCAGAGCATCTTTATATTTGCTTTTCCACTGCTCAAGCTGAACAACGACTTGTAAGTCCCATAAGAGCATCCCGTCTAGTACAAAAGCCATTAGCAAGTTCAAACGGTAATCAAAACGTTTCAATATTAACGAAAGCTCTTTAAATGCTTTCATGGCATTCAAATCATGTGCACTGATTGTTTCTTTCAACTCTAGAAGCTCAGAAGCTTCAAAATCCTGTTGCTGAATCATCGAAATCAGTTCGCTATAATTTCTGAAGTTTTGATGCTGTTTACCCGTAGAACCATGTAATCGGTTTATATCTTTAAGCCAGCGTCCGATTATGGTAAACTGAATTATAATCATTAGCATTACTGCTGAAGCAGGCACGTTACCTAATAGATTAAATATTACAACTAACAATGTAATAGCCGGTATGGCAAATCTCAGGATGTGAATTGTTTTATTATGCAGAAAGATATTCTTCTCCAAAAGCCATTTAAGCAACGAATCTACACTGGCATCTTTCAATCCTGTGGCACTAAAGGCAAGGAAATCCTGTCCCCAGTTATGCAAATCTTTTAAATTCTGAACAGTCTGCTGCCTTTCATTAAGGACATTTAGATCATCTGGCTTTTTTACCAATTCTTCGGCTAATATTTTTTGTCCTTCCAGTGTAACAGTCCGATTTATACTTTGAAAGAAACCCTGTTCTTCGAAAATATCAAGGTCGTTCATAAAAGCATGATCGGCATTATTAAGTTCGGGAGCTGGTTTAAAACCGCTGTAATCCCAATTTTGAGCTTTTAATTCTCGTTCGTTTAGTGAAAGCTTCTCTTTTAAAACCTCAATGCGAAAACTTATTGCATTGTATTTTTTAATGAAATAGATAAAAATTCCAAAACAAACAACAAATACTCCCCAGGGTAAGAAAATATTAATCGGCATAAACAGAAAAAACTGTAAAAAGCCTAAAACAAAAGCAATAAAACGATATAATGAAAAACGTCTTAACTCTTTTTTCTTATCTGAAAGCTGTCTATTAAAATCAGCGATTTTTCCTGAATAGTATTCTATTAAGTTCATTTTATCTGTTTATTTCATCCCTAAGTTCAATATATTTCGCCCTCATTTTTTCGTGAACCATTTTAGCAAGTTCATGCGTATCCATATCTTTAAAAGCTTCATATGGAATTTCATCCAAAACCTCAAGAATCATTTTTTGCCCCTTCTTCATAATATAACCATGTTTTGGAAGGGCCTTTCCGGTACCGTACAATACTACCGGTTGTATAGGACGCTTATTCTGAATAGCCATATCAAAAGCACCGGGTTTAAACGGCCGTAAATCGTCGTCTTTGCTCCGGGTACCTTCTGCAAAAATTAAAATTGAACAGTTGCTTTGCAAGGCTTCCCCAGCTTTCTCGAATAGAGCACGTGTACTTACACGACTACCTCGCTTAATTTCAATGGCACGTGCCAGGCGCATTGCCCAACCAATAAAAGGAATTTTAAAGTTTTCACTCTTGGAAATCCATCGTGCAACCGGAAACATCTTGTACATTACAAAAATGTCAAGTACCGATTGATGATTTGCGACAATAATTGTTGATTTACGACGACGGTAAGCTTTAAGATTACGAACACTTACTCTCCACAACGGATTTATCCAGATATACATAGACCCCCAAATGGAGTTGCAAATATTCATAAAATAAAGGCGCTTATCCCACCAGAAAGTTAAAAGCCAAACGCTTGCTACCAGCAAAAACATTAAAGGGACTGTGACCAGAACAAAAAGCCAAATAAGTATAGAAAGGAGAAAATAAAAAAACTTCATTGAGTCAAATAAATTAGTTATCCGGAATCCATTTAGTAAATCAGCGTAAACATACTAAAATCTAAATTTTCCGAATAACTAATTTTTATGTTTTTTTACCTTTACTTTTAATTGTTAAGCAATAAGAGATTTATACCCCAGGTTTTCCTAACAAACGAAACATATTCTTTTTATAAGCTTCTACACCTGGTTGATCGAATGGATTTACATCAAGCATATAACCACTCACCCCACAGGCAAGCTCATAGAAATACAGCAACTGACCTATGGTGTTTTCATTAATTTCAGAAAGCGTTATCGTTAAATTAGGTACTCCTCCCGACACATGAGCCTGACGAGTTCCCTCTTCGGCACTTTTATTTACAAAATCAACATTCTTACCAACAAGGTAATTTAGCTTATCCAGATTTTTCGGTTCCTCCTCAATTTTTAAGTCTGCCTGTCCATTTTCAACAGTTAATACAGTTTCAAAAATAAACCGCTTACCTTCCTGAATATATTGACCAAGCGAATGTAAATCTGTTGTCAGATTCACTGATGCCGGAAATATTCCTTTATTCTCTTTACCTTCACTCTCGCCATATAACTGCTTCCACCATTCAGCAATATAACTCAAACGAGGCTCGTAATTAGCCAGGATTTCAACATGAAGCCCATCGTTATAAAACAAATTTCGTACAGCAGCATACTCCACAACCATATTTTCTTCCGGAGAATTATCAATACAATCTTTACGCATGGCTATAGCACCATTCACCATTTCTTTAATATCAAAACCGGCTAATGCTATCGGTAACAGGCCTACAGGTGTTAAAACCGAATAACGACCACCAACATCATCCGGAATCACAAAGGTTTCATAACCTTCCTGGTCAGACAATTGTTTTAGAGCACCCTTCTCCTCATCGGTAATAGCCACAATTAAATCTTTGGCATTTGCTTTACCTACTTTTTCTTCCAGTAATTTCTTTAGAAAACGAAAAGCAATAGCAGGTTCTGTCGTTGTTCCGGATTTAGAGATAACAATAATTCCAAATTTCTTATTTTGTAAATACGAGAGCAATTCACTCATGTAAGTTTCAGACAAATGATGTCCGGCATAAATTAATTCCGGAATATCTACATCCTTCTCAAAATATGGCGATAAGGCCTCAATTACAGAGCGTGCTCCAAGATACGAGCCACCAATACCTATTACCACAACAGCATCAGTATTCTTTGAAAGTTTCTCTGCTGAATTTACAATTGAATCCAATTGTTTTTCAATATCAAGCGGTAAATCAATCCACCCTAAAAATTCATTCCCTTTACCCTGTTTACTTAAAAGAAGTTTAAGAGCATCCTGTGCTTGCTGCTTATATTTTTTTAGTTTATCCTGATTAATAAAATCGGTTGCTGCCTGGTTTGAAAAACGAATGGTATTCATAATTTTCAGTATTTAATTTAAAAAAAGCCATTAAAAGTACATAGATGTTTTCAGAAAAAAAAGCCGCTAAACTTATGCAAACGTTAGCGGTTAATAAAAATATTTTCTCCTTTGGTTGTTAATATCCGACTAATCAAGTCAACAGTCATGCAGGCATGCACTGGTAATATACCTAAAACACCTCCAACAGCAAAACTTTTATAAACAGATTCGGAAACTTTAACAACGCCATGTTCCTGCGAAACTGATTTTAAAAAATTTGCTTTATCAAGAATATGCCAGTTTCCATTTTCAAATTTCACCACATAACCATAAACCGGGTATCCATCAGGTTCAATGTGTTCCTTTGAAAAATGGATTCCTCCACCATAAATGACCAATTCATTTCTATCCTGATGTTTTTCTACAATAGGGCATGCCATAGCCAATGCAATCTGATCGAGGTTACACGAACCAATATGATATTGCATTACATCATAAAATACAAAATTACCAGGTCTGATCTCATCAATACCCGAAAAATCATTCATTAATGTACACGACGGTGTATCACCAATAGATAAAATCATTTTAGGATACATCTCATTAAAAGACTCCCTAAGTTTAGTAAGTTGCGCTATAGACTTTTGATGAATCACTTCTATTTCACGGAATGATGCAGCCTGATAAGTATGTCCGGAATGAGTTAAAAAACCCTTAAAAGTTAAGAAAGGTGATTCCTTAAACAGGGTCAGCAAGCTTTTAATTTTTGAATGATTTTCAGGTAAAACTCCTGCACGATGATAACCGGAATCAATTTTTATAAATACGCCAACCTGACGCTCAAGTTTTTTAATAAGTTCAACAGCAGTCTCCTTCTCAGTAACCAAAATATTAATATTAACATTTTCGTCAACTTGATTCAAGCGAGCAACTTCCCGAATATTAAAAGGAAAAGCGATGGTAATATCTTTCCAATGATTTCGAATAAAATACATAGCCATATCAACCGAAGAGACCGTACATTTATCAACTCCCCTTTGTCGAAACCAATTGGCAACATCAGCAGACTGATGTGTTTTAAAATGAGGTCGAAAAACAAGGTTGTTTTCACGTGCCTTTTCTATCATAGAATCGATATTCCTAATGCATTTTTGCTTGTCCAGCAATAAAGTCGGAACCTGAATTTCATTAATTACCATAGACCTTTGGCTTATAAATTTTTATTTAAATTAACAGCAAAAAAATTACTTTGTTTAATATGCTGCTGCCACCACATCGGGCCAACTAATACCTCGTTTAATTCTTGAAATTTGCATTTCACTAACCAGAAACAACCGGGCAATACTTTCTTGCTTAACACCAGCATTTATCAATCCCTTAATTGCAGCCACATCGCGAGAGGTTAATTTAGAGCACTTTAGGCTCTCGCGTTCTTGTGTTGTTTTTTGAAGATACAAGTCAGATAACCGATTCCGAACAACATGCTTTTCAACCCATTCCAGGTTACTACTACAATTATTCGCCTTATCCCAATCTTTGTGAATTATATATTTATGTTTTTGGGATGGTTGCGGCAAAAACATTTGAGCAACTAATTGATGAATACGAATATTTTTCTTTCGATCTTTAACAATTAATGTAACAGCATAATAATCTCCAGACAAAAAAGGTTTTAGAACTTTCGGATTTAAAACATTCGTTTTATAACTTAAAACAACACCGGTATTGCTAACAGCATAATTCTGGTTACAATCCGGAATAAACTTCCAATCTATATTTTCATCATTCACCAAAGGGACTTGTTCTTAGAGGTTCGTTCAAATATAATCATATTAACATAAAAAATTCTGTATCT
>Ga0070729_10003875_pt1 | contig 16823 bp, 16 predicted proteins | sample tdDd472_FD_66725 | JGI IMG/M metagenome (GOLD analysis project Ga0070729, IMG submission 66725) | Marine sediment microbial communities from the Atlantic coast under amendment with organic carbon and nitrate - tdDd47.2 | ecosystem: Environmental > Aquatic > Marine > Coastal > Sediment | place... | reverse complement strand
GAGTCCTGTGCTCTGGATGACTGTGCTGAGATTATCGCCACCACAGATCTTGTTTACGAAGATGTCTGGACTGATCCGGTTGTCAGAGCTATCGATGCCCCGTTCTCCTATCTTTATGCTGACCTCGACACCCCGGCGCCCGTTACCGGTGCTTGCGCGGTGGAGTGGACGGCAGCTTGCCGCATAGTTATTAATTACGAAACACATATTCATCCGTTGTGGTCGCTTCCGAGAGTCGGTGTTGATGATTCGGATTTGGCGGCTGACCGACAGTGCATTGCCTGCCATACCACGACGGTGGATCTCGGTGGCACGGCATATGACGCGGCGGCATTTCTAGATCTCACCGGCGATGTCGCAAACCCTGCAACAAATCGCTTCCCGGCTTATGAAGAGCTGTTGGCTGCGGATAATGAGCTGATCGATAATGGCTCCGGCGTGCTCATTGACCGGGTCGACGATCTGGGGCCTGATATAAACGGTGTTCCGCAGTTCCAGTTCTACCCTGTCAGCAATTCGATGGTCAGGGGGCGGGCGATAAATTCACGGTTCTTTGGTAAGTTTTATGCTGGCGGCACCCACGAAGGCTGGTTGAGCGATGCCGAGCTTAAGTTACTTGCCGAATGGGTCGATATTGGCGCACAGTACTACAACAGCTTTTTCGAGATACCCGGGAATTAATGCATGTTGCGCATTCATCTGATTCTTTTACCCCTGTTGATGCTGGTATCTCCGTGGTCCGCTGCCGACGATGAAGATGATAGCGATCGTTATCAGGAAGTCGTTGTACTTGATCCTTATATAGAGATGCATACCGGTGCCGGTCGTGGTTATCCGGTGTTTCATGTTGTCGAACGTGGCGAGAAAGTGCTGCTGTTGCGGCGCCGTACAGACTGGATTGAAGTCCGGTCACCGCGCGGCAAGGAAGGTTGGGTCAGTGTTGAGCAAATGGAGCGCACTCTGAAACCCACCGGTGAGATGACTCAGTTTAACGACGGCAGCATCGACGATTTTTTTGCACATAAATGGGAGCTTGGTTTCCTGGCCGGTGATTTCGGCGGTGCCAACATACTGTCGGGTTTTGGTGCCTATTCATTTACCCCAAACCTATCGGCAGAGATTTGGTTGTCACAGATACTGGGCAGCTTTTCCGACGGGTTTATGGCGAACATAAATCTGACCCATGTTTTTTTTCCGAAATGGCGAGCTTCGCCATTTTTTACTTTAGGGACCGGGATACTCGAGATTAAGCCTAAGGCGACTCTTGTAGATGAGCCGGACAGGCGTGATCAGGTCGCGGTTGTCGGATTCGGTGCGAAGGCCTATTTGACGCGGCGCTTTATATTGCGCGGCGAATACAAGAACTACTACGTGTTTACGAGTAGAGATGAAAACGAGGATGTAAACGAATGGAAACTAGGTTTCTCCGTATTTTTCTAGCTCTTGCTCTGGCGCTGGGCTCTTTGAATGCCGGCGCTCAGGTCAATCAAAGCGATCAGGTTATAGACCCTGATGTAGAGCGCCGTGAAGTGAAACGGGCCGATCTTGATACGGAAAACTTCGAGATCGGTTTGTATGCCGGGCTGCTCAGTATTGAGGATTTCGAGGTTGGCGCAGTGATAGGCCTGAAAGGTGCTTATCACATTACCGAAGACCTGTTTACCGAATTAAATATTGGTTACAGCAAAGCGGGCAAAACCAGTTTCGAAAAATTGACGGGTTCGCCGCCGCTATTAAGTAGCTCGGATCGCAATTACATTTATTGGAACGTGAACCTCGGCTACAACATTCTCCCCGGTGAGGCATTCTGGGGCGAAGGCAAAGTGTTCAATAATGCTTTGTACATTATCGGTGGTTTGGGTAGTACGCACTTCGCCGGAGACAACAGCTTTACCGTGAACTACGGTTTGGGTTACCGCTTGTTGATTAATGATTCATTTGCTTTGCATCTCGACTTTCGTGACCACATGTTTGATCTCGATCTGACCGGTGAAGATAAGTTGACGCATAACCTGGAAGGAACGGTCGGATTGACCTGGTTCTTCTGAGAATAACTGACGAATTTGTGACAGGAGCTCAAGGATGAAGCTGCACACAATTAAATCCGCAATGCTTGCGGCATGCCTCGTAACAACGATGTGCTTTGCCGGCGCGTTGAACCCGGAACCGGCGCCCGGCTTTTCGCTACAGGATAGTGAAGGTGCTGCGGTTAGCCTTGGTGACTTTAGCGGTCAGGTTGTCATGATCAACTTTTGGGCGAGTTGGTGTGTTCCCTGCCGTCAGGAAATGCCATTGCTTGAGGAGTTGTACAGCAAGTACGAGCCTTTAGGTTTTACATTGCTGGGCGTGAATGTTGATGAAGACCCCGCCGCTGCAATCGAGTATCTGACCGAAGTGCAGGTGAGCTTTCCTGTGTTGTTCGATACGGCTAATGAGGTTAGCAAGGCCTACGACGTCATTGCGATGCCGAGCACAGTGCTTATAGGGCGCGATGGTAAGTTGCGTTTTATACATCACGGCTATCAGCCGGGCTATGAAAATGATTATCAGAATCAGATTCGTGAATTAATCCGGGAGACATCATGAGACTTCTTCCGGTAGTGATTTTGCTGGCGCTCAGTTCTGCTGCTTGCACACAGGTCGAACCCTGGGTGAAGCCGTACGAACGGGCTAATCTCGCCGACCCTGTCATGTTGTTTGAGCGGGATCCGGTGTCCGAGGCGTATATGCATCATGTTCGCGAAGCGCGTGAAGGTGCGCGCGGTGCTGCGGGTAGTGCAGGTGGTGGTTGTGGCTGTAACTAAGCGAATACTCGCATTCGCCGGGCTCTTGCTGATGAGTCAGGCTGTGATGCTTCAGGCTCAGGCGGCGGTGCTGCCCGAAGACCGTGCCGATGTTATGTACCACTCCTATGACGGGCAGAATGTCGAGGTGACCGGTCCTTCCGTGCTGGTGCGTAAAGGGCTCAGTCAAAACGTTTCGGTGTTCGCCAACTATTACGTCGACAACATTTCAAGCGCATCGATTGATGTGGTTACGCAGGGCAGTCAGAAGGCCTATAAGGAAACGCGCAGGGAAGGCAGTATCGGTGCTGACCTGCTCTATGAAGACACCACGTTTACAGTGGGTATTTCCAGTAGCGAGGAAGATGACTACTCGGCGAATACAACCTGGTTCGGTCTGACACAGGAGTTTTTCGGCGGCCTTAGTACCTTGAGTATGGGCTATGCCCGCGGTGCCGATAAGGTGCGCAAGAACGGTGACCCGACGTTTGAAGAAGAAGTTGACCGGCGCAGTTATCGCCTTGGCCTGACACAGGTTATTAGCAGGAATGCTTTGATCGGTGTGACCTGGGAAACGATTACTGATCAGGGCTTTTTGAATAATCCTTACCGGCAGTACCGCTACATTAATCCCGATCCGAACGGTGCAGAGACAGCATTTGCTTTCGAAAAATACCCGAACACGCGTACCAGTAATGCGGCATCAGTCCGCGGGCGTTACTTTTTGGCGCCGGATTCTGCTGTGCACGGTGAATACCGGTACTTTTCTGATGACTGGGATATCCGTGCCCACAATATTGCGTTTGGCTATACACGTCACTTGAATAGCCGGTGGATGGCAGAAGCCGGCTATCGCTACTACACCCAAACCGGTGCCGACTTCTTCAGCAACTTGTTCGAGGCGGAGGATAGTCAGAACTTTATGGGTCGGGATAAAGAGACCAGCCCATTTGATAATCACACCTTGCGATTTGGTGTGACTTACAAGTTTATGCCGGACGGGTGGAAGTTTATGAATTCCGGTTCGTTGAATTTTAACTACGAATTTATTCGTTTTAGTTACGACGAATACACCGATAACTCTCCCGGTACCACGCTGGCTACCGAAGAGCTGCTGGAATTCAATGCTCATGTATTTAATATATTTGCGTCATTCTGGTTCTGATTCATAGAGCTGTTATTGATGGTATTCAGGGGTTTGTTGTGCGCCCGATAAGGCTGCTCGTATTGTTTTTGCTTTTGCCGTTTCCTGCGGTAGCCGACTGGTATTACGAAACAGCCGAAAAAATGGGTACGTTGATTACCGTTCAGTTCTGGGCTGATGACCCCGCGCAAGCGCCCGTTTTAACTGCTCTGGCTATGGCAGAAATCGACCGGATAGAAAACTCCATGAGCACCTACATCGAAGGTACGGAGATGTGGCGCGTCAATGCAGAAGCAGCAGTGAAGCCGGTAGTCGTTTCGCGTGAGCTGTTTGATCTGATACGCAAGTCTCTTGAACTGTCTGAGTTTACCGAAGGCGCATTCGATATCACGTATGACAGCGTGGGTTCAAAGTATGACTTCCATTCGAATGAGCGGCCCGATGATGCGGCTATAGACGCAGCGCTATCCAAGATTAACTTCAAGCTTGTGGAGCTCGATGAGTCGGAACTTTCCGTAAGGTTTTTGCAGGAAGGGGTGCGTATAAACCTGGGCGGTATTGCGAAGGGTTATACGGTGGAAAAAGTAATCGAATTGATGGCGAATGCCGGTGTGGCTCATGCCAGCGTGACGGCCGGGGGCGATACCCGCTTGCTTGGCGACCGGCGCGGTAAGCCATGGTTGATCGGAATACGTCATCCGGACCGCGAGCAGGCAGTGGTCACCCGCTTGCCCCTGATTGATGAGGCCATATCGACTTCCGGTGATTACGAACGGTTTTTTATTGAGGATGGTGAGCGGTATCACCACATCATCAACCCGGGTAGTGGCAGGCCGACGAAAGGCATCCGCAGCGCCACGGTTTTGGGGCCGGATGGCACCATGACTGACGGACTCTCAACCAGTGTGTTTGTCAGTGGTGTAGCTGCCGGAATCGCATTGATTGAGCGTTTGCCGGGGTATGAGACCGTTGTTATCGAAGATACCGGGAAACTGCATTTTTCGAGCGGTTTGCAGGCTCAATAAAATTACTTTTAAAACAATGGCTTATGTATTTTTGTAATTGTGCCGCTCTACGCAGTTTCGTGAACTGCGTCACAGGGTTGGCGGGTTAAGCCTGAGAACATAGCTTTAACCAGCGGGTCACCGGGCGCACCGAGATCCGCTGTTTTGGAAAGGACAGCTCCGCGGTAGCGGGACAACAAAAGCCACCGGAAATACCGGTCTGACTTGTAAAAAGCCATCACAGCCAAAGGGCGCAATCTTTGCCGTGATGCGCATAGCCGTTAACGATTTCATGCTGTAGCATTAGGTCGTTGTTGAAGTTATGTAAAGTCTGACCGGGCGCCGGGGCGTTCAGGTGTATCGGGCATGCAATTGAGTTTGGCGCGTTTTATTAAGGCATTTTTGATGTCGGTGATGTTATTCACCGATGCGTTCGCTGGACTGCCCGAAACGGGATCGCAGGCGCCTGATTTCGCGCTTAAAAGTAACCCCGGTATCAACGTACGTTTAAGCGAATACCGCGGTGAAGTGGTGTTGCTTACTTTCTGGGCCAGTTGGTGCCGTTCATGCCGTACCGCAATTCCAAAACTGATTGAGATGCATGGCGCGAATACCGCAGATGACTTCCATATCGTTGGCATCAGTCTTGATGACGACCGCAACGTCACTCAGCGTGTGTCCGCTGAAATGAATATTACTTTTCCAGTGTTATCCGATGACCGGCACAACGTTGCAGAGTTGTATGACCTGCCCGATGTGCCTGTCACGTTGCTGGTCGACCGTACCGGCACCATCCGATTTATTCACCGTGGTTTTGAATCAGGCGATGAGCAGTTGTACGCGAGTGAAGCGGCAATGCTGTTGTCTGAATGATGAGGTTCTTAATGAAGTTTAAGAGATTAAACACGTTTATCCGCACGCTGCTGACCGTTCTTCTGCTGTGTGCTGCTCAGCTGAGCCCGGCAGAAAATATGGCGTTAGACGACGAGGTTCAGACGCTTAAGCAGCAGGTTCTTAATTTGAATCGTGAGCTGTTTGTGCTGGAAGAGGAGTTGCTGTTCCCAGCCAATACACAGGTTGTGGTTTTTGTTTCGATGGACGTAGGTAAGTACTTCACTCTCGACTCAGTGGAGCTGAAACTCGACGATGATGACGTGAGCAGCTACTTGTATACACCGCGTGAAGCGGATGCATTGTTGCGCGGTGGTGTTCAGCGCCTCTATACGGGCAACCTGAAAACCGGTGAGCATGAATTGGTCGCGCTATTTACCGGCAAAGGTCCTAACGGCCGCGATTATCGCCGGGGCGCAACGATTAATTTTGAAAAAGCGATCGGCGCAAAGTTTATTGAGCTGAAAATATCGGATCGCGACAGTAAGCAACAACCCGAATTTGTAGTGAAGGAATGGGAATAGCTTGATGCGTTCGCTGGCAACACAACTTATTTGCGCAGCTACCGCCTTGATGGCGGTGTTGCCGGTTGTGGCTGCCGATGTTGAACCACAGGAAGGTATCGTTATTGAGGATCTGCCATACGGTCAGGTGTTGTATGAGTATTATCAGGAAGACTATTTTCGATCTCTGACTACCTTGTTGGTTGAAGAAGATATGGGGCGTATGCCTGACCATGCTGCTGAAGCCGAGCTTTTGCGTGGTGGCCTGTATCTCTCTTACGGTCTGCATCGTCAGGCCGGCGAAATCTTTGAGCGCTTGCTGGCAGAAAACCCCGAACCTGATGTGCGTGACCGCGCGTGGTTTTATCTCGGCAAAGCACGATTTCAGCGCGGCTATATCAAAGAAGCCAACAAAGCCTTTAAGAAAGTAGGCCGGCAGTTGCCGGTCGTTATGGAGGCTGAACGGGACAGTTTGCAAGCACAGGTTGATATCTTGCGCGGTGATCTGGGCAAAGCCGAACAAATTATCGATCAGTGGGAAGGCCCCGAAGACTGGTCTTACTATGCTGCCTACAATCTTGGTGTAGCACTGATCAAAGCAGACAGAATTGACGAAGCGGCAATTTATCTCAATAAGGTCGGTTCAATTGAGGCCGCTACCGAAGAGATGTATAGCCTTCGGGACCGGGCCAATCTGGCAATGGGTTTCGCATTGCTGCAGCTTGAAGACGGAGCGCAGGCCAAAGTGGCACTCGAGCGTGTCCGTTTGAACGGACCTTTTTCTAATGCCGCGTTGCTTGGTTTTGGTTGGGCTGATGTGGCTCAGGAAAATTATCGTGAGGCACTGGTTCCCTGGCTGGAGTTGAGTTCGCGAAACCGGCTCGACCCGGCTGTACAGGAATCACTGCTGGCCATCGCGTATGCCTACCGTCAACTGAGCGCCAATCAACAGGCGATGGAAGGTTATGCGCAGGCCATCGATATTTATGAGCAGGAAATAGACCGGTTGGAAAAGGCTATATCCGCTGCCCGTTCAGGTGAGCTTGTTGAGTCTATGTTGAGTGGTCCGGTTGAAGGCTTTAGCCGCTGGAACTGGGCGCTGGAAGACCTGCCCGAACGCGAAGAAACCCGCTATCTGATCGAGTTGATCGCAACACACGGGTTTCAGGGCGGGCTGCGCAATTATCGTGATTTGAAAATGTTGCAGTCTCATTTGCTGGACTGGCAGTCAAAGCTCGATGTGTTTGATCATATGCTGGAAGGGCGGGTCACTGCTTACGAGGCTGCTATGGCGGATGTGCCTGAGTCATTGCGTCAGGACACTATTGAACAGTATCAAGCGCGCCACCTTGACCTACAGGAACGGTTGGCGGCAGCTGAACGAAATCGCGATATCGTTGCGGTAGCACCCGCAGTACAGCAGCAACAATGGGCGCGTATCGAAAGCATTGATACCGGCGCCGGCGATGACGCTGCGACTCACAAGCTGGGTATTCTGAAAGGCTTGTTGCAGTGGGAGATGGAAAAAGATTACAAGTTGCGGCTATGGCAGCAGCAGCGTGAAATGGCCGAACTCGGGCAATTGGTTGAAGACTCTGTTACCGGTTTTGATCGTTTTGAGACGGATATCGCAGCTATACCCGGCGACCTTGAGAGCTTTCAGACCCGGGTGACAGGTGTTGCACCGCGCGTGGGTGAATTACTTGGTCAGATCGACGAGGTGGCGTTAGAGCAAGTCGCTGCATTGGGCGATATCGCGGCAGTTGAACTGGAAGAGCAAAAACAACGTTTGCTCCGCTATCGTGCTCAGGCGCAATTTGCGCAAGCATCTATTTTTGATCGTAGCATTGATGCGGAGGCGGGCTTATGAGCCGTTCGTATCCTCTGCTGCTTGTCGCTTTATTGATTCCCGCGGGCTCCGTCATAGCTGCTGACTCGCAGGAGCCTTTGACCTTGAAGAGTCTTAAAGAGCGGTCGGTTGATGTAAAAATTACCGAAGCGGCTCCGGTGAGTACTGCAGAAAAACTGGAAGCCTATAAAGACTATCTTGAGTTGGATACCGGCGATACATTGCTGGAGGCCGAGGCGCTGCGCAGACAAGCCGATCTGTATATGGAGTTGGGTGAAGACCGCTACATTCGTGAAGGCGGCAACCTGCGTGATGACCCTAACCACTATAAAGCGATCGACATCTATAACCGGATTCGTCGTGATTACCCTGATTACGCGCGGATGGAGCTGGTTATTTACCAGCTGTCCAAGGCCTATGAGAATACGGCTCAGCAGGACGAGGTGCTCGAAGTACTGGATGTGTTTGTTGTCGGCTATCCGGACAGTCGTTATTTCGACGAAGCAGAATTCCGGCGTGGCGAAATTCTCTTTATGAATAAGGATTACTTTGGCGCGGAAGCTGCGTATGCCAAAGTGCTGGCTATCGGTCCGTCGTCGCGCTTCTATGACCAGTCTTTATATAAGCACGGTTGGTCGGCGTTCAAGCAGGGCTTCTACGATGCAGGCGTTGAATCATTCCTGACACTGTTGGACAGAAATCTGCCTTCGGAAAACGAGGCTGCCACAATTGCCCGCATCGACGGCATGACACGAGCAGAACGGGAGTTGTTTGACGATACCCTGCGTGTGCTTGGTTTGATCTTTTCTTATGAACAGGGTGCCGAGACGATTGCTCAGTACATGCAAACCCGTCCTGAATCGCAATACGCATGGTTGCTGTATCAGGGGCTGGGTGAACTGTATCTTGAGAAAGAACGTTACATCGATGCAGCGCGTGTCTATGAAGCCTTTGCAGCTGACTATCCGATGCACAGGCAGGCACCTGTGTTTCAGGCCGATGCAATTGAGGCCTACCGCAGCGGCAACTTCCCGAGCCTCGTATTGGAAGGCAAGCAGAATTACGTTCAGACCTACGGGCTTGATGCCGCTTACTGGCAGGTCTGGCAGCCGTCTGAGCGACCAGAAGTGGTGGCAAGTCTGAAGCAGGACCTTAGTGACCTGGCGCAGTATGACCATGCCCGCGCACAGAAAGATAAAGATGCGCTGGCTTATGCCGCCGCCGCCGGTTGGTATCGTCGTTACATCGAATATTTCCCGGATGACCCGGATACCGCCGAGCGCAACTTCCTGCTGGGTGAGGTGTTGCTCGAATCGGGACAACCGGCTGAGGCCATGACCGCTTATCGCAGCGCTTCTTATGATTATCCCGGCTTCACTAAGGCTGCTGAAGCAGGTTATGCGGCCGTGCTTGCATCCCGCGCCTATGCTTCAACGCTAAGCGGTGAAGATGCAGAGCAGTGGAGTGATGACCAGATTCGTGAAGACCTTAAGTTTGCGATGGCTTATCCGGATCACAAAGAAACCCCGAATGTTCTGGTGAACAGCTCTGAACAGTTGTTTGCGGCTGACCGGTTTGCTGCGGCAAGTATTGTCGCGGGCCAATTGATTACTCATTACCCTAAAGTCGATGTTGAATTGCGTCGCGTAAGCTGGCGCGTTGTTGCACATGCGCGATTCGACGATGCCTCATATGCAAACGCAGAACAGGCATACCGCGAACTGCTGGCGTTGAAGCTCGACAAGAAAGAGCAGGGTGAAGTGAATGAACGCATCGCTGCTTCTATTTACCGTCAGGCAGAAGCCGACCAGGCGGCGGGTAATGTTGATGCTGCTGTAGCTAATTATCTGCGTATTGATGATGGCTCGGATATCAAGCCCACAGCCGTGTTCGATGCAGCCACATTGTTGCTGGTTAGTGAGCGATGGTCAGACTCTATACCGGTGCTTGAGCAGTTCCGTTCCGACTATCCGAAGCACGAGTTGGTTAATGACGTGAGTCAGAAGCTGGCGTTCTCTTATTTGCAGGCCGGGATGGTGCTGGCAGCGGCAACAGAGTTTGAGGCGCTGGCAGCAAATGGTGCAATTGATCCCGAAACCCAGCGCGAAGTGCTCTGGCAGTCGGCTGAGCTATACCAGAAGCAGGGTGACCTGAACGGGGCTAAGCGTTCTTATACGCAGTTCACCAAGCAGTTCCCTGAGCCTATGGCTGAGTCGTTAGAGGCGCGCTATCGCTTGTCGAATATAGCGTTAGAGCAAAATGATGCAGCGGCGCGTATCGCTATGCTGAATGCGATTATCAAGCAGGATGCTAAAGCAGGTAGTGAGCGAAGTGAGCGCAGCAAATACCTGGCTGCTAAGGCGTCGCTTGAACTTGCCGACCCGTATTGGGGCCGTTTTGCCGAGGTGAAACTGACGGCGCCTTTGAAGAAAAGTTTGAAGAAGAAAAAAGCCCGCATGGAAGAGGCTTTGACCGCATTTAACGGCGCTGCCGAATACGGGGTTGCCGAGGTGTCGACGGTTGCAACCTTCCGCGTTGCAGAGCTGTACTACCAGTTAGCTCAGGATCTGATGGCTTCTGAAAGACCTAAGGGTCTAAACGAGATGGAGTTGGAGCAGTACGAAATCCTGCTTGAAGAGCAGGCGTTCCCGTTCGAAGAACAGGCCATAGAGATCTACGAAGTAAACGTGGCCAGAGCCGCTGGTGGCGTTTATGACGAGGCGGTGCGTAGCAGCTACGCGCGTCTCGCCACGTTAATGCCCGGGCGTTACGCGAAGACTGAGAGGACGGAGAGTTATGCCTTACTCACTGATTAAGCGTTGCCTGTTGCTAGCTGCCTTGCTGGTATTGGCAGGGTGTGGTGCTGTCGACAAAACTATTCAGGTAGCAGCCAATGCTGTTGATGTCATTACTCCTGACTTTATTTTGCCGGGGCCGGATGAGGTTGAACCGGAGGCTTCAGACGATGCTGAAGCTAAGGCTATGAAAATCGATCCGCGTATTCGTCGTCAATATGAATTAGCACTGCAGGAAATGCAGGATGGCGATATTGAGCGGGCGATTGCTTCGTTTGATGCCTTTGTGAGCAAACACCCCGATTACCCGGGTGCTGCGTTGAACCTGGCTAAGTTGCAGTTGAAGAACGGGCAAACTGATGACGCACTGCTGACGTTGGAAAAATGTGTTGCTGAGCACCCTGAATATGCGGCTGCCTATAACCAGATGGGCATTGTGTACCGTGAGCAGGGCAAGTTTGATGAAGCGGCAGACGCCTATCTGAGCGCTATAGAGGCAGACTCTGATTACGCACTGGCGTACTTCAATATGGGTGTGCTCAATGATCTTTACCGGCAGCAACCTGTAGTTGCGCTGGACTACTATCGCCAGTATCGCAGCCGGCTTGCCCCGGATGCAGAAGATGTTGAAGTCGACCGCTGGATCGGCGATTTACAAAGACGTGTTGGCACTGCCAGTGCGGAGGTGGCGCCATGAATAAGCAGTTCACCCTGATCAGTCTTCTATTCGTGCTGGGTTTGTCTTCGCCGGTATTGAATGCACAGGAGGCGGACAACACTGCTCCCGCTGATTCGGCCGTAGAGCCTGCCGCAACCAAGCCCGCCCCGGCTAGAACCAGCAAGCAGATGGACAATCTGGATCTCGATGCCACGGTGATTAAGGGCAATGCAGAGTTGCCCAAGGTGTTGTACATCGTGCCTTGGCAAAACGCTTCGGCAGGCGATCTGGACGGCCGGCCGGTTGATAGCTTGCTTGATGACGTTTTTTCACCCGTAGACCGTGACGCGTTTCTCAGACATGTGGACTATTTCGGGCAATTGTCTGCTGATCCGGTAACGGATGGCGCGCAATAAATTAATTCTCCGAACCCGGATCATAGTGATACGGGCGGAGTGTATGGAAAGGAGGCTTTAGAGCCATGGAAATTTACAGCAGCATAGTCGGCTTTTTTCAGAACGGCGGGTTATTCATGTACCCGATCGTGCTGGTTCTTGCCGCGGGTATCGCCATAGCGGTCGAAAGGTATTTGTTCCTTACGAGCACTCAGGTGAAAAGTAACGCGCTTTGGAGTGAGGTAACGCCCTTCATCAAAGCGGGTAAGTTTAACGAAGCAGTTGCAGTAACCCGCCAATCAAAGGCAGCGGTAGCTACAATTCTGACCTACGGTCTGAACAGGATTAAAACTGCCCGCCGTCGCGATGATATTGAGAAGGCGATGGAAGAGAGCCTGATGGAAGTGATGCCGCAACTCGAAAAGCGCACTCACTATCTCGCCACGTTCGCCAATATCGCTACATTGCTTGGCCTGCTTGGCACTATTATCGGCCTTATTCGTGCGTTTACAGCGGTGTCGGGAGCCAATCCGGCAGAAAAGGCCGACTTGTTGTCTGCCAGTATCTCTGTGGCGATGAACACCACGGCGTTTGGTTTGATTGCAGCTATTCCTTTGCTGCTGATGCATGCCGTTCTGACGACTAAAACCACGGAGATAGTCGATAGCCTCGAAATGGCATCGGTGAAGTTTCTCAATACGGTGATTGAACGCCGTGGCGAAGAGCCCTCAGCATGAAGCGGCGCTGGGCATCACGTCGCAATAATGAAGCGGCGGAATTGAATATCACCACCTTCATGAACCTGATGGTGATTCTGGTTCCGTTCCTGCTGATTACTGCTGTGTTTTCCCGGCTCGCGATTGTAGAGCTGGATTTGCCGTTGGCTCAGTCGAGTGCGACTGATGAGCCACCCAAATTCAGTCTTGAGATTATCATTCGTGAAGATCTGATTATTGTTGGTGACCGTAACCGCGGCGCTTTGGAGACGTTACCCAAAGTTGACGGTGATTACGATTACGAAGGTCTTACCGAATATCTGAAGCGTGTTAAAGCAACCTTCCCGGACAAACTCGATGCGGCTCTGCTGCTGGAGCCCGACATCGACTACGACGTCCTGGTGCAGGTGATTGATGCGACCCGTTCTTATCCGGAAGTGCAAGCCGCCGATGTCGTGCGCGCCGAGCTCTTTCCGGAGGTGTCCATCGGTGACGCGCCGATGTTGTCACAAGGTAAGTAGGTAATTTCACAATGATGTCACGACGCGCAAAGCGCATGGAAAAGCACCATAAGAAGAGTAAGTCCCCGGGGCTTAATCTTATCTCCCTTATGGATATCTTTACGATTCTGGTGTTTTTCCTGTTGGTGAACTCTTCGGATGTGGAGGTTCTGCCCAATGCCAAAGATATTCAGTTGCCGGAATCGGTGGCTGAAGAGAAAGCCAGAGAAACGGTAGTCATCATGGTGAGTAGTGAATACATCCTGGTGCAAGGTCAGCGTGTGGCGGACACAGCCGATGTGCTGGCCGCGGGCTCAATGGTGATACCGGAAGTTGAAGAGGCATTACGCCGGCAGGCACAAAAGTTAATTCTGAAAGATGCTGAGCGTGCTCAGGTGGAGAACCGTGAAGTCACAATTATGGGTGACAAAGGCCTGCCCTATCAGTTGTTGAAACGTGTGATGGCCAGTTGTACCGCTGCCAATTACGGGCGCATCTCATTGGCTATCGTCCAGAAAGCTCCGGCTGATCCGGCTGCCATGGGGGCAGTTCAATGAGCCGGCAAGACGCAGTATTCATGCATTACCGCTCATATGCGTTGCCCTGGCAACTGGCGCAGGAGCAGGAAAAGCGGTTTACAAAGATATGCCAGAAAACATTTCTAGCACTGGCATTGCTCGCCCTTATTTGGCCGTATCTGCCACTACCCGACATTGAAAAAACACCGGAAGAAGAAGTGCCGGAACGTTTTGCGAAGCTGTTGATCGAGAAGCCGGAGCCGCCACCGCCGCCCAAGCCGGTCGAGATACCGACTAAGCCAGAGCCACCTAAACCGACAGAGAAGGTCGTAGAAACAACGAAGCCGGAACCGACTCCAACACCGGAGCCGCCCAAGCAAACAACTGAACAGGCACGCAAAAAAGCATCCCGCGCCGGTGTAATGGCCTTTGCAGAAGACCTGGCCGACCTGCGTAGCAGTGAAGCTGTGAGCAGTGTTGTTAAGGATCAGCCGTTAACTGGTGTGGCCGGTGAAGCAGAACGCAGCGAACGTTCGATGGTTGCTTCGATGGTCGGCAAGAGCAGTGGCGGTATTACTACAGCAAGCATGAGTCGCAATACCGGTGGTTCGGGTTTGTCAGAGCGCGGTACAACTCAGGTAGGTGCACCGATAGAAGGCTTTGGCTCAGGTGGCCCGGAAGTTCGCAGCGGTGGCGGAGTGCCGTCACGTAGCCGTGAAGAAATAGAAATGGTCTTTGACCAGAACAAGGGCGCCATCTACGCACTGTATACAAGGGCCCTGCGTAAAGACCCGGGGCTGCAGGGTAAATTAGTGCTGAGCCTGACGATTGAGCCGTCGGGTGAAATATCCAACGTCGAAATCGTGTCGAGTGAACTGAACAATCCAGAGCTGGAAAGAAAGCTGGTGCAGCGGGTTAAGTTGTTCAGGTTTGATGAGAAGGACGTAGCAAGACTAACAACTACCAAGCCAATAGACTTCTTCCCTGCTTAGTTGGTGCTATTTCGTCTTTATTCTTCGTTACATCTTGTTCGTTTAGCGTTGCTAAACGTCTCTGCGATGTGCCTCGACTAAAAACGAAATAGCACAACTAAGGTCTTTTAGTTGTTCGTTGCTGTTCGCTCACATAGCGTTGCTATGCATCGCTTCACGCGCCTCGATTAGCAGAAAATCAGCACAACTAAGGTCTTTTAGTTGGCATTGAGTGTTGTTGATGTTCTTTGTTGCAGCTACTCCGGGCTATCGATGGTTCTGAGCTTCGCAGTCAGTGATTTGTACGCAGCGCTCATGGAATCGTAAATGGCGACCGAGCCTATCTGGTTGATCAGGTTGTTCTCTTCGGCGGGGTCTTCGCTCAAGTTGTAGAGTTCGGTAAACGTCAGCTCAGCAAGCGGGTCGGTGGTGCTGGAGTTGGCAATGATTTTCCAGCGGTTACCCTGGTCATCGAATTGATAGAAGGCCCGGTTGATGATGCGTCGTTGTTGTGTCGAGAACGGCGAGCCATCGGCAAACAAATGATCTCTTACCTGGCTATCCGAAGCCGCACTTCCGGTGATAACCGGCAGGAAGCTTTTGCTGTCATTGAACTGAGCTTGTTCGCGTTGCTTACCGAGTAGTGCGTTGAAAGTGGATGCGAGGTCGTGCAAGCCGATCAGTGTGGTGCTGGCAGTGCCTTTGTCGATATCGACCTGTTTGCTCAGTGCATCACCCCAATAGGCGATAAGCGGGACGCGATGGCCGCCTTCATGCGGGCTGCTTTTGGCACCCCTGAGAGGTATGCCATTCTCTATGCCCTGCATATTCATGTTTTGTGTTTCGAGCCACATGAACGGACCGTTGTCGCTGGTAAATATGATCAGGGTGTCGTCTAAAGTGCCGCTTTCTTCCAGAGCATCAACGATAGCACCGGTGATCAGGTCGACTTCATGGATGGCATCGGTACGAATGTTGTGTGTGACGCCGGCGACGGCTTGATTGCCGCGCTGGAATTCAGCCGGTGGCGTGTGCGGCCGGTGAATCTGGGGTAAGCCGTAGTAGATGAAGAAAGGTGCCCCGGTGTCTTTGCCGGCAGTATCGATGTACTCCAGTACTTTGCCGGTAATGATATTGCCTATCTCACGGCTGTCGTAATTGTCCATGGCATATCCGGGAGAACCGGTATGGCCGCCATTGTATTCACCATTCCACACTTTCTTGATGTGTTGGAAATATGAATGTGCCTTTGCATTGTCACTAAATGTCTCGAAGCGTCCTGTCGAATCATTCAGTCGCACTAAACGGTCGTTCTCGAAATAGGCATAAGGTGAGCCACTGATGCCTGCCGGTAATACAAAAGAGTAGTCGAAGCCGAATTGAGTGGGGCCTCGGTCAAAGGCTTTGGTGAAGTCTGCATCACTATGGTTGCGGGTATAACCCTGCTGTGTAGCTGAATGGAAGGCGCTGCCGTTATGCAGTTTGCCAAAAAAGGCGGTGTTGTAGCCGGAACGGTCGAACAGGTTGCCCAGAGTAAGCTGACCACGGGGGATCATTGTTTCGGGCTCATACGAGTTGTAAATGCCGACGGCAGTCGTGCCCCGCCAAGGGTAGTTGCCGGTCATGAGTGAATAACGGGTAGGCGAGCAAACAGCAGCTGTTGAATGAGCATTGGTGAAATACATGCCGCTATTCGCCAAGGCATCGATATTAGGCGTACTCACATCATCGCGAGGGTTGTAGATGCCGACGTCACCCTGGCCGAGATCATCAACCATGATGAGTACGATGTTAGGGCGGGTGATGGTCACCGTGATCGGTTCTGAGATGTTACCGCCGTTGACAGTTTGATAGACGAATGAGTCTGTGCCCGGAAAACGCCAGTTGGGTTCGTAACGGAACGAACCGTCTTCCTGCATTTCTACTTTGCCGTATTTGGCACGTGAGGCGAGTTTGGCAATTGTATCGGGTGTTGCGTCGTCGTTTTCCAGAACACCCGGGGCTTCAACTGACAAAGTGGCGCCGCGAATAAGGCTGTATCGGTCAGCCGATTCATTAGGTTCTTCAGATTGGGCAGACGGGCTGTTGTCGCAGCC
>Ga0070729_10003872_pt1 | contig 16832 bp, 15 predicted proteins | sample tdDd472_FD_66725 | JGI IMG/M metagenome (GOLD analysis project Ga0070729, IMG submission 66725) | Marine sediment microbial communities from the Atlantic coast under amendment with organic carbon and nitrate - tdDd47.2 | ecosystem: Environmental > Aquatic > Marine > Coastal > Sediment | place... | reverse complement strand
GAGGCTCCCAGACCTTTCAGGTAGGCATCCTGTTCACCGCCCTTGGTCGACATAGCCGTCACGCTGTAGCCCAACCCTGCGAGCATATCGATGGCCATGCTGCCCACGCCACCGGTCGCGCCGGTTACTGCAACGGGACCGTTTTCAGGTTTCTGCCCGTTCAGTTCCATCCGATGAATCGCGTAGGCGGCAGTAAAACCTGCAGTGCCGATAAGCATCGCTTCGCGAGTCGTTAGCCCATCCGGAATTTGTATAGGGCCGCCGGCAGGGAGCGATGCAACTTCGGTAAAGCCGCCGTCACGCACTTCGCTTAAGCCGCCACCGTTCATCAAAACGCGGTCACCTTCTTTAACGAGCGGGTCACTGGAACTGATAACCGTGCCGGCAATATCAACACCGCCGACCAACGGCGACGAACGCAGAATCTTGCCGGCTCCAGTCGCTGCCAATGCGTCTTTGTAGTTGATGCTCGACCACTCGCCTTTAACGATGACTTCACCCGGTGTGAGGTCGTCGAGCGAAAGTGATTCGACACCGGCTGTTACACCCGACTTGTCGGCGTGCACGCGGAATGCTTTAAAAGAGTCCATATCCAGTCCTGAGGGGAATAATTGCGTGGCATTCAGCCAAGAATGCCTTTAGTAGATTTGTGGAAAGAATAGGGCGTTTAGGCGCTGGTAGCAAAGACGATATTTGCGCAACTCTAATGGTTAAGCCATTTTTAGCGTAAATACATTGTATGTATAATGTTTCATTAGACTTTACCTGGGATAACGAGAAAGCCGCAAGAAACCGCCGCAAACACGGGGTCAGCTTCGATGAAGCGGAGTCGGTTTTTTATGATCCTTTCGTTCACTGTTACTTTGATATCGATCACGCAGGACAAGAAAACCGCTTCCTCCTTCTGGGGCGAAGCCGCAAAGAAAGAGTTCTCGTGGTCAGTCATATAGAACTTACCGAGAATATCGTACGCACTATTTCAGCACGGCTTGCCACCCGAAAAGAGCAGATCGCATACAGCAGAAAAATACGATGAGAGACGAATACGATTTTGAGAACATGAAGTCACGGCCCAACCCGTATGCCGAACGACTCAAGCGTCAGGTAACCATCAGGCTTGATGACGAAACCGTTAAGTACTTCAAGGCGCTCGCCGAACAAACCAAGATTCCGTATCAGACGCTGATTAATCTGTACCTCAGAGACTGTGCAGAAAAGAAGAAAGCGCCGAACATTTCTTGGGTTTCCGATTCCGACAGCTAGTGTGCTGACTGCGAACAAACCAACAGGAAACTTCGATACCAATCGAGTGTCTACCGTCTGAGAAAAGGGCGAAGAAAAAGCATCCGGGAGCAAAACATGAAACTGACCATATTGGCTGCAGCCATTGCAATCATTGGGCTTGGAGCCTGCACCGAAGTTGAGATCGAGCAGGAAGCCGAATACCTGAACACCGTATCTGTCGGGGGCAAGGGCTTTGTCATGGTGACGCCGGACCAGGCAGACGTACGCATGAGTATCACGCTGCAACGGGCAGATCTGAAGGAAGCCCAGGCGGAAGTCGCAACCATCGCTAACCGTTTTCTGGAGCTTGCCGACAAGCTCGATATCGACAAAAAAGATATTCAAACAACCGGTGCCAACGTTCGCCCGGAATACCGCTGGAACAAAAACCGCAATCAACAAGAACTGATCGGCTACCGTGTAGACCGGCAGTTACTCGTGCAGCTGAAAGACCTCGACAAACTCGGCGCCTTGCTGGAGTCATCCGTGAAAGCGGGCATCAACCAGGTCAGCCCGCCAGTACTCAAAAGTAGTCGTGAACGTGATGCCTACCGAGAAGCGCTCGCACTCGCTGCTAAAGATGCGCGTGCCAATGCAGAGACACTGGCAACAGCATTGGATGCACGCCTGGGTGATGTCGTTCAAATCAACTCACAGCAGGTTCAGCCTGGGCCCCGGCCGATGATGCGTATGGAAGCAGCAATGGCCGACAGTGGGGGCCCGGAAGCCAGCTACAACGCCGGGGATATCCGCCTGAATGCTACTGTTTCTGCGAGTTTTGCGCTGAAGTAGGGTTTCCAGCTAGTGCATTCAGAGCAGCACTAGGGGAGCTCGCCCAGATACGGAAACGCACACCAAGACAGCAACACAAATAAGAGCAGATTCGCCGAGAATGCAGCCGATGCAGACTGTTTTTTGACCGCGATCATTGCTACTGCCAGAGCAATGCCAAAACCCACGAGGTTTTCGCCGGCAACAATTTTAGTGTGTGCTTCGCCCTGATACATGACGCCGTCTTGCCAGGCCAGCCAAAAGTAAACGGCATTCAGCAGGCCAACAAAAACAACCAAACCAAGTATGGCTATTGGCAGGCGCTGAGAACGGCGCAAACAAACGAGCTCCAATGTATAGAGCGCCGGAATCACCAACAAACCCCAATAAGCAAACGCAAACATTGCGATCACTAGCGGGAGCGGCATAGGCACCCAAATCGTCGGGAACCCTGTGAGACGGGTCACAGCCGATACTCCGACCAGTAGGGCCGCCCCTCCGAACATCCATTGCCTCTCTGACACTTTCATGCTCCTACCCTATTGCATCTCAAACCACCACAAACCGAGGTCTTGAAAATTTATATGCTCTGCACTGTCTGCGCCAATGCTCTTGTCGCCGTCATACCCGTCAGGTATTGGTACATCCTTGCCTGCCGAAGAGTTGGCAACGGCGCTGGCAGCGCTGTTGCTGTTGGTCTTGTCGCCCAAGCTCAAAGCAGAATACTCAGTGTCCTCAAGAAGTATATCTGCGTGAAGCTTAACCCAATCATCGCTCGCGGGAATCTTGGAAACATGAGTCCTGGCCTTTGAAGAGCCCTGCAACGTGTCCCAAAATTCCTGATCCGCAGTGCTTGTGTTTTGCGATCGACCGCGAGTGGTGTTATCCACCCTGCCGGTGTTTCCCGAGTTGTTCTTGCCCCATGACAGCACACTGCCGTTCCGGTCCCCCGGATAGTTGGCATGTGTGACTACAAAATTGTGGCGATGGTCCAGCAACCCCACAGGCCCTTCCAACGGCCGGCTTACGAGATAAGAATCCCGGCCATCAGGATCGATGTAACTAAGCGGGTTGTTATTTGCATAGGCGTAGCGATTGAATGTGGCAGGCTCTTCGGCGCGCACCGGAGCCGGGTCCATCGAGAGAAAACGACCGATAGAAGGGTCATAAAACCGGCCCTGCATATAGGTAAGACCTGTTTCAGCATCCCGCTCGTGACCCGTGAAGCTCTGCTCGGTATCAATGGCAGGCGGCGATTGCAGTCCATAAGCCGAGTAGCGCTTCGACCAGATAACACCACCTGATTCGTCGGTCGCCAGGATCGGCGTGCCCAAGCGGTCAGTGTGAAAGTAGGTAACGCCGGCAACGGAGGGTTGCAGGAAACAACAAAACAATAACGCTGAGAGCAATCTCATCAGGAAGCCTCCAACAACAAGGTAAGTCCGGGCACGATTGCCAACCCGTTGTGAATCAGCAGTGCTGCATCACTGCCATCGGGTATGCCGTCGCCATCCGAATCAGGTTTCAAAGGGTCACTACCGGCAAGGTACTCAGCCAGATTGTTCAATCCGTCTTCATCTGCATCTTCTGAAGCGTCGAGAGGGTCGATCGGACTCAGGCCGGACTGCGATTCAAAGCCATCCGGCATTCCGTCTCCGTCTGTATCGGACACAACCGGGCTGGTGCCAGCCAGATACTCATGGAAGTTGTTCAGCCCATCAGCATCAATGTCAGCATCACCATCGGAAATATCGGCAGTGGTGCCGATCTGGCGCTCAACAAAGTCGGGAATCAGGTCACCATCGCGATCTGCACCCGGGCCGGGAATGCTCGCCGTGCTGACCTGCGCGAGCAGATGACCGCCAAGATAGATCGAGTCACTGAAAGAACCTCTTGTGCTTTGCCAGCGGCTCAGCAGAACGCCGTTACGGCTGAAAACCGTGTACTCCAGCTCGCCGTTACGTGCTGCCAGAACTCTCCGGCCGAACGCGTCATACAAATAGCTGGTGCCGGGCAGGCTGGGCACATTGATAAGATTATTTTCGGCGTCGAAGCTAAAGCGATGCAGACTATTGGAAAGCATATTGCCGAAGCGGTCGTAGCTGAACGTGCGGCTGAAGCCATCTGCCAGCGCACCGGTCAAACGCGCTGTAGTCTGACTGTACTCGAGCTCTTGACCCGCCATCTGTACGACGTCACCAGCATCGGTGTAAGCGAATTCGCCGCCAACCGCCCAGTCCCCGGTAGCAGCCGTAAGCCGGGCGAGACCGTCATAGTTGCGGTTCAGCAGCTCACTGATATCTCCGGAACGGCTTACCGCAACAACATTCCCCCGCAGATCGTAGTCGTATTCAAGCGCGAAAAGCTCGCTACCGGGAGCGGTAACTTGTTGGGTGTCTAGCCAGCGCTCAGGTGTTCGGGTGCGCATGAGCTCCAGACCATTGCCATACGTCAGACCCCGAACAGCCCCGTCCGGAAAATAAGTGATGTCATCTGCATAGCCGCCAACAGAGGTGGCTCTACCGAAGGCATCCGGGTTCAAGGCAACCTCATTGCCGGACGGGTAGACCAATCCTGCCAGATTGCCGTGCCGGTCATAGCTGTAGCCAAGCTGAAACTCTGTGCCATCGATTGTCAGAGCTTCGGCTTCCGGCTGCCCGTCGGCACGATAATCGAATGCATGGCTCACAAGGCCCCGGCTTGCCGCAACGAGCCGGTCATTGCTGTCGTATTCCCACACCACTGACGGCGTATTGTCATTAAAGACCGCAGCAACCCGCCGATTTCTGCCGTCATAACTGTAATCCGCAGCGCGGCCTGCCTGCTCTGCGGAGATCAGATTACCGACGTCATCGTAACGGTAAGCAACGGGTGACGACTCCGGGTGGGCCTCATCGCTTAGCAAGTTACGATTGTCGTATTCGAAGTAACGCGACAAGCCGCCTTGGTGAATTGCCGTAACAAGATTCGACGCATTCCTCTCCAGCAGGGTGGTAACAAAATCATCACCGTCAATTTGCTGGTCGATGCGGGTGGGTGCTGTGAAGGAGGGCGTGCCGAAAGACACGTGTTCTGTCAGGGAAAGAAAGCCATCCTGATCCACCTCGCCGAAACCATTATGTAGCTCAAGGGCATAACCGTTCGCCAACAAGCATGAGTCGGAATAGCAGTAGCGTACGGAACTGCCCGTATCCAGCAGCCGGCGTTCCGTAATCCGGTCGAGCGCATCGTAGCTGTAGGCGATGCCCGTACCCGCAGCATCCGCTTCACTGTATGCCCAGGCAGATGTTACCGACACCCTGCCCGCAGCATCGTACGAGGATGCCTGATACAAGGCATCTGCTGACACAGAAAGATCGTTGCGTTGGCGCGCTATCAAGCTGCCGAAACCGTTAGTCGTATAGCGCTCAACAAGGTCGCCGCGGGTTACAACGGCTGTATTCGCATCAGGGTAGTCCACGCTGATGTCGGCCAACGATACCTCGGGGAGCGAAACATTACGCAGCCTGCCCAGCAAGTCATAGGTCAGGGATGTGGTGTAACCCAGGGAATCGGTAACCGATGTCACATCGCCGCTATCGGCTATCTCGCGGGTCACCTCCCCGCCCTCCGGGAAGGTTTCGATGCCGGCAGTGCCGCGACGGTAGTCTGCGAACGTGGTCGAGAGTTCCTCTCCGCCACGAATCTGATACCGCCGGCTCATATCTCCGCCCGGGTGGTATTCGAAAAACTTCTGGATGCCGAACTCGTCAACCATTGTTCGTCTACCGAGTGCACTATAGGTTTGACGAATTTCGGGAGCCCCGCCTACCCGATACAGGGCGGGCTTACCATTAACCCAGGGCGACAACTGATTGAAGTAGTCGTAGTGCAGCTCGCGGCTTACGGTCTCGCCGGTTGCTCCGTCAACGCCTGTTTCGGTTATCTTTAACGCCTGCCCGAACAGATTAATGTCAGCCGCAGATTGCAGTGTGGTAAACACGGCACCTGTCTGATGATTTTCTACTGTTTTACGGGCCACGAACCCGGGCTCAACGTTGTAGTAGCCATTAACGCCAAAGTAGTACTGGCTGTCGTTCTGATAACCGTAAGCCAGTTCGCCCAGTTGTATTCGCGAGCCCCACTCCTGCGATGTTTCCGACACGAGTTCGCCGGAGAGGTCGGCTATGGAGTGATTGATTAGCCGCCCCATGTAGGCGCCATTCTCCAAAGGCAGGCCATAGTTCCAGCCGTCCAGAGATGCCTGCAGCAAGCGACGGCGGTAGGTGCCCTCGCCTTCGTAGAAGCGAAAATTCTCGATCTTGGCAGGGCCGCTTACAGTGATTTGCTCAACATGGCCAGCCAGTTCATAGGCATACTGCCATTCGCCCGGCACGACTGATTCGCCCGCGGTGCGCCTGGTTTTTAGCCGAACCGGTTCCCAATGAGCCCCCGGTGTGGCGCCGCCGTGTTCATATTCGTAAGAGACCGTTCCACCGGTCGGCAATCTCACTTCGGTTAAAGCGAACAGCGGGCTGTGATCCACCGCGTTCGGCAGGATAATGCGGCTGCTGTCTGCATCGATGCTGAACTCCCAGTTCAGGCCCTCCGGCAATAACACGCGGTCGAGAGTATTGCCGATGATATCGGCGCTTGCCTCGTATTCGACTTTGCGAGGATCGTTAGTATTTGCCTGCCCCGGGTTATCCGGGTCGGCAACCCAGACCTCGGCCAATGAATGCTTCCAACCGTAGAAGTTGCGGAAGTTATAGGGGTCATAACCAAATGACGGGTCATAGGAAAACTGCACCGCACGGCCATCATTGTTGCCTGAATGGTCGTAACCGACCAATCTGTACAGCAGGTGGGAGGCCGGATAGCCATAGCGATTGACCAGTGATGCCACGTACTCAAATTCGATACGGTTGCCGTGCACGTCTTCAACTGAGGTCGGTACCAGTTCCAACCACCCACCATGACTACCTAGCCCCATGTCGCCCGGCATTACGCCATAGATAAAGTCGAAGGAATACTTCAAGCCATCGGGTGAAGTGACGAGGAATCCTCCCCAATTTATTCCGCCCCAACTTACGGCGGAGTCCTCAGGCCCGATGCACTCGGCAATCCAATTGTCGGCCGACACCAGTATTGTTGAACCAGAGTAGGCCGACCCCTGGTGTTCCTCCAATGGCTCCATCATCAGGCGCTGGCCTGAGCCGGGTATGTGCAAGACCCAAGGCGCCCCGTACTCGGGCCCGCTTTCGGGAATCAGAAAAGGCGCGCCATCGCAAAGGCCTTCGGCCGGCGTTTCGCCGATCATTTCCTGCCAGTACGCCAGCCAGGGTCTGTCGGGATAAGCGGTAGCGAGATAGATGGGCGCCGTCGGAATCTGGAGTCGCGGCAGCCCGAGCACCCAGTTACCTATCTGCTGAAACACAAACGGCACACGGTTATAAGAACGGCTGACCGCCATATCCAGACCGGCATTTCCGGGAATGACGAGATCGGTGGTCTCCCACGCCACCGACAGCGTCCGCATATCGATGTTTTCACCCGCTACAGCGCTGACGTCGTAATTAAGCAAAGTAGGGTCGTATCGTGCAGGTGCCGGATTTGCTTCGAGAGCCTGAGAGGTAATTGATAAAGCCGGGTCAATTGAAGGAGCATCTTTTAGTGACGGCAGCACCTGACGCTGCACAGGCGCAGGGAACAACCCCGGGGGCGTTAGCAATTCTTCGGTGGCGGAAGCCGGCCCCGTAAGAACAGCTAGCAGGGCGACCATCGGAACCATCCACGCGCTATCGCTGTTAGTGAGAGAGGTCACAAGATCACTCGGCGTAAACGTGAATGCCGGTGATGACCGGATACTGCAGCCCCCACCTGAAGTCGTAGCATTCGGTCGAGAGGTAGAATGTCACTTTCTGTTTTAGTGCCGCCGCAGTCATGATCTGTGCCAGCATGGTTCTGAAGTACTGGTCCGCGGTATCGGGCAGCACGAGCGTGTCGGAAGTGTCGCCAGCACAGGCAGCAGGGTCATCAAAGGGCTGGCCGGAGGCTGCATAGATGGCAACATCGGTGCCGAACCACTTGTTTCCCAAAGAATAGGCGCCGATAGAGCGGCCGGAGTCGCTGTCTGACAGACCTGCGGACGCAGGCTGCATAATCGCTAGCAGTGCCGCCGCAAAAACCGGTAGTAAGCTCTGGGAATGATGGTTCATAACGTTCTCCTGAAAATGTCTTCAGTAGAACGTCGCACAAGCGAGCTTGCCGGTCTTCAGCAAAAAGGAACCGGATTCACCAGATTTGCCTGCGTGCTGCTAAAGAGCACGCTCGACAGAAATTCTATAAGGCCCCAGCTATGTCCTGCAGCAGCCCTGCATCTTCCGGCGTCGTTGCCGGCGGGTAGCGTTTAATGACTTTGCCGTTACGGTCGATAAGAAACTTCTCGAAGTTCCATTCAATGTCGCCGGGAAAAGCTTCCTGCAGCCATGCATAAATAGCGTGCTTGTCGTCGCCGTTAACATCGATCTTTTCGGCTATAGGAAATGACACGCCGTAATTCGTTTCGCAGAAGGTTTGAATTTCTTCCGCAGTGCCAGGCTCTTGTGCACCGAACTGATTGCACGGAAAACCAACAACTACAAAGTTCTGGTCTTTGAGTTCGTCGAAGAGTTTTTGCAGGCCTTCGTAGTGCGGCGTGAGACCGCACTTGCTCGCAACGTTTACGGCAAGAACAACTTTGTCTTTAGTGTCGGGAATAAGGTCGGCGCTGCCGCCGAGCCCGTGTATCGAGAAATCCTGTAATACGCTCATGTCGCAGTCTCCGAAGCGTTGGGTTTTTGTTGTTGTATGACCTGAATATACCCCAGTCCTATTGTTTACGGGGGTTTTGACCAGTTTTGAGGATTGCTGCCCAGCCCGATAGGCACCAATATCCGCATCAATTGATGCTATTATAGATGCCTATCAGATAGAAGGAGGCAGCATGAGGACCACTATTAACCTTGATGAGGACTTGCTGGCCGAGGCCGAACGGCTAACAGGGATCACTGAGAGAGCAGCGCTGGTGAGAGAAGGGTTGCGGGCACTGGTCCAGAGAGAGGCATCGCGCCGTCTTGCCAGACTCGGTGGCACTGAACCCAACTTGAAGAATATTCCCCGGCGACGTCCGTGATACTGGTTGATACCTGTGTATGGATCGAACACCTGCACAAGGGCAACAAGCTCTTAGTAAGTTTGTTGGAAGATTTACAAGTAGTCGTGCATCCATTCATCACGGGAGAACTTGCCTGTGGTGATATAGAAGACCGTGCGTCAGTAATTTCGGATATCCGGCAACTGCCTCAGTTGCCGGTAGCAAGCGATGACGAAGTATTGATGTTTATAGAAAAACAGAAGTTGATGGCAACCGGAGTTGGCTACATAGATGCGCACCTATTGGCATCAGCAAAACTTTCCGGCACAACGCACGTGTGGACGCTCGATAAAAAACTGGCTGCGGTAGCGAAGCAACTTGAAGTCGGCTAATCGATCAACGGCTATTTCCCAGGAAAATGGCACGCAACCAATGAAGCGCCAACTTGCTCCAAATCGGGCATAGCCTCGCGGCAAATACCCTGTGCTTTCGGACACCTGCTGCTGAAAGCACAGCCCGGCGGGGGCTCCAGCGGGGACGGCAGATCCCCTTGCAGTAAGCGCTGTTCGCGGGCTTTCTCGATGGCGGGGTCGGGGATCGGCACCGCGTCTATCAGTGCCTGCGTATACGGGTGCTGCGGGTTTTCGTAAATAGCATCGCGGTCGGCAATCTCTACCGCACGCCCTAGGTACATCACCATCACCCGGTGGCTCACCTGACGCACTACGGCCAGATCGTGTGCAATGAACACGAGTGATAACCCAAGCTCTTTTTGCAGGCCGATTAACAACTCAACAATGCGTGCCTGCACAGAAACGTCGAGCGCACTCACCGGCTCATCGCAGACAATCAGTTTCGGTTCAAACATCAGCGCACGCGCAATGCCGATACGCTGACACTGGCCGCCGGAAAACTCATGCGGGTAACGATTAATGTGCTCTTCTTCGAGCCCCACTTTTTCGAGTAGCGTTGCGGCACGTTCACGCATCTCGACCTTACTGAGTTCCGGCTGATAGGTGTCGAGCGGCTCAGTAAGAATGTCGCCAACCGTCATCCGCGGGTTAAGTGACGCTAGCGGGTCCTGAAAAATAATCTGAATGTCTTTGCGTTTGGCATGCAGCTGGGAAGCGTTCAGTTCCAGCAGGTTGCTACCCGCCAGAACGACATCGCCGGACACAGGTTCGACCAGCCTGAGCACCGCTCTGGCCATCGTCGATTTACCGCAACCCGACTCGCCAACCACCCCCAGCGTCTCGCCGGGAGCCACGCTGAAACCTATATTGCGCAGGGCGTGCAGCGTTTTGCTGCCGCCCAGCAGAACATCGCCCGGCACGCTGAAATCGACGCTTAAGTCAGCCACATCCAGCTCCGCGGAGGCTTCCGGCACATTCAGATCGGTGCTCACATCATTCAGTCTGGGCACTGCTTTTAACAACGCCCGGGTATACGGATGAGAAGGGCTGGCAAACAATTCATCGGCGGCATTGCGTTCAACACATTCGCCCTGTTGCATCACCAGCACCCGATCGCAGTGGCCGGCAACGACACCCATGTCGTGTGTGATTAACAAGACCGCCGTTGCAAACTCCTGTTGCAGTTCGGTAAGCAAATTCAGTATCTGTGCCTGCACGGTTACATCAAGAGCGGTTGTCGGTTCGTCTGCAATAAGTAACTCGGGCTCGCATAACAACGCCGACGCAATCATTACCCGCTGACGCATGCCGCCGGACAACTCATGCGGGTATCGATGCAAACTCTGTTTCGCTTCGGGAATACGCACCGCGTCGAGCATTTCGATGCAACGAAGTTCTGCCGCCTTACCCCGCAAGTTCATGTGTGTTTTTAGAACGAGCGACATCTGTTCAAAGACCGTCAGATGCGGGTTCAATGCCGTCATCGGATCCTGAAACACCATCGAAATACGCCGGCCGCGAATCCGGTTCAGCTCCTTGGGTGATAGCTGCAGCAGGTCAGTACCGTCGAAAAAGGCCTGGCCGGAGGTACTGGCCGAGTCCGGCAAAAGCCCCATCAGAGCCATCGCCGACTGGGTCTTGCCTGAACCCGATTCTCCAACGATACCAAGGGTTTCAGAGGGGCTAAGGGTGTAGCTAAGGCCCCTCACGGCATGAGTTGCGGCGTCCCGCCCGGCAAAGCTCACGTGCAGGTCGCTAACGCTCAACAAGGCCGTCTCACCGGGTTGTATCGCAGTAGAGGCCGTCATGATTTTTCCCGGTCGCGGGGGTCGAGCGCGTCACGCAAACCATCGCCGACAAAGTTAAAACAGAACAGTGTTGTCGCCAGAAACATCGCGGGAAAGATCAGTGTCCAGGGCGCGCTTTCCATTAGTGCGGAACCGTCGTTTACTAAAGCACCCCATGAAGTCATCGGTTCCTGTACACCCAGCCCCAGGAAGCTCAGAAAAGACTCGACCAGAATCACCTGTGGAATCGTTAACGTCACATAGATGATCACAACGCCCAACAGGTTCGGCACGATATGCCGCCGGATTATTTTGGCTGTTGATACGCCACCGGCTCGGGCGGCCTCGACAAACTCTTTGTTCTTGATGCTAAGCGTCTGGCCGCGAACAATGCGCGCCATGTCGAGCCAGTTAACAGCACCTACCGCGATAAAGATTAGAAAGATGTTTCTACCGAAGAACACCATCAACAGAATCACGAAGAACATGAAAGGCATGGCGTAGAGCACGTCGACAAAGCGCATCATGAGCTGATCGGTACGGCCGCCGGCATAGCCCGCGATAGCCCCCCAGGCGATGCCTATTACGAGACTCACCAAAGTGGCTGAAAGCCCCACCAGCAAAGAGATACGGCCACCGTAGAGGGTCCGCACAAAGATGTCCCTGCCGACGTCATCCGTGCCGAAAAAGTGGGCTGTAGACCAATCGGGCGGCGTAGCGATGTTATCCCAATCGGTAGAGTCGACAGCCCAAGGCGACAGCAACGGCGCGACGATTATGAGCACGCTGATAAACAACATGATCGCTAGCGCCGACATCGCTGCGCGGTTGTCTAGCAGGCTTTGGAGCGCATCCTGCATGAGCGAGCGACCCGCCGGTTTTGAGTTAATTACTTCGCTCAATATTCTACCCGGGGGTCGAGCCAGCGATACGCAATGTCGACCAGAAAGTTGAACAGAATTATCAGCACGCCGTAGAACACGACGACGCCCATTACGAGTGTGTAGTCCCGATTCAAAGCGCCCTGAACAAAGAAGCGACCGAGCCCCGGCACGCCGAAGATTTGTTCAATGACTACAGAGCCGGTAATCACTGCTGCAGTTGCCGGCCCCAGATATGAAACGATCGGCAGCATCGCAGGCTTAAGTGCATGCCTGAAAATAATGTCCCGCTCTGGCAACCCCTGTGAGCGGGCTGTGCGGATAAAGTCGGAGCGGAGTACCTCAATCATGCTGCCGCGGGTGAGCCGCGCGATGTAGGCAATCTGGGGTAAGGCCAGCGCAATAACCGGCAGCACCAGGCTCTTCCAGCCACCGAGTCCGCCAGCGGGCAACCAGCCCAGGTACACTGCAAACAAAAGGATTCCGAGGGGTGCGAGCACAAAATTGGGTATCGAAATACCGGTCATCGCCGTTGCCATAACCGTGTAATCGGTGCGGCTGTTTTGCCGCAGCGCTGCCAGCGTGCCAAGCAATACGCCGACTATTAACGCCAGCAACATCGCCCATGAGCCCAGCTTTAACGACACCGGGAAACCGGTGGCGATTAGTTCCGTAACGGTGAAGTCTTTATAGGCAAACGACGGACCGAAATCGCCCTGCAGAAGATTGCCAAGGTAGCGACCGAATTGTTGCCACAATGGCTCGTCGAGATTGTAAGCCTCGATCAGACGAGCTTCGATTTCCGGAGGAAGTTGTTTTTCAGAATCGAATGGTCCGCCGGGTGCAACACGGATTAACGCGAAGGCCAGCGCCGTAAGAATGAATAGCGTCGGGATAGCACTGAGAAATCGTTTTAAGGCGAAGCGAAGCATCGCCTCAGTTTAAGGCTGTTTGTCAGCCGTGCCTTCAGCTTTTTCTTCGGCGGCGGCTTGCTGCGAACTTTCGTATTTCTCCATTATGCTTTCGCGCGACTGCGCCGCATAACGATGATACGGATCTTTATCTTTCCAGTAGATTGCGCCAATCGTAAACACGGTGCACAGCACTATGACGAAAATAGCCGGCGCCAATGGCGTAAGGCGTTTCTGCGGCGTTTGGTTTGTGACGGTTTCTGAGCTCAATGGTCCACTCCCTTGCTGGCAGTCAGTATACCCGTGGATACTCTGAATGTGGGCAAACTCAAGCACTTAGAGACTGTCTGGCGGTTCGGGCGGGCGATTCTGCCGGTTGCCTTAGTGATAAATCAGGCGGCCCGCTTCTAGTGGCCTTCCAGCCACAGGTCCTTGGTATAGATGTGATCCATGATATTCGGTACAAAGCCCTTCACACGGGGCTTTATAAGATGCTTGCTCACGTAAAAGTAGATTGGAATTACCGGCTGGTCACGCAGTACAAATTGCTCGGCCTGTTGCATTAGCTCCGCACGTTTCTTCAAGTCCGTTTCGCGACTGGCCTGTTTAAGCAGCTCATCAAATTTCGCATTGTTATACCCGGAATCGTTTTGCGCGTTATCGGAAATCAATAACTGCAGAAACGTATAAGCATCGTTGTAATCACCAATCCAGCCCGAGCGAAATACTTCGGTTTCGGTTTTGTTGGTGCGCGTTTGCAGAAACACTTTCCACTCCTGATTACGCAACGTTGCGTTTACACCAAGCGTTTGTTTCCACATCGACGCAATCGCCACAGCAAGTTGTTTGTGGTTCTGCTGGGTGTTGTAGAGAATCTCAACCGTTAGCGGATTGTCGGGTCCGTAACCGGCTGCAGCAACCAGGCGTTTCGCCTCTGCATTACGCTGCTCCTGAGTCCATTCGGCCCAGTCCGGAAGCTGCGGCTCGTAGCCCTGGACCGGCGGCACCCAACTGTAGGCGGGAATCTCGCCCGAGCGGGTCAGCTTGCCGGTGATGATGTCGCGGTCGATCGCCAATGCCATAGCACGCCTGAGTTGTGGCGCATCCTTAAAGGGCGCTTTAAGTAGGTTCAGGCCGTAGTAATAGGCGCCCAGATACGGGGCGACGACGTATTCATCCGGGACGTTTTCGAGGATCCAACCGATCTGCCGGTAAGGTGCTTCCTGGGTCAGATCCAGCTCGCCCGCCCGGTAGCGTTTGATCACCGTATCGGGATTCTCAATGGCGTAATAGGTCACCCCGTCGATGCGCGTATCAGGATTATCCCAGTAGTTTTTATTGCGCACTAAACCAACGTGTGACTGCACAGTCCACTCGGAAATTTTATAAGCGCCGTTCGACACATTGTTGCCCGGGCGTGTGAACTGGTCACCGTGTGTTTCGACTGTCGCCCGATGCACCGGGTACGCCATCGAGTGATTCAGCAAACCCAAAAAGTATGGCGTAGGCGATTCAAGTTCTATCTGCAGCACGTAATCTGAAAGCGCACGAACTCCCAAACTGTCCGGAGATATTTTACCGTTGTTGACTGCCTCGGCATTTCTAATCGGATACAAAATACTCGAGTACGTCGACAAGGTCGCAGGGTCTACGGCACGACGAAAGCTGTAGACAAAGTCTTCCGCTGTTACGCCATCACCGTTACTCCAGCGGGCATTCTTTCGTAACCGAAATGTGTAGACATTACCCGCTGCGTTTAGCTCCCAGGATTCAGCGACGCCCGGGATCACATCACCGTTCGGCGCCTCAATCGTGAGGCCTTCATACAGGTCCCGGAGGATATTGCCGGCAGGCACCCCCTCGGCCTTGTGAGGGTCCAGCGTCTGGGGTTCGGCGCCATTGGATTTGCGCAGGAGATTTCCCGCTGCAGACAGCTGAGCATCTTTAATAGCAACACTTTCGGAGCTTTCCTTCGCGCAGCCAAATGTCAGCAGGGCGGCTGCCAACAGGCCTGAAACGGGCAAATAATGGCGCAGAATGCGATGCAGCATCAGGCGGATTTGAGGCTCTTTTTCTTCAGGTACACGAGCAACATTGATACCGCCGCAGGCGTCATCCCGGGGATGCGCGAGGCCTGCCCCAGAGTCTCCGGTCGCACGTCGATGAGCTTCTGCCGGACTTCGTTAGAAAGTCCTTTCACCAAGGAGTAGTCGATATTTTCCGGCAGCGCCATCGACTCGTGTTTTTTGCTGCGGGCAACTTCGTCTTCCTGGCGTTGCAGGTAGCCGTGATAGCGGGCGGCAATATCAACTTGTGCTTCAATCTGCTCGGCCTGCTCATCGCTTTCCGTGCGGTCACGCATGCCGACCATGCTCAAAGCAGTAACGTTTTCATACCGCAATTCGGGGCGACGCAGCAGGTCTATCGCGTGGTGCTCTCGTGACGGTTTTTTAGCGAACAACACCACATCGGCATCGTTGAGTTTATGCGGATGCACAACAATACTTTTTAGCCGCTGTTGTTCTTTTTCAACCTGCTCGCACTTGTGCTCGAATGCTGCGAAACGTTCGTCGCCGACGAGACCCAGTTCACGACCTTTCGGTGTGAGCCGGACATCCGCGTTATCTTCACGCAGCAGCAGCCGGTACTCGGCGCGGCTGGTGAACATACGGTATGGCTCTTGTGTGCCGCGGGTCACCAGATCATCAACCAGGACGCCGATATACGCCTCATCGCGCGCAGGCGTCCAGCCCGCCTGGCCTCTGGCGCCTTGTACTGCATTGATACCGGCCAACAGCCCCTGCGCACCGGCCTCTTCATAGCCGGTCGTGCCATTGATCTGGCCGGCAAAAAACAGGCCGCCGATCGCCTTCGTTTCAAGCGTCGGTTTCAGGTCGCGCGGGTCGAAATAATCGTACTCGATTGCATAGCCCGGGCGTGTAATGCGGGCATTTTCCAAACCCGGAATTGAAGCAATAAAGTCTTTCTGCACATCAAACGGCAAACTGGTTGATACACCGTTCGGATACAACTCGTGCGTGTTCAAACCTTCCGGCTCTAGAAAAATCTGGTGCGCATCGCGTTCGGCAAACCGCACAATCTTGTCTTCGATCGACGGACAGTAGCGGGGCCCGACACCATCAATCGCGCCGGTGTACATCGGCGAACGATCGAGACCGCTGCGAATAATGTCGTGCGTGACAGCATTCGTATACGTGATGTAACAGGAAATCTGTGCAGGATGGTCGCTACGTTTGCCTATAAAAGAGAACACCGGCAGCGGCTCATCGCCGGGCTGCTCCTGCAGTACCGAGTAGTCGACTGTGCGGCCATCCAGACGAGGCGGAGTCCCCGTTTTCAGGCGGCCCACACGCAGATCCAATGAGCGAAGCTTTTCTGCAAGGCCAATACTGGCGGGGTCTCCCGCCCGGCCACCACTGGACTGCGACTCGCCCACGTGAATCCGCCCGGCCAGAAATGTACCGACGGTGAGCACCACTGCGGGCGCTTTGAAGATCAGGCCAAGCTGGGTAACCACGCCGGTTACTTTGTTGTTCTCTATCAGCAGGTCTTCGACGCCCGACTGAAACATTGTCAGATTCGGTTGCGCTTCAAGCAACGACCGAACAGCCTGACGATACAAACTACGGTCGGCTTGCGCGCGCGTGGCA
>Ga0070729_10003871_pt1 | contig 16833 bp, 13 predicted proteins | sample tdDd472_FD_66725 | JGI IMG/M metagenome (GOLD analysis project Ga0070729, IMG submission 66725) | Marine sediment microbial communities from the Atlantic coast under amendment with organic carbon and nitrate - tdDd47.2 | ecosystem: Environmental > Aquatic > Marine > Coastal > Sediment | place... | reverse complement strand
GTCTATAAGGTCATTGGTTCGCCCCAAAAGCGCTTTGAAATCCGGACCCACAAGAGCGGGGTCTCCCCGGGTGGTCAGCTTGCCTGCCAGCGCTTCTTCCGTTAACTCTGCAAAATGTTTTGACAGACTGTGCAGGTGCCGGGCAATAAGCGCTGAAACCAAAAATGCCAGAATGAGAACAGCGGCGGCGGAAATCACAAGAATAAATAGATAAGTGCCGGACAGGGCTTTGTCTATGCGCCTGTCGATTTCGTGCTCGCTGATTTCTGCCACAAAAGCCCACCGGGCCTCCCCCACCGCAAGGGGCGCCCATGCAGACAGAACTCTTTGCCCCCGATAGCCCGTAATCACTCCGGCGTCTCTGTGCCCTGCCAGCGCCCCGGTCACCGCCCGGCTGCGCACACCGTTTTCCAAAACCGTACCGCCAAAGGATGCTGCAACGCTGTGGGTTTCCGGAACCAGCACCGAATCGGAACGCATCCGACCGTCTTTCCCCACAAGATAAGTCTCTCCGCTTGTCCCCATGCCGCTGCGTTCGCCCATGATGGCGTTGATGGAATCCAGGGAAATCTGCAGCACCAGCACTCCCCATTGGCCGTTATCACCCGTCAGGGGCGCCGCCACAAACTGAGCAGGAGCATTTTTGGAGGGAGCATAGAGTTTCATATCGGTAAGAAAAGTCTCTTTTCCCGCATGCACTGCATGCCATGCGTCTCCCAGGGCGGAAGCATCCCTGGCATGGGCCCTACCAAAGTCAACCTCTTTTTCCACGCTGAAAAATGCAACGCCCTCACGGTCAAGCATCAGTAGGTCATAGTATCCCTGCAGGCGAATATACTGTCTCAAAAAGGCAATATGCCGGGCACTGACCTTCTTGTAAGATTCCGGGGCAATGTAGCGCCCCTTGTCCAGTCCCTGCAACTCCTGTTTTTGGCTCTGTTCCAAATCGTGATATGCGGCGTGAAGTTCGACAAATGCCTGTCTCAGGGATGGATCATCTACAAGGGTACGGACATCCCGGATGCGCTCGTCAAAAAAGCGCTCTATCTGGGCGCGTTTGATGGCCCGGACAGCCTCCAGCTGATGAAAGGCCTGTTTCTTGAGTTGGGTGCGCCCCACTTCAAAACTGACCAGAGCTCCCACCATAACCGGGAGCAGCCCCGCCAGCAGAAACCCCAGCACCAACAGCGCTTTGATGGGGATATCCCGCAACATGGAAAATATGCCACGAGGTGCAGAGGACACAGGAACTCCCGTCTATGTGTTGAATTTGTAGCCTACTCCCCGGATTGTTTCGATCCGGGAGCTGGCGGTTCCGAGTTTTTTTCGCAGACCGGATATCTGAAAATCCACAACCCGGTCAGTGAGTGCAAAATCATTGCCGCGAACATGGTTGATAACCTGGCCCCGGGTGTAGACACGGTTAGGGTGGGAGGCCAGCAACACCAGAATATCGTACTCGGTCTTGGTAAGTTTCAAGGGCTCATTGTCAAGGCATACCACATGAGCGGAGCAATTTATAACCAGCGAACCAAAACACATCTGTGAATCTTGTCTATTGATATCACCGGAAGAACCGGCACGGCGCAGCAGGGCATGAATCCGGGCGATCAGCACCCGGGGCAAAAACGGCTTGGTGACATAATCATCGGCACAATGGCTGAGTCCCTCAACGATATCATCGGGGTGAGCCCGGGCGGTAAGCATGATAATGGGGCATGAAACGGTGTGGGCATCATCGCGTAGACGCCGGGCTGTTTCGAAGCCATCAATACCCGGCAGATTAACGTCCAGCAGCACCAAGTCCGGCGGAGTGGTGCGGGCAAGCTTCAATCCATCTTCACCGGTTGAGGCAGCGGAGACACAAAAGCCTTCACGTTCCAACAGATATGCCAGACTGTTTTGCAGGTTCTCCTCATCCTCAATAAATAAAATGCGCATCTGCTTCACTGATGTAACCTCTCTGTAGCAATCATAGCGGCACAGGCTTTTTGTGTCGATGCCTGCCAAAAATCCTATACAAATCCAAAAATAATCACAAATATTTCTCAACATCCATTTTGTAGCATACCTCCAACCGCGCCGCCTGTTTTTGGCAGCCCATCGAACCTGATCTGGAGGTATCTTCACATGGCACAATTCGACACTGGAAATACTGGATTCATGTTGCTGGCCACAAGCCTTGTCATGCTTATGACACCCGGCCTGGCCTTCTTCTATGGAGGACTCGTCAGCCGTAAAAACGTCCTGGCCATCATGATGCAAAGTTTTGTATCCATGGGCTGGACGTCCATTCTGTGGTACCTTTGCGGCTATTCACTGTGCTTTTCCGGCGGTGAAGGCGGCATCATCGGCAATCTTGACATGGCCTTTTTGCGGGGCATTGAACCCGGCACCGTCTTTGGCTCTTCCGGTATTCCTCTGTGGGTATTCTGCGCCTATCAAATGATGTTCGCCATCATTACCCCGGCTCTGATCACCGGCGCATTTACCAACCGGGTACGTTTTGTGCCGTATTTGATCTTCCTCACCGTATGGATGCTCTTTGTGTATTTCCCCTTCGTTCACATGGTATGGGGCGGCGGACTTCTGGCCAAATGGGGCGTACTCGACTTTGCCGGCGGCATTGTGGTTCATGCAATTGCGGGTATGGCGGCTTTGGCCAGCGTATTTTTTGTCGGCAAACGCAAAGTGGCCGAAAGCGGCGCCCACAGCATTCCTCTGGTGGCCCTGGGCACCGGGCTGCTGTGGTTTGGCTGGTACGGCTTTAATGCAGGCAGCGAGCTTGCCGTTGACGGCATCACGGCTCAGGCATTTATCAACACCGATATCGCCGCTTCTTTTGCCGGTATTTCCTGGCTTATCCTGGCCTGGATCTTTGAGAAAAAACCGAAATTTGTAGGCCTGCTGACTGGTTCTGTGGCTGGCCTCGCCACCATCACCCCCTGCGCCGGTTTTGTCTCCATCCATGCAGCCGTCGCCATTGGAATCTCTGCCGGTGTTGTGTGCTACGGCGCCATCACCCTTAAAAGCAAACTGCAGTGGGACGACGCCCTGGACGTTTGGGGAGTCCACGGTGTGGGCGGCATTATCGGCACCATCCTGTTGGGTGTCTTTGCTTCCAGCGCCATCAATTCCGCTGTCACCACCAACGGTTTGATCTATGGCGAAGTCGATTTCTTCCTCAAGCAGACCGTGGCGGTTATCGCTGCATCCGCCTATGCCTTCCTGTTCAGCTATGCGGCCCTGTGGCTCATCAACAAAATCACCCCGGTGCAAACCTCCCAGGACGAGGAAGAGCTCGGGCTTGATGAATCCCTGCACGGCGAGAACGCCTATCTGTAATATCGCATTGGCCGGGGAAGAATACTTCCCCGGCCCTTCATGCGCCCCAAACCCGGAAACCCCTGCTTTTACAGCAGGTTCACCGGACAACGGAAATGCAGCAAACTAAAACAAGGAGTTTTCATGAAGCACCGCAACCTTTATTCTCTTGTCTTTTTCTGCGCCCTTTGCCTGATGCTTCCGGCGACGGTGCATGCCGAAACCGAACCCGCCGACACCGCAGCCCCTGCATCCCCGGCGGGCGTCAGCATTGATGCCGGATTTGCATCCGCCTATAACTTCAGGGGCATCAACGTATTCGGGGCAACACAGTCCGACCAGCATCTGGTGTTCAGCCCGAGCATCAGCTATTCCATTCTCGATACGGGTCTGTCCATTGGATACTGGGGCGCCTACCAGATCAATGGCGACAATCTTGAAGCCAATGTTGATGCCGCTTTGGGTCATGAACAGGATATTATCATCGGTTACAGCACGTCATGGCTTGACGACACGCTTGCCTTTGATGCAGCCCTTACGGTTTTCCTGTATCCCTTTGCCGACGAAGACGTTGCCGGAGTAACCTGTCCTGCCTATATCGAACCCTCTGTAACCCTGACATACTCCACGGTTCTGGACTTCAGCCTGCAGGTAGCGTACTTTGCCGCGATTCAGGAAGAGATCGAAGATTTCCGGTATCTCTATATCCGCCCCTATATCTCAAAAAGTTTTCAGCTTAGCAAACGGGTCACCCAGACAATTGGCGTCGGCTACGGTTACAAGCTGTTCAACGACCGGGACAAGATGGTGGACAATATCCACGATATCGCCTTTGATATTGAAACCTCTGTGGCAATCACCGATTCTTTTTATGTCGCCCCTGCATTCCGCGGAGGGTGGACCAACCTGAAAAAGAAATCTGCAGGCGAAGAATATTTCCTGCTGGGCAGTGTAAATATTGGATTCAGTTTCTGACAACCGGCAGCTCATGCGACCTCATCATACATGCGCTTCCCATAAGCACCTGTGACAGATACAACACTGGATGCGGAAATACTACAGTGCGCATGTAGTAAAAGCCGATCCGGGCTCATGCCCGGGTCGGTTTTTCTGTTCCGAGCACCGGCTATTCACTGTTAATCCTTGTCTGAAGACCTGCCCTGGGGTCGCCAGAAATCGTAGTGGGACGCATTGCGGGCGCAGCCGATGGTACACATGGGAGAGCAATCCTTGGGCGTGTAGAACTGCTCACGCAGATCATCAAGGGTATAGTCCATCAGAGGTTTGCTCCACTCGTCCATCATCTGACTGCACCAGTGCACCATGCCGTGTTCGCTGATGTACAGATAACGGCTGCCGCCCCGGCATTTGAAGGGAGCGGACCGTCCCTGCAAAAACAGATCGTTGTAATCCTTGAGCCGCAGTTTTTTCACATGGCTGCGCAGCCGGTGGAACAACTGCAGTTCATCGGGGTCCAGCTTCATCTGTCCTTCATGATCGTGAATCACCAGCACCCGGGGACAAAAGCCCGCATCCGCTGCAAAACCAAACACTTCCTCCACCTCCGGGGTGGGAGCCGCGCCGATAACGCTGTTGACCACCACCTTGAAGCGGGCGTGTTTTGCCACCATGTCCAGTTTTTTCCGCAGCGGATCCAGCACCTTGACGGTGACATCGTTGGGTGTCACGCCGTCGATGCTGATCTGCATATGGGTAAGCCCGGCGTCGTTGAGCCGCTTTACCGTGTCTTCGGTCATGAGATAAGCGTTGGTGATAAGCATGCGGGCAGGAAAATTCAGGGCCGTGGCATGGCTTACCAGATCGGTGATATGGGGATGCAGCAGGGGTTCGCCGCCGGTAAACTCCACCGACACCGTACCCAGATCCCGCAGTTTGGTCACCTGCCGTTTTAAAGTGTCTATGTCCACCGGAGGCGAATGCCGGTCGTATTCGTTGCAGTATCCGCACTGTAGGTTGCAACGACGGGTTACCACCATCTGGGCCAGCAGGGGCGCGTAGCCAAGCTGATCCTTTAGCGGTATGCCGTTGGGATGTACAACCCGGCTTTTTGCGTGACGGGCGATAACGCCAACTTCCCGCATCAATGGAGCTGTATGTTTCATGGTCATGACTATTTCTCCCGGTATCGGTCATAGAGTTTCAGCACCGCGGGAAATGCGATCGTGGCGCTTGCCAGACATGCAAATACTCCGATTACTGCCAACTCACCGATGGAATTAAGTCCCTGATGATTCGCAAGGATTAACGAAGCGAAGCCCACCACCGTGGTTAAGGCCGCCATGACAACCGCCATGCCGGTGGTATTCATCACCTCTTCGATATTGTGATTCTCAAGATACCGCCGCAGTACGTGGACACCGCTGTCCACGCCAATGCCGATAATCAGCGGCAGCACGATAATGTTGAAAAACGAGAACCTGATGCCCGTAGCCGCCATAAAGCCCACCATAAACAACACGCCCACCACCAGGGGCAACAGGGCCAAAAGGGCATAGCGCAACCGCCGGAAATCAATCCACAGCAGCACCAGCACCATCAGCAGCGCAAGCACCACCACCACGTTGCTGTCCGCCTCCATGGTGCGCAGGGTGTCGCTGAAAATATAGGGTTCCCCGGCGGGATAATATGTTTTGCCGTTGTCCAGCACCACCTTGTCGATCTGGTCGGTAAAGCGCATGCAGGCAATGCCGTTCCAGGTTTCGATGTTGTTGTAGATCATCACCTGCACACCGAAGTTGTTCCGCGCCCAGCCGGTCAGGTGTTGGGTAAGCTCGGCATCGGGCATGGCGGTGGCGCCGTTAAAGGCCCGGGCAAGATGCAGCTTTGTTTTTGCGGAAAGACGCCCGATGTGTTTTTGCACCGCTGCGGCAAAGTCAGGGCCCAGATCGGTGAGGGGCTCATCATGCAGCATGGTTTTTAATGCGGGCAACACATCCTCGTTGCCGGGCCGCACCACGGAAAACATGCGCAGAATTTTTTCCGGCAGGGCAAACAGACGCACCGGGTCCGCCTTGGCGCGATCCCGCAGCTCCAGGGCTTTTTCCTTTGCCTCACCCTTGAGCACATCGATGTCTTTGTCCAGAAGCAGGCCGCCGATATCCCGGATCTGCTGTTTTTTGGCCTCCATGTCATCGGGCAGGAAGGTGTATATGCTGCGCACCGCCTTGATGGTGGCGGCGTTGCCTTTCTCGTCCATTAAAGTAGTGAGCTTTTGCTGGGCCTGCTTAGCCTCATCCATGTTGTCCGCCAGCAGAAGCACCGGCTGCAGGGTCAGAGGCATGGCCTTGCCGTATTTTTTTGAAAGCCGGTAGATTTTTTCGTTGCGTGCCCGCAGCTTGCGGAAGTCGTATTCAAAGCTCAGCAGGGGATCTTCGCAACTGAGATCTGCGGGGTCGCAGCGCTGTTCATCACTGTGCCAGGCATTGTCTGGTACTGTGCTGGCAGCGGACTGCCCCACCACATACAGGCAGTACAGCACCGCAAGACCGCTTACAATCACTATGGTTCCCGGATGCCGCAGTTGCTTCATGGGAGCCACAAGCGAGGCTTTGTCAATGCGCCGGGGCTTCATGGGGCTGAGGGTTTCCGTCAGGGTAATCAGGGCCGGAAGCACCGTAAAGGACGCCAGCAGGGTGGAAACCACACCAATGGCCGCAATAAACCCGAACTGGGAAAAGCCCCGGAAGTCCGCCACCATAAGCACGGCAAAGGCCGCTGCGGTTGTTATGCCGCCGGTGAACACCGCCCGGCCGGTGCGCTGCTGGGTTATCACCAGGCTGTCAAGAATGCCGTTGTTTCGGATACGCCGCTCTTCAAGATAGCGGCTGAGGTAATGAATTCCGAAATCAATGCCCAGTCCCAGCAAAATAGCGGTGATAAAGGCGGTGATAAGGTTCAGGTAGCCGTATTTGAGCCACGCCGCCGCCAGGGCCCACAGCACTCCCATGGTCAGGGGGGTCATCACAAATAAAATAGCCCGCAGACGCCTGAAATACACCACCAGCAGCAATATCAGGGCCAGAAGCGTCACCAGCGCCGTGGTGGTCAGATCGCTGTAAATGCTTTCCTGCTCCGCAATCTTGTTGCGATACCCGCCACCGATATCAAAGTGCAGCCCTTTAATATTCTCCGCCTTCATAACCTTTGCGGACACGCCCCGGATATAGGCGTTGATGCGCCGGGCAAAACCGATGTTGGACGACGGCGTTGTGGCCTTCACCAGAATCGCCAGCACGCTTTTGTCATCGGCGATAAAGTATTCCTTGAAATCACCGGTTCGGTATTTCTCGTGCAAAGACTTGAATTCAAAGGATTCCTTGGGATCTTCCCCGTCGGAATTGTCTTTCTCTTCCTCTTCTTCATCATCAAGGGACACAAAGAAGGGATTGGCCTTCAGCTTTTCCCTTCGGATGGTATCCTTGATGCGGTCATGGGCCTCCTGCAGATCTTCGGGACTGATAAAATACAGGGCATGATCGCTGAAGTAATCTATCTCATTGCGGTAATCCACCGCCAGCACGAACTCTTCCTGTCCCTGCTGAATGCGCTGTTCCTTGTCGGCATAAAGCTCATCGCTCATGGCCCGGGCCCAGCGTTTCATTTCTTCGGGGTCATTACCTTCCACAAAGGCGATCAGATAACCCGTGGCCCCCACCCGCTCCATGACGCTGTTGAGCACCGCCCGGCTGTGGGTGTGTTCCGGCAGCAGATCGCCGATACCGGTTTTGATTTTGAGCTGGGTAACCGCCGCCACGCTGAGCCCGGTCAGCAGCAGCGCCACCAGCAGCACCGACACATAATGACGATGGCTGAATGTTGCCAGTTTCCCCAGATGTTTTGAGATCAGGTCTTTTTGCATAATTCCCTATAATTCCCTACTGGCGCTGTGCGTCCGCCTGTGAAATATTGACGCCAAAGCGCCAGGTGTGAATGGCAAAGGTGATAATGGCGTAGGCAGCAATAAACACATACCCGGCAAAGTAGAAGCCTGCGGCATAGAAGGGTATCACCGTCCATATATAGGTGTTACGGCGGCCACCGATAACCCGGAACTTCCGCTCAAACTCGCCGAAGTCATCAAGCTGCGCACCCTTGGCCTGTTTGAAAATCAGGCCCAGCACAATATCCACCATGTTGAGAGTCAGGATAATCCCGAACAGCACCCAGGGAATCCAGGCGTGAAACGGGTCCGCCTGCCCGGCGATAAACCAGGCCATGGCTCCGTACCAGAGGTTTTCATAGATTTTGTCCAGCACTTCCTCGATACGGCCAAACTGCGAAGTCATCACCTTGATGCGGGCGGTTTTGCCGTCAAGGCCATCCACCACTCCCACCATCAGGGCAAGGATAAATGCCGCCAGATGCTGCCCTGTGGCAAAAAAGTACACCGCCGGAAAGGCCAGCAGGTTGTTTATCAGGGTAAGCTGGTTTGGGGTGATGGGAGTTTCCGAAAGATGAAACACGATCCATTTTTCAATGGGCCGGTGAATATACCAGGCGGGCCAGTCCAGCACGCTTTTCTGGGCATGATCCAGAAGCCGCCGCTTGGCATCGGCATTGTTGCCTGGGCTGTCCACGGGATACCAGAAATACCTCTGCTCGCGGCGCATGTCGTAATCGTAGGTGGGCAGATCCTGAAAATTCAGCACCGGCACCCCGGCGTCGCACATGTCTTTAAGGGCAGCGCTTAGCTGTTGAGCATCCCGGGCTTTCAGCAAAGCGGGGCACCGGTCTGCCGCAAGTATTGCAATGCCGCCAAAGACCCGCTGTTCATCCACCGCCGTGGTGCGGTCTGCAAAGGTCTCTTCCACCGACTCCCGCATATACAGGGCCAACAGGGAAGAATCGTTGCGCCGAACCATTTCACCGGGCAGACGATCATCCACAATCACCGAAGCATCCTGCACCAACGCGCATTCCCTGCCGGAAAGCGACGCAGCGGGATCGGCGGGCACGGAGATATTGAGCTTCAGTTTTCGGGAGAGACGCTGCGCTTCGGTGTGCAGTTCCTGTGGCGCGTCCACCGGGGCCAGCACGGTGATGTCGCTGATTTCCTGTTTGCGCATCTGCCGCACCACCCGCTCCAGCATGGTGATACCCGCAATACGGATCAGGGCGCGGTTACCCGCCGGAGCATCGGCGGAACTCTGCAGTGCAATGATGATTCCTATCATGATAACATCGACTCCTTTTTTGGCCCGGGATTTCCCGGAGAGGTATCGTCTGTGTTCTGTTTCGTCATGGAGGGAGGTATATTGTTGCCGTTTTTCAGTTTACCCAGCATCCGGGCAATAAAGGCCCGCTCGTTTTTGGCCAGTCCCAAACGATAGGCAAAGGGGGCGAAAAGCAGCACAAAGACCACGGCTCCCGCCACACCCGCACCAAGAGGCATATAGGGCAGCACCAGCCAGCGGACTGCATACCCTGCCAGCAAAGAAACGCCAAAGACCACCAGCACATAGCCGTGACGGGGCCCAAAGGGCTGCATGCGGAACATCACGCCAACTTCCACCAGCCGGGCGATATTCATGGCGGCAAAGGACAGCACAATGGCTCCGGCGGCGCCGGGCGCACCCCAGGTGCGCACACCCATATACCCAAGGCCAAAGGTCAGAACAATGGTTCCCAGGGTATTCATAAGATTGATAAGCGGCCTGGTGATAAGAATAAACAGCTCCGACACCCCACACACGCTGTTGATAACCACTGCCACCGACAGCAGGATAAGCACCATGGCGGCATCGGTGGTGGCAAAATCCGGGCCAAACATGGAAAGTATCTCGTGGCTGGCAAGGGCGAAAACACCAAGCACTGCGGCATCGGCGGTAAGAATCCAGCGGGTAACGGAGCGGTAATGGGAAAGCACGTCATCGTGACTGCCCCGCTGCCGGGCGCCGCTGACCACCGGCACAAAGATGGGGTCAAAGGCCTGCCGCACCTTTTTGACCATGGACACCACTTCCTGGGCTATGCCGTAGACACCCACGCTGGCGGCATCCAGAAAACGGGACACCAGAAATATATCGATACGCTGCAACAGCAGATTGAACATGTCGTACAAACCGATGGCATAGCTGAAACTCAGCAGGCTCATGCGGCCCTCGCCATCAGCCATGGCCGTAAACAACTGCCGCAGATCAAAGACCCGGGCAAAGAAGATCACCGCGGCCAGGGCGCTGCCAAAGGTGGCGCAGATATAGGCGATACCCAATGAGATATTGCCAAAATCCAGCAGATACAGCCCTGTGGACACCACAATCAGGGTTAGGGGTTCCACCAGACTTTTGGCAAGAATCTCGTAGCGCATAATCCTCACGCCACGGATGGCAAACAGCAGGATGGCGCTGATGGTCCAGAAAATCACCCCCGGAGCCATAAGCCGGAATATGGGCAGCAGTTCGGGGCGATCCAGCATCCGCACGGTAATGACCGGGGCAAGCAGCTCCAGTATCACCGTGACAATCAGGGCAAACATGATACCAAGCTGCAATGCATGGGCGATGTGACGGTACATGGCAGCGTCGTCTTTGGCGGTCTGGGCCTCGGCAACGTATTTCAGCATGGAGCGATCCAGCCCCAGAATCCCCAGCTTGCTGGCGATATCCACAGTGCTCCAGCCAAGCAGATACAAACCCGTGGCGTCGGCGCCGTACAGCCGGGCCAGCAGCAGATAGAAAATAAAATTGAAACTGCGGACAATAACGCCGACAAGGTTCACCGATGCCCCTTTGGCAATGTCTTTTACATCCTTGCGATGTTCAGATGCACTCATGGCCGACTACCTTGTGCCATTCAGTTGTCCTCCGTGATGTATTGCAGGACATAGTCCCATTGTCCCCCACTGGTTATGGTCTTTCCCGTTGCCGTAATGGTCAGATCAACCCGCACATCGCCCTGGATAGTGTAATCCCAGGGGTTCATTAACCGGCGCACCACAAAGCCCGCCACACTGCCGATGTCTTTGAGCACATCCTTACTGCGTTTGAGCTTTTGCGTTTGCAGTTTGACGTTCAGGTCATAAGCCTTGCCCCGGGCTTTCACGCTGATGTGGTCCGGCAGCTTATAGCCGGAGCCATCCCGCTTTTTCATATCACGGTAGAAAATCGACGGCCGGGGACTGGCGATAAAGTTTTTCCCGTTGCCGCCATACCACACAAAACCCTTGTTTATATCCCCGTTCCCACCGGGGACGGCAAAACCCCATATCAGCACGGATTTTTTAGGGGTAACGTATTTTACCTTTAGCCAGCGGGTGGCAAGGTTATAGGGGGCAATATTGGACATGCTGTGGTCCACCAGCCCCCATCCCTGCACAGAGCGTTGCTTTCCCGCCACGGTTGCAGTACCGGAAATCGTGGCCCGTGGAGCCAGAAGCTCAAAATCGTAGCTTCCTTTGGATGTTTTGTGCCAGGTCTTTTTGCCCAAGGGGCGATACACCGGAAACCGCGACTGCACCCGCAGGTCCACCCGGGCCTTGTCCACGGAAAAGGAATAATGAATCGTATTGTTGGAAAAACTGACAAAGCCGTCTTTAAACGTCAGCGTTTCCCCATTTTTGGTTTTGCTGTAGCGGTAGCCGTTTATTTCATGTTTATGGGATTTGCGGGAACCATCGGGCAGGGTGGCTTCAATCTTCAGGGCGCTTTTATTGTCACCCACACCGAAATTGGAAACCACGAACTGGGCGTGATAATACCAGCCGTCATCCGCCCAGCAGGACAGAGACCATTGTTCTGAGTAAAATTCATCAGAAAGCGCAGCAGGCTTGAGATGTGCAGCCCCTACAGTATGTGGTGCAGCGACAAGGAGCACCATCATAGCCGCAACCGATAGAGGTATGCGGCACGGTGAGTGAAACAGATGCATAATGACACAACCAGTTTCTGACAACCGTGCGCCATCCGCCTTCACAACATACCCAATACCACAGGCTTGGGCTAATGGCAATAGTTAAACAAACCAAGATATAATACAGCATAGTTACTTCATATCATAAAACTATAATTTGTCCAAGGAAACAGGAACATTATACGGCTTGTTCAAAAGGCAGTTCCCCCCGTATCATTTCAGGATATCATCGAGAACTACAGAAAAACGGTGTCAGTCTTCCGGGGTATCTTCGGTCTCTTCTTCTTCAGGCTCCTGAGACTGATCATCTGTGCGCTCATCCGCCTGATCTTCCGGAACCTCTTCTGTTGAATCTTCACCCGATTCATCCAGTTCCTGGTTCTTTTCAAGTTTTTGCCGGCGTTTTTCTTCCTTTTTTTTCAGGCGCCGCAATTCTTTTTGTCGCTTTTCCGCGCGATAGGCTGCTTTATGCTTTGCCAATGTGGCCTCCGGGCATCATGGATTCTCATATACTGTCGCTACAGGTTCTGACCACACACAGGCGCTTGATATCACAGGCATTTCCCGATCATCAAGGCCGGTGGCTCATTGATTCAGTGCAGATCCCTGCAGGGCAAACACTCTTTCTGTATTATGGGGTATCATGTTTGGACAGGGTTTTCAAGGCTCATACCCAAATTGAGCCCTAAAGGTCTGATAAATCCCGAAATCAGGATGTTTTGTCGTCATCACGGTCTCAGGGGAAGATAAACTGTTCGTTACCTGACGGTTCCCCAAAACATGGAACAGGTAAAAAAGGCGTAATAATCAGGCTGAGTAAGCACAAAATCCGGTGATGCAGGCAGACACAGGCGTTCAAATTCCGCAGCATCGCCTTGTGACAACTCTTCTGTAACCCCGGGCCAGCGCATGTCAAACAGCAATGTCATGGCCCTGAGTTCTTCTTTGCTCAGTGGTGCCTGAACACTGTCTGCAAACACCGCGCTGTTGCAGTCCTCACATCCCAACTGGCGCAGCCTCCCCAACGTTCGCAGAAAATGCCGGGTCGGACCCATTCCCTGCTCAAAGGGAGCAAGCCCCGGGGTAGTAGCCCGTAACCGTGCTTCAAGAGCCGGATACCCGGGCAACAAATGCTCCGATGACCACGCCAAAAGCGCCAGGGTGCCCCCCGGCTTTATCACCCGTTTGCATTCTTCAAGCATGGGCATGGGGTCCCATGGTCCGTAGCCAATGCAGTCGGCGCTCCATACCCAGTCAAGGGAATTATCTTCAAAGGGAAGCGCCGCCGCATTTCCCTCAACAAAGGAAATCCGGTTTGCCAATTCCGCCTGTTTCGCGATTTCCCGGCCATATGCCAAAAAATCCGCCGAGATATCAAGTCCTGTTACATGACCATTGGGACCAGTTGCATCGGCCAGCAGCAGGCACTGCAGCCCTGCTCCACAACCCGCATCAAGTCCCCTGCTTCCTGTGGGCAGATTGAGCGCGGACACCGCAGAAGCCAGCATCTTCTCCCGAAGAATGTTGGTTGCCAGAATTTTTTCCAGGTATGAATCTGTCATGTCACCCCGTGAAAAGCTGAAGTGCTTCGTTATTGCTCCAAGATTACTGGCATTACCGGTTGCCTGTCAAATGCCGGAGATGCAATTATAAAGCTCAAGCACTACCACCAAACCCCCGATATCACCCAATCTTTGCCGCCATTTGTTCTGCCCGTCGTGCTATGGCATTGATCATGTCACGGAATATAATGCGGTGAAAAGGATACAGTATGTACCAGTACAGCAACCCGCCCAGGCCAAAGGGTTTAAACCACGCCGTCTGGACAAGTCGGGTTGAACCGTTTTCGGAAAACAGGGAAAACTGAAGCCAGGCCCTGCCCGGTAATTTCATTTCAGCCTGCAGGCGCAGCAGCCTGTTGGCTTCCAGACGTTCCACCCGCCAGAAATCCAGAGCTTCACCTTCCAGCAGTTCAGTGGGGTGGCGACGGCCGCGGCGAAGCCCCGGACCTCCGATGAGTCTGTCTATAAGACCTCTCAGCCGCCAGGCCCAATTCCAGCGAAGCCATCCCTGTTTTCCACCCAATGATGTTATAACACCAAAGACAGCTTCTGCATCTGCATTGACGGTACGCGTTCTGGTTTCCTCGATAAACCCTTCACGGCTTTTGAGTTGATAACCTTTATACGATCCCAGTGAGCCGCTCCACCGTGTCTCAATATCCAGCATACGGGTATCTGAAAGTGCCCGTGCAACGGCCTCGCTGTAAGGCAACGGCCTGATCTTTGGGAAATGCTCTTCGGCCTTTGCGGTATCTGCCACCAGTGAATTGACAACCCCGGCAACAATGGGTACGGCCAACGCATTGGGAATGGGCGTCACCAGTCCTATCCACCGGGCGGCAAGTTTCGGAGTCAGCACCGGCACCGGAAGTATGATACGTTTAAGTCCCCGCTCCCGGGCAAGCCCGAGCATCATATCCCGAAAACTGAGACGCGTAGATCCAACATCCACCACCCCAAGAGGCTCTTTGTCAGCAGCAGCCACAAGATAGGCAAGGGCATCATCAACGCCTATGGGCTGGCAGAGATTTCCCACCCATTTCGGGGTTATCATTACCGGCAACCGCTCTGTAAGATGCCGTACGATTTCAAAACTTGCCGACCCGGAACCGATGATGGGGCCTGCTCGAAACTCTGTGGTTGGCAGATGTTCCCGCAGGATGGCCCCTACTTCTGCCCGGGATTCCAGGTGCCTGCTGTGGATGGCTCCTTTCAAATCGTTCGGGTACAGACCGCCAAGATACACCAGCAAACGGATGCCCCCCGCTGCCTGAACCACGTTGTTGGCCGCCTCTCGGTCCTTTTCGGGAAAATCACGCCCCGATGCCATGCTGTGCACAAGATAATATACGACATCAATATCCTTAAAAGCGCTGGCAAGGCTTTCGGGTTGCATCAAATCACCGGTCACCACCTCCACATCATGCTCCCAGGATCGTCCCTTTATACGACGGGGATCCCGCACCAGTACCCGAACCGGGTGTCCTTTGGCAAGCAACAGCGGTATTAAACGTCCGCCTATATATCCCGTTGCACCGGTCACCAGAATTCGCTCACCCATGACACACACTCCTCATCCAAAGTGTAGTGATATTACAAAATTAAAGCTAAGCATAAAACCCGCCATCGCAAGAATGTATACTCAGGCCCTATATGCTGCTGGAGCAGATGCGCCATGTGTGCTAGATTTGCCCATGAAGCAGATACCAAAAGAAAAGGAGTCAGCCATGACACAAACCATGGAACCCCGGATCAACGTTATTACCCTTGGCGTGAAAAACCTGAAGCAGGCCCGGGCATTTTACGAGGGCATGGGCTTCCGGGCCTCTGCCAACAGCGACGAACAGATTGTGTTCTTTAACGCCAACGGCATGGTTTTCGGTCTGTACCCGGTGGATGAACTGGCCAAAGACGCCGAACTGCCGCCGCAGGAGCTTCCGGTGTTTCGTGGCGTGACCCTGGCATACAACACCCGCTGTAAAGAAGATGTCACCCCCCTGCTGGCTTTGGCGGAATCCTTGGGAGGTCGCATCGTCAAGCAGGCAAAAGACGCCTTCTGGGGTGGATTTTCCGGCTATTTCGCCGACCCCGATGGGCATCTGTGGGAAGTGGCGCACAATCCCTTCTGGACCATTGATGAACAGGGCTCCATCCGCCTGCCGGAGGAGGATGCATAGGGATATCAGGTTTTGTTTACAGGGGCTCCTTTAATCTACAATGATTTTCCAGAACTTGTTTTCGTCTATGCCATTGTTACTGCCATCACTATCGCAAAAACCGCCATCCCAATTCTCCTCGTCCGAACCCCATGGCGTATAATAGTGTATTTGGTAAAATGAGGCATAATAGACGCCTTTTCGTGTAAAACGGTGTGTGGCATGTATGTTCAAATCCCACCATTCACCAATGCCAATTTCTGCATTCTTACATTCACAGGGCACTTTCCAGGACTCTTCAGCCACACACAATTCCGCCTCCCGGTCCATCTCGGTATCACCAATGAAATTTGCGTCATCCAGCGTGGCATAAAACCCTACAAGCTCGCCAACCGATGCATATCGCACCAGGTTCGCCTCATCAAACGTGCAGTAACCGCCCTCATCATGCAGAGATTGTTTCCAGTTCATTATCAGCACCCCCGGGACTGCCACTGAGCGGCCGGCGATATTGCCCTCGAAATCGCAATAGGTCCACGGTCCAGTTGACTTTGACCGCGCCCGCATCAGATACAGCAATTTATCCGGTGACGACTCCTTCCATTTATACAATGATTGATAGGGAATGCCCTGGTACAGGATTTCCTCTTTGGGGTTTGAGGCAGTTTGATAGGCCTGTGCCGTTTCAATACTTGCTTTACCATACTCACCTCTTGGAAAAAGCAGGAATTGCACCTGAGCTCCGGGCCCTGGGTCTTCATCAAAAAGCACCACACCATTGACCTGGGGCCGGGCAGACTCTATGGCCAATGCTTCGTTACCGCACATGTGCCACCCTCCCCGCCCACCCAAACGCGAATTCTCGGTACAATTTCCAGTCAAATGACACTCCACCACTGCCGAATCTCCCCCCTGCATCTCTG
>Ga0070729_10003870_pt1 | contig 16836 bp, 7 predicted proteins | sample tdDd472_FD_66725 | JGI IMG/M metagenome (GOLD analysis project Ga0070729, IMG submission 66725) | Marine sediment microbial communities from the Atlantic coast under amendment with organic carbon and nitrate - tdDd47.2 | ecosystem: Environmental > Aquatic > Marine > Coastal > Sediment | place... | reverse complement strand
GTTCCCTTTGGGATGGTACAATTAAGTCCTGACACACGTCAAACTGGCTGGGACGCATGCTCTGGCTACCATTATTCTGATAATAGTATTGCAGGATTTAGTCATACACATCTAAGTGGAACAGGTATTGGTGATTATGGTGATATAATGCTAATGCCAACTGTCAATAATAACAAAAAAACTAAAGGAAATAGAGACAATCCTGATTCTGGTTTCAGATCCCGTTTTTCAAAAGATTTTGAAAATGCTACTCCCGGATACTATTCTGTTTTATTGGATGATTATAACATTCTGGTCGAATTAACTGCTACAAATCGTACAGGTCTTCACAGATATACTTTCCCAAAATCTGAAAATGCTCGAATTATTCTGGATTTATCCCACGTCGCTAGAAAAGATGGTCACAATAACACCGGTCTCTCTTTAGAAATTATAAATAATTCAACAATTCAAGGTATAAAAAAAACAAGTGGATGGGCTGCTGAACACTTCATATATTTTTATGCTGAATTCTCAAAACCCTTCAAAAAGCATTCTATCAACGATAAAGAGAATATATCTTTTGCTAAAGGAAAAGACATAAAAGGATATTTTAATTTTACAACAACAAAAGATGAAGAAATATTAGTTAAAGTTGGTCTTTCGGCTGTAAGTATCGAAGGTGCTAAAGCCAATTTAGAATCTGAATCATTAGGCTGGAATTTTGATGTGACAAAAGAAAAAGCAGAAAAATTGTGGTCTGATCAACTTGAAAAAATTACTGTCGAAGGAAGTAGTAAAGCTAACCAAACAATATTTTATACTGCCATGTATCATGCTTTTTTGGCTCCAAATACATATATGGATATTGACGGTAAATTCCGGGCGATGGATAGAAAAGTACATGAATCTAAAGACTTTACAAATTATACAGTTTTCTCTCTTTGGGATACTTATCGCACACTTCATCCTCTCTTTACAATTATTGAACAGGAAAGAACCAATGATTTTGTTAGATCTCTGCTAAATGCCTATGAAACAGGCGGTTCTTTACCAATGTGGGCATTAGCCGGTAATTACACAGGGACAATGATAGGTTATCATGCAGTATCAGTCATAATTGACGCCTATATGAAAGGGATAAACAACTACGATATAGAGAAAGTTTACGAAGCAATTATACACTCATCAAACTATAATCGTAAGGGTATAAAAGCAAAAAGAAAAAATGCTCTTGAAGACTTGATGCCAAAAGCAAAATTATATAATAGTAAATTTGGATTCATCCCAGCAGATCTGGAAAATGAATCTGTTTCGAAAGCACTGGAATTTGCATACAACGACTGGTGTATTGCTCAATTGGCAAAAGCATTAGGGAAAACAGAAGATTACAGGATTTACACAGAACGTTCACTAAGATACAAAAAATATTTTGATGAATCTGTAGGATTTATGCGTGGAAAAAATGAAAATGGAACATGGGTAAAAGATTTTAATCCTAAGTTCTCTAGACATCGTAGAGATCAATATACCGAAGGGAATGCCTGGCAATGGACCTGGTATGTACCTCATGATGTTCTGGGTTTAGTTGATCTGTTTGGTGGGGAAAAGAATTTTGTAACAAAACTTGACTCATTGTTTTCTATTGATTCTCAAATTGAAGGCGAACATGCTTCTGGTGATATCAGTGGTCTGATTGGTCAGTATGCTCATGGAAACGAACCAAGTCAACAAATTGCCTATTTATATAACTATGTAGGACAACACTGGAAAACACAAGCATTGACTGATAGTATTTTGACAACGTTATATACAGATCAGCCAGATGGTTTATCAGGAAATGAAGATTGCGGTCAAATGTCAGCCTGGTATATAATGTCTTCAATGGGTTTTTATCCAGTTTGCCCTGGTGAAACAAGATACACTATTGGAAGACCTCTTTTTGATAAAACAACTATTAATTTAGAAAATGGTAAAAAATTCATAATCGAAAGCAAAAATAATTCTTCTATGAATAAATATATTCAGTCGGTAAAATTGAATGGTATTGAACTTACAATACCATTTCTTGACCATAAAGCCATCATGAATGGTGGTCAATTAACTTTTGTAATGGGAAATTCACCCAACTACAAATTGTTTTAATTATTTTTTACTGGAGAATTAAAAACAACATGAATTATTTACAATTTTATGATTACGTGTTAATTTTTTTATATTTAATAGTTTTAATTAGTATTGGATTCTACTTACGAAAAAAAGCCTCTAAAAATCTAAGAAGTTATTTTCTAGGCAGCAACAAACTCCCCTGGTGGGCCATGGGAATTTCCGGTATGGCTTCCTTCTTTGATGTTGCTGGAACAATGCTTATTGTTTCATTTTTATATCTATTAGGCCCGCGAGGTTTATATATAGCATTCCGCGGTGGTGCCGTTTTGGTATTAGTTTTTTGGCTTCTGTGGATGGGTAAATGGCATCATAGATCAAAATGTATGACAGGTGCTGAATGGATGGTCTATAGGTTTGGGGATAATTGGGAAGGTAATTTTGCAAGAATAATCTCTGCAACTGCTGGCATTATTTTAAATACAGCATTAGTTGTTTATATGATCAAAGCTTTAGGAATGTTCTTGTCAATGTTTCTGAATTATTCTCCAATAGAATGTTCTTTTATAATTATCATCGTTGCAACTATCTATGCAATGGTATCTGGATTTTATGGCGTTGTATATATTGATTTATTTCAATCCGTATTTTTACTTATTGGAGTAATCACAGTAACAGTGTTTGCAAAAAATATTATACATGATACTGGTAGTTTATCTATCATAGCCTCTAAAGTAACAGGCAACAACAGCTGGATAAGCTCACTACCCAGTATAAGAACAGAAATGCCTAGCGGATACAAGGACTATGAGCCTTTGGCTATGTTTGCCTTTATTTATCTGATTAGAAACATATTTACTGGAATGGCAACTGGAAATGATCCAAAATATTTTGGAGCAAGGAATGAACGTGAGTGTGGAACTCTAACATTATTATGGACGAACTTAATGATGTTCAGATGGCCTATGATGATAGGTTTTGCTGTGCTTGGAATATATTTAATAAATGATATTTTTCCTGACCAAACTATTCTTGAGCAAATCCCACCGTTTATAAAAAGCAATATCTCAAACGTAACTATTGAAAACTGGCCGGAAATAATATCCGGAATTATAAATTCACCATCAAATTATCCTTCAGAAGTAATAAATACTATTTCAAATATACTTGGAGATAACTGGCAGCAGAAATTAAATCTAGTGAGTTTTCATGGTACTGTTAATCCTGAAAAAATTGTACCTGCAGTTATCATGTTTTATACACCTATAGGTTTACGTGGATTTATTTTGATTGCAATCCTGGCAGCTTCCATGTCCACTTTTAATACAACAGTTAATGCTTCTGCAGCATTATTCACAAATGATATATATCAGAGTTATATTAATCCTAAGGCAAGTAATAAAGAATTAATTACAACCACATATATTTTTATTGCAGTTATGGTATTAATAGCTTTCATATCTGCCTTTGCAATAGAAAGTGTAAATGATATTTGGGCATGGCTGACAATGGGATTAGGAGCAGGTATTATCGTTCCTGCATTTTTAAAATTCTATTGGTGGAGGTTCAATGGAGCTGGTTTTTCAATTGGAACAATAATTGGAGTAATATCAGCATTTTTCCTAAGATATTTTCACCCTCAATTAGTAGAATGGCTCCAATTCAGTATTATTTCCGGAATAACCTTTCTAGCATCGGTGATAGCAACCTATTTAACCCCTCCAACAGATGAAAATGTTGTATATAATTTTTATAAAACTACCCGCCCTTTTGGATTTTGGAAACCATATAAAAGTAAATTGACTCCAGAAACAAGATACATGATGGAAAGAGAACATAAGAACGATCTAAAAGCTGTGCCTTTTAACCTTGTTGGACAAGTATTGCTTTTTCTTATGCCAATGCAACTTATGGTAGGTACATATAAAAACTTCTTTATAACATTACCAATCTTTATTATATGTGTTTTTGGTATGTATATATACTGGTATTCAAAATTACCACCAAAATCATAATCTTAAAATAATCAGATTATTTTGTCATTTTAAAAAATTCGAAATCTAATTTCGCGTCTAAAAATAGTGTAAGAAGATAGAAAGAATAGAACTAATATAGCAAAATTAAGTAGTAGATACAATTTTCATTTTATATTAAAGTTATCTATTGTATATTATCAATATTGGCGACGAAAACTAATTTTAGGGATAAATAATGCAAAAAAAGAAAAAATACGAACTGCTTACAGAAGAGATACTAAAATATATTAAAGATAATAATTTAGAAAAAGGATCTAAACTCCCAAAAGTTCGTGATATTATAAAAGATACCGGCTATAGTTATGCTACAGTAAACAGAACACTCCTTGAAATGGAAAAAAGTGGCACTATTTCTAAAACTCAAGGCAAAGGAATATTTGTAGATAAAATAAATAGTGATAACAATTCTAAACAAGTGGTTTTTATTATACCAAAAAACATTTCAAAAGGAAAAATCTTTCTTGATATTCTAAATGGTCTACGAAAAATTTTTGAAAAAGAAAAAATTCACTTGTTAGTCTCTATTTCTAATATGAGTCATGAAAAAGAAAAGTTAACAATAGAAAGATTGGTACAGCAAAATGTAGATGGCCTGGTTCTCTTTTTAGAAGATAATTACAGAAATGACTATTCACACATTCAAGATCTAAAAGAAAAAAACTTTCCCTTCGTATTAGTTGATCGTTTTATACCTGAACTTGATACTGATTATGTAGTAATCAACAATTTGGAAGCAATGGTCAGGGTCTGTTCATATCTCAAATACAAAGAGTCATGTGATTCAATTATCTATATTACACATGAAGATACAGCGACCTCTCATAATGAGAAAATCAATGGGTTTAAAAATGCAATGAGTATGTTATATACTAATGAACTGGGGAAAATTTACAATATACAGGAGTTTACAGAAAAGTTTGAAGAAATTAATGATGATTCAAAGAAAATTGGATTATGTTTTTTTGATGACCTTATTGTTGCAGACCTCAAAAAGAACCTTAGTGAAAATGATAAAAACCTAACTGATAACTTTAAAATTTTCGGCTACAACAACTGCTACGAACCTCGTGATTTTCCATCTGTAGAACAGTACAATGATAAAGTTGGTGAAAAAGCGGCTGAATTACTGATAGAAAGGATAAATAATCCAAATATAGCTACCACCCATCATAGAATTGATCCAGTATTAGTTTTTCCTGATGATAATGGTGGATTTCATTATGAAAAATAGTTAAATAAACAAAATTAAAGTAGCTTTGTCATAAGTTGATAAACAAGAAATAAACCCACAAAAGTATATTAATGATATCCATTTTCTTTATTTAATACGCCATTTATTTTAATCGCAAATTTAACACTCTCAACAAAATTTTTCTGATTACATTAAAATATTATCAATAGAATATAAAAAGACCATTTCACATTCTCCCCTTGAATTAATTGAATATTTACAATAAAAAATAATCAATTAACAAAAAGAATCATTTATACACTAATTTAATTCTCTGTAATCATCCTCAAATTAATAAAAAGCATAAGATAATTAATAATTGTCGACGTGACATATCTATTTAATTTTAACAAACAAAAAATTTAATACAATTTGAAAATTTGTTTTGGAATTTTCGTAAAAACCGATAAGTTACTATACAATTTATAAAGTACAGCATTGATACTATACAATAATCAATAAAGCAATGAAATTAAAAGTACACAAATTTTAAAAACAAATAAATAATTTAGGTTTCTAAATGCAAGTTTACTTAGCCAGAACAAATTTTCTTTTTACTTTCATTACCGTGTTTACTCTAAAAGGTAGCCTTATCTATACCGTTACTTTTGCACCTAATCAACACAATAATTTAATATCTATAACTAAAATAATGTATAATACCATTTTGAATTCATATATATGGCTTATGACAAATACAAAATTATTATTCAAAGAAAATTGATTTCTAATAGAAAGGACTATTAGAAATAAGATTAACGAGGAGGAACATTAAACAATGGTTAACAAATTTGAAAATGAAGGAGTAACAAAATGAAGAAATTGTTTCTAATAACTATTTTATTGAGTTTTGCTTTTTCACTTCCATTATTAGCTCAAACTACGGTTTGGAATCCAGCAGCAAATGCTAATAGCACTGGATTATGGGGTGAAGCAGAAAACTGGACTGCAGGTGTACCTACAGATAGTCACAAAGTAGTCTTCAATGTTGAAGATGCTATGGATTGTAAACTGAATTATGCCACTACAATCAATAAACTTGTAGCCGGTGATGGTGGACCTGGTGGTGTACTTCACTTGGTTAATGGTGCAAATCTTGACATTAGTGCTGACGGTGGCTGGTCATCAGTAGGCTGGACAAAAGAAGCAACAATGGTAGTTGATCCAGGTGCAGAAGTAACTTTTGGCTCTCACATGTGGATTGGATTTAATGCTGGTAGTAATGGCATTGTTTTGGTCAATGGTGGTGCTGTAAATGTTAAAGGAATGTTTGGAATCAATTTTGAAGGAGCAGGTGGAGTAGGTTCTGTTCTTGTAAATAGTGGTGAATTAAATCTAGACCAACTCCATCCAACACAATCCCTTAGAGGAGATGGTGCCCTACTAGATATTGGTGAAGGTACTGTAAATATTTTAGGAGATCATGTATCTGTTATTAGTTCATACGTTGATTCTTCAAGAATTACTGCTTTTGGCGGTAGCGGTGAAGTTATAGCTGTTTATGATTCAACAGCAGACTTAACAACTGTAACTGCGACTCCACAGCCACGTGAAGAAACTACTGTATGGAATCCAGTTGCAAATCCTTTTAGTACAGGTAAATGGACAGAAGCGCTTAACTGGACTGACAAAAATGTTCCAGATAGTAATAAAGTTGTATTTAACGTTCCAGATGCAATGGAATGTGTACTAGATGTTGAAAGTAATATTTCCAGATTAGTTTCTGGTGATAATAATAAACCTGGTGGAACACTTCGCTTAAAAGATGGTGCTAAATTAAATATTAGCGATGAAAATTGGTCCTCTGTTGGTTGGACAAGTACTGCAACTATGATTGTTGAAGAAGGTGCTGAAGTAACTTTTGGTCATCATCTGTGGGTTGGATTCAATCCTGGTGCTGAAGGTACGATTATTATAGACGGTGGTACTGTAAATGCTCTAAAACAAACCGGTCTTGGCTGGAGTGGTGGTCTTGGTACTATTAGACTTAATAGTGGTGTTATGAATTGTGCAGAGATAAATCCTGACCAATCAATTGGTGATGGTTCTGTAATTGATATTACACTTGGTACACTTAATTTCACAGGTGATCAAACTGGTGCTGTTGCTGGTTTTGCTGCTGCTGATAAAATCATCAGTTATGGTGGCAAAGGTATGATTGCTATGAGTTTTGATTCAACAGCAAATCTTACAACTGTAATCGGAAAAGAACCTGAACGTCAGGCAGTGACTCAATGGGTTCCGGGAACCAATCCAAATACTACAGGATTATGGACAGAAGCAGACAACTGGTCAGACGGAAATGTACCTGACAGCAACAAAGTAGAATTCAAAACTCCTGGTGCAATTCCTTGTACATTGGACGCTGAAAGTTATGTTTCAAGACTTGTTATGGGTGAAAGTGCTCCCGGTGGTGTACTTACTCTTGCAGATGGTGCAAACTTAACTGTAAGCGATGAAAATTGGTCAGCAATTGGTTGGACCAATACTGCGCAATTTATCGTTGAAGAAGGTGCTACTGCAACTTTTGGTCATCATCTATGGATCGGTCAAGCCGGTGCAGCAGATGCTGAAGTTATTATTGATGGTGGTACTATCAATGTATTAAAAATGACAGGAATTGGTTGGTCAGGTGGAAAAGGTAAAATTTTTCTTAACAGTGGCGAACTTAATTGTGCTGAATTAAATGCTGATAAATCCATCGGTGATGGTTCATATATTAATATTGAAGAAGGTATTATCAATTTTACTGGTGACCAGGTTGCTGCAGTTCAGACATATGTAGATTCTGCAAAAATTATGGGTTACGGCGGTGGTGGAGAAATCAGTATTGTTTTTGATTCCACAGCAAATGTAACATCTGTAACTTCTGAACCAATTCCAAATGCTCCGGTAACAGTATGGAACCCGGCTGCAAATCCAAATAGTACAGGTCTTTGGACAGAAGCACTTAACTGGACTGACAATGTTGTTCCTGATAGCAATAAAGTTGTTTTCAATGTACCAGGTGCATTGGAATGTGTTATGGACGTTGAAGGATATATCAAGAAATTGGTTATGGGAGACAATGGCGTTGGTGAAACCCTTAGACTGGTTGATGGCGCTGTCTTAACAATGAGTGGTGACGAATGGTCTGCAGTTGGTTGGAATAACTCTGCAACATTGATCGTGGAATCAGGCGCTGAAGCAAATTTTGGTACCCACTTGTGGATAGGATTTGAACCAGGTTCTAATGGTACTGTAATCTTAGATGGTGGTACAATTAATGTTACAAATATGTTCGGAATTAACTTTGAAGCTAAAGGTGGAAAAGGTTCCGTACTTGTTAAAGATGGTACTTTGAATCTTGCTGAACTTCACCCAACACAATCACTTAATGGCGACAGTGCATTTATTGATATTAAAGAAGGTGTAATAAACATCGTTGGTGATCATGTTAATGCTATTACTGATTATATTACTGCTGGAAAAGTTATGGCCTACGGCGGTGCCGGTGATGTTGTTGTCGAACTTGTTGGTGAAAATACTGTTGTTTATGCTACAGGACCACCACCAGATATTACTGATCTTGTTCCTTTCTATTTCAAGGGTTCAAATCAAGAATTTCCATGGGAAGGTGGTAGTGCAGGTCAAGGTTCTCCAGATGGCGAAAGACTAATGTACTTATTTGACAACAATGATAGTACAAAATATCTTGTTCGTGCTGTTGAATCATGGATTGATGTTTATACTGCTCAACTTTCTAATGTAACACAATATACAATCGTATCGGCTAACGATGCTCCAGAACGTGATCCTAAAGCGTGGGATCTCCAGGGATGGGATACAGAAACAAATGAATGGGTTACTATTCATTCTGTAACTGATAATCCAAGTTGGCCTGATTTTTATACTCCTAAAACTTGGGAATTTGAAAACGATAGTTGGTATAGTACATATCGTCTAAATATTACTGCAATAAACGATGATCCTCAGAATTTGATGCAGATTGGTGAATTGTCAATCTTTGGTCAACTTGCAGATTCTGTAGAAATCATTACTCCTGAAGGACCAATCGGAGACATTACTGATGTTGCTGGTTGTGAATTCGTTGGTTCAAATGATGATGAACCTTGGGATGGTGGCAACGGTTCACCTGATGCGGAAAGACTTCCTATGTTATTTGATAATGATGTTTTCACAAAATATCTAGTAAGAGCGGAAGTTTCATGGATTGATGTATATACACCTAAACTTTCACAGGTTAAATCCTATACAATCACATCTGCTAATGATGCTCCAACACGTGATCCAAGATCATGGGAATTCCAGGGACTTGATACAGAAACTGGTCAATGGGTAACACTAGATACAGTAAATACAAATCCTAGTTGGCCTGATTTCTTTACTCCCCTTACATGGAATATGCCAAATAATACTAAATGGTGTAGTTCATACCGTCTAAATATTCTTGGACTCAATGAAGATCCACAGGGATTAATGCAGATTGCTGAATTTGACATCTATGGTATAATCGGCGAAGATGTTGAATTACAATATCCATCTGAAGTGGCGATTGATGATGAAGAAAAAACTGCTCTTACTTATAGTTTGAGTCAGAATTATCCGAACCCATTCAATCCTACTACAACAATAACATACGCTATTCCAGAAATTGCAAAAGTTCAACTTACTATCTATAATATACTTGGTCAAAAAGTAACACAGTTAGTTAATCAGAACAAAGAAGCTGGAAGATACCAGGTAATATGGGATGCACAAAATGCACCTAGTGGACTTTACTTTGTAACTTTCAAAGCAAATTCCAAAGTATTCACTAAAAAAATGATGTTATTAAAATAATAAATAACATCAGACTTATTACAGGGCAACGTTATTTACGTTGCCCTGTTTTACTAAGTACAGCGTTTATGGGATAAAGAAAGGACTTTTTAAAATGAAATTGAAAACACTGCCAATATTTTTGGCTTTTTTAGTTATGGGAATTGCTGATGCAATGGGTCCTATGGCTAGTGCAGTTCAGGAAAATTATGAATTAAGCACAGTGATGGCAACCTTGCTCACTTTCTTTGTTTTTATTGCTTTTGCTGTGTTCAGTGTACCCGGTGGGTTACTTGCAGCACGTATTGGGAAAAAGAACCTTCTATTATTAGGCTTGGGCCTTAATATTGTAGCTATGGCTGTTCCAACTTTTATTGTTCCGGGATACAGTATTCTATTATTCTGTATATTTTTACTGGGAGTTGGTACAACCTTTTTACAGGTTGCCGGTAATCCAATTATGAATGATGTAAGTGCTGAAGGCAGTTACAGTAAAAACCTGGCTCTGGCACAGGGAATCAAGGGTGTTGGTTCATCTGGATCCTCTTATTTAGTAGGATTAGTTCTGATTCTTCCTATTTTTGCTGCCATGGGATGGCGAGGTGTTTTCCCGGTATTCTTTGTTTTTATGACACTGGCTTTCATCACTGTTGCAATGTTGAAAATTGATGAAGCAAAAGCCGATGTACCTCCAAGTTTTGGTTCTTCACTAGCATTATTAAAAGAACCTGTATTTGCCTTGGCAGTAGTTGGTATCTTTCTATATGTTGGTGCAGAAGTCTGCATGGCAAGATTTATTAAACCTACATTGGAAGGTTTTGGATTTGCCTCTGACAAAGCAGCATTATTGGGACCAACCCTGTTCTTTGGAACAGTGACTTTTGGAAGACTTGTAGCAGGTAGCATTAAAATCAATGCCCGTACATTCTTTAGACTTTCTGCTGGAATGGGACTATTAGGTATGGTTCTTATGCTTTCTGGTGTACAATTCCTGGCATTGATTGGGGTTGTTCTTGGCGGCCTTGGTTTTGCCAATATTTGGCCCATGCTATTCTCTATTACTATTGAAGAAAAACCTGAACGCGCCAGTGAACTTTCTGGCCTGATGTGTATGGCAATCTCTGGTGGTGCTATAATTCCTTTGGTTATGGGAAAATTCATTGATACTGGTATGGGTTCTTTTGCCTATATCGTACCTGCGATATGTTTTGGATACTTGTTGATGCTTTCACTCAAAGGGAAAAAGACTGCATAGGTAAGATACTATTGAAAATTATAGACTGTCTCAAAAGTTTTTATTTTGCTGTCATTCTGAACTTCGCGAAGAATCTCAGTAACATGAAATGAGAAATACTTCGATAAACTCAGTATGACAGCTTCGAAGCGATAGTCAAACTTTTGATACAGTCTATATGAATGTAATTAATGGAGTAATAAATGGACTATAATAATGACAAAAGAACTGTAATGACATTGGATGCCGGAGGTACCAATTTTGTTTTTTCTGCCATTCAGGGTGGAAAAGAAGTGATTGAACCAATATCATTGCCTTCCAATGCAAGTAATTTAGACAAGTGTTTAGAAACTCTTGTTGTTGGATTTGAAAAAGTTAAGGCAGCTCTTCCAGAAAAACCTGTTGCAATCAGCTTTGCATTCCCGGGACCTGCTGATTATCCAAATGGTATTATTGGAGATTTGGGAAATTTACCTTCATTCCGTGGTGGCATTGCCCTTGGACCGATGCTGGAAGAAAAATTCAATTTACCGGTATTTATTAATAATGATGGCGACCTCTATGCTTATGGTGAAGCATTAGCCGGATATCTTCCTTTTATCAATCAATTACTGGAAGAAGCAGGAAGTCCAAAAAGATTCAAAAATCTTGTTGGTTTCACTCTTGGAACAGGTTTCGGCGCTGGAATTGTTCGCAATGGAGAACTTTTCATTGGTGATAATTCAGGTGCTGGTGAAGTTTGGTTATTACGGAATAAACTGAATCCTGAAATGAATGCTGAAGAAGGTGTCAGTATCCGTGCGGTACAACGGGAATATGCAAACCAGGTTGGTATATCTTTCGAAGATGCACCAACTCCAAAAGATATTTTTGAAATAGCCTCAGGAAAACTTGATGGAAATAAAGAAGCAGCCCTCAATGCATACAAACGTATGGGTGAAGTTCTGGGTGATGCTATTGGTAATGTTCTGACTTTGATTGATGGAATTGCAGTAATTGGTGGCGGAGTTTCCGGCGCAGCTTCTCTTTTCTTACCGGCAATGATGGAAGAAATAAATTCTAATTATAAAAATTATAATGGTGATGTCTATAGAAGATTAGCTGTTAGCGCTTTCAATCTGGAAGATGAAAAAGATCTGGAATTATTCAAAAAAGGTGATTCAAAAGAAATCACAGTACCGGGAAGTTCCAAAAAAATCATGTACGATCCAATGAGTCGTGTTGGTGTTGGAATCTCCAAAATCGGCACAAGTAAAGCCGTTGCTTTAGGTGCTTATGCCTTTGCTTTAAACAATTTAAAATGATATTTTAACCAATAGTTTTTTGAACAACCTTTATATATAAAATATAAAATCCGGTCAATTGATAATGTTGATCGGATTTTAATTAAGAATTATTTAGGAGTGGTACACATGTTAAAAAGAAGAGAATTTATAAAAAATGCCAGTAGTATATCTGCAATAATTGGCCTGATGCCTTCAATGGGATTTAATGCAATTCTTGAAGACAGCATGCCGGGCATATTGCAAAATTTTATGCTGAAAGGCTTTCATGATGAACAAGAAGAATACCCATCTATTGTTGGTGATGGACAGGGTAACATGTGGATGTATTCCTTACGACGTCTGAAATATCCCGAAGATACAGAAGTCATCTCTGCTTTCAAATATGATGGAAAATCCTGGCTTGAAACTGATCCTATCACAAAGATTGCCGGTCACTATGAAACACCTATTGCCTCCTGTGCAAAAGGTGGCAAACCAGTGATAGCCTGGACAGAAAAAAAAGAAGATATATGGCAAATTAATGCTGTTGTAGTTAGAGAAAACAAAGCAGCAGTTCCATATACATTCCCGGTAAAATCAGGTAGGTCTATCTCCCCTGTTTTACATAGTCCAACTAAAGATAGAAACTGGATTGTCTGGGAAAACCTGCATGATGGAAAATTGACTATTTATCTCAGTAAATATGAAAATGAAAAATGGTCTGCTCCTGTCATCATAGACAAAGGAAATAATTCCTGCTTTGATCCTGCTATTGCTGAAGCAAAGAATGGCGATCTCTATATTGCCTATGGAGTTACTCATGGGTATCATCAAAATATTGAAATGTCAATTATCGATGGTAAAACCCTAAAAATAAAGAAAACCATTCCTGTTGCCATTGGTGGCGGACACAAAAACCGTGTGAATATCAATTCCAAAGCAGCCCTAGCTTTTGATGCTCTGGATCGCCTATGGATCAGTTATGAAAATAATAGAAACACACACAGGCTTAACGACGGAGACAATTATACCGGAGATAGATGCTGTGCAATCCTCTGCTATCAGAAAGGGAAGGTTGTTGAAATCAAAGGTAAAAGCAAATGGCTATTTACCGGTAAAAACGATCACAGACCAACATTTATCAAAGATAATAATGATAACCTCTTTATGATGACCCATTGTGGTGGTGATTTTGAGGGGAATCCACACTGGCAATACAGATTATCATGGCTTGATCCACAAAATGGATGGGCAGAACCGGTTACGATTCTAAAAACAAAACAAAAAGGTGCATTAGTCCCTCCTACTTTTACCTTTGATAAAAACAATAATATGTGGTTAGCAACCTGCATAGAAAAACGTTTCGATGATAATAATCCTGAAAAACCAAAAGATGCTGTACGATCAATACTGTCACAATTAACAGCATTACAGATATCTACACCTAAACTTTCAAAGGAATCCACTCAAATAAAATTTAATAAAACAACTATAACAGAATATCTTCCAGATGCCAATTCTATCTCACAACTGAGTGGCCATCCCAAAATTATTAATGAAAAAATGAAAATAAACGGTGAAGAATACACGCTTGTCTATGGAAACCTTCATGAACATACTGAAATTTCACCTTGCTGGCCTGCCGGAACTGATGGAACCTTGCATGAAGATTATCGTTTCGGAAAGTTTTCTGAAGGATATGATTTTGTTGGAATGACAGATCATGGCGGTGCTCTAAGCGAAGTATTCTGGAGAAGAAGTTTGCGCTATGCAGAGTTTTATAATGAACCGGGGAAATTCGTAGCCATTCCCTCAATGGAATGGACACTGCGGTCTGATCCGAAAATAGATGGAATTCAATATGGTGCCGGACATTACAATGTCATTTTTAATTCCATTGAAGACAGCAAAAAATTTATCCGAAATGAGCATGAGATATATTCAAAATATACTCCTGAAACAGATAATTCTTCAAAATTATGGAAATTGCTCCATGAAAAAAATATTGATTGTATCACTATCCCCCATCATCCTGCTGATGAAACGCATCCTGTAGACTGGAATGTTCATGATGAAAAATATGTACCTGTTGTAGAACTCTTTCAATGTCGTGGAAATAGTGAATATCCAGGATGTCCACGGGAATTTAATGTACCAAGACACACAACAACCAAACATAAAAGAGCTTTTGTAAATTATGCTCTGAATGAAAAAAAATACAAGATGGGATTTATTGCCAGTGGAGACCATAATGGAATGGGAGTTGGTGTAGCGGCATTATGGGTGAAGGAATTAACCCGTGAAGGAGTCATGGAAGCCATGAAAAGCAAACGCTGTTTTGCTACAACCGGCGATAAGATGATCATAGATTTTAGAGTAGATGGCCAAACTACCGGTTCTACAATTCAGACCAAGCATACTCCCAAACTTGAGTTAAATGTTAAAGGACAACATGAGTTGGCAAAAGTTGAAATCCTTCGTAACAGTCAAGTGATCAAAGCGTACGATATTAAAGGGAAAGCCCTCGATTTCAATGAAATTTATGAAGATAACAATTTTAAGGATGAAAATGATGGTTTGTATTATTACATCCGTGTTACTCAGCATAATGCAGAGATTGGTTGGTCCAGCCCTATTTGGATTGAAAACAGTTAAAACCAAAATATAAAATATTGTAAATCCACTCTTAGTTATATATAGGAGTGGATTTACAATAAAAAAAATTTATCAACTTGTGTTAGTGTAAGACTCACACTTATATTTTCAATTGAAATGCATAACAAGGATAAGAGGACAAGAAATGTTTAAACCAAAGTATTTTATCAGTTTAATTTTATTATTAGCTACCAGTCTATTAATAGCAGAATCAGAACTACCTTTCCGTAATCCTGACCTTCCTAGAGACGAAAGGATCAATGACCTTCTCAATAGACTAACTCTTGAAGAAAGAATATCATTGTTGCTGGCTACCAGTGTAGAAATCCCCAGATTAGATATTGATAAATACTTTCATGGCAATGAAGCATTACATGGTGTTGTAAGACCCGGACGATTTACTGTATTTCCGCAAGCAATCGCTTTAGCTGCCACATGGAATCCTGAACTTATTCAAAAAGTCGGTACTGTTATTTCTGATGAAGCCAGAGCCAAATGGAACTTTTATAATCAGGGTAAAGACCAGGTCAGCCAGTTCAGTGATGTATTAACCTTCTGGTCTCCTACTGTAAATATGGCCAGAGATCCACGATGGGGACGGACACCTGAGACTTATGGTGAGGATCCATTCCTTACCAGTAGAATCGGAGTTTCATTTGTAAAAGGATTGCAAGGAGATGATGATAAATATTTAAAAGTGGTCTCAACACCGAAGCATTTTGCAGCTAATAATGAAGAACATAACCGGTTTGAATGTAATGCTATTATTTCAGAAAGAGCTTTGAGAGAATATTATCTCAAAGGATTTGAAGCCTGTATCAAAGAAGGTAAAGCCCAATCAATCATGAGTGCCTATAATGCAATTAATGGTGTCCCCTGTACAGCAGACAAATGGCTACTCAATGATCTTTTAAGAGATGAGTGGGGATTTGAAGGATATGTTGTTAGTGATTGTGGAGCAATTCGTGCTTTGAAAAGAAATCATCATTATGCAAAAACTGAAATTGATGCAGCTAAAATGGCCATAGAAGCCGGACTGGATCTGGAATGTGGCGATGATATTTATAAAAATTTTCTACTACTTGCATATAAAGATGGTCTGGTTGAAGAATCTACAATAAATCAAGCTGCTTACAGAGTACTTGATTCACGTTTTAAACTGGGTATTTTTGATCCTGTTGACAACAATCCCTATACAAAAATTTCTCCCGATGTTATAGGCTCTGAAAAACACCAGGCAATTGCTCTGGAAACAGCCAGAGAATCTATAGTTCTACTGAAAAACGACAAAAAAATTCTTCCATTAAAAAAGAAAAAAATTAAAAAATTAGCTGTACTTGGACCAAATGCATCTAACATTGTATTTGGAGATTATAGTGGTAAACCTGTTATCAAGGCTGTTTCAGTTTTAGAAGGAATAAAAGATAAAGTTGGTGATAAGATTGATATTACCCATGTTAAATGGAGAACGGCCTCTAAAGAACTTAGTCTAATTGAATCTGATTTTCT
>Ga0070729_10003868_pt1 | contig 16851 bp, 8 predicted proteins | sample tdDd472_FD_66725 | JGI IMG/M metagenome (GOLD analysis project Ga0070729, IMG submission 66725) | Marine sediment microbial communities from the Atlantic coast under amendment with organic carbon and nitrate - tdDd47.2 | ecosystem: Environmental > Aquatic > Marine > Coastal > Sediment | place... | reverse complement strand
CTCGAATTGAAGGATATAGAGACGGCCTTTGGAAAACAGGTGCGCCTGATCGTGGATGGTGTAACCAAAATTAAGGAGATACGCAAAGAACAGCTCGTCCCTTCCAGCAGTGATGAAGCACTGTTCCGTTCCGCAGGTACCTTTCACAAGATGTTGCTCAGGTCGATTGATCATATCGGCGTATTAGTCGTGAAATTGTGTGACCGGATGCATAACGTGATGACCCTTCAGGGTCTTGAGCCGCGAAAGCAGGTTCGAGTTGCTGAAGAAACACTTTTGGTTTATGCGCCCATTGCGCATCGACTCGGCATATCAAACATGCGGAACTATTTGGAAAATCAAGCGTTTTTATATGCTCATCCCGATAGTTATCAATACATTGAATCTTATTTTCAGCGCAATCGCGTTCGACACCAGAAAATTCTGGATCGTTTTAAACAACACCTTAATACCCTCATGTTGGAGCGAGGGTTCAACAGTGAACCCTTTCATATCCAAAGCAGTGTCAAACACTCCTACTCCATCCATAAGAAGATGCAGCGCCAGAAGGTGGACGTCGACGAGGTGATGGATTTGTTTCGGGTTCGAATTTTCGTTCAAGACGAACTCGCCTGCTACACAACTCTTGGGGTGATCCACACCAACTTCAGGCCACTTTTAGATCGTTTCAAGGATCACATTTCCTACCCTAAAGATAATGGTTATCAAAGTCTCCACGGCATGATCAGTTTTGAAGGCATGAATATTGAATTTCAAATTCGTACCTTCGACATGCACAAGACCGCAGAGTTTGGGGTTACGGCCGCCTGGAAATTCCAGCGTTCCGGTCTTGAACCCTGTCTCGATTGGCTTCAGAAGACCGAGAAGACCCCAGAGCGTCTCGATGAATTTTATCAGGAAACCAAAGCAGATTTGTCCGTTAAGGATATCGTTGTTTCTACTCCAAATGGGATGGCAGTGACCCTGCCATTGGGATCACTTGCTCTGGATTTCGCCTACTCCATCCACACCGACCTGGGTAATTACGGCACCGGTGCCTTTGTGAATGGACGACCAGCCTCAATTTTCAAACCGCTGCGCAACGGTGATATGGTTCGGATTGTGGTCGATGAGAATAAAACGCCTCGCTATAAAGGAAGTTCCCGTGTCAGAACCGCTTTGGCAAGGCGAATGCTCGACCATAACAGCCGTAAACGCAAAAGCGAAATTCAACGGTCACTCGTCATGCATGCTTTGGCTGCTTACTTTGAACTGCCGTCCAATCTTCTGGAGTCACTGATTAAGTCTCATAATATCGGCTTTGATGCAGGAAGGATTTGTTCTGAGCCCAATCTGCAAATAGATTTGATAAAAAAGTGCCAAAAAGCATTCTCCGAAGTGACCGCTTCGAAGAAAAACAGGAAATCACGGTTGAAACTGCAGGAGGTAGCCTACTTCAACATCCGCTTCCCTCAAAAAATAAAACAGGTTCATTATCGTCAGTGCTGCCACCCTTCATGGGGCAATGACATTTTGGGTATTTCCCATGGACGCCACTCACTTGACATACATGATTTGTTTTGTGAAAAAACCTTCGCCGATTTGGGGAAGACCGGCCACATGGCTTTCATCTCTTGGCTACCTGCCGAACGGCGAATTTTTGTCTTACGGGTATCATTGCAGAAAAATGAAATTGGGTCACTCGCCCAATTTTTACAGGATCTTGCTGATTCCAACATTCGCATTCGATCTCTTAACCTGCAAGATCACCCAAGCCGTGTTGGGTACTGCGATATTAAGGTCGAAACCGATATCCTTGAAGTTGAACGACTCCAGGCAATTGTTGCCCCTCACGCAAAGTTGATCGACATCCAGGCCGAAACGCTTTAAGACCCTGGAATTCCAGATCATCCAAAAATCCAATTGAAGAGCTTATCCCAAACGACAGACTATGTTGTTTTTAGCATAAGCTCGGGCGTTTGGCCCGAGCTTATGTGGTATGCAATGGATCAGCTGCGGCGTCGGAGGACTAAAACACTCGCAAGCAATACCGTCGAAAATAGGATGAAGCCCCACTCGGACATGGTAGGAACGGTGGAGCCAATACTCGTCATGAATGGTTCCTGGTCCGGTGCGCAGTCCGTTGGACCCTGTTGGTCACCAAATACGCTGCCGAGGAAGCCAAGCCCATCGTCATTAATGACTGCCAAAGGGATTCGAACTTCGACGCTGTCGGTACTCCAGACGGCAGGCTGAGGCCCAACTGGCCCGTTGATCACATCATGAAGGACTGGATCAAACCCTACTCCATCTGGATTATCAGGGAAGAATTCAAGCACAAAATCGAACATGCCGCCGCCACCGTCCGTGACGCCACCCCAATTGGCCCGGTTTGGGGCACTACAGGAATAACCTTGGGGGACATTATCCTGGTCGATCCAAATATAGACGTATCCAAACAGGGCATCGTTATTACCTGAATTGGTTGGTGAGATCGTGTCGTTGAATGTGACCCTGATATAGAGTTCGTCGGCAAGAACCGTGCCTTCAATCTGTACGATGTCATGCGTGTAAATGACACCGGGATCGGCATCTCCTATGGGGTCATCGTATACCGTTGCAAACATCGGTAAACCGATCAGCAAAACCACACCCAGCTTAAGTCGAGACATAATTTCCTCCAGAAAAATTAAAATGGGATAAACCTATATAACATATATTTTTTGGAGAACAATACGAAAACTGGGTTTTTTGTGAGATTGGCACCTTTTTTTGTGAAGAAACGGGTGAATGTGCTGCCTTTCAATCCGGTAAATGGGAAGGAAGGCCAAGATGAGTTAAGGCCACCTGATCGTCATTGAACACCAGGGTGGTCACCGAGCCTGCCGCAGGAAGATAGGGCCATTGGTTTCTCATTGGCGTATGAAGTAGCAGGCAGAGTGCGGTTTGGATGACTCCGCCGTGGGCGATGATGGCCACATCGCCAGGTTTTTGGTCAAAATCATTTCGAAACGCATTCAGCCAGGATTGAATACGGTGCGCTACGCTCGACAAGGATTCTCCACCAGGAGGAGCAGTTTGGATATCCGCCTGCCGCCATTGTTCAAAATCAACAGATTGGTGTTTTCGAATGGTCTCAACAGCAATTCCATCCCAGTGGCCGAAATCCTGTTCAATCCATTCAGGTGCTACGATAGGGGAGAGTCCAATTTGCTGCCCAATGGCGTCTGCAGTTGATTTGGCTCGAATAAGAGGGCTTGTGAAAAGCCTGGCCAGGGTTTTCGTCGAAAAAAAGAGGCCCAGGGCTTTCGCCTGGCGTAGCCCTTTTTCGGTCAGGGGACAATCTGTGAGCCCGAGGAAGGCACCTGATAGATTCCCGGTCGATTCGCCGTGCCGGACTAGATATAGCTTTCGGTGCCGTTCCAAGGACTCACCTCCTCCACCAAGAGTTGCATCACCGTAATATGGCGGTGAGGCGTGTTCGAGTGATCGTTATAGGGTTTCTTTTACCAGACCTCCATCAACAATGGTGACTGTATGGAAGATGGAATTGGCTTCTGGGAGCACATAATCGATAAAGAATCGCGTAGAATCAACCTTAAGCTTGTAGAACGCATCTGACTCATACTTGGCGTGGGCTATGGAAGCCGACTTCAAGAGAAATGCTGCTCCTACCAAGTGCCCCATTCCGAGCATGAATTGGGTCGCATGGAATTGGAGTTGCAGGAAATTTCCACTACCTGCGAGTTGGCCGATATGTGCCAATGCCGCCTTAAAGGACTTGAGGCAGCTTTCGGTTTTCTCGACTTCGTCAGGCATTTTTGGCTTGGCATCCGCAAGGATTTTCTCAATTTCCTGGATGAGTAAGTCGGTTGCCTTCCCTTTGGAACCCAGGATTTTTCGAAATACCAAATCCAAGGCTTGAATTCCATTTGTTCCCTCATAAATGGATGTGATTTTGATATCCCGCATCAATTGTTCAATAGGGAAGTCCTGACAAAAACCATATCCGCCATAGACCTGCATTGCCAGTTCGGTAACTTTGAATCCCAAATCTGTCGCGTAACTTTTGTTGATAGGGGTCAACAGTGCGAAAAGCGTCTCGGCTTTTTCGGCTTCTTCGGGGTGGTACCGGAGATCCTCAAAATAGGCACCATGATAGATCAGCGAACGGATGGCCTGGACTAGGGCTCGCATCTTCCAGATCATGAATTTGACGTCGGGATGGTGAGCAATCTCAATGCTTGTTTTTTGACCCGGAAGGGATCCTTGTTTGCGCTCTTTTGCATAGGCTTCTGCGAGGTTGGCGGCCACCGAAGCGATGGCCAAGCCCTGGATACCCACCCCATTGCGTGCGGCATTCATCATTTGGAACATGTGGCTAAGGCCCGCATTGGCCTCGCCGATCAAGAATCCCTGACAAGCACCATTTTCACCAAAATTCAGGACGCAGGTAGGGCTGGCTTTAATGCCCATTTTATGCTCGACGGAGCTGCAAATGACATCGTTCTCCGCACCCAGTTGGCCATTTTCGTCAACACGGATCTTTGGAACGACAAAAAGACTCAAGCCTTTACTGCTCTTCGGTGCACCTTCAATACGGGCGAGTACGAGGTGAATGATGTTCTCGGTGAGATCGTGGTCGCCCCAACTGATGAAGCTCTTGGTGCCTTCAATCAGGTAACTGCCATCACTTTGAGGAATCGCTTTGGATGAGGCCGCACCAACATCCGAACCGGCCTGGGGTTCTGTGAGGCACATGGTTCCAGTCCACTGACCGGAAAACAGAGGTTCGAGGTAGATATCTTTTAATTCGTCGGTTCCGAAGGAATCGATCACGTTTGCCGCCTCGCGGGTGAGCAGGTTAATCATAGAGAACGAAAGATTCCCGCCACAATCCAGTTCGGTCAAAGGAGTAGCGAAAAGATGCGGCATTCCGGTGCCACCGTATTCTGGATTGCTGGAGACACCGATCGTGCCTATTTCTACATAATCGGCCCATAGTTTCTTCATGACATCAGGGGTTTTGACGATGCCCTTATCCAGGTGGCTGCCTTCGCGGTCACATTCAGCATTGCTGGCAAAGAGGTGATCATCCGCAAATTGACGGGCCTGTTCAAAGATCATTTCCAGGTCGTCGACCCCAAAGTCCTCATATTTTTCGATCTCAAGGACCTTGCTACTTCCCGGGCATTCCACAACATTAAACATGATATCCCGTTCATCAAAAATTGATTGGGCCACGTACCACCTCCTGATTCATTGAGAACCCCACTTCGATTCACAAAGTCTTCTCGGATCTCATCTCGGTCCAATCTAGCAGAGTTTGCCGCATGGCGGCAATTATTTTTTACTTAATGCTTACCTAGGCCCCTGCCAAACGGGATTTGAGTTTCAAAATAGTGATTGCAAATCCGACTTTGGGCACTATGATGGCCCATTGAGGTGAGGCCATGATGTCGATGGATTTGGTCGGAAAACTTATGGCGGTGACCTGCGCAATGTTGTGGGGCCTGGCCATCGTATTTTTTAAGCGTTCGGGGGAATCAATGTCCCCGTCCGTTCTGACCCTCTATAAAACGTTCATTACTGCCATTCTCTTCATCCCGATCCTATTTCTGGTGGATCCGGTTCCTGAAGGCTCGGTCATGGCAACTGAAGACGTCGTCATTCTTTGCGTCAGCGGTATCCTCGGGATCGCGCTTGCCGATACGTTAATTTTTAAATGCCTCAATATGGTTGGCGCAGGCTTGTTTGGTATTATCGACAGTCTTTACAGCCCGATCCTCATTGCGACTTCCTGTTTATGGCTTCAGACTTCGCTGGAAACTAAAGAGATTCTGGGGACCTGTCTGGTTGTCTCTGCGGTGTTGATTGCTACAGTGAAGATGAGTGCCAATGAAGAACGTCATCCGCAGCTGGTCCTCGGCATTCTGATTGGCGCCCTCGGTATGGCCTCGATGGCAATCAGTATCATCCAAATGAAGCCAATCCTGGATCGTATGTCGGTATGGTGGGTCACGGAAATTCGGCTGGTCGCCAGTGGTCTTGTTCTTGCCGTGATGGTGCTATTAAAGGGAAAGTGGACGCAGTTCACCTCTGCCTTGCGCAGTCGCGAGACGCTCAAACACGCCCTTCCGGGTACTCTGATTGGAAACTTCTTGGCGATGACCATTTGGATCGCCGCCTTCAAGTTCACGGATGTACACGCTGCGGCGATTTTGAATCAGACATCTACCATATTCATTGTTATTTTTGCGAGTCTCTTGTTGAAGGAACCGTTCACCTTGAGGCGCACATCGGCCACGTTACTGGCCTTTAGTGGAGCGGTCATCGTCATCCTCTAAATCTTTTTCCCAAGTGAAATTTACAAATTTAACGGTGATAAACCAAACAACAAGGCGTATCATTCGTATGTTCTGATCAAAGGCACAACGTGCCATTCATACATTTTTAGAATAATTCAGTTCAGGGTGGAAACATGAGGTTCAACAAAGTTTTCTTATTGGTATCGTTTGCTCTCGTATCGGGGTTCGCACTTTTCTATTTTGGTTGCTCCGATGGCAAGACTGGCGAGTCGCAAGAGCAAAGCGAGGCCACGTCCGACAATGCTAAGTCTGAAGACTCCTCCGCTAGCGAATCCAAGGGTAGCAAGGCCAACCAGGCTATGGCGAGTCTTGAGAAGAAATTTGGAGGCAAAGAAACGCCCATTCCCGTTTCAGCTGAACCGACGATCAAGGGCGATCTTATACAGCGCGTCATCGCACAGGGACAGGTTTTTTCCTACCAAAAGGCCGATCTGGTCAGCGAGGTAACGGGAAAACTCGTCAAATTACATGTAATCGACGGCCAGATGGTCAAAAAAGGCGATTTGCTCGCTGAAATTGATGACCGGTCCTTTGAATTAGCCTTTAAAGAGTCCCAGGCCCGCTACTTGAGTGCGGTCGCCGACTATTTGGTATACGAAGAAAACGTTTCCGCGTCTTCCAAGCTTGTTGAGAATGTGGATGAGCAACGCGAAGAACTAAAGAAACAACTCGAAGTGGGCGATATCTCAGAGGAAAACTTTCGGCAGAAGAATTTTTTATTGGACCTTGAATCGATAAAATCTGGCACGCGACGTAGCGAAGTCATCGCGGCTAGGACCCTTGATCAGGCTCGCGTCCAACGCGATAAGGCCAAGCTCGATTGGGAGAAGTGCCAAATTATTGCGCCATTCGACGGTCAGATCTTCGATGTTCAGGTCACCAATGGACAATTAATCTATGCCAATACCAAACTCTTCCACCTCATAAATATTTACGATCTTGTTGTCAAGGCTCGCGTTCTGGAATCGGAAATTGGTCAGATACGCGAAGGTCGCGAAGCAGCCATTGAATTTCCAGCCCTGCGCGATCTTGGTCGCATCAAAGGCAAGGTCAAGGCGGTCAGTCCGTACGTAAATGCGGATGATAAGACCATCGAAACCGTTCTCGCTATCGAATCCAACAATCCGCGCATTCGACCTGGCATGTTCGCCGAAGTGTATCTGGATGCTGCAGTTTACACGGATCAACTCATGGTCCCAAAAACGGCCATCTTACCGCGCGATGACAGGAAGGTCATCTTTGTGGTGGGAGAGGACAACCGTGCTAGCTGGATTTACGTAAAAACCGGTCCCGAAAATGAGGATTATGTCGCCATTACTGAAGGCAAATTGAACGAAGGCGATATGGTGCTGACGGACAATCACTTCACGATGGGGCATGGAACACTTGTCAAGGTCTCAAAGAAGTAGGCCCTCATGACAGGAATATCCCTAAAACGACCCGTCACTGTGTTAATGGTGGTTTTGGCCATCTGTGTATTTGGATATGTCAGCTATACGCGCCTGGGTCGGGATCTTCTTCCCGACATCGCCTATCCCTCACTTACGGTAATGACCGATTATGAAGGTGCGGCGCCTCAGGAAGTGGAAGAATTTATTACTAAACGACTGGAATCGGCCCTAGCCACGGTGCGGGGGAAGCGGAAAATAACCTCGGTTTCGCGGGAAGGCGTATCCCTGATCACCATCGAATTTGATTGGGGCGAGGATATGCAAATCGCCACACTGAACGTGCGCGAGAAGCTGGATGGAGCTCGCTTCCAACAGGGCTTTCCTGAAGATGCAGATCGTCCGAATATCTTGCGTTGGGACCCTTCATCGAAACCCATCGTGGGTTTGGCTATCACGGCGCCAGGAACGCTTGTTCAGCTCAAAGATGGTGTCAAGGAGCTGATCAAACCTCGGCTGGAACAGATTGACGGGGTGGCTCTCGCCCAGTTGAGCGGTGAAGTTGAACGTGTGCTGGAGATTGAGGTTGATCGAGATAAGTTACTTCTTTACAACCTTAAGTTGACCGAAATTGGGTCGGCCGTGCAGCAGAGCAATGCCACTATCGCCGGTGGTAGTATCAAGAAAGGGCGTTACCGCTATTCCCTCCGTACCCTCGGTGAGTTTAATTCGGAACACGAAATTGGCGAGGTGGTTGTAGCTCGGCGCGGAAGTGCCTTAATTCGTGTTAAAGATGTGGCGCGTGTCATTGACACGGTCAAAGATCGCGAAAGTATGGCCTATGTCAACGGATCCGAAGCTGTGGGCCTCTTGGTCTATAAAGAATCTGGAGCCAATACCATTGAGGTCACGCGGCAGATCAAACGCGTCATGGAGCGACTCGAGGGTGAATTCCCGAGCTACCACCTTGTTTTGGCCTTTGAAGATGCAAAGTTTATTGAACAGGCACTCAACAATGTCTGGATCTCCATACTTTTCGGGGGACTGTTTGCGTTCCTAGTGCTTATTCTCTTCCTCGGCGATCTTAAATCGCCATTTTTCATTTTTTTATCCATTCCTATCGCCCTGATTACAACGATTATGGTGATGTTTTATTTCAAGCTGACTCTAAACCTCATGTCACTTGGGGGCCTTGCTTTAGGCATAGGGATGCTGGTCGATAACAGCATTGTTGTACTTGAAAATATATACCGCCATCGATCATTAGGAAAATCACCTTTGAAAGCAGCCTTTTTAGGGGCAAGAGAAGTCGCAGCTCCAGTATTGGCGTCTACCCTTACAACGATTGCAGTCTTTTTCCCTATCGTCTATTTGAAAGGCATTGCGGGCGAATTGTTCGGCGAACAGGCTCTAACGGTAACTTTTTCGCTACTATCATCCCTTATTGTCTCACTCACGGTTCTACCGGTATTAACTGCCGTAGGCGAAATTCTTAAAGGCAAGAACAAACCCAGTGTGAACCTGGAGCCTCTACCTCAAGTCGAAGCTAAGCTCAATCCTCGAGACTTCTGGTATTGGCGTTGGTGGGAACTTGTTGTCGTCTTTGTGGTCGCCGTTTTCGTGGCCGCCTATTTCAAATTTCAGTGGAATAAGTTATGGATGATTGCAGTCGGGATCGCGCTGTTGCCTATGGCCTTCTTCCTAGTCAAATGGATCCTGACCTTCCTGTTTTCATGGTTGTTTCAATGTCTTGCCCTGGTTTTTGGTGGCATCATACTTGGAATTCAGTGGGTTATCACCCACGTGGTCCTTCCGGTGTTTAATGCAGGGTACAACTCCTTCTTTAAGGTGTATCACGCTGTTTTGGTTTGGAGTCTTGATCGAAAGATTACGGTACTCACCTTGACATTAGTGATTCTGTTCATGACCTTTTTTGGGGCCAGGCAGCTAAAAATGGAACTGATGCCGCGTTCGGCTACGGGACAATTCTCCGTTGAGATGCGTATGCCACCTGGAACGGCTATCGAGACAACTTCTCAGGTGGTGCTTGCTTGTGAAACTTATTTGCGCCAGGACGAGGCGGTGCATGTTGTATTCTCGCAAATCGGGGAAAATGAGGCGGATCTCGCCGATTTATTGAAAGAATCGGGTACCCACCGTGCCGTGTTGAATGTCAAAATGGAGCCAAATGCCATTTCGCTTGAGGATGTACGCCGTGTTTCCGGCCTACTCAGGGATTACGCCCAACGCTTTCCAGGTTTGAAATTGAGTTTCACCGAATCGGAATCGTCCTTCGAAGACCTACTCGCCAGCGAAGGTGGCAGCGGTCTGGTGATCCGGGTTGAATCGGAAACCTTTGAAAGCCTGGAAGAGACCAATGCCAAGGTGATCGAAAGCATCAAAGATCTCGATGGTCTCAAAGATATTAAATCAACATTTGCTCGCGATTTCCCTCAAATGCAGGTTTCTTTGAACCGCAAGAACATCGCACGCTACGGTTTCAATATTCAAGAGGTCGGTGCCTTCCTGGCCGGTGGAATGCGTGGCGATGTAGCCACCGAATTCAAGGAATTCGACAAGAAAATCGATGTGCGCGTTCGATTCTCTGAAAAGGACCGCGAGGCATTCGATAAAATTCTCGCAACGTCACTAACCTCCACCGAAGGAACGCGAGTGCCTCTTGCCGATCTGGTCAACATCGAAATGATCAAAGGTCTGCGCGAGATCCTGCGATTTAACCAGAAACGGGTAGCTTTGATTTCCGCGAATCTGGATGGGGTAAAAATTTCAGAAATGGTGCCCATCATCGAAGCTCAATTACGAGATATCGACTACCCCAAAGGAACAACTCGCCCCGTGATCAGTGGTGAGCAGGAGGGGATAAGGAATTCTTTCTCCCAGCTTGGATTCGCGCTCATCCTATCGATCATCCTGGTCTATATGATTATGGCAGGTCAGTTTGAATCCTTGAAACACCCATTCATTGTGATACTAACGGTGCCGATGGGCGTCGTTGGCACCGTGTTCATGCTATACACCTTCGACTTGACCATCAACATCATGTCCATCATTGGCTTAATTGTGCTAAGTGGCATCGTGGTCAATGATGCGATTGTAAAGATCGATTTCATCAACCATGCCCTTGAGGATGGCAAGATGACACTGCGCGAGGCGGTGCTAAAAGCCTCGGAAGTTCGTCTCAGGCCAATCCTCATGACCACGGCAACCACCGTTCTCGGTCTGCTTCCAATGGCCACAGGCATGGTGACTTGGCTGGTGAACCTGCCAATATTCCACGGAATGGTCGGCTGGATGGATGCACAGCTCGTAGGCATGAATTTAATTACCGTCTCTGAACTGTTCAATGGACAGGGCGCTGAAATTCAAAAACCCCTTGCGCTTGTTGTCATTGGAGGTCTGACCTTCGCCACCATGATGACCTTGATTCTTATCCCGGTTTTCTATGAAATATTTGCGCCCAAAGACATAAAGTTGAGAGTGGCATTACCTGAGGGAACAGCGGATGACAAGAATGCCGAATCCATGGCCGAAGGCACAGAGTCTTCCCCTGAAGACAGCTCCTCGGAAGGCGCCGAAATCGTTGATGGCGAGTCGGACGCCAAGACTATCAGTAAAGATCCCGAGGAGGCGGAAAGGTCATGATTCGTTTCCTTCTGCAACGCCCCGTCTCCGTGATGATGTTTTACGGGGCCGTCGTTCTGCTTGGCGTTTTTTCTTTTAAAAGCATCTCTATCGAAGGGCAACCCGATGTGGAGCTCCCGCAACTCGTCGTTCGGACGAGTTGGCAGGATACATCGCCCGAGGTGGTTCAGGTTTTTCTAACCTCACCCATTGAGGAAGAAGCCGCGCAGGTGAAAGGCCTTGAGGAGCTCTCGAGTCAATCATCGCGTGGCATGTCGCAGGTGGTCCTCAAATTTGAACGCGACACCAATATGGACTATGCGCGTATGGATCTTAACGAGCGACTGTCTGCATTGCGAAGGGATTTACCTCCAGGTGCGAGTCAACCGTTTATCACCCTGCGACTCTCAAATCCTCTTTCCAGTGATAACTTCATGTCCATGTCCGTTTCGGGGCCCTATACCATTCATCGCCTGTATGAAATTGTTGATGAAACGGTGGCCAATGACCTGCGTTCCGTGGAAGGTGTTGCAGAGGTTAACATTCTCGGAGAATCTGAGAAAGAGATTCGAGTAGAGCTCGATCGCGAAGCCATGGACCTGTACGGCTTGGTTCCTACCCAGGTCATGAATCGCATTAACCAACTCAACCAAAACTACGAGAGTACACGGGCAGACTACCAGAACCAGGAGTACAGTTTCCTGATTCAAAGCGGAATCTGGGATTTGGAAGAGGTTCGCGATATCGTGGTCCAAAAGGTCGGTGATCGACTCATTCGGGTCCGGGATCTCGGCAATGTATTTCAAGCCTACAGTGACCAACGCAATTTGGCGCGCATTAACGGTAACCCAACCATTCGACTCGATATCGAGAAGGAAATAGGGGCCAATCTAATTCAAACAGCACGCCAGGTGAAGCGTACGATCGAAGCGGCAGAACCGTCATTCCCGGACGGCTTGCGCTATGACTGGGTTCGCGATGAAGGTGAATTGATGGCGGACCAGTTGCGCACGGTATACTACCGCAGTCTCTGGTGCCTGATCCTGATTGCCATTCTTCTGCTGTTTTTCCTGCGTTCCATCAGCGCGGCTGTGGTTATTACGCTGAACATCGGGTTCTCCGTTCTCCTTACCTTGAATTTCATGTACTACTTCGATGTCACGGTGAACGTCGTTACGCTGAGTGGACTCGCCATCGGGTTTGGAATGCTGGTCGACAATGCCATCGTGGTTCTTGAGAATATTTTCCGCCACAGGGAACTCGGGAAGGATCGGTTGAACGCCGCATGGAACGGCGCGCTTGAAGTCTCATGGCCGCTGCTTGCTTCCACGCTAACCACTGTTGCGGCCTTTCTCTGCATGGTCTTCCTTGAAGATCGTCTTTCGGCTACCTACATGCCCCTGGCCATATCTGTTATTTTCGCCCTATCGGCTTCCTTGATGGTGAGTTTCACCTTCACGCCGCTTTTGAGTATGTTCATCGCTGGTGCGGCACTCCATATTCCTGGGAAGGTTAAAAAGGAGTGGCTTTTCCAGCGTATCCTTGGGAAAGCGCTTAACGGTGTTGCCGAGGGGTATCGGCGGCTTGTTCTTTTCAGTTTAACTCACAAGATTCTGGTAGTCTCCATTACACTGCTGTTCTTTGGTATGTTTGCCCGAATTTTTTACGATGAAATCGATCGTGGCGGCTTCTTTTTTGGGCGCAATCGCGATGATATGGTCGGTGTATTTCTTCGATTACCACAGGGTGCGGAGTTGGAAACGGCCGACGAGGTCATTCAACAATTTGAACAACCCATGCTTGATGTTCAGGGTTACAAGGATATCAGCGTCAGCGTGAACCAGAATTTTGCACATCTCCAGGTTTCTTTTGAAGAAGAGATGCTGGCCAGCGCCTTTCCAACGGCTTTGAAGAGTAAACTCGTCGGTATCGCACAGGGCTTCGCAGGAATCGGGATCACCGTCTATGGGATTAATTCAGACGACAATTACTACTCTGGATTCACAGGTTTTGAGTCCTATAATTCCACCATTACGCTTATGGGATATAACTACAAGAAATTAATGGATTATTCCAACCAGATCTTGCGCCAGGTAAAGCGAAATCGGCGCGTCAAGGATACCGATATCCAAACGACCCAGAGTCGATTTGGCGGAGGACGTAATGAAACTGAAACCGTCCTCGTCCTCGATCGCGAGAAGCTGAAGAATTATCCTCTCAGTATTATGTACCTGATGGGCTTCATCCAACGCAACCTTCAACTCGAGAGCATGAACCGAACCAAGTACGAAGGTGAAGAAGTCGCCCTCGAGGTGAAATTCAGCGACGCCAAGTCGTTTGACGTGAAAGACCTCGAAGCGTTGGTCATCCGAACCGAGGATAACCAGGAAATCAGGTTGGCCGATCTAATGACCCTTGAAACACGTAAAGTCAGCAGCGGTATCGATCGAAAAGATCAGCAGTACGCAGTTCGAGTGCGCTGGGACTACAAAGGCTCACGTAAGAAAGCTCGTAGCTTCAATGAATCGATTTTCAACAGCCTCGATCTGCCTCCTGGTTTCACAGCCGAATTGGACAATACCGAAGATTTGAGTGAAGAGGAAGATGCCAACCTTATGTACGTCATGGTTTTGGCAATCATCCTTGTCTTTATGATCATCGCCGCGCTATACGAGAGTTTTGTCGATCCGTTCGTCATCTTTCTTACCATCCCGCTGGCTTTTACCGGAGTCAGTTGGATCTATTGGTACACCGATGAAAGTTTTGATTCGTCAGCCTACATCGGGCTGATTATCCTGGCCGGCATTGTGGTAAATAATTCGATTCTGCTCATCTCCCATATCAATGATTCGGTGAACCGAATCGGTGAAACGGGCATGGGTTTTCATGAAACGATCGCCCAGGCCGCACAGGACCGCTTCAGACCGGTCTTATTGACCGCTATTACCACCATTGTAGGACTGTTACCCCTGCTGGACGATTTCGTAAACTGGCTAATGGGCATGCCGGGTATCGATAAGCTTGTTGGGCTGTTCGGACTTGCTGCCCAGACTTCGGAAGAGATGAATATCGGGTTGGAAACGACCCTCGATATGTTCTCCAGTCTTTCGCGTACCACCGTAGGCGGCATGCTCAGTGCCACGATCTCTACTCTGATCGTTATTCCAGTGGTATATGCTATTTTCTTCCGTTTCAAGCAGTGGTCCTTCCAACGCGTGGAAGAAGTAAGTTCCCTGGCGAAGTCTGACCAGACAAAGCAAATCGAATTGGCAACAAAGTAGTGCAGCCTTCCAGGGTGCATATTTTTAAATAACTGAAAATGGGTTAGTTAATTAGCAGGCAAGATGCCTATTCCACATTAGGACCTCGATTTGCAGGCAAGATGCCTGCTCCACTTTGGAACCCCGGCTTTTTGGGTCCACTGCCCACGGAAGTTTGACCAAAACCATTTTTAAAGCTAGGGTGCTGTTCAGCTCAAGAGCAGCACCCTATTTTGCTTGTCTGTGTTATTGATCCGCAAGCTCGCGAAGAACCTGAACAACTAATTCGGGCTCATCAATATGGATATGGTGGCCACTTTTGTGGGCGATAATTTGTCGACTGTTCTTTGAGATGTTCAGGAGGTCCTTTTGAAGTGCCTTCGAGTGCTGCTGTAGGCGTTCGCTACTCCAATTATCATCGCCCTCTTGAGGCGCCTTGTTGCCCCCGCTAAGGACAACAACTTCAAGATTGCCATGATGGTAGCGCGAGGGATTTTCATACATGTCTTTGAAGAACTCAGCTTCATAGGTTCGCGATTGACCCTTCACGTAGGTGTAAGGTCGGTGCTGATAGTACCAGGTGAACCGTTGTTGGTCGATAGTCGAAAATTTCTCGTATTTATCACCAAAATTCATTTTAAACGGAGCCGTCTGGATTTCCTTGGGCTGAGGTAGTGGTTCGGTCTTGATATTTGGGATATCGTATTTGGCCTTTTCCCTCATGGGACGCCAATGCATGGTTTTGGTCGCTTTATCCAACACCTTTAGAACCACATCCGGGTGGGTTGCGTCCACCAGAACCAGTGCTTGTGTTTCCTCAGGAAAGGCTTTTGCAAATAGCCTTGCAGAAATCCCTCCCAAGGAGTGCCCTACAACAATAAACGGGGGTGCAAATCCTGCCACATCCAGAGCTTTTCTTGTATCAAAAGCCTTCTGGTTGAGAGCTTGTCCGTGACCGTGTTCACTCCAGCCCTCTCCATTTTGGTCGATGGCCACGGTATTACCAAATTCATTTACATGAGGTAGAACGAGGTTCCATACCAAGGCAATATCTCCGGCTCCGTGCAAGAAAACAAAGGTTGGGGCCTGGTCATCGGAATGGTGATTAGCGATGAGGTGAAGTTTGTAGCCGCCCATATCCACAAACTCGCCTGGTGGACTTGAATCATATGCTACAGAGGGACTTGAAGGCGTTCCTGATAAGATGGAAAACAACAAAAGGGGGACAATCGTGTTCATTTTTTCTCCTGTCTCTGATTAATCAGGATTACGTACGAGCCTGATCATCATATGTTTAGACTGAATTTGAATACGATTGCCGGTTCATCTCAGCAGTGACATGTTTTTCTCGAGAAAAGCTAATGAGCTACTCAGGCTTCCCGGATTCTTGGTAAAAATTTGCCAAGAACTCCAATGAAGACCGTCAATTCAAATGGGGTTGTTCCAGCTTTATTTTTGGTATTTCAAAATCTTCTTGCGATCATGGATATTGAGGATCGCTTTGCGTAATCGAAGGTTTTTCGGTGTCACTTCGATGATTTCGTCGTCCTTGATGTACTCCATGGCCTGTTCCAGAGTGAGTGGGATAACCGGTGTGAGGACAATTGCTTCGTCCCGACCCGAAGAGCGAATGTTTGTCAGTTTCTTTTCTTTGCAGGGGTTCACATTCAAATCGCCGTCTCGGTTATGTTCCCCGATGATCATGCCCTCGTAGACCTTTTGGCCCGGTTTGGTGAAAAGCACGCCCCTTGGTTCCAGGTTAAACAAGGCGTAGGGTACGGCTTCCCCCGATCGATCGGCAACAAGAGAACCCGACATACGTGTAGGAAAGTCGCCCCGATAGGGTTCATAGCCCACGAGGTAGGCGTTCATGATGCCGGTGCCCTTGGTGTCTGTCAGGAATTCGCTGCGGTACCCGATAAGGCCTCGCGCCGGGATGTTGAACTGAACTCGGATTCGGCCTGTACCGTGGTTGACAAGGTTGATCATTTTACCTTTTCGTTTGGACAACTTTTCTGCCACGATACCCAGGTAGGCTTCTTCACAATCGATCCACACTTCTTCGATAGGCTCAAGGCGTTGACCATCGCGTTCACGGTAGATCACCTGAGGCCGTCCCACGCTCAGCTCGAAATCTTCACGGCGCAGCGTTTCGATGAGAATTGCAAGTTGAAGTTCACCGCGTCCCTTGACGATGAATGCCTCTTCCTCTTT
>Ga0070729_10003867_pt1 | contig 16853 bp, 12 predicted proteins | sample tdDd472_FD_66725 | JGI IMG/M metagenome (GOLD analysis project Ga0070729, IMG submission 66725) | Marine sediment microbial communities from the Atlantic coast under amendment with organic carbon and nitrate - tdDd47.2 | ecosystem: Environmental > Aquatic > Marine > Coastal > Sediment | place... | reverse complement strand
ACTGAGGTCGACGGTGCCCGCGCTGGACCACGTCGCGTCGGCGGCGACGAAGTGCGTCTCGTCCGGCCCTGCGCCGTCGATGCGCGGGGCCAGCGCGCCCAGCTCACGGCTCGACACCGGGTACGTGCCGGCGACGACGACGATGCGCGGCCGCTCGACCTGCAACGACGCGGCGACGTCGAACGCCTCGTCGAGGGTGGTCACCGGCGCGTCGAGCGACCCGTCGCCGCCGGGCTCGGCGGTGGCGTCGACGAAGACGGGGCCGTCCCCGACGCCACCGGTGCGGCCGTCGCGGTCGCGGTCGTCGTCGCCACCGCACGCGACGAGCGTGCAGCAGAGCAGCAAAAACGGGAGCGCGCGGCGTGCGACCATGAGGACTCCAGAGTCGGGGTCTCTCGATGGTATCGCAGGCCGCGCGCAGCGCCAGCCCCGCATCACGCGAGGCGTGCGTCGATCAGAGGTCGAGCGAGGCGGCGACCACGGTCGGCTCCTTGCCCAGCGCTTCCTTGCGCGACAGGCGGACCTTGCCGTTCGACTCGACCTGCAGGCACTTCACGACGATCTCGTCGCCTTCCTTGCAGATGTCGGTCGTCCGCTCGACGCGCTCGTTCGAGAGCTCCGAGATGTGGCAGAGGCCGTCGACGTTCGGGAGGATCGTCACGAAGGCACCGAAGTCGGTGACCTTGGCGACGGTGCCCAGGTAGATCTCGCCGGGGACGGGCGACGCGGTGAGCGCCTTGACGATCTCGATCGCCTGCTGGGCGGCCTTCTCGTCGCTCGACGCGATCTTCACCATGCCGAAGTCGTCGACGTTGATCTGCGTGCCGGTCCGCTCCTGGATGCTGCGGATCGTCTTGCCGCCAGCGCCGATGATGTCGCGGATGCGGTCCTGGCTGATCTGGATCTGGTGGATGCGCGGCGCGTGGGCCTTGAGGTCCGCACGCGGCGACGACATCGCCTTGTCCATCTCACGCAGGATGTGGAAGCGACCCTCGCGGGCCTGCTGCATCGCGCGCTTCATGAGGTCGGTCGACAGGCCCTTGATCTTGATGTCCATCTGCAGCGCGCAGAGGCCATCGCGGGTGCCGGTGACCTTGAAGTCCATGTCGCCGAGGTGGTCCTCGTCGCCGAGGATGTCCGACAGGATGCCGTAGCGCTTCTCGCTGTCGTAGATGAGGCCCATCGCGATGCCGGCGACCGGCTTGGCGATCGGCACACCGGCGTCCATGAGGGCCAGCGCGCCGGAGCAGACCGTCGCCATCGACGACGAGCCGTTCGACTCGAGGACCTCGGACACGACGCGCACGGTGTACGGGAACTCCTCGTACGACGGGATGACCGCCTCGAGGGACCGCTGGGCGAGCGTGCCGTGACCGATCTCACGACGGCCCGGGCCGCGCAGCATCTTGATCTCGCCCACCGAGAAGGGCGGGAAGTTGTAGTGCAGGTAGAAGTGCTCTTCGCGCTTGCCGTTGAGGCCTTCGACGATCTGCGCGGCGCGGTCGACGCCGAACGTCACGCTGGCGAGGGCCTGCGTCTCACCGCGGGTGAAGAGCGACGAGCCATGGGCGCGGGGCAGCGTGCCGACCTCGCACTCGATGGCGCGGATGTCGGTGAGGCCACGGCCGTCGATGCGGCGCTGGTCGTCGAGGACCCACGCGCGCAGGAGGCTGCCCTTGAGCTCGTCGAGGGCTTCCTTCACCTCGCCGGACCGCTCGGGGAACTCCTCTTCGAGCTGCGCGACGACGTCCTTCTTGAGGGCGTCGAGGGCCGCGTAGCGCGCGAGCTTGTCCTTGATCTGAAGCGCCTCCTCGAGGCCCTTCTTCGCGGTCTTCTCGACCTTCTTGACGAGCTTCTTGTCGGGGGCCGGCTTCGACCACTCGATGCTCTCCTTGCCACGGCGGGCGGCGAGCTCGAGCTGCACGTCGAGGAGGTCCTGCACGGCGTCGAAGCCGAACTCGAGCGCCTCGAGCATCTCGGCCTCGGACACCTCGTCGGCCTCACCCTCGACCATCACGATCGCGTCCTTCGAGCACGCCATCAGGATGTGGATGTCGAGGTCGTCCCACGTCGAGATCGCCGGGTTGGCGACGAGCTTGCCGTCGAGACGGCCGACGCGCACACCGGCGATCGGGCCCTCGAACGGGGCGGCCGACAGCATCAGCGCGGCCGAGGCACCGGTCATCGCGAGGATGGCGGTGTCGGTCTCCCCGTCGTGCGAGATGACGGTCGCGGTGATCTGCGTGTTGCCCTTGAAGCCCTCGGGGAAGAGCGGGCGAATCGGGCGGTCGGTGAGGCGGCTCATCAGGACCTCGTGGTCCGACAGCCGGCCTTCGCGCTTGCGGAACCCGCCCGGGATCTTGCCGCCGGCGTACGTCTTCTCGACGTAGTCGACGACCATCGGGAAGAAGCGCGCCGAGGGGTCGTGCTCCTTGGACACGCAGGTCACGAGAACCATCGAGTCATTGCAGCGCACGACGACGGAGCCGTCCGCCTGCTTGGCGAGCTTGCCGTTCTCGAACGAGATCTCGTGCTCGCCGCACTTCGCGGTCAGGGTCAACGGATCAGAAAGGGCCATCGCAATCTCCACAGTGGACCCGCACGACACGTCCCCGAGTGGGACGCGTGGTCGTTGCTCTGCGGTGAGGCCCCCTGTCGAGCAGCGTGTAGTGCAGGGCACGCAAGGGTCGTGCGCTGGACTACAAACTACGTCGATGCAAGGGCGCGCTCGAGCGCCAGAGACGAGTCGTTGTCAACACGCCGGGACCATCCCGGCTCGCCGCTCTCGTATCCGCACCGCGCGGCCAATGCAAGGGATGCGCAGCGGAATTGCGTGCCTCGCCACCATGCGCACAGCCCGGACCGTCCCGCCGCCGCCTGCGCTCGACCTGCCCGTGCCCGTGCCCCTGCCCCTGCCCGAGCGTCGTGGGTCCGGGGCATGGGCAGGTGCATGGGCATGGGCATGGGCATGGAGGTTCGTGCCCGCGCCCCTGCCCGTGCCCGAGCGGTGTGGGTCCGGGGCAGGGGCAGGGGCAGGGGCATGGATGTGCCATGTACGGCACGAACGAAAACGCGCCCCGAAGCCGAAGCTGCGGAGCGCGGTTTCGACATCCGAACCGTCGGTTACTTGCGCAGACCGAGGTGCTGGATGAGGTCGCGGTAGCGGTTCACGTCGCCCTTCTTCACGTAGTTGAGCAGACGACGACGCTGACCGACGAGCTTCAGGAGCCCGCGACGCGAGTGGTGGTCGTGCTTGTGCGTACGGAAGTGGTCGGTGAGGTACTTGATGCGAGCCGTAAGGATCGCGACCTGGACCTCGCTGGACCCGGTGTCGGCAGCGGGGAGATCGAAGCGCTTGCGGATGTCTTCGATGATCTCCGCCTTCGTATTCTGATCGAGAGCCATGGGGTACTCCGAAGGGGTTGGACTCGACGCACCACCCACCCATGGAGAGTTCGGTGCGCCTCGAAAGGGACGCGTGGGGTACCCGACCGCATCCGGCGGGTCAAGCGAAGACCACGCGAACCTGCACGATTCTCGCACGGCGCGTGTGCCGGAGAGGCGGCCCAGTCCCGGGGAAGCCGAGTCGTCAGAACGCCCAGCCGTAGAGCAGGTAGAGGTCGGTCACGCCGTCCCGCCCCAGCCCGCGCGCCGCGCCGAACCGAAAGGCCGCGCCCTGGAAGTACCCGACCGTCGCGTCCCAGCGGAGCTCGCCACCCAGCCCGAGCAGCGCGTCGTCCACCGACGGCTGCGACCCGTAGGCCTCGCCGACGTCGACGAACGCCGCGAGGCTGAGGCGGCGAAAGAAGAGCGGCAGGGTGTCGATGCCCGCGTTCAGGTTCGCCAGCCGCATCCGCACCTCGCTGTTCAGGAGCAGGTACCGGTCGCCGACCCGCGTGTTCGGCTCGTACCCGCGCACGTGGAGCGTCCCGGCGGGGGTGTCCTCCCAGAGGGCGACGAGCACATCCTGCGGCGCGGGCCCGCCGACGCCGAAGAGGCGGCGCCCTACCCCGGACGCGCGCCCGAAGCCGCCGGCGCCGCGCAGCGCCGCGATCCAGATGCCGTTGCGGTCGATGGGCGCGAAGGTGCGCGCGGACCACGTCCACTCCGCGCTCTCGACGTCGGCGCCGAGGGCCGGCGTGCGGACCCGCAGCGACGTGCCGACGCTCGTGCCGCGCACCGGGGCGATGGCGTGCGTCGCGCCCTCGATGTTCGACCAGCTGTACGAGATCGTCGTCGCGTCGAGCCGCAGGTAGTCCGGCCCGCGGGGCTCGATGTCCTCGGGGCTGTGTTCGACCTCGGGCGCGCCGCCGAGGTAGTCGTTCACCTGCACGCCGTGGCGCAGCGACACACCGTGACGAGACCGCAGCGGGCCGAACGGCACCGAGAGCGAACCGGACGCCGACCACTCGACCTCGCTGTACGGCACGAAGCGGCTCTCGGCGACGAAGCGCTCGGCGCGCGGGATGATGCGCCGCGACGACGACACCCCGAGGCTGACGGGCAGCGCTCGGGTCGTGAGGTCGGCGCCGTACACGACGGTGTCGTCGGCGAACGTCCAGTCGACGGTCGCGATCCACGAATGCACCCCGACCGGGTCCCCGCCGATCAGCGAGACCCCAGCGAGGGAGTCGTCGCCGTCGACGGCGAAGTCCGGCGTCCACCGGGTCGGGCCAGCGCGCAGCGCAGAACGATACCGGCGCGGGGCGGGCAGCGCGTCCGTCACGAAGCCCGGCGGCGGCGTGCCCTCGGGCGCCACGGCCCACGCGTCATCCTCGGCGTTCGCCCACCAGTCCGTGTCGAGCGAGCGGCGCGCGATGTCGAACCCGGTCGACGAATACGACGAGAGCCAGAGCTCGACGCCGTCGTCGCTGACCTGCAGCGTGGGGCCGTACGTGCCCCCGACGGTGCGGGTGAGGCGCCGCGTCTCGCCGGTCGCCCGTTCGATGGCCCAGGTGTCGAACACGCCGCCGCGGTCCGTCGAGAACACGACGTGGCGACCGTCCGGGGTCACCGTTGGCTCATCGTCGAACGCGACGTCGTCGGTGAGCCAGGTGAGCTGCCCGTCGGCGAGGCGCACCTCGGCGAGGTCGCGCCCGTGCCCCGGCCGCAGGATGCTGACGACGACGGCGTCTTCGCCGGGCACGAAGGACGGCCGCGACACCTGCCACCACGGCCCGCTGTCGAAGACGACCCGGGATTCGCCGGTGTCTCGGTCCATGACGTGCAGCTCGAACCGCCCGGACCGCGGCGCGACCCACGCGACCTGCGCGCCGTCGGCAGACACCGCGGGTTCGCGCGCTCGCGACGCCCAGGTCAGCCGGGTGAACGCGCCGTCGGCGAGGTCGAGGGCGTAGAGGTCGCGGTACGTCGACGCGCGCTCGTGCAGCGTCGGCTGCGAGACGATGATCGTGTCTTCGCCGGGCACGAAGGCGAACTCGCCGCCAGCGTCGAGCCGGTACCGACGGTCGCCATCGGCGTCGCGGACCACCAGCTCGGCCGGGCGGTGCCCATCCTCGGCGATCCATGCGACCCGCGCGCCGTCGACCTCGACCTCGCGGGACCGGTTGCCGCGGGTGGTGACCGGCGTCAGCTCGGTCTCGCCGCGCACCTGCACCGCGATCGACTCGGCGAGGGACTGGGCGTCGAGGGACGCGCGCCACTCCGCCCAGAGCTCGGTCATCGGTGCGCCGAGGGTCGCGTCGGCAGTGACGTTGATGCCGTAGGGGATCACCCTGCGGCCGTACCGCACGATGAAGTCGCGTAGGGCGTCCTCGCCGCGCGTGCGCGCGAGGTAGTCGACGAAGAACCCGCCGTAGAGGTACCACGCGGTCGCCTGCGGCCACTCGGTGGGGGTCCCGTTCAGGGCGCCGAGGCTCGGCACGGCGTCCTCGAGTGAGGCCATGCGTGCGTACGCGCGAAAGAGCGACGACGTGGCGCGACCGCGACCGGTGTCGCGGGACTCGTAGTGCACGGCGAGGCCCTCGATGAACCACCGGGGCAGCTGCTGGTTCGGCGCGAACCGCTTGCCGAGGGGGGCGTTCAGCGCACGAAAGAGGCCGCCCATCGTGTCGATGTGCAGCACGTGGGTGTACTCGTGCAGCACGAGGTTCCACAGCCAGTTCTCGTAGTGCCCGAGCGTGCTCTTGGAGTCCGGCGGCACGGCGTAGAGCCGCATCAGGTTGCGCGGCAGCACCGTCGCCGAGCCGTTCGCGCTGTCGACGTCGTCGGTGAGCACGACGTGGGTGCGATCGACCGGGTCGCCGGCCACGATCGGCGCGAGGGCCGCGTGCGCCGCCTCGCACATCGCCGCGACGTCGGGGGCGAGATCGGCGATGCCCTCGTGGTAGTGCACGAGGAAGTGGTCGGTCTCGATCGTGTACCAGCCCTCGGCGTACACGCCCTGCCCGTGGGCGATGCGCGGGCACAGCACGCCGGCCACGAGCGCCAGCGCGGCGACCGTGGCGAGACCTCGCAGCGTCGCGGTCAGTGCAACCACCGACCGGACACGCTCATGCGCTGCATGCGATCCGCGGCTTCGCGTGCCACGTCCGTGCCGGGGAACCGGTCGCAGATCCCCTCGAAGAGCGTGGCGGCCTCGCCCTCGGCGCCGACCTGCTGGGCCACGTGCGCCCACGAGAGCTGCGCGGATGCGTCGTCGGGCTGGACCTCGGCGAGCATGCGCACCGCGCGGTACGTCGCGACCGGGTCGCCGCCGCGGACGTGCGCGTTCGCGAGATTGCGCAGCACTCGCGATGCGATCGCCCGGTCGTCGACCGCCTCGAGCCAGTGGTCGTCCCAGTCGAGGTTCGGCTGGATGCGCTCGACCATCGCGCGGCAGGCCGCCTCGTCCATGACCTGCCCGCGGCGAAACGGATCGACCGGATCGGCGCCGACGCGGACGATGAAGTGCCCGGGCAGCGCGAGCCCGTCGACGGGCAGGCCCGACCGTTCGCCAACGAGGATCCACACCACGGACAGCGTGATCGGCAGGCCGCGGCGGTTCGCGATGACGCGGCTCAGGGCGCTGTTGTCCGGGTGGTAGTACGACTCCCGATCGCCCACGAGGGCCACGTCGCCGACGAGCACGCGACGCAGGCTGTCGATCGCGTCGGCGCCGATCATCAGGCGCTCCCCGACCGCGTCGGCCCACGCATCGAGCGAGCCACGCGCCGCCTCGCGATCCTCGGGCGACGCCCCTTCGATCGCGAAGAGCGCGCCGGCGAGGTCGTCGACGTCGAGCGCCGCGCGCAGGTCGCCGAGGTCGGCCCGATCGCTCTCGGACCACAGTTCACGGATGTGCATGGAGCGCTCGTCGCAGGGGGCCGATGGATGTGATAGCAGACGCACGGGGCCTGTACACGGCCCGGCTCGCTCGCCACCGCGCGGCCGAGCGAGGGTCACGACGACCGGGAGGCATCGGATGCGACTGCGCGCGTTTCAGGACGAGATCGACACGTGGATCGGACAGTTCGAAGCGGGGTACTGGCCGCCCCTCGTGAACCTCGCGCGACTCACCGAAGAGGTGGGCGAGCTCGCCCGTGAGCTCAACCATCAGCACGGTGCGAAGACCCGAAAGGCCGACGAGGACGAGGGGTCCGTCGAAGAAGAGCTCGGCGACATCCTGTTCACCGTCGCCGCCATCGCGAACTCGCTCGGCATCGACCTCGAGGACGTCGCGCGCGCCAACCTCGACAAGGTGATCCGCCGCGACACGAGCCGATGGAAGAAGAAGTCCGGCGGGGTCACCACGTCCGAGTGAACGCGTCGAAGGCGCCGCAGAGGGCGATGCCCAGCGCGACGCCCTGCTCGGGCGAGAGCATCGGCACGTGCACGAAGACCGCCGATCGGCCGGGGCCCGCGTGCTCGAGCGACGATCGCAGGGTGGCGTTGCAGATGAACCGCCCACAGTCCCGGCTCACCCGCGATGGGCCGGCCCAGCGGGCGTGCAGGAGCGCGAGCAGCCCGTCGAGGTCGAGGCCGGTGAGCACGCGATCCGGCCCCTCGTCGAGCGGTTCGTCACGATCCACCTGGGCGTTATCGACCCCGAACGCGGCGTTTCGGGCGACCTGCTCGAGGCACACCGCGTCCCGCGATGCGGCGACGCCGATGTGCACCGCCAGTCGAACGTGCTCGGCGAAGAGCGCGGCGCCCGCGGTCGTGGCAGCGTCCCACGTCACGGGCAGCACCGGCCCCGCGGCCGCAGGGCGTACGGACGCGATGCCGCGCAACACGTCCATGGACGGGTTGCGCCGGAGGCCCCCAAACGGCTCGAAGGCCGTTGCTTTCCAGATCGTCACGGTGAGTGCCCTGTCGAGGGCTCGGCGCGCACGAATCCCAGGCGAGGTCGGCGCGTCTCAATGGGGTGATTGAACCGGACCCTCGCTCGGCGAGCAAGGCCCCATCGCGATCGACGGGGCGCCCGACCCGCGGCGCGGCACCGTGCACCGCCGCAGGTTGACGCATCTCGCGGCCCTGACCTACTCTCTGCCCCTCGCCAACGCGCACCGCCCCCGGAGTCCCCCATGGCAGGCAGCCACGTTTTCGACGCGACCGACGACACCTTCGAGACCAGCGTTCTGGGCAGTGACACGCCCGTGATCGTCGACTTCTGGGCGCCCTGGTGTGGCCCCTGCAAGCTGATCGCGCCGATCCTCGACCAGCTCGCCGCCGAGTACGGTGGGCGGGTGAAGATCGCGAAGGTCAATGTCGACAACAACCGGCGCGTCGCCGGTGCGTTCGGCATCCAGAGCATCCCGACGCTCATCGCCGTCAAGGACGGTCAGGTCGTCGGCCGCATGGTCGGGTTCCAGAACAAGGCCGGTGTTCAGAAGTTCGTCGAGAACTCGGTGAACTGACCCGCGCAGGCGCCCGACGCTGGCGCCCTGCACACCGCGCGCCGCCGATGCACTCGGGGGCGCGCGTTCGTTTTTGCGACCGGACGTTGCGACCGGCCCCTGCAACCGAACGCTGGCGAAGGTGCGAGACGCCAGCGCCGCCGATGCCGACGCCGCGCGACTCGCTGATCAGAGCAGGTCCGACCCGCCCCGCGAGCGGCGGCTGGACCCGCCAGCGAACCCGTAGCGACGCATCGAGATGCTCATCAGCAACCCGAGCGTGAACAGGGTCGTGAGCATGGCGTTGCCGCCGTAGCTGACCATCGGCAGCCAGAGGCCGACGACCGGCAGCGCGCCGGTGACCATCCCGAGGTTGATCACGACGTGCCAGAAGATGAACGCGGCGATGCCAACGGCGGTGAGCACGGCGAACCGATCCCGTCCGTGCCGTGCGATGCGCAGCGCCCAGAGGATGAGCGCGGCGAAGAGCCCGATGAGCACGAGGCTGCCGATGAACCCGAACTGCTCGCCGTGGTGGGTGAAGATGAAGTCGTTCTCGTGCTCCGGCACGAAGCCGTTCTGCACCTGCGTACCCTGCAGGTACCCCTTGCCGAACCACCGCCCGGATCCGATCGCGATCCGGGCCTGGCTGACCTGCCACGCGTCGCCCTGCAGGTTCTCGCCGGGGTTGAGAAAGGTCATGATCCGCCGCTTCTGGTACGGCAGCAGCACGAACGCCCACATCAGCGGCGCGATGATCGCCGCCGCGCCGGCCATGACAGCGTAGGCGGTCCACCGAACCCGTTCGAACGCGACCATCGTGGCGAAGATGAGCAGGATCGTGAGGCCGGTCCCCAGATCCGGCTGCATCAGGATCAGGGTGAACGGGACCAGCACGAGCCCGAGCGGCGGAATGAGATCCATGAGGGAGTGCCCGTCCGGGCGCTCGTGGTCCGCGAACCATCGTGCCGTCACGATGATCGTGGCCAGCTTCGTGATCTCACTCGGTTGCAGCATGAACACGCCGAGGTCGATCCAGCGGCGTGAGTTATTCAGCTCGGTACCGATCACGAGGGTCGCGCCGAGCAGCAGCACGACCACGCCGTAGAACACCCACGCGCCACGTTCGGCGATGCGGTAGTCCTGCGACGCGATGGCCGTCGCGCCGACGAGCCCGAGCCCCATCCACAGCAGCTGCGTGAGGTGGTGGGCGACGCCGTCCACTTCGGCCGCGGACCGCAGGTTGAGCAGCCCGACGGCAGCGATCGCGAAGACGATCAGCAGCAGCGGGATGTCGATGACGAGACCGCCCTGCCCCTGGATGCGTTCGCGGCTCACTGCAGCGGCTCCGACGGCGGGGGGACGAAGCCGACGCCCGGCGCGCGGGGCACCAGCTCGGGCAAGGCGGCGAAGGGCTGCCCCTCACCGAGGTAGAGGTCCTGCAGATCGTCGTAGTCGCCGCTCACGATGGCGGTCTCGATGATGTCGTCCCAGCCGAGCACTTCGCGGAAGTACCGATCGATGATCTCCATCGCGACCGGCGCCGCGGCGCTCGATCCCTGCCCACCGTGCTCGAGGAACACCGACACGACGATCAGCGGATTCTCGGCCGGGGCAAACGCGACGAACCAGGCATGGTCACGGTCGCGGAAGATCACTTCGCCGTCCTCGAGCCGCACCGACTCGAGCGACCGCACCTGAGCGGTGCCGGTCTTGCCCGCCGAGGTCGTCCACGGCAGCGCCGACTCGGCCGCCGTGCCGGAGTCTCCGTGCAGCACGTCGACGAGACCCTGCACGACGATGGCCATGTGCGACTCGGCGAAGGGCAGCTCGCGACGGACCCGGCGGGGGTACTCGAAGAGCACCGTGTCGTCCCAGGTCGTCACGCGGTCGACGATGCGCGGGTAGTAGAGCGTCCCGCCGTTGGCGATCGCCGCGTACGCGAGGGCGAGCTGCAGCGGCGACACCCGGGTGTCGCCCTGCCCCACCGACGTGTTGACGGTGAAGCCGTACTGGAATCCGCCGGGGCTGTGCTCCTCGTGCCAGGCGCGGGTGGGCACGATGCCGGGGCTGTCGCCGTTGAACCCGAGGCCCGGCCGCTCGCCGAACCCGAACTCGAACGCATAGCTCGCGAGCCGGTCGAGGCCGAGCTCGAGCCCGACCTCGTAGAAGTACACGTCGCAGGACTCTTCGAGCGCTTCGGCGAGGGTCAGCTCGCCGTGGCCGCCGCGGTTCCAGCAGTGGAACCGCCGGTCGCCGTAGTCGAGGTACCCGGGGCACTCGATCGTGTGCTCGTGGTCGACGAGCCCCTCTTCGAGCGCGGCGATCGCGGTGATGACCTTCCACGTCGAGCCGGGGAACCAGCTCTGCACGCTCTTGTCGAGCATCGGATGGAACGGGTTGTTGTCGCTGAGCCGCTGCTCCTGTTCGCTCAATCGACCGGACCACGCGTTGGGGTTGAACCCCGGCCGCGAGAACATCGACAGGATCGAGCCGTCCCGCGGATCGACCGCGACAATGCCGCCGGACACATGGCTGGACGCCGCCTCGGCGACGATCTCCTGCAGCTGCATGTCGACGGTGAGGTGCAGGTTCTTGCCGGGCACCGAGCCGACGTGGCGGTAGTCGCCGAGCAGCAGCGCCGACTCGTCGTCGGACTGGACCTCGCCGCTCACGTCGACCACCTGCCGCTCGAGCCCCGGGGCGCCGCGCAGCAGCGCCTCGAACGCGCGCTCGACGCCGGTGCGACCGATGTAGTCGCCGACGTGGTATCCGTAGGGCTCGAGGCGCTCGAGTTCGTCGTCGCGGATCTCGTTCATGTACCCGAGCAGGTGCGCACCGAGCTCGTCGAACGGGTAGTGGCGCTGCTGGCTGACGACGACGTAGCTGCCGGGGATCTCACCCCGGATCGTCTCGAGCCGCGCGAGCTGATCGCGGGTGATGTCGCGGCGCACGAGCACGTCGGCGCCGCCCTGTACCTGAATGCGCCGATCGAGGCGCTCGAGGTCATCGTCCGAGAGCGAGAGCACCTCGGCGAGGCGGTCGATCGCCGCAGCGTCGCGCCGGATCACGCTCGGTGTGACGTATACGTCCCACGACGGCCGGTTCTCGGCGATCACGCGACCGCGGGCGTCGTAGATGCGACCGCGGTCCGGCGCGAGCTCGACCTCGCGGACGAAGTTCTCGTTCGCGAGGCGGTACAGGTCGTCGCCCTCGACGATCTGCAGGTGATGCAACCGAAAGAGCAGCCCGGCCAGCGGGATCGCGAAGAGCACGACGAGCAACCGGAGGCGGCCGTCGAACTCGCGCAGATCTTCGCGAGACGTGATGCGGCCGGGGCCGCGCTGGGGGCGTTCGTTCACGGTGCGCTGTTCGGGACTCGTGCGCGGGGGCGCTCGATCGGGGTCTACCGGCGCGTCAGCCGACGCGCAACGCCCGGATCATGTCCCGAGGAAGGTGGTTCGTTCCTGCTGCTCGCGAAGAAGCGGTTCGACTCGGGCCAGCAGCGCGATGTACGGCAGCGCGAAGAGCCCCGAAAGCAGCGCCGTCACCGGCGCCTGCACGACGAAGCGCGCGCCGACCGATGCCGACGGCTGAAAGAGCGCCATGACCGAGACGAAGACGAGGTCGAACACGAGCGACATCGGGACCACCCAGCCGACGGCGCCCCAGACGGACTGCAGCTGCAGGCGGCCGCGGGCCCCCATCGTCAGCGCGACGACGGGCAGCAGCGCGAGCAGCATCGGCCCGCGGGCGCCCCCGACGAGCGCCGCCGAGAGCAGGCCCAGGCAGAAGGCGGTGAGCAGCGCGCCAAAGCCATCGCGAAACACAGACGCGTAGACGACGGCGATGACGACCGCCGAGGGCCACGCGACCGACTCGTTGACGTGCCCGGCGAAGACGCTCGACAGCACGACGAGGGCGAGCCCGGCGCTGAGGCTGATCGCGGTGAACACGTCAGCGGTCCTCACCGACGACGACGAACACCTCTTCGAGGCGCGAGAAGTCGACGGCCGGCTCGACGACGACCTCCTGGAAGAGCCCGAAGTCGCGCGACACGACCGCCGAGATGCGCCCGACCACGAGGTCCGACGGGAACCGCCCGCCCATGCCGCTGGTGACGACGATGTCGCCGACCTCGACGACGTCGCGGCGCAGCAGGTAGGCGATGCGGGCGTCGTACGCGTTGCGCGTTCCGAGCCCCTCGAGCACGCCGCGCGAGCGGTTGCGCTGCACGAGGACGTCGATCGACGAGCGCGGATCGACGGCGAGCACGACCTGGGCGTACCGCCCTTCGACGGACGCGACGTAGCCGACCACGCCGGCGCTCGACACGACCGGCATGCCGGGCTGGACACGCGCGGCGTCGACGTCGAGGCGCAGGTTCGACACGCGGAACCACGAGGTGACGTCGCGGGCGATGACGCGCGCCGGCACGAGCTCGAGGGTCGGCCATGCGTCGGTGAACCCGACCATCGCCCGCAGGCGCGCGTTCTGCTGCATCACGCCGAGAAGGCGGGTGTGCTCTTCACGCAGGCGGTCGAGTTCCGCCCGAAGGCGCTCGTTCTCCTGGTTGACCCGGACGAGATCGACGTAGCGATCCCAGGCGTCTCCGAGGCCGGCGGTGCCGTAGTCGGTGAGGTCCTGGGCCGAGGCGGTCGCCTGCACGGCGAGCCCGCCGAGGACGCCGACCCCCGGCTCGTCGTGACGCCGCTCGACGAGGAGCAACCCGAACGCGACCAGCACGTAGACGAGGAGCATCCACGACGTGCGATAGCGTTTGAGGATCTCGAAGAACATGGGGCGTCGGGACGCGAGGAGCGGGCCTCGGACCGGTCACCTTCGGTCGTCAGCCCGGGCCGAGCAGACCGAGGAGCTGCGACTCGGCGAGGGTCTTGCCGCTGCCCATGACGACGGCGCTGAGCGGGTCGTCGGCGATCATGACCGGCAGACCGGTCTCTTCACGCAGCAGCAGGTCGAGGTTCTTCAGCAACGCGCCGCCGCCGGCGAGCATGATGCCCTTGTCGACGATGTCGGCGGACAGCTCGGGGGGCGTCTTCTCGAGGGCGTTGCGGACCGCGAGCACGATCGCCTGGATCGGCGCCTGCAGCGCGTCGCGGATCTCGTCCGAGTTCACCTCGATGGTGCGCGGCAGACCGGCGACGAGGTCGCGGCCCTTCACGTCCATGGTGAGGGTCTCTTCGGTCGGCCACGCGTTGCCGATCGTGCACTTGATCATCTCGGCGGTGCGCTCGCCGATGAGCAGATTGTAGCGGCGCTTCATGTGCTCGATGATCGCGTCGTCCATCCGGTCGCCGCCCACGCGGACGGACTGGGAGTAGACGATGCCGCCGAGCGAGATGATGGCGACCTCGGTGGTGCCCCCGCCGATGTCGACGATCATGTTGCCGCTCGGCTCGGTGATCGGCAGCCCGGCGCCGATCGCGGCGGCCATGGGCTCTTCGATCAAATACACCTCGCGGGCGCCCGCGGACTCGGCGGCTTCGCGCACGGCGCGGCGCTCGACCTCGGTGATGCCGAACGGGATGCAGATCACGATCCGCGGCGACACGAGGGTGCGGCGGTTGTGCGCGCGCGTGATGAAGTACCGAAGCATCGCCTCGGTAATCTCGAAGTCGGCGATGACGCCGTCCTTCATCGGGCGAATGGCGACGATGCTGCCGGGGGTCCGGCCGAGCATCTCCTTGGCCTCGCGCCCGACGGCGAGCACGCGTCGGCCGCCGCGGGCGTCCTTGCGGACGGCGACGACGGAGGGCTCGCTCGACACGATCCCCTTGCCCTTCACGTAGATGAGCGAGTTCGCGGTGCCGAGGTCGATCGCGAGGTCGTTCGAGAACAGACCGAGCAGCCGGTCGAGGATCATGACGTCGGTCGCGCGAGAGAGGGGGGGACCACGCGAGCGGCGTCGCGCGTCGAGGGTGCCGAACGGCTCGGGCTCGGCGGCGCACGACCGGGGTCCGGTCGAGCGGCGGGCAGGTCTAACGCAGGGAGATCTTTCTGACAAGCGGAATTCCCGGCGGCACGGATGGGGCCTTGCATGCGTTCGGGGGCTGTGGCAGGGTCGCGCGCTCGCGGGCGCCCCCCTCCGCAGGGCCCGCGACGCATCGAAGGCGTGAACGCGACACGCCATGCGGAATTTCGCCGACCGGATGTCCCGTGTCGGCGGTTCGAACTCTCTCGCCGTCAGAGCTCTGGCATGCTCGAACTCCTGCGCAAGCAGACGCAGAACACCGCCGTCTGGGTCGCCCTGGGCGTCATCATCTTCGTGTTCATCTTCTTCTTCGGGCCGCAGACGTCGGGCTTCGCGCCGGGCAGTCGTTCGTGGTCGGGCAAGGTCGCGGGTCAGACGATCTACGATCAGCAGATCCTCGCCCGGTACGAGCTGATGACGCTGCTGACGGGCAACCGCCAGCGTCCGAGCGAAGCGGAGTTCGCCGAGATCCGTCGGCAGATCCTGCTCGACATGTCGGCGGTCCACCTGCTCGCTGAGCGGGCACGGGACGCCGGCCTCGAGGTCAGCGAGGACGAGCTGCGCTGCTACCTCGTCAACTGGCACCGCGGCTACGTGGTCGGTGGCGAGACGATCTGCCAGGGCTTCCCCGAGGATTACGCCGATCGGTACCCGAACGGCGACTTCATCCGGTGGTACTCCGAGAACAACCAGCTCTCGCCGTCGTACCGTCAGGACGTCCGCGCGCGCTTCCGGATGGCGATCGACGAGTTCGAGGCGTGGAAGCGGCAGGAGCTGCTCGCCCTCAAGTTCCTCGACCTCCTCGACAGCTCGATCGCCGTCCCGCCGTCGCTCGTGCAGTCGACGTGGGAGCGTCGCAACACGACCGTCGACCTCGAGTTCCTGCGCCTCGACCCGGCCACCGTGAGCCGGGCGACCGTGACGGACGCCGAGGTCGCCGCGTGGCTCGCGACGTCCGAGGCCGAGGTCCGCGCCGCGTACGACGAGCGCATCGACGACTACACCGAGGAGCGTCAGGTCCGCCTGCGCACCCTCTTCCTGCGTCGTCCGGCCGAGTCCGACGCCAGCGCCCGTGCCGAAGCGCAGGAGACCTACGAGGCCCTGCTCGCGCGTGCCGAAGGCGGTGAGGACTTCGAAGCCCTCGTGCGCGAGAACACCGAGCTCGAGAGCGACCGGGAGTCCGGCGGTGACATGGGCCTGCTGCCCGTGTCGCGCATGAACGAGCAGCTGCTCAACGCCGCCGACGCCCTCGAGGTGGGTGGCGTGACCGGCGTCGAGTTCGAGACGTTCTACCGCATTGTGAAGCTCGAAGAGGACGTGCCCGCCAACGTGCGGCCGTTCGACGAGGTCCGCGACGCGCTGGCGCGTGAGCTGCTCACCGAGCAGGCCATCGAGGTCGCCCGTGGGGAGCTGATCGAGCGCGGCCGCCGCGTCCTCGAGATCGCCGCGTCCGAGGGCGTCTCGCTCCAGGATGCCGCCACGCAGGAGGCCGAAGAGGCCACCGCCGCCCTCGCCGCCGAGGCCGCGGCTGCGGTCGAAGCCACCGAGGGTGAGGACACCGACGCAGACGCGGACGGCGAAGATACCGACGCCGTCGAAGACACCGCGGCCGTCGCCGCCACCGTCGCTCCCCTCGCCGTCGGGTCCACCGGCGCGTTCGGTCAGGAGCGCGAGGGCCAGGTGCTCGAGGGCCTCGGTCAGGACGGCTCGGACGTCGTGCTGCCCGCCCCGGCGCAGGACACGATCCCGCAGATCGGCCGGTCCGCCGAGCTGTCGCGGGTCGCGTTCGAGCTCACCGCCGACGAGCCGGTCTACGCCGAGCCCGTCGAGGTCGCCGGCGTCTCGTACTTCGTCCGCCTCGCCGAGCGCGTGGACGCCCCCGACGAGGCGCCTGCGGACGAGATCGCCGCCGTCCACGAGGAGCTCCGTTCGCGCATCGCCGACGAGCTCGTGGGCGTCGACGCGGCGCGCCTGCGCCTCACGCTGAACATCCCCGGCACCGAGTACGGTCCGTACGTCACGGC
>Ga0070729_10003866_pt1 | contig 16853 bp, 11 predicted proteins | sample tdDd472_FD_66725 | JGI IMG/M metagenome (GOLD analysis project Ga0070729, IMG submission 66725) | Marine sediment microbial communities from the Atlantic coast under amendment with organic carbon and nitrate - tdDd47.2 | ecosystem: Environmental > Aquatic > Marine > Coastal > Sediment | place... | reverse complement strand
GGGGCGTCGCGCGCCGGCGCGGCTCGATGGTGAGTCACGCCTCGATGTCCCCCGATGCGGCTGTGTTCACCTCGTGCACCGGGGTGCAGGACCAGGTTCTGCATGGAATCGAACCGATTCGGGCGTTCCGTCGGGCGAGAGTCTCGAGCGAGGCTCAACGGTGCGCGGTGCGCGCCCACAGGAGCACGCTGACGCTCGGATGCGTCAGGCTACGAGCCTTCGTCAGTCCTGCTTCACCGTGGCGTTCTACCCGACGGCCGCGGCGCCGGCGTAGACGACGACCCACCATGTCCCGGCTGGGAACTCGACGGTCCGGTCGCCAGCGCTCCATCGCTCCCACGCGAACCGATACGCCTCGCGGAACCTCTGGAGGGCGCGAATGGCAGCGATTCGCTCCGCACGCACCTTTGCGGCGAGCGTCGGTCGTAGTGTGAACCACCGTTCCCAGCTGCGTGACCTGTCGCCGCACTTCGCCTGCCGAAGCCTCCTGACGCCGACGACGCTGCGACCGTCCTGCTTGCGCTCTGCACGATGGGCCGCCTCTTTCTCGCGCAGCTTGCGCCACAGGAGCGCTCGGTACGCGGGCAGGTCAAGCTGTTCGAATTCGGGCGGAACCTCGAACCGCAGCGTAACCGATTGCGGCATGCTACCGCCGTCCTTGAAGAAGAACTCCGGGCGCTCGACCGTGATTACGGCGCCGATTCGGTCGGGCGTCACGACGACACCCGGATAGTCCTCGACGCGGTTGACGAGGCCCGCTGCCGCGGGGTTCGCTAGCCCGTAGACGATCTTGCCAAGCAGGTCGTGTGGCGACTGGGGCACGACGGCGACGTACTCCGATCCCGACCAGACCTTGTCGCTCTCGGCTTGCAGGGTGTTGATGGCACGGGCGAGCAACGAGTTCACATAGCAGACGAAGGCCGGGAGATTGCCGTGCACGTCGCGGGCCGTGAGATGGTAGTGCGTCGCCATCATAACGAAGCCGTACAGAGACACGCCGTACCGCTCCGCGCCGACGCCGAGAACGTACAGAACGAGGTCGTTGATCTCGTGCCGAGGCAGAAAGCGGAAGGTACGGGCGAGGGTGCGCTGGGTGACTTCGACGGGCGTGTCTTTCAGGACGCGACGAGGCGGTGTCATCACGAACTCCGGTTGGGAGGGGTTCGTGGTAGCGGTCGGCGCGCTCACTCGATTGTTGCGTCCGCCCGTCCCGATTGATTCGATTCCGGCGGTAGAGGAACCTGCATGTAGCCGGATTGCGAGCCTCAGATGTCTGCGCTGGACGAGTCCATGAATCTACCTTCGGGCGGGCCTTTGGCCGCTCGGCAGAGTATCATGCGCCCGAGCAGATCGACTGGGCTCCGGATGTCGCTCCGCTGGCTGGCGCGCAAGACGACCGTTTCACGTGGTCCGCGTTCCCGGAAACGGGTGTGGACGGTCCACAGGCGAACTTCATTGCGCCCCCGTCTCACACGCTCGTCGCAGGCGCGTTTCGCGACGGACGGGCTGTCGCGATCGACCCGCCAGCCGAGCCGGATGTGGAGGCTCGACTGGTGCTACGCGACGGGCTGGTGCACATCGCGACGGTGACCGTGCTGGACGGTACCATGGCCGGGATACCGCAGGTGGTCGCTGATGCCGTGCCCGCACTTCTCGACGTGGATCGGGCACGCGTCAGCGTATGTGAGCCTCACCCGGTTCATCCGTCTGCGTGCGTCCGACGAACGAATCCGCGGGAGCCTGTGCTGCTCGACGGCATCGTGCCATTGCAGTCCGAGTGACACTCCGTCGGAGTCCGTGGCGCCGCGGCTTGCGGCGCTACGTCAGCGGCGAAGCGCTGCGTGGTAGGGCGGGCGCAGGTTGGCCCGTCAGGGCTGTGCGCCGCCCAGAATCCAGCTGCGCAGGGTGGCGAGGTCTTCGTCGGACAGGGCGCCGCCCTGGGGCATCTGGGTGCCGCTGCCGACGAGGCCATTCATGCCGGTGACCTTGAGCCAGAGGTAGCTGCCGTCGAGGTCGCCGGGGGCGACGCGCATCATGCCGGGGGCCTGTGTGCTCTCGACGTTCACCAGGTTGGCGTACGCGTCGGCGAAGGCGAGGCCGGCGGGCATGCCGTAGTGGCAGCCGGCGCACTCGGCGAAGAAGATGTCGTTTACCTCGTCCCAGCTCGCGGCCTCGCCGCCGGTGTCCTCGCCGCCGACGTCTTCACCACCGACGTCTTCACCGCCGACGTCCATCATGGCGTCGGTGCCGACGTCTTCGCCGCCGATGTCGATCATTGCGTCGACGCCGGTGTCCTCGGTGCCGCCGGTGTCTTCGGAACCGCCGGTGTCTTCGGAACCGCCGGTGTCTTCGGTGCCGCCGGTGTCTTCGGTGCCGCCGGTGTCTTCGGTGCCGCCGGTGTCCTCGGTGCCGCCCGTGTCGGTCACGCCGGCGTCGCCGCCGCCGCCGCCCGTGTCGGTGGTGCCCGCGTCCGTGGTGCCGGCGTCGTCGAGGATCGTGGCGTCGTCGTCGGCGCAGGCGCCGAGGGTTGCGGCAGAGGCGAGGGCAACGGCAAAGGCAGCGCGCTGCAGCGCGAGGGTCGCGGTCGTGCGAGGCATGTGAGGCTCGGTGTGCGGTGAGGGCCCGCTCATTGGGACGGGCTTCGCGATCCAATGCAAGTCCTGCGCGACCCGCCGCCGTCGCGGGGCGGCGAGACTACGGAGCGCGCCCGGTGGCGCCGGTTGACGGTTCGTGCCACGGTCGTGGCGTGCCGCCGCTCGCCCCGGGACCGCCCATGCCGACCGTCGAACACTGGACCGACATCGTCCGCCGCTGCGTCGCAGGCCACCGCTGGATCGTCGCGCAGGACGTGCTTGTCTCGGCCGCGGGCGTCGCGAAGCGCCTGCAGGACCTCGGCGCGTCGTCCGTGCTCGCCATCGGCGCGACGCGCGGCACCGGGCCCGTGCCCGCCGGCGTCGCCACGATCTGCATGGACGTGCGGGCCACGTCGATGATGGACGGCATTCGTCGCGGTGAGGCGGCGCTCGACGCGCTGCCGGCCGAGCACGTGGCGGCGGTGGATGCCTTCGACCCCGATGGCTCCGCGCGGGTCGTGCGCACGATCTTCTCGGAGGGGCGGCCCGTCGCCGGGCGGCCCACGTGGGGCGCGCGCACGCCGGCCCAGGTCGCGCTCGAAGACAAGACCGTCATCGGCGCGCTGTGGGACGCGTGCGCTGTGCCCCAGGCGCCGCACGAGAACGTCGCTCTCGACGCGGCCGCCGTTCGCGCCGCGTTTGCCCGCCTCGACGAGGGCAGCGGAGTCGTGCTGGCCGGCGACAACCGCAGCGGATGGCACGGCGGCGCGGCCTACACCCGCCACGCACGCACGGTCGACGAGGCCGTGGCCATCGCTGCCGACTACGCCTCGGCGTGCGACGTTGCCCGCGTCATGCCGTTCGTCGAGGGCGTGCCGTGCAGCATCCACGGCATCGTGTTCGACGACCATGTCGCCGCGCTTCGCCCGTGCGAGATGGTCGTGCTGCGGCGCGACGACGGCACGTTTCATTACGCCGGCGTCGCCACCTGCTGGGACCCGTCGCCGGCCGACCGCGCGGCGATGCGGGCGATGGTCCGGCGCGTCGGCGCCCACCTGCGCTCGACGGTCGACTACCGCGGCGTCTTCACCATCGACGGCGTGCTCGGCGCGGACGGGTTTCGCCCCACCGAGCTCAACCCCCGCTTCGGCGCCGCGATGGGCGGATACATGCGCCCGCTCGAGGGGCTGCCGCTCTATCTGCTGCACCTCGCCATCGCCGCCCGCGTCGATGCGGATTGGCAGGCCGAGGCGCTCGAGGCGCTGCTCGTCGAGGCGGCAGATGGCGCACGGTATGGGCGTGTGTTCGCGATGGTCGACGCGCCGCCGGACGAGCCGCTGCGTCACGGGCTGCGGGCGACCGACGACGGGTTCGCGCTCGTCGACCCGGACGGGCCCCGCGACGCGCTCTTCGTGTATGGACCGGCGGCGTTCGGCGGGTACACCGCGGCGGTGTTCGACGACGCGGCCGTGCCACGCGGCGCATCGTTTGCTCCGCTCGCTGTGGACACCCTCGCGTGGATGGACGCGACCTTCGACCTGGGCATCGGCCCGCGCACTGCGGCCCGCGACGTGCGCGCCGGCGCGTAGCGCAGCGCGCCGGCGTCACTCGACCTTGTCGCTCGGATCGTTTGGCGGGTCGACGGCGCGCGGGACCGGCGAGCACACATGGTACGCGGGCAGGCTCGGCAGCGACATCGGCTCGGGCTGATGGCACCACGTGTCGATGTCGGTGACCATCGCGTCCGGGCGGCGTGTCGGCAGGTGCGCGTCGCGGACCCGCGCGGCGAGCGCGCGTGCCTCGGTCTCGGCCATCGGGCCGAGCACGACGTGGTAGTCGCAGCCGCGGGGGGCACCGGTGGGGCCGACGCCGCGGGACTGCACGACGTGCAATGGCGCGTCGAAGGCGTCCGGCACGTGGGTGAGCGCGGTGTGGGTCGCGGCCGCGGCGCGGGTGCAGACGGAGTCGAGCCAGACGGCCCACGTGCGGGTCTTGTCGCCGCCATAGAGCGGGCTCGGGGCGGCGCCGGGCGCGGCATCGTCGACCGCTGGCGGGCGCGCCATGCGCGGTTCGAGCCGGGCCGGGCCGGGGGCCACGTCGGGCCACGCGAGGCCGTCGAGCCACGCCGTGAAGGCGGCCGCGTCGGACTCGCCCTCGAGCTGGCACGTCTCGTTCTCGGCGCCGACCTCGACGTCGATGCGCCAGGGCGCGCCGGGTCCGGCACGTCGCAGGCGGTACACGTTGCGGACGGTCGCGACCCGGAGCTCGCCGGCGAGCGAGTAGTAGTCGAACACGAGGGCGAACCACGCCACGTCGTCATGGGCCGTGCGGTGCGGCGGGCCGTCGATGCGCTGCATCGAGCGCACGACCATCGTGCTGCGAAGGGTGCGCAGGTCGCGCAGGATCGTGTCGGCGCCGGCATCGTCGTGCCCGCGGCGATAGAAGCAGCGCGCCGGCTGGGCCCACTCGGTGAAGTACCGGGTGTCGCCGACGTTGAACGCGGCGATCGCGTCGAGCAGTACGTCGCGGGCCGTGCGCGGTGCGGCCGCGTCGGCAGGGATGGGCGTCGCGGCGCAGGTCGGGGGCGCGTCGTTCGGGCACAGCGGGGCGCAGGCGTCGCCGGGGGCGCAGGCGTCCCCGGGGGCTCCGGCGATGCACGGCGGGCAGTCGGCGGCCGGGTCCGCGCCGTGGGGCACGTCGTCGGTCGTCGGCGCCGCGCCAAGGGTCGCCACCTGGCGCGGGGTCAACCCGACGACGCGGTCGAGCCGGGCGTGGGTGAGGTCTGCGCCGGTGAGGTCGGAGTCGGTGAGGTCTGCGCCGGTGAGGTCCGCGGTCGACAGATCGGCGCCGACGAGGGACGCGCCGACGAGCGATGCGCCGGCGAGGCTCGCCTCGGTGAGCGTCGCGTCGTCGAGGACAGCACCATCGAGGCGTGCGCGGGTGAGGTCGGCGCGGTGCAGGTTCGCGCTCGGCCACTGCACGTCGGTGAGGTCGCGGTCGGCGAAGCGTGCGTAGGCGAGGTCGAGGTCATCGCCGGTGAGCGCGGCCGCGTCGGCGGCCGGCGGGCGACCGGGTGCGGCGAAGACCTGCAACCAGCTCGACCCGTCGGGCCGGTCGAAGTCGATGTCGAACCGGTACAGCTTCACGAGCTCGGGGAGGGCGACCACCACGAGGGCGAGGCCGAGCGCCGTCATGCGCACTGCACGCGGGTAGGGCCCGGTCGCCGCGGTGCGCCGCCGCCGGACGATGACGGCGAGCAGCCAGGCGATGGCTGCGCCGGCGAGGACGGCGACGGTGACGGTGACGACGGTCGCGGTGTCGTCCCATGCGAGCCCGACGATCGACGGGTCAGCCATGGGTGCGCCCGTCGTCGTCGTCCGCGTCCGTCTCGTCGCCGCCGGTGTCGGTGGCGTCGTCGTCGGTATCGCCCACGTCGGTGTCTTCTGCGTCGTCGTCGTCGGTGTCGGCCGCAGACGTGACGGCGTCTCGCACCAGGTCGGCGGGCTCCGGCGGGCTCGCGGCGGGTTGCGCTCCGCCGGTCATCGTGTCGAGGCTCGGCGCCTCCGCGGACCCGGCGGCCTGCTGGGCTTCGGCGTCCTGCGCGCGGCTGACGAGCCACGAGATCGCAGCGCCCCAACCGACGCCGGCGAAGAGCGCCTTGTACGTCGAATCGGGCTGAAAGTAGATGACCGCGATCGCCGCGCCGAGGAAGACCGTCAGTATGATGTTCGCACGAAAGTAGAAGCGATCGGACCGGTCCTCGAACCACTTCTCGAGAAAGGGCCGCGCCGTCGCCGCGTCGGCCGAGGCCGGGGCGAAGATGTGCAGCAGCAGGACGCCGACGAGCGCGACGAGGTAGTGGTCGAGGTCCGTGAAGCCGGTCGTGATCATCGACGCCGCCGAGGCGGTCGAGTCGGTCCCGGCGTCCGCGAGCACGAGGGTCGCCAGCATGGTTCGTCCGTGGGTGTGTGCAGAGTCGCACCCTGGCCTGCGGCGAGGATCCGGGCCAGAAATCGGCAGGTGTGGCATCCTCGACCCTGTCTCGTGCTCCCGGTGTCGCATGCCGCCCCGCGCCCGTATCGCTCGCTGGCCCCTCGTCGCCCTCGCTCTGGCCGGCGTCGTGGCGTGCGGCGGTGAGTCCACGGTGGACGGGGCGGTCGACGCGCACGTCGACGCGGCCGAGGGCGATGCGAGCTCGGCCGACGCCGGGCCCGATGCGCCACCGGATGCAGGCGTGGACGCCGAAGCCGACGTCCCGGACGCGGCCGACGTTGACGCGCCCGACGTGCCCGACGTCACCGATGCCGGCGTGGACGCCGACCGCGATGCCGAGGTCGCCGACACCGAGGTCTCGGACGCCGAAGCCTCCGACAGCGGTGACGTCGCCGACGTGGATCCGCGGGATGTGGACGCCGGTGATGCCACGGACGCCGCGGACGCAGCGGACGCCGCAGATGCGGCACCCGACGCCGCCGTCGACGCGAGCCCGGATGTCGACGACGGCGGCGCGGACGTGTCGCCTGATGTTCCGCCGCTGCCGGCGATGCCCGACCTCGCCATCGGTCCGTGGCCGTCGGCGCTGGCGCTCTTCGAGAACAGCGCGACCCGTCTCGCCGGGTCGTGGGATACGTCCGAGACGTACACCCACGTCGCCGCGCAGGGGTACCTGCTGCAGGCGATCGGCCACGTGTTGTGGGCGGCGCGCGGCTACGACCTGCCTTCGCGCGACGCGCTCGTCGACCTCGCGCTCGGTGAGATCGACGAGCTGCAGGCGGCGGACGACCGGGTGCTGTCTGGCGGGCCGGCGTTCGGTCTGCCCGAGGCGTGGGACGCGTTCGGCGACGGGTCGACGAACCCGGCATACACGGCCTACACGTGGCAGTCCGGGATGGCCGCGCTCGGCGTGGCGCGCATCGCCCGGTACCTCGTCGACGCCGGCCATCCGCAGGCCGCCGAGGTGCGCGCGTACGGGGTCGCGCTGGTGGACTACTGGACGCCGTTCTGGACGGCGAACGCCGACGGCGGCTGGTTCTGGTACTCGGACCGGGCGAGCGACGCGATCGCGGTGCACAACACAAGCGCCCTTGTCGCCATGGCCAGCCAGCTGCTCGCCGAGTCCGGCGGTCCGGCGCGCCTCGGGACCCGGCCCGAGCAGTGCGTCGACCTGCTCTGGGCGCGCATGTCGGGCAACCCGACGATCGGCTACCGATGGAACTACGCCGACGATGGGATCGCGGTCGGCTCGCGCCGGGCCGAGGACGTGTCGCACGCGCTGGTGACGCTGCAGCTGATGCGCTTCGCCGGGGATCGCGGCTGGTTCAGCGCGAGCCAGATGCGCGGCGTCGCGGCGACCCTGCGCGACACGATGTGGACGGGCAATCCGGCCCGCCTGACCGGGCGCGTCGACGGGTCCAGCGGCGGCGATCGCGAGTGGGTCTGGTCGCGCGCGGCGGCGATCGGGTACGCGGCCCACGGCGACGCGGCGGGCGGGGACGCGCTCGTGTTCGATCTCGCGCGGTCGCTGCTCGTGTCGACGGACCTCGCCCGCAACGACCGGGCGTTCGACGGGTCGGTGTCCGCCACCGGCATCCTCACCCTCGCGCTGTTGCTGGCGCACACGCCGAGCGCGTTCGACGGCGGGTCACGATGGACGCAGGTCGCGGGACCGGGCGACGACGCGTTGCCCGCCGACGCGACCGGCGGAGCCCGCTTCTATACCGTCGAATGGGCCACGCCGCGGACGGTGACCGCCGGCGCCACCGCCCTCATCGGCCGCACCGCCACCGCGACCACCGCCAACGTGCTCGTCGATCTGCCCCCCGCGGTGACCGGCCGCGTCGCCGTCTCGATCACCTGGTCGTCCGCATCGGCGGGCACCGTGCAGCAGTGGGACGGCGCGCGGTACGACACGCTCGCGCCCCTGCCGGCGACCCGCGACGACGAGGGCACGGTGCGGTGGTGGCGCACGACGTTCGAGCTCGCCGCCGGCCACCGCCACGACTACCAGGCCGGCGTGCCGGGGGTGAACGTGTTGCTGCAGCTCACCGGCGCCACACCGACGGTGCACGCGATCGAGGTCACACCGCTCTGAACGTGTGGATCAGGGCGTGTCGAGCGGGTCGTCGAGCACGACGCCGTCGGTCGCCCCGGCGTCGATGAACGAGGCGCTCTGCACGCGGACGAACCCATCGGCGCCCGCGCCGCCGTCGCCGCCGTCGCCGCCGTCGCCGCCGCGCCCGCCGCGCCCGCCGCCGTCGCGCCCGGTGCCGCCGAACCCGCCGGAGCTGCCGTTGCCGTTCGAGCCCGCGCTGCCGCCGCCGGCATCGAGCACCCCGGTCGGGGCGAGCACGACCTCGGCGCCGATCAGCCAGATCGTGCCGCCGGCGCCACCGCCACCGCCGCCGCCGCCGCTGCCCGCGCCGGCCCCGCCACCGCCGCCGCGAGCGCCGTCGCCGAAGCGCGGGGTGTCGCCGGACTCGCCGAACCGGCCGAATCCGCCGACGCCGCCAAAGCCGCCGCCGACGTCGATCGTCGCGCTCACCTGCACGGACGTCGGCCCGCACACGAGGATCGCGCCGCCGCCGCCGCCGCCACCGCCGCCGCCGCCGCCGTACGCGAGCAGGCCGCCGAAGCCGCCGCCATTGCCGCCGCGCCCGCCGAAGCCGCCGAGGGCGCCGAAGCCACCGAAGGCGCCGCCGCTGCCGCCGACGAGGGCGACAAAGTCGTCGTTGTAGTCGCTGCCGCCGCGGGCCCCGACCGGCGGGCTCGAGCAGGCGCTGCCGCCAGCGCCGGGCCCGGGCGAGCCGCCGTCGCCGCCAACGTCGCCCGAGGTGCCGCCGTCGCCGGTCGCGCCGACCGCTGCGTGGCCGCCGCCGCCACCGCCGCTGCCGCCGCACGACCCGCCGCCGCCGCCGCCACCGCCGCCGCTGCCGCCGCCGTCGTCGCCATCGCCGCCGCGGGATCCGCAGCCGCCTTCCTGGCCGCCGCCGGGGCCGCCGCCCCGCCCGTTGCCAGCGACGCAACCGATGCCCGAGGTGAACGAGCCGCCGTCCCAGCCGCCGGCGCCGCCCGGCCCGCCCGGTCCGGCGCGGTTCTCGCCGCCCGACGAGCCCGGGGACCCACCGAGGTCGATGTTGGCGCCAATGTCGACCGTCGACTCGGCGAGCAGCGCCAGAGCGTGGTCGCCGCGCACGGTGACCGTCGCCGTGGCGGTGATCGTGAGGGACGCGAAGTGGTACGCGGCGATGTCCGGCGTGGTCGCCGCGCCGACGCTCGGCTGGTCGCGCACGAAGGTCACGGCCCCGGCGACGCCGTCGGTGAGGTCGACGCCGTCGTGGGTGAGGGTGCCGGCGGTCGTGTCGAAGACCACGGCGCCGTTAAGCACCACGTCGCCGAGTGCGCCGTTCGATCCGTCGTCGAGGGGGCCGCACACGACGTCCGGCGCGTTCACCGTGCACGCGTTGCTGCAGGCGTCGTCGTCGATGTCGTTGCCGTCGTCGCAGGCCTCGTCGCCGCTGACGACGCCGTCGCCGCAGATGCTCTCGACGCGATAGCCGCGGTCCGCCGCCGACACGACGGGGCTCGCGCCGCTCGCCGTCGCGACCAGTCGATAGAAGCGCGCGTCGTCGACCGGCACCGAGGTGTCGTCGAAGGCGACGGCCGTGGCACCGGCGAGATCGGTGTAGTCGGCGTCGGCGTCGGCCGCCGAGCGCTCCCACTGCACGGACACGTCGCCGAGGGCGCGGCGCCCGGTGGCCTCGCCGGCGGGACCCGGGCCGAGCACGGTCACGGCGACCACGGCGTAGGTGCGTTCGGACGCCGGCGCGGCGACCGGAGCCTCGATCGAGAGCGCCACGCGGTCGATGAACGTGCCGTCGCTGGCGTCGGGGGTGTCGTCGAGGGTGAGGGTCGCCGCCGGGGCGTCGTCGTCGACGTACCGGGTGTCGGCGAGCGCGATCGGGTCGTCGCCGTCGAAACCGAGCTCGTACCCGATGACCGGCGCGTCGGCGCGGTGCCCCGCGTTGCTGTCGGACCGCAGGCCGTCGAACGCGCCGAAGACGGGCACCACGGTGTACGCGTGCCGCGTGGCCTCGGCGGCGGCGACGGGCTCCCAGGTCACCACGATGTCGTCGGCGCGGTCGGTGGTCGCCGTGACGACGGGCGCCGCGGGGGCACCGGGCGCGTCGGCATCGATGTCGCGGTACGCCGGCGTGTCGACGGTCGCGATCTCGAGGCCGTCTCGCTCGACGCGGTAGCCCGTCGCGCCCGTGACCGCCGTCCACGTGATGTCGACGGCGGCGGGGTCGGTGCCGTCGGACGCGTCGACGTCGGTGGGGACCGGGCAGCCGATCGGGTCGAGGCAGGCGACGGTGTCTTCGCCGTCGCAGGCGATGCGGCCGAGCCCGCAGGCGCCGCACGGGTCGCCGAGGGTGCCGTCGAGGGTCGCGCAGCCGCCGCAGTCGTTGGGCTCGACGCCGGCGCCGCAGGGGCCCGCGTCGCCGGCGTCGGTGCCCGCGTCGCCTGCGTCGCCGGTGTCGGTGCCCGCGTCGCCTGCGTCGCCTGCGTCGCCGGTGTCGGAGCCCGCGTCGCCGGTGTCGGTGCCTGCGTCGGCCACATCGCCGACGGTGTCGGAGCCCGCGTCGCCGCCAGTGTCGGACACCGCGTCCTGCGCGACGTCTTCGGTGGCGTCGGCCACGTCGTCGCCGGTGTCCTGCGCGGCGTCTTCGGTGGCGTCGGCCACGTCGTCGCCGCCCGCGTCCATGCCCGCGTCGTTGCCGCCGGTGTCGGTGCGGCCGCCGTCCAGCCCGGTATCCAGCCCACCGTCGAGCCCTGCGTCGCCGTCGTCGGGCAGGCTGCACAGGCCGTTCACGCAGTCGCCCTCGAAGCAGTCGGTCTGCTGGGTGCACGGCTGCTGCGCGCAGAACCCGTTGACGCAGTCGGCGCCATTGCAGTCGTCCGACCCCTCACACGGCGTCTCGGTGCAGATGCCGTTGACGCAGTCGGCGCCGTTGCAGTCGTCGGGCAGCACGCACGCGGTCGGGCCCCGCGCGCCGCTGGGGGGATCCGAGTCGCCGCAGCCGACCAGCGTGAGCAGGGCGACCGCAGGGGCGGCGAGGGCGAGGGTGCGAAGTCGGGTGCGCATCGACGGGTCCGATCCGGGGGCCCACCCAGGGTATCGTGTCGCCCGCGGTGGCGCACGTCTTCACCGCGTGGGATGCGCGTTCACGCCGTGGTCATCGACGCCGCGGTCGTGGGTCGTCACGTCATCGGGGCCTCGAGACGGTGCGACGATCAGCGGTCGCACACGCCGTCGCCGTCCTCGTCGGGCATGGCGCCCACCACGGCCGGCTCGGACGTCAGCGTCGTGGTGAGCGAGCCGTCGGTGAGCTCGACCTCGCACGTGACGACCTGACCCTCGCGCAGCACGACGCGGATCGTCTCGCCGTTCGCGAACCGCTCGCCGTCGGCGAACCACTCGGGGTCGCTGATCGTGATGCGATCCCCGTCCGCATCGGCCCGCCCGAAGGTCTCGCAGGTGTACCACTCGTTGCACGGGATCCACGGCTCCGGCACGAGAAGGCGGATGGAGCCTCGCGGCGGCGAATTGCGGATCGTCGCCGTCACCGTCGCCTCGCACGGGTCGGTCACGTAGAGCGTGCCGACGCGCACCTGCCACTCCTCGTCGCGGGCCGTCTCGGCGGCGGGCACGACCGGGCCGTCGTCGGCCCCCGACGGCTCTCCGTCGCGGAGCCACGACCAGACGAGCGCGTCGCGCAGCGGGTCGTCGGGGTCGAGCGCGACGGTCGCTACGAGATCGTCGACCGTCGTCGGCGTGAGCGGCCGCAGGTCGAGGGTGCCGACCGCGGCGCAGAGGCGATCGGCCGTGCAGTCCGTCGTCTCGTCGCGGTCGAGCGGGCACGGGTCCCAGTACGTGCAGAGCCCGTCCTCGTCGGGGTCCGTGGCGTCGTCGCGGGGGCGCAGTCCGATGTCTTCGGACGTCTCTTCGACGACCTCATCGCCGCGCGTCGCCGTGACCGCGCACGTGACGTCGCCCTCGGCGACGCCGTCGGCGGCGGGCGTCCAGACGGCGCCGTCGACGTCGATGTCCAGCGGCTCGCCGTCGAGGTGCCATGTGCGCTCGAGGGTGACGCCGCGACCGCCGCCGGCCAGCTCGACGCGGCACTCGAGCTGCCAGCAGCCGGCTTCGTCGCCGTCGTCGGGGGTCACGTCGACGAGCTCGATGGCGATGATCTCGAGCGGCTCGTCGCCGCCGCTGTCGTCGGGGGGCGTGTCGGGGCCGACGTCGAGGTCGGCGTCCGCGTCCGGGCCTGTGTCTGCGTCGGTGCTGGTGTCGGAGCCGGCGTCCACCTCGGCGTCCGGGGGCACATCGGTCGGCGCGTCGGGCGCGTCCGGCGTGGCGTCGCGAGGGGCGTCCACGAGGTCCGTGTCGTCGGCGTCCGCGGCCACATCGTCGCGCACGTCGCCGTCGGCATCCGAGATGGCGTCCGCGGTTGCGTCGCCGCTGGCGTCGGGGGTGGCGTCGACGAGAATGGCGTCGGTTTCGGCATCGCTCGCCGCGTCGACGTCACGGGTGTCGGTGTCTTCGTTCGGCAGCACGTCGGACGCGCCGCCGTCGGATTCCGTGGCGTCGGACGGCGCGGTGTCCGTGCCCGCCGTGCCCGCCGTGTCCGTCGCAGCGCCGGTGTCCGCCTCGGCGCCGCCCGCACCGCCGGATCCCCCGCAGGCAGCGAGGGCGAGGGCGGCGATCAGGGGCACGAGGCGCGCGAGCATCGGCGAGGTCGGGGCGAGGGTCCGACGCCACTGTGGGACGCCGCGGCCCTTCGCGAAACCCCGGCGACGGGCGCGAACCCTCGGCGCCGGTCAGCGCGGGCAGGCGAGCAGCGCGTCCTGAAGCGCCGGATCGGCATCCATGAAGCAGAAGTTGATGTCGACCGCCGGGTCCGTGCACAGGTCGTGTTCGATCGAGCCCGGCGCCGGGCACTCCATGCACGCGGTCTCGGCGATGACGAACGACTCGGTGATGCAGGTCACGAAGGGCGCGGCCGCCGCCGGCATCGCCGCGAACGCGTCCGCTTCGCACGCGCTCAGGCCCGGGTCCCATCGGCCCTGCATCGTCGTGCGGCACGACGCGAGATCGCCGAACTCCGAGCCGACGGCACAGCCGCAGTACGCGGTGACGTACGCGTCGCGCTGCACCTGCAGCCCCCGCGTGGCCGGCGCGGTGCCGCCATCGTCGGGATCGGTGCCCGGGTCGGCGGGGGTGTCGGTCTCGCACGCGGCGAGTGCGTCGGCGACCGCAGCCGGTCGGTCCACGTCGCACGCGTCGAACGCTGCACCGACGGCGGCGAAGCAGGCGTCGAAGGCCGCCTCATCCGCCGGGCACACGGCCACGCAGTCCGCCAGGTCGTACACTGCGTCGGCGTAGCACAGGGACGTGCGAATCGAGCCCGCTTCGTCGGTCAGCAGCGCCGCGCGGCTGCAAGCGTTCGGCGCGAAGGCGTCGGCGCCGGGCTGGTCGGCCACGCAGGCGCCGCGGTCGCCGCCGTAGGCCGAGTCGGTGAAGCAGCCGCAGAAGGCATCGACGAAGGCGTCGTTGGCGTCGACCTGGCAGGCGACGGCGTCGTTGATCGAACCCGCGGCGCACCCGCCGTCCGGGGTGTCGACGGGATCGGTCGTCGCCTCGTCGGTCGAGCCGCTGCCCGCGTCGCCGTCGCCTGTGGGGTCGTCGCCCGCGCCGCCGCCGCTGGTGTCGTCCGGGTCGGTGTCGTCGAGCGCCTCGCCGGCCTCGTCGTCATTGGCGCCTGCCGGTGCGCCGCGTCCGCCGCGGTCCGATCGCCCGGTCGTGTCGGACTCGGCGGTCGCGTCGGCGTCGTCGACCGTGGCGGCACAGGCCGGGATCGTGAGAGCGAGGGCGAGGAGGGCGACGATGCGCAGGCGCATGGGCGAGACCGGGGTGCGAGGCGATGGACCTACGATCCCCGGATGAATGGTTGCGAAAAAGTGATGTTTTTCGAGTGATGGGTTCAGGGATCCGAAACAGCTGCGTCGAGCGTCTCGAGAAAGAGGTCCATCGCCCGATGGTTGGCGTCGTCGGCGCGCCGGACGATCACCGGCTGCCACGTCCACGTGTTCGGATCGGTGTCGACCGTCACCAGCGTGCCCTGCGCGAGGTCGTCGGCGATGAGGTGCTCGGGCATCCAGCCGTAGCCGACGCCCGCGAGCAGGGTCGCGCGCTTGGTGTGAAAATCGCCCAGGTGCACGACGTTGCGTCGCCCCGACCACGCCGGTCGTGGCGCATCGTCCCACGACCGGGCGGTGTCGCGCACGACGAGCTGGGGGTGCAGCTCGACCGGGGCCCCATCGGAGATGATCGGGTGCTCGCTCGACGCGACGAGGCAGAAGGGCAGCGGCGGCAGCGGGCGCGTCGACCAGCCGCGCGCGTCGGCGTCGGAGTCGAACCCGAGGTAGAGCGCGACGTCGGCGCGGTCGCGGCGCATCCGGTCGATGACGCCGTCCTGGCACTCGACGTCCACCCGAAGGCGCGTCGGGACGTCCGGCGCGGCGAAGCGCGCGAGGGCAGCGATGATCGGGGCGAAGGGCAGGGCGGCATCGGTCACGACGTGCAGCTCGGGCGCCCAACCCGTCGCCAGCTCGCGGGACGCGCGCACCAGCGCCTCGGCGGGCGCGAGCACGTCGCGGGCGCCCTCGAGGACCCGACGCCCGGCCGGGGTCAGGACGGAGCGCCGCCCGCGGCGCTCGAAGAGCGGTACGCCCACGGCGTCCTCGAGCCCGCGCACCAGGTAGGTGATCGCCGACGGCACGCGGTGCAGCTCGCGGGCGGCGGCCGCGAACGATCCGGTGCGGTCGATGGCGTCGATCGCGCGGAGCTGGTCGAGAGTGAAGTTCATCGGCGACTCGGCTGGGGGCCGGCAGAACCGCGCGTGCGCGGGTCGACGCACCACAGTCTCGCACACTCCGCCGAGGGTCGCGACCGGCAGCGAGCGCCCACATCGGCTGCGAGTTCGCGCGCTTGCCTGTCCGAAGGGGTGCCAGACCGAGATTGCGACCGGCGGCACCAGCCGCTATCGTGCCGAAGGATAGCTACGGACGTTCAGGGAGCCTTCGAATGCGACAGTCGAGTATCGTCGCCGCCAGTGCGGCTTGCATCCTTCTTGCGGCCTGTGGTGGCGACGACGGTGGGTCGACGACCCCGGCGGATACCTCGGAGCTCGAGGCGCGCGTGCTCGCGCTCGAAGAGCAGCTGCTCAACGAGCGGCTCACCGAGCTCGAGCAGGCCGATCTCATCGCTCGCGTGACCGCGCTCGAAGAAGCCATCGAGGCAAACACCGCGTCGATCGTCACCCTGCAGACCGACGTGCAGGCGGCGAACGACACGGCGACCGCGGCGTCCGAGGCGGCCGACCAGGCGAACACGGCGGTGGCCGATCTCGCGGTCGACGTCGAGGCGAACGCAACCGGCGTCGGCACGAACGCCGACGACATCGACGCCCTCGAGGCGGCTCTGGCGGCGGCGCAGTCGGACATCATCGTCAACAGCGACGCCATCGCGGGGCTCGACACGAGCCTCGGTGAGACGAACACGACCGTCGCGTCGAATGGCGAGGCCATCGCGACGAACGCGGCGGCCATCGTCACGAACGCGACCGACATCGCCACGAACGGCGAGGCGATCACGGCGAACGGCACGCTCATCGCGGCGAACGCGACGGCGATCACGGCGAACGCGGACGCGATCACGGCGAACGGCGAGCTCATCACCGCCAACGCGGACGCCATCACGGCGAACGGCGAGCTCATCGCGACGAACGCGACGGACATCGCATCGACGAACGACGCCCTCGACGTGACGTCGGCGGACGTCGCCGCGAACGCGGATGCGATCACGGCGAACGGCGACCTCATCGCTGCCAACACGACGGCGATCACGACGAACGCCGACGGCATCACGGCGAACGGCGACCTCATCGCTGCGAACACGACGGCGATCTCGGCGAACGGCGACCTTATCGCCGCCAACGGCGACGCGCTGGCGACCAACGCTGCGGCGATCCTCGCCAACGCCGAAGAGATCGCCCTCAACGGCGACAACATCGGCACCCTCGAAGACAGCGTCGCGGCCAACGAGACCGCCATCGCGGACAACGCGACGGCCATCGCGACGAACGCGACCGGCATCGCCGACAACGGCACGCTCATCGCGGCGAACACGACGGCGATCGCCGACAATGGCACCCTCAT
>Ga0070729_10003865_pt1 | contig 16853 bp, 15 predicted proteins | sample tdDd472_FD_66725 | JGI IMG/M metagenome (GOLD analysis project Ga0070729, IMG submission 66725) | Marine sediment microbial communities from the Atlantic coast under amendment with organic carbon and nitrate - tdDd47.2 | ecosystem: Environmental > Aquatic > Marine > Coastal > Sediment | place... | reverse complement strand
CTCCGACGCAGCCGATGGCCTGTATCGCCGCGTTGCCCAGTGCGACTCCATCCGCACCGAGGCAAAGCGCTTTGACGAAATCCGCAGGCACGCGCAATCCGCCGGTGACGATCAACGTCACGTCCTGTCGCCCAAGCATATTTAAATACCGCCGCGCCCGTGCCAAAGCGGGCAGAGTGGGCACGGAAATATGGTCGCGAAACAGTTGCGGTGCGGCCCCGGTGCCACCGCCGCGCCCATCCAAGATGATATAGTCCGCGCAGGCTTCCAGGGCGAAGTCGATGTCTTCCTCAATATGGTTGGCCGACAGCTTAAAGCCGACGGGCACGCCGCCGCTGATGTCGCGCACCCGCTCGGCGAAAGCTTTGAAGTCGGCGGGGGTGTGCATGTCCAAAAACGTCGCGGGCGAGATCGCGTCTTGCCCGGCGGGGATGCCGCGCACCTCGGCGATTTTGGCGCTGACTTTGTTGGCCGGTAAATGTCCGCCGGTTCCGGTCTTGGCCGCTTGTCCGCCCTTGAAGTGGAAGGCTTGGATCTTTTCCATCAAGGCGTCGCGATAGCCGAATTGGGCCGATGCCAGTTCGTAAAAGTAGCGTGAATTGGCCTCTTGTTCCTCGGCCAGCATGCCGCCTTCGCCGGAACAGATGCCGGTACCCGCCAGCTCTGCGCCGCGCGCCAGGGCGAGTTTGGCCTCGAACGAGAGGGAACCGAAGCTCATATCCGAGACGAATAGGGGGAGGGCCAGTTTGAGCGGCTTTTTTGCATTGGGACCAATGATCAATTCACTGCCCACATCCACGTCGTCCAAAAGTGGCTTCGTGGCCAGTTGTGCGGTGAGAATTTGGATATCGTCCCAACCCGGAAGTTGATCGCGCGGTACGCCCATGGCGCTCATAGGGCCGTGGCGACCGAACGCGCTCAAGCCGTCTTTGGCCAGGGCGTGAATGAATTCGTTGTGGGGTTCTTCGGCGGTGTTTTTGGGGGCAGGCGGCTGATTGTCCTCCCGGCCCCCGGAAGGCGCTGGTTCGCCGTCCCCCTCGTCACCCTCTTCATCGCCGCCATCGTCTTCATCGCTGAGGGTCGTGTGCGTACCGTCGCAAAACGGCGCATCGCCCGTATGTTTACACATGCACAGCCACGCTTCACCGTCTTTTTCAGCGGTGAAAGGCACGGGCTTCAAACCGGTTCCTTTGTGGGACATGTCGCAAAACGGCTGTGTTTGCGAACGCCCGCAAGAACACCACAGATAGCGTTTGCCGGCTTCCAAGTTGACCGGCATGGGTTCGCGGGCGGCGATTTTGGGCTTGCTCATGAACCTGTATCTCTCATTTATTTGTGTGATGGCTCTCTTTAGCGATATGGGAACTTCTTGCATCAAAACAAGAAATGCTACACTACGCACTCAACCCGACGAAAGGCTTGGCCATGTCACAGCGTTTGTTGTCTGCACTTGTCGCCATCGCGCTGGTTTGCGCCCCCGTGGCGCATGCGCAGGAGGAAAATCCAAAGGAAATGTTCGAAGATGCCACGCGTTTGATACTGCAGGCTTTGGAGCTGATGATTAAAGCCATCCCACAGTATGAGGCCCCGGTGGTTTTGGAAAACGGCGATATTCTGATCCGACGTAAACCCAAGGATGGTGACGAGCCAGAGATGCCTGCGCATCCCGAACCGGGACCCGATCAAGATCGTATTTGACGGTCCAGACTCTACTTCACGCCGTTGCGCTGCAATTCGGTGCGCACCGTTTTGATGAGCCGTTGCGCGCCTTTTTTGTCATTGATCTTGGACCACACGCGGGAGGCTTCGGCTTTGGCATAGGGCGATCCGCGATCTGCGGCGACCCGCAACAAGGCCCAGGAGAACTTCAACGGGTTATCCGCGTTTTTGATGCCGTGTTCAATGGAGTAATCGCCCAAGAACTCCAGCAAAAGGCCGCGCATGCGCAGCGCTTCGGGATCGCCCGTTTTCATCGCTTCCGTGGACATGTACATGCTGGCCGTGGCGTAGAAGTCGTGATCGCGGTTCTTAATGACCAAGCGGGTCAGGGAGAGGACGGTTTGGCGTTTCAAGGTACGCTTGTCTTCGCCACGTGCGTCCTGGGCGGCTTCTTTGTACCACTTGAAGGCTTCCTTGTAGTCGGCATCGACGCCCTTGCCGGTTTCATACAGCGTGCCGAGGTTATAGGCCGAATACGGGTCGCTGTAGGCCTTGTCGCGCCATGCGGCTGCGGCTGCGGCGTAATCGCCGTTTTCATAAGCCGTCATACCTTCATCGGCATGTGCGTTCAGGGGGGAAAGTAAGACCGCCCCCAAAAGGGCGAGGCCTAGTACGAAGCCGTGAAAACCCAAATGAGGATGTACTGATGCGCGCATGATTCGAAACCTCCTTTTCCCACAGAATAGTCTAGCATCCACGTGCAGCGGAAACGATTATTCGTCGAATGTGAGCTGCGGTATACTTGTGGAATGTCGAATCGGAAGTAGGGGAGCCCTTGCGCATGGCGTTTGGGAACAGCTTCAACGCAAAGGTTGTCGCCATCGCGGCGGTGCTGTCCGTCGCTTCCTGGGCGTCGGCTCAGGCTGGTGCGTTGGAAAACGACCTGTTCGAGAGTGTGCGTAAAAACGATCTGGGTGGTGTTCGCGCGACCCTGGATGCGGGTGCCGACGTGTTCGCCACGAATATGCTGGGCAATCGTCCCGCCGACGTCGCCGTGGACCTCGGTTATTTCGATGTCGCGCATTATCTGTTGTCGGTGATGGATCACCAACGCCGCGCGCGTGCAGCGCAAGATCAACCAGCCGAAGCGCCAGAAACGCCGCCCGCCGCAAGCCCCCCGCCCGCCGTTGTGCCGCCTGCACCGGCCCCACTGCCTAAGTCGGAACAGACCCAATCCCCAAGCCCGGCACCGTTCGATACGGCAGCGGCCGACGCCATTTTCACGCCGCCGAAACCGCCTGCGCCCCAGCGGGAAACGATGACAACCGGCAAGGTTGCCGCCACGACGGCTGTGCCCAAAATTTTGCCGGCACCCCCTCCACCGTCGGCACAGCCCAACCCGAAAGTCGCGTCTCAGCCCAAGCCCGTATCGGCACCGGTTGCGCACGCCGTGGTTTCGCCGCGCCCACCCAGCCCACAAGTGGCCGAGACCGCCCCGACGAAACCCAAGCAAACCTTGGACGACATCATCAAGTCGGTCGGCAAGACCGATAGCGTTTTGCATGTTCCGCCCGGCCCGAAACCTCAATCTCAACAGCCACAATCTCAACAGTCGGCACTCCCGACGCCCAAGCCGATCGGGCTGTATGCGCAAGACGGCACACCGAATTCTCTGGCGGAACCGCCCGCCGAGGTTCAGCCCGCGGTCATGACGGAAACCGAAACGCAGCCCATGACAGTGGCGTTCAAGGCCGAGGAACCACAAGCGGTCGAACCTGATAAGAAGGCGAGCGTTTTGTACGTTGACGCGCCGTCACATGCGCAACCGCCACAGGTGTCGCCCCAGACGCAGCAACACGCCAAGACCGTTGCGGTTCCCTCTGCGTCCCCACCCAAGACGGAAAACGAAACGGGCTGGTTCGGCAAAATGAAAAGTTTTTTGGGGATGGGCGAAGAGACGAAAGGCGCGGCGGCGACGACCGCCCTGGCGTCCTCATCCCCAGCGCCAACCCCGTCACCCCCGCAATCCCAGTCGGCTCAATCCGCTCAATCCGCAAAACCGCTTGAGACGGCGTCGATTGTTCCGGTGGTCACGAAACCGGCGGCGCAGGTATATAAGGAAAATCAGACGCTGCGGTTGAGCGCGGATTTGGCGTTGGGAAAATCGCTGCCCTATGACGATCTCAAGGCCGCGCCCTGCGTCGACAAGCGGCGACGGGGCGTCGTGTGTTTGGAAACGGTCGACTGGCCGAAAGACTTACAGCCATACTTCGCCGACATGAACAGCACGCTCTATCGCGGAACCAAGGCGGTGGTCGGTTATCAGGGTCAAAAGTCCACATTCTTGTATGCGGTGTTCCCATCCACGGCGTTTAAATCCGTCGTGGCCTTGCTGACGGACCGCTTCGGTCCGCCCATCAAGTCCCAGCGCGGTGTGCGCCCGGTGGGCGAAGACCTGCAAGCCAACCTGGTGCGTATCTGGTCGGGCGCCGACGCCGAAATGGGGCAGCCGATGACATTGGAAGTCGCCATGTACGACGATCAGCGCGACACCTTCCCGGTGATGCACGAAGGCGCGCTGAAGCTCACCTACACCGGTTTTGACAGCGCGTTCCGCTATGTTGAGCCGATCGAGCTGCAACGGTTTAAATAAAATTTTTGGAAATTTGCTCAAAAGGGGAGGGCGCAGCGGTTCAGCGCTCGACGCCCCCTTAGTTTGATCCAGGGAGAACTGGACTCTGTGGTATGGACCGGGCCCATACGCAACTCCGACACCCTTTTTCGTGAACGCCCATCGGCGCTCAGTCTGGCCGGTTTTCGATCCGGCCGATTTGGTCCTGGGTGGCCGGGCTGGCGTGCGTTCAGGCGACACGCCGCCCGGCAAGACCGTGGTGTTCTTTTAAGAACAGCCGGTCGTTCCACCGCAGGTGTCGCACTTCAGGCAGGTGCCGTTACGCACCAGCGTGAAGTTACCGCATTCGGGACAGCTGTCCCCCTCGTAGCCGCGCATGCGCGCTTCGCGCACGCGTTCCATGTGGATGTCCACGGTTTCCACCAATGTGCTTTCCACGTTCATGGTGCCGCCGCCCGAAGAGGCTTCCATCGCACCGCCGGAGACGGATTGCGGAACCGAGGCGCCGGCCGAACCGCCCGCAGCTGCGACGGCATGGGTCGCTTCGGCGGCTACCGGTGCCGGTTGTGCCTTCTTGTCCGCTGCGCCGCCTTTGATGACGGTGAGCTTTTGCGAGCGCACGAAGCCTTGCGAGGTTAGTTTTTCGACCGCGGTGATGGCGTCTTCCATCATGTCCATGTCGCTTTCGTCATGACCGGCACCCATGGCGTCGGGCATGAGGTCGGCGGGCTTGGCGTGCGCCAAGTCGCTGCGCGACAGATAGGAGACGGCCAATTCACGGAAGATGTAATCCAGGATCGACGTCGCCATCTTGATGGTTTCATTGCCTTCGACCAGACCCGACGGCTCGAAACGGGTGAAGGTGAACGCTTCGACGAATTCTTCCAGCGGCACGCCATATTGCAAACCGATGGAAATGGCGATGGCGAAGTTGTTCATCAAGGAACGGAACGCCGCGCCTTCCTTGTGCATATCGATGAAGACCTCACCGATGCGACCGTCGTCGTATTCGCCGGTGCGCAGGTACACCTTGTGGCCACCAACGATGGCTTTCTGGGTGTAGCCTTTGCGGCGGTCGGGCAGTTTCTCACGCTCGATCATGCGCTCGATGATGCGTTCCGTGATGATACCGGCGCGGGCTGCGGCTGCGGCATTGTCGTTGTAGGCTTCGGACAGCGTATCATCTTCGTCGTCCAAGTCTTCATCGATCAAGGATGCCTGCAGCGGCTGGCTGAGCTTGGAGCCATCGCGATACAGCGCGTTGGCTTTCAGACCCAACTGCCAAGACAGCATGTACGCGTCCTTGCAGTCATCGACGCTGGCGTCGTTGGGCATGTTGATGGTCTTGGAAATCGCGCCGGTGATGAACGGCTGGGAGGCCGCCATCATACGGATGTGGCTTTCGACGCTGAGCGCGCGTTTGCCGATACGGCCGCACGGGTTGGCGCAATCGAACACCGATAGGTGTTCTTCGGCCAGATGCGGTGCGCCTTCCAAGGTCATCGCGCCACACACGAAGGTGTTGGCCGCTTCGATGTCGCCTTTGGTAAAGCCCAAATGCGACAGCATGTCGAACGACAGGTCGTCCAGGGCCGCGGCTTCGATGCCCAGCGTGTTGAGGCAGAAATCTTCGCCCAAGGTCCACTTGTTGAACGCGAACTTGATGTCGAAGGCGTCTTTCAGCGCGCTTTCCAAGGCGGCGATGGCTTCGTCGGTGAAGCCTTTGCCCTTCAAGGCGACGTGGTTGATGGCACCGTCGAAGTTCTTCAGGGAGCTGTGACCCAGGGCATAGCGTTCGATGCTTTCGATTTCGGGTTCCGAATATCCAAGGCGATCCAAGGCTTGCGGGACCATGCGGTTGATGATCTTGAAGTAACCGCCGCCGGCAAGCTTCTTGAACTTCACCAGGGCGAAATCGGGCTCGATGCCGGTGGTGTCGCAATCCATGACCAGACCGATGGTGCCGGTCGGCGCGATGACGGTGGTCTGCGCGTTGCGGAAGCCGTTGACCTGACCCAGTTCGAGGGCCTTATCCCAAGCTTCGCGTGCGGCCACGACCAATGCGCCGTCGGGGCAGCTGTCCGCATCCAGCGGCACCGGAAGGACCGAGAGGTCTTCATAGCCGGTGGCTTCGGAGTGTGCGGCGCGACGGTGGTTGCGGATGACTTTGAGCATTGCTTCGGCGTTTTTGTCGTAGCCCGGGAACGCGCCCAGTTCGCCCGCCATTTCCGCCGACGTGGCGTAGGACACACCGGTCATCAGCGCGGAGATCGAACCGCAGATCGCGCGGCCTTCGTCGCTGTCGTAGGAATGACCGGCGGCCATCAGGAAGCCGCCGATGTTGGCGAAGCCCAGACCCAGCGTGCGGTATTCGTAAGACAGCTGTGCGATTTCGGCGGACGGGAACTGCGCCATCAGCACAGAGATTTCCAATGTCACGGTCCACAGACGCACGGCGTGTTCAAAGGACGGAACGTCGATGGAGGCGTCGGGCTTTTGGAACGTGTTCAGGTTCAGCGAAGCCAGGTTGCACGCCGTGTCGTCCAGGAACATGTATTCCGAACACGGGTTGGACGCGTTGATGCGACCGGATTCGGGACAGGTGTGCCACTCGTTGATGGTGGTGTCATACTGGATGCCGGGATCGGCGCAGGCCCATGCCGCGTTGCCGATGTCGTCCCACAGATCGCGCGCTTTGATGCGTTTGTGCACTTCGCCGTCGGTGCGGCGAATCAGTTCCCATTCGCCGTCTTGCAGCACACGCTCCAAGAAGTCGTTGGTGATGCGCACGGTGTTGTTGGAGTTCTGACCGGCGACGGTCATGTAGGCTTCCGAATCCCAATCGGTGTTGAATTCCGGGAATTTGACTTCGGTGTAGCCCTGCTTGGCGAACTGTATCACGCGTTGGACGTAGTTTTCCGGGATCGAAGCACGGCGCGCGGCCAAGATGGCCTTTTTCAGCGCGGTGTTTTCTTTCGGATCGAAACGCGTGTCGTCGTCGCCGTCGGCCCCGCCGTGGCATGCCGCCATGACGGCGTTCATGTGCTTGGAGACGGTCTTGGAACCGGTGACGAGGGCTGCGACCTTTTGTTCTTCGGTCACTTTCCAGGACACGAAGTTTTCAATGTCGGGGTGGTCCACATCGACCACAACCATTTTTGCCGCGCGGCGCGTGGTGCCGCCAGACTTGATCGCACCGGCCGCACGGTCGCCGATTTTCAAGAAGCTCATCAAGCCCGAAGACTTGCCGCCACCCGAAAGGGATTCATTTTCGGCACGCAGGTTGGAGAAGTTGGTGCCGGTGCCGGAGCCATACTTGAACAAGCGCGCTTCACGCACCCACAAATCCATAATGCCGCCTTCGCCGACCAGATCGTCGCTGATGGACTGAATGAAGCAGGCGTGGGGCTGGGGGTGTTCGTAAGCGGATTTGGACTTCACCAGCTTGCCGGTTTTGAAGTCCACATAATGGTGGCCTTGGGCCGGGCCGTCGATGCCATAGGCCCAGAACAGGCCGGTGTTGAACCACTGGGGAGAGTTCGGTGCCGCCATCTGCTTGCACAGCATGTAGCGCATTTCGTCATAGTAGGCGCGGGCGTCTTCTTCAGCGTCAAAATAGCCGCCCTTCCAGCCCCAATAGGCCCAGGTACCGGCCAGGCGGTTGAACACCTGCTTGGCACTGGTTTCGGGTGTCGTACGCTCGTCTTTGTCGAGCTTCTTCAGCGCCGTTTTGTCCGGCTCCGAGCACCACAAAAATTCCGGCACGTCGTCTTCCTTGACGGGCTTCAACGCCGCCGGAACCCCGGCTTTGCGGAAATATTTTTGCGCGATCACATCGCAGGCCACTTGGGACCAGGAAGATGGGACTTCCATGTTGTCCAGGTGGAACACCACAGAGCCATCCGGATTGCGGATTTCGCTCGATGCGGAACGGAATTCGATGTTGTCGTAAGGCGATTGCCCTTGCTTTGTGAAGTGACGCTGAATACGCATGTGACCCCAGACCCCAGGTTCTTTAGGTTGCTTACAGGTGTGTGTGGAGAGGGAAAAATAGGTAACCCCCTTAATCTCCCCCCAAGAGCCCCGCATCGGCCGGTTTACCGGCTCTCTAACGCCATATCGTCGGTTCGTCACAACAATATGTGCTGCCATCTGCGGTGCGACACAATATGTAGCCCATGACGGGTTAACGCTCAATGAATCTTGTGCGATCCGAGCACAAAAAATTGTGCATAAAATATTTTCGATCGCTAAATGTTGTGATGTTTCAGGGCGTTGTCGGGGGCGGATAATGTCGAGTCTGAGACCGGCTCATAAGCGCTCACCCGAATGCATTAGAAACGCTCTTAAATGCCCGGATTGCCTGGGATTGGTGTTCGTCCGGAGCCGAAGACCCCACAGACACAAGGGATCTGGTGTCTGTTACGCGAGTGAAATGATGGGGAGAGAATCGACAAGTTTAGCAAAGACTTATATACACATCCCCCCATATGTAGATGTTCGATGCGCTGGACTGAGACGGGTGCCCATGCGATAAATGGGCCGCTTGGCGACGCAACGATTCACCAAGCCACACTTTATATCGTTTGATCCAGAAGATGGAGTTTCGAAGTCCATGGATATCGGCAGCATCGGCACGCACCTCTACACCATGCTCAATGGCGAGCAGGTGGGTTCCGACGAATTCGGCAACAAGTACTACCGCCACAAAAAACTACTCAACGGACGCGAACGCCGCTGGGTCATTTTCAAGGGCAAGAAAGAAGCTTCCAAGATTCCGCCGGAATGGCATGCCTGGATTCACCACACTACGAACGGTCCGCTGTCCGAGGCGGCCGCGCAGCCCGAAGACTGGCAGCAGGGTCATATTCCCAATCTCACAGGCACCATGGTTGCTTATCGTCCGCAAGGCAGCGACGAAATGGGTGGGCACCGCGCCCGCGCCACGGGCGATTACGAAGCCTGGACGCCGGGCAGCTGAGCCCGATCTTGCTGACGCTTTGAGGGGGAGAGCCTCATGCTAATGAACGAAAATCGCAATACGCTTGTTGGAGGGGGGGTCATTTTGGTCCTCGCGGGGTTGTTCGCCTATTCTTACGGCGGCAAGCAATTGAGCGCACAGGCCAACGTCGGCACGTATCCCGTCACCGCCGTGTTCAACCGCGTCGATGGATTGTTCGAGGGCGACGAAGTGCGTCTGGGCGGCATTCGCATCGGCACGGTCGGGCAGCAGGTTTTGGACGACAATTATCGCGCTGTGGTGACGATGAACATCAAAAGCGGTGTTCAGCTTCCCGTCGATAGCGCAGCGGCGGTTCACACCGACGGATTGTTCGGATCCAAATTCGTGGTCCTGGAACCCGGCGTCGAAGATGCGTCGATGGCAGCCGGGGATCGCATCGAATATACCCAAGGCGCCGTCATCGTGGGTGAACTGCTGGAACTCATCATCACGGAAGGTCGCGCCCGCCAAGCCGAAAACACCAAACTTCGCGAACAGGGGAACTGAGCCATGGGACGCAATGCAATTGAAACCGTGATGGGCGCTGCCGTGTTGCTGGTCGCCGCCGCGTTCGTTTACATCGCTTACACCACCGCCCAGGTTCAGGGCGTCAGCGGTTACGAAATCAGTGCACGCTTCTTCAAGATCGGTGGTTTGGGTAAGGGGTCGGACGTGCGTATCAGCGGCATTAAGGTCGGCACCGTTGTCGACAATTCCCTTGATCCTGTGACGTTCGACGCCGTCGTGACCATGTCGATTCGTCCCGACATAAAATTGCCGGTCGACACCGTTGCGACTATATCGTCCTCGGGTATGTTGGGTGATAAGTACATTATGCTGCTGCCGGGCAATGCAGATGACAAGATTGAGCCGGGCGAAGTGATTGCAAATACAAAGGATTTTCGGTCTCTTGAAGATCAGGTCGGGGAAATCATCTTCCTCGCCACCGGTGGTGAAGACGCGCAGTGATCTGTTCATAATTCTGGCGCATGGCTTCCATTCTCAAATGGCGGTTGCTTTTTAGCCGGGCCTTTCGTAACTACCTAAGGTTCCCCAGGTTTAGAAAAGAGACCGTCCGATGATTAGAGCGAAGCAGACATGGAGTCCCGAAACCTATCTCCGGCACGGCGTTTTTGTGTCGTTGTTGGGTGAACCGGTTGTTCAGGTTCTCAATCCCAAGGAGGGGGAGCGTATTCTAGACCTCGGCTGCGGGGAAGGAATCCTGACCGAAAAGATCATTAAGTCCGGTGCAGATGTTTTGGGTGTCGATAATTCTGCCGAGTTGGTTGAGGCGGCACGCCTACGTGGACTGAACGTTCAATGTATGGACGCCTTGGAAATGGACTTCAACGAAGAGTTCGATGCGGTTTTCTCCAACGCGGCGCTTCACTGGATGACCCCATTGTCTAAAGTTTTTGAAAACGTCTACCGTGCGCTCAAACCCGGCGGGCGGTTCGTTGCTGAAATGGGTGGGGCAGGGAACATTCAATCCATTCGCATGGCGATCTACAATGCCATGTCCAATCGCGGCATCGATCCGACGCTCTACGATCCGTGGTCGTATTTGGGCGATAGCTCGGCCCGCATGATGTTGCAACGCGCCGGGTTCGAGGTGCGCTCCTGCAATCTCATCAGCCGTCCGACCGATTTACCTTCCGACATCGGGCCATGGCTTGAAATTTTTGCCGGGAGCTTCCTGCAAGCCGTTCCTGAAGATTTGAAGGAAGACTTTATCGATGAAGTCCGCGACATTTTGCAGCCACAATTGTTTGATCCTTATAACAAATGGGTGGCCGATTATGTCCGCCTGCGTTTCAAGGTGAAAAAGCCCACTGCATGATGAAAGCCTTATGGACAGGATTGGTGGTTTTGACGTTGGCAACGCCTGCACTGGCAGAGCCTTATGGAACCGCAGTCCTTCAGGGTTTGGATAAAGTCACCGCGCGGGTCAGCAAAATCGAAGCCAGTCTTGGTGAATTGGTGCGCTTCGGCACCCTGGAAATCATCGTGCGTCATTGCGACAAGCGCCCGCCGGAAGAAACACCGGAAAGTGCGGCCTTTCTCGATATCTGGGAAGTGCGTCCCGGCGAAGCGGCGGTGGACATTTTCCGCGGCTGGATGTTCGCCTCCAGCCCCGGGCTGAACGCCTTGGAACACCCCGTCTACGACGTCTGGGTCAAGGATTGCGTGAATAAGCTCTCAAGTTCGGAAGAGATGTCCCCGCCGGAGGTATCCAAGGGAAACTGAGCATCCACGCCCAGGGCGCGCTCAAGCCGTTCCAGATATTCCTGCCCATCGATTTCCACCGCACCCATGGTGGCGAGGTGCTCGGTGATGAATTGGGTGTCCAACAGTGTAAATCCACCCAGCCTGAGCCGCGCGACCAGATGCACCAGCGCCACCTTGGACGCGTTGGCGGTGCGCGAAAACATGCTTTCGCCCATGAACGCACCCTTGAGGCTGATGCCGTAGAGCCCGCCGACCAAGTCGCCGTCTTTCCAGCATTCGACGGAGTGCGCCAAGCCCAACGCATGCATCTCACAGTACGCCCGAATGATCTCGTTGTTGATCCAAGTGCCCATGGTGCCGTCTTGACCGGGGCGTGGGGCGGCACAGGCCTCGATGACGTCGCCAAAGGCTTGATCGGCAGTAACGTTGAAATCTCCCCGGCGCAAGACCTTGCGCAGCGATTTCGAAATATGCAGACCGTCCAGTGGAATGACGCCGCGCAGTTCCGGATCGACCCAAAAGATGGTTGGATCGTGGCGGTCCTCTGACATGGGAAAAACCCCTGCCGCGTAAGCGCGGACAAGGATCTCTGGCGTCAGTTTATGGGGGCCGGGAATGGGGCGGGCAGCCATGAGGTGCGGGATCGCTCACTATATTGAAATGTCTATGCTGGAGCTAATATAGCCCTCTGACCGGCCCATTTCATCCGTTGCGTGTTCCTGAAAATGAAAAATAAGTAGGGTGGAGACCTGTCGCGCGCTTGTAATTGGGTGGCCAACATCCCTAAATATATCCAAGGATGTCCCGTCGTTTCCCAATCGAGGAAGTGCACCATGCCGAAATTGGTCAAGTTCTTGTTGATAAACGCTGCCATCGGGTTCGTGCTTGCGCTCGGGTTCGTGGCTTTGCTCATGGTGCTGGATGTCAATGGTTTGCGGACCTTGATCTGGGGATCGGATTCCCGGTATTTGGCCTTGTTTATCCTGACATTTTTCACCGGCTTGACGTTTGGCAGCGTGCAAATCAGTGTCGCCGTGATGCTGCTGGGCCAAGACGATCCAGATAAAAGCGGTATGCCTGTTTTGATCGAGCGCGCGCTTTCAAAACTGCGGGCATGGTTTGCCCCGCCGCATCTTCGCGTCATGGTTCCGGTTCCGGTGAAACACAAGAAGCGCTGAGCGACTTTGTCGTCAATTTTTGCTGTTTGAGAGTATCTTGTGGGGTACCATCAAGGTCCGGCGATTCCGCGTTTGACCGAAGGTCGACGATATGCTCAGTGATAAAGACACACAGAAAGCGCTCCGCGCGGCAGAAGCTGCCCTCGAAGATGCCATCGACCAAAAACAAGCGATGGAAGAGCTGCACCTTCGCGACATCTCGGAAATCTTACACGACATTAAAAATCCTTTGATGGCCATGATGGGCTATTTGTCGTTGCTCAAACGCGAGGCCCATGGTCCGATCGGCAATCCGACATACAAACAGTACATCGCAACCCTCGAGCGCTCTTCGCAGCGCTTGTTGGCGACATGCAATGCTTTGATGGATCAGTACGATAACGCTGGCGATATCCCCAAGGCCGATCCGGTAGCCGATGTTGAGCAACTGATAGGTGAACTCAACGATCTTTTTGCCGCACAAGCCAAGGAACGGGAAATCGAGTTTCACACGGACGTTTCAAATCATATGCCAAAAATTGCGGTCAATCCGCATGAGCTTTACCGGGCTTTGATGAATCTGGTGTCCAATGCCATCAAATTCACGCCCAAGGGTGGGACGGTCGATGTTGAAGCCGATCGCGACCCGAAGGACAACACCTTCATCATGGTGGTTCGCGATTCCGGTATCGGTATGACCAAGGAACAGATTTATCGTGTTTTGAATGGTGCTCACGCCTCGACGGTATCCCCCCATGGAGATATCGGGGCCGGGCACGGTTTGGATATCGTTAACCGGATCGTTCAATCATATGGCGGCAAGCTGGAAATCATCAGCACCGAAAACCGCGGCACCCGCATCAAGTTGAAGTTTCCGAAACAAATTTCCCTAGAATAAAAAACGCCCCGATGGACGGGGCGTTTTGATTGGAACGTTGATGTGGAGCAGCTTATGCGCCGTCTTTCTCCATGAATTTTTCCAGCCAGTGGATATCGTAATCGCCATTGATCACGTCCGGTGCCGCAATCAGACGTTGGTGCAGCGGGATCGTGGTCTTCAAACCGTCGATGACGTATTCCGACAGGGCGCGGCGCAAGCGCATCAAGCATTCATTGCGGTTGGTGCCGTGTACGATCAGTTTGGCGATCATGCTGTCATAGTGCGGCGGCACGCTGTAGCCGGTGTAGAGACCGGAGTCCACGCGCACGCCCAAACCGCCCGGGGCGTGGTAGATGCCGACCGTGCCGGGACACGGCATGAAGGTCACCGGGTCCTCGGCATTGATGCGGCATTCGATGGCGTGGCCGATGAACGGAATGTCGTCTTGGGTGTAGCCCAACGGCGCACCAGCGGCGATGCGGATCATTTCGCGCACCAAGTCCAAGCGCGTGATGGCTTCGGTGACCGGGTGTTCGACCTGCAGGCGGGTGTTCATTTCGATGAAATAGAACTCGCCGTTTTCATAGAGGAACTCAATGGTCCCGGCGGAGCGGTAGCCGATTTTCTGCACGGCCTTGGCGGCAATTTCGCCAATCTCGTCGCGCTGTTCCTTGTTCAGCGCGGGCGAGGGGGCTTCTTCCAGAACCTTTTGATGGCGGCGTTGAAGCGAACAATCGCGCTCACCCAGGTGCACCACGTTGCCGTGGGTGTCGGCTAGGATCTGAATTTCGATGTGGCGCGGCTTTTCAAGGTACTTTTCGATATAAACTTCGGCGTTGCCGAACGCGCTTTCAGCCTCTGAACGGGCAGAGCGGAACGCCAATTCCAGATCGGCCGCGGTTTTGGCCAGCTTCATGCCGCGCCCACCGCCACCGGCGGTCGCTTTGATGATGACCGGATAGCCGATTTTTTCCGACACCTTGATGGCTTCTTCGTAGGTGGCGACACCACCGTCCGATCCCGGAACCACGGGAATACCCGCCTTCATCACGGCTTCCTTGGCGGCGATTTTGTCGCCCATCAAGGTGATGTGTTCGGCCGTTGGGCCAATGAACACGAAACCGTGTTCTTCGACCATTTCGGCGAACTTGGCGTTTTCGCTCAAAAAACCGTAGCCCGGGTGAATGGCGTCCGCGCCGGAAATCTGTGCGGCCGACAAGATGGCTGCGATATTGAGGTAGCTGTCTTTGGCTGCAGGCGGGCCGATGCAGACGGCTTCATCGGCTAAGCGCACATGCATGGCGCTTTCGTCGGCGGTCGAGTGTACCGCCACGGTTTGGATGCCCATTTCGTTACAGGCGCGCAAAATGCGCAGTGCGATTTCACCGCGGTTGGCAATGAGGACCTTGTCGAACATAGGGGACGGCCTCTCTGCTTATTCGATGATCATAAGGGGTTCGCCGAACTCAACCGGAGAACCACTTTCCACCAAAATATTCTTCACGACGCCACTGCGCGGGGCCTTGATTTGGTTGAAGACCTTCATCGCTTCGAGCAACAGCACGACTTGGCCAGCGCTGACGCTGTCGCCAACAGTGACAAAATCGGCGGCGCCCGGTTCCGGAGCGGTATACGCGACACCGACCATGGGCGAGGTCACCACGCCCGGGTGATCGGCATGAGAGACAGGCTCGGGATCGCCACTTGCTTCAGAAATTGGTGCGGCAATAGGGGCCGGGGCGGCAACGGATACCGCAGTCCCGCCGCGCGCGACACGCACGGTGAAGGCGTCTTGACCGATCTCGATTTCCGTCAAGCCTGTGTCGTCCATCAGGGCGGCGAGTTTGCGGATCAGGTCGTCATCGACGTCGATTTTTTTGCTCATGAGCGATATGTCTCACTTCTTGGTCAACAGGCGCGCGGCGGCTTCCAGGGCCATCTCGTAACCGAAACCGCCAAAACCGCAGATCATGCCCACGGCGGTCTGGGAAACGTAAGAATGATGGCGGAAGTCCTCGCGTTGGTGAATGTTCGATAGATGGACCTCAAGAACGGGGAGATCGACGGCGCGCAGCGCATCCAGCAGGGCCACCGACGTATGGGTATAAGCCCCCGCATTGACGATGATGGCATCAGCCGTGTCGCGGGCTTGTTGCACCCAATCGACCAACTGCCCTTCGGCGTTGGTTTGGCGGAATTCGATGTCCAGGCCCAAACTTTCGGCGCGCGCACGGCAATTGGCCTCGATGTCTTGGAGCGTCTCCGCGCCGTACACATCGGGCTCGCGTGTGCCCAAAAGGTTGAGGTTCGGCCCATTGAGGACCAAGACCTTGCTCGTCATCGAAATTACCCCCGGATCGACGTGCGATCTCTTCTTCAAGTCTCGGCGGTTTATAGCACGCGCGATCCCTTGCGGAATAGGGATTTTGGCGTATGTTACTTGCCCAACCGTTAAGACAAGCCGAAAACGGCAAAAACCAAGGAAGGGTAAGGACGCATGCGTCTCACCATTAATGGCGAATCCAAGGATTTTGACGCCCCACTGACCGTAAATGACCTTTTGGACCGAATCGGTCTCGATCCCGCCAAGGTGGCGGTTGAGCGAAACCTGGAAATCGTTCCCAAATCCACCTATGCCGCTGCTGGTTTAACCGAAGGCGACAAGCTGGAAATCGTACATTTCATCGGTGGCGGCGCACCGGCTGATGGCAATTGCGGCGATGGTACCAAGGGGGGCGACTGTTTCGAGGTCGCGGGCAAGGAATATTGGTCCCGTCTGCTGGTCGGCACCGGGAAATACAAGGATTTCGACGAAACCGCCAAGGCCATCGAGGCTTCGGGCGCGCAGATCGTCACCGTGGCCGTGCGTCGCGTCAATGTCTCCAACCCCAAGGAGCCGATGCTGACCGATTATGTCGATCCCAAGACCTACACCTATTTGCCCAATACCGCAGGCTGTTTCAGTGCGGATGAAGCTGTGCGCACGCTGCGTCTGGCGCGCGAAGCGGGCGGTTGGGACTTGGTGAAGCTGGAGGTTTTGGGCGATCAAAAAACGCTCTATCCGAACATGCCGGAAACCCTCAAGGCCGCCGAGACCCTGATCGACGAAGGTTTCAAGGTCATGGTCTACTGCGCCGACGATCCCATCCAGGCGAAAGTTTTGGAAGAAATGGGCTGCGTCGCCATCATGCCGCTGGCCGCACCCATCGGTTCGGGCCTGGGCATTCAAAACCCGGTCGGGATTCGCTTGATCATCGAACAAGCCAACGTGCCGGTTCTGGTCGATGCGGGCGT
>Ga0070729_10003863_pt1 | contig 16857 bp, 17 predicted proteins | sample tdDd472_FD_66725 | JGI IMG/M metagenome (GOLD analysis project Ga0070729, IMG submission 66725) | Marine sediment microbial communities from the Atlantic coast under amendment with organic carbon and nitrate - tdDd47.2 | ecosystem: Environmental > Aquatic > Marine > Coastal > Sediment | place... | reverse complement strand
CTTCTTCATCGGCGTCGCCTACATGATGGGTGTCGAGACGCCGGCTTTCCGCGAAGAGCCGCCGGTGATCGGGTGGATCGATCCCGGCTCGCCGGCAGCCGAAGTGGATCTCGAGGTCGGCGATCTCATCGTCGCCGTCGACGGCAACGCGGTCACCATGTGGCAGGAGCTCGAAACCTCCATCATCACCTCGGCCGAGTACGAGGTTGTGCTTGAGGTCGAGCGCCAAGGTCGTCGGCATCAGGTCGCCATGGTCCCCGAGTCGGTCACACGATACGGCTTTGGTTACTCGGGCCTGCAACCCCCGGTGGATCCCGTCCTGGTACAGGTGCCTGCGGGCAGCGTCGCGAGCGCGGCCGGTCTGGAGCCCGGAGACCGGATTCTGGCCATCGATGACGAACCGGTGACCCAGTTCTATGATCTCATCCGGCTGATCTCACCGAGAGCCGACGAGGAGATCACCCTCACGGTGCTGCGAGATAACGAAACCCTCAGCATTGCTGTCACCCCACGCGGTGACGAGGGTGCGGGCAAAATCGGCGTGCCGCTGATTCCGCCCTCGAAAATCGAACACATGGGTCCCATCGCGGCGTTTTCCACCGCCACAAGGGACTGTCGGCGGATGACCGTGGAGACCTTCCGCATCATCGGTCGATTGCTGACACGAAAGACCTCCATCAAACAGGTGTCCGGACCCATCGGGATTGCCCAGATTTCGGGTGAGGCCGCACGCTCCGGCCTCGATTCGCTGATCTGGTTCATGGGGATCATCTCGCTCCAGCTGGGCATCTTCAACCTTCTGCCCATTCCCATTCTCGATGGCGGACACCTCACGATCCTTGCCTTCGAGTCTGCCATTCGTCGGGATCTCTCGATCAAGGTCAAGGAAAGGATTCTGGAGGTCGGGTTCTATGTTCTGATCCTCCTGATGGTGGTGGTCCTCTTCAACGACATCATCAAGGTCCTGCCCCCGAGCATCTACAACTTCTTCTTCGGCAGCTGAAGGCTCCCCCGACGGGCGAGGTGGCCAGTCGTGTTAAAGTTCGCTGCGATGGCGGTTCGCTTGCTTGCCCTGGCTGTCTTTCTCCCGGTCGCGGCGGTTGTTTTCTGGTTTGCTCTGGTCTACACCGTTCACCAGGGAGCCATGGCCGTGCCCGATCTTCGCGGTTCATCCGTCGAGGAGGCCCGCGCTGTGGTTCACGATCTCGGGATGGTTGTCGAAATCGAGGATCCCGGAGTCTTCTCGGCTTCGATACCGGCAGGCGGGGTGGCCGCCCAACGTCCGCATCCAGGGTTCCAGGTCAAGGCGGGTGCAAGAGTGACCGTCCGTCTCAGCCTCGGGAACGAACGGGTCTCGATTCCCGACATCTACGGCGAATCACTCCAGAGTGCGTTGCGGGGCCTCGAGCAGCTCGGACTGCCGGTCGGAGCACGAATCGGAGTCGAAGGTCATGCCGGCCCGGATCAGGTGGTTGCCACCGGCCCCCCCATGGCCTCCCAGGTTCCTCCCGGCACCGAGGTCGATCTTTTGGTCAACACCACTCCGCGGGACGATCTGTGGGTCATGCCCTCGTTGATGTCCCGAAACGTCAGCCTCATCCGCCGGTTCTGCACCACCCATGGACTGAGACTCGGACAGGTCCACGAGGTGAGCTATCCCGGTCTCTCATCAGGCCTGGTGCTCCGTCAGTACCCCCCGGCAGGGTCGCCCCTGTCCCGATCCGACATCATTTCCGTGTGGGTGAGCCAATGAATCCTCGTATCCGAATCGCCCCGTCTCTTCTGTCGGCCGACTTCGCCAGGCTGGCCGATGAAATCGCCGAAGTCGAAGCCGCCGGCGCTGATCTGCTCCATCTCGATCTCATGGACGGACACTTCGTTCCCAACCTCACCTTCGGGCCCCCTGTGATCGCCGCTCTGGCGCGCTGCGCAACCATCGGACTCGATGCGCACCTCATGGTGACCGATCCTGACCCGCTGGTGCCGCAGCTGGCCGATGCAGGCGTCATGCGGACGGCGGTCCACGTCGAGACCTGTCGACACCTCCATCGCACTCTCGCCGGCATTCGAGACGCCGGTATGGAAGCCGGGGTCACTCTCAATCCGGCCACACCCCTGACATCGGTCGACGAAGTCCTCGGGGACATCGATTTCGCCCTCATCATGTCCGTCAACCCGGGTTTCGGCGGTCAGGCCTTTATCCCGGCCAGCCTGAACAAAATCCGCCGCCTGCGACGCCTCATCGATGATGAGAGTGTGGATATTTCGGTGGATGGGGGGGTCGATCAAGACACCGCAGGGCCCCTTGCAGCCGCCGGGGCAACCACCCTTATCGCCGGATCCGCCATCTTCGGATCCCCCGACCGCGCCCGAGCTCTCGCGGCGCTCCGGCAGGCGGCACAACGAGGAACCGAATCATGAATCGATCGATCGCATTTGTTCTTGTCTTGCTCTCGGTGTTGTTCACCCTCTCCTGTTCGTCGAAGGCATCGAAGGAGGAGCAACTCCTGGAGGAGCTGTCGAATCTGGACAAGACCACTATTTACGAACGCGCTGAAGCCCTCTACCAAGACAAAAAGTACCCCCAGGCGAGGCAGCTGTTTTCGTTTGTCTACGACTCCTTCCCAAACGATCCCATGGGTCACAAGGCAGCACTTCGAGTGGCTGACACATACGCGGCAAAAACCGATGTGACCAACCTCACAGAAGCCCGGCTTCGCTATCGAGATTTTGCCAATCGGTACCCGAATGATCCCGACCGGGACTATGCTCTGCTCATGGTCGGCCACACTTTCAGCGCTCGTAAAATGAGAGCTGACAGAGACTTGAGTCCGATACGAGAGGCCCTCGACGCCTACCAACAACTGGGGAACCTCTACCCCAACTCGCGGTACGCGACTGAGGCCCAAGATCGTATGGGGGGTCTCGAGGAGTTACTCGCAGAACACGAATGGCTTGTGGCGACGTATTACTACCGGAATAAGCGGTGGATTGGAGCCAAGTGGCGACTTGAATATATCCAGGAAAACTACCCGGATTACTCGAAAATCGTTGCAGTGAACGATCGGATTTCAGCTATTCAATCAAAGCTCGACGAGGCCGAAGCAAGATACAAAAAACTCATCGAAGAACGAACAAAGAAGATCGAAGATTGACGGCAGTTACGCTTTCGGTTACTCTCGTAGTGTGTTTTCTGGCACTGGGAGAGTACCCATGAATGTGAAAATCCCGGTTTTGGTCGTCGCGTTATTGCTCCCCACTATCGCGTTCAGCCAAGCTGTCGCACCGCCCCCACAACCACTCCATTTCGTCGACGACCACTGGACGCCGTACGATCCACCTGCGGAGTTCCCCGAGGGTTCGACCGTTCACACGGTGGTTCCTGGCGACACGCTGTGGGATCTCGCTGCGACCTATCTGGGCGATCCCTACCTTTGGCCGCAGATCTGGGAACGCAATCCATATATCAAGGATTCTCACTGGATCTACCCAGGAGATCCCATCGCCATCGATGTGGCGGTTCAGGAACCACCGGCCGAGGTTGAAGAGGTCTTTGCCGAGGAAACGGTGGCCTCGGAGTACATCGAGCCGGATGGTTTTGATGAGACCATCGATGAAGGGGAGCCGCACCCCCTGGGTTCATCGGCTGATGTCTACTGTTTCGCCGATCTCGTCCAGGACGAGTCGGTCTTCCCCTTCACCATCACTTCTGCGGAGCGGATCGATTTTCAGGATTCGTTCTCTGAGGGCGATATCGTCTATATCGACGGTGGCGTCGAGCAGGGCGTCGCAGCGGGAGACCGCTTCTTCGTCATGACCCGGATTCGTCCGCTCTACCGTCTCTCGAAAGAGATCACCATCAGCCGACCCCACACCGGCGAGAAAATCGGCATCGTCTACAGCAGAGTCGGCCAGATCAAGGTTCTATGTGCGCAGGAGAATTCCGCCATCGCCGAAATCACCTATGCCTGCGACCCCATCGATGTCGGTAATGTCCTGCAGCCGTTCAAACCGATCCCGGTTCCCCTCGTGATCGATCCCGATCCGAGCGACCGTTGCGATCTTCCGAACGGCAAACCCATCGGACGAGTCATCTACACTCGGGATGACCAGCTCGAAATCGCTGGTGGGTGGTTGGTCTTCATCGATCTCGGCGCCGCCGATGGCCTCTACCCGGGCCAGTTCGCAACCATCTTCAGAGACAACCCCGTCAAGGGTATGCCTCGCCTGGTCATGGGTGAATTGGGCCTCCTCACCGTCGAGGAGCACTACTCCACCGCCATCATCACAAGGGGTTGGGCGTCGATCTACATCGGGGATTGGGTCGAAATCAAATAGCACTGATCGTCAACGACACACAACACCCGGAGGCGGTATCCCGCCACCGGGTGTTTTTCTAATTCAGAGCGCTGGGGGTTTCGAGGGGGCGCTAGTCGAACTCGGCTGCTCGCGCTTGCGCAAAGGTGCTGAGGGTCCGGTAGTGCTCCTCATCTGCGATGGCCAGACTCTTGATCATCTGAGAAATCTCCGGATTTGAAACCGCGAGCACATCCCGGTGCCCGTTCTCCGCCGGATGACCCTCGATCTTCATGGCAAAAAACAGCGCTTCGGCCAACGTCGGTTCAGGGAAATCTGCGCGAAACTCCCCCAGAGACTCCAACAGGGACGCGACCGCCGTTTCATCGAAATCGACATCCTCGAACTCGTTGGGGCTGCGATAGACCAGTTTTCTGCCGTACTTGATGAGACCGGCGTGGGACTTCTCCTGCAAACTCATGCGAAAGAAAAGACCCGATGCATCCCCATCCGACGCAAATACTTCGCTCAGCCACTCGTAGAATCTCGCCATCTCGCTTTCGACGCGCTCAAGCTGGGCGAGTACCCGCTGAATCTGCATTGATCCCCCTGGCGACAACCGGAGCGGAATGATATCAGTAATTGCTCTGAGCAAGAACACAATCATCGAGCCGAAGCGGGTGTTATCGTAGGTGGATGCTTCCCGACTGGGTTTTTGATGATGAGGATCGCCGCTTCATGGAGGCCGCTCTGGCCGAGGCATCAGCGGCGGCAGATCGCGATGAGGTGCCGGTCGGCGCAGTGGTCGTTCGTGAGGGCGAAATCATCGGCCGAGCCGGCAATCGCCGGCGCGAACTCCAAGACCCCACAGCCCACGCCGAGGTTCTGGCAATCCGCCAGGCAGCGGCGTTCACCGGTGATTTCCGGCTCGAGCACTGCTCCCTCTATGTGACCCTCGAGCCCTGTCCCATGTGTATCACCACTTGTCGCCAGGCACGCCTCGAGTTGGTGATCTGGGGGGCCGATGATCCAAAAGCCGGTGCATGCGGATCGGTGATCGACCTGGCCGAGGACCGTCGCCTCGGGCCACCGGTCGTCAACCGAGGCGGGCTGGAGGCACCGGCCGGTCGCGACCTTCTCGAGGTCTTTTTTGCGAAAAAACGACGAAGAGCGTAGAATGCCGATCCCCGTGCGGAGAGGTGCCGGAGTGGTCGATCGGGGCGGTCTCGAAAACCGTTGACCCTTCACGGGGTCCAAGGGTTCGAATCCCTTCCTCTCCGCCAGGACAGAAAAATCTACTGGAGAGGTGTCCGAGTGGCCGAAGGAGCACGCTTGGAAAGCGTGTGTGGGGGTAACTCCACCGCGGGTTCGAATCCCGCCCTCTCCGCCAATGATCGTCGCAGGGAGCCCACCCTGGAGCCCGGGCCCTGTGCATTGTCGCCCTTCGAACCGTGTCAGACCCGGAAGGGAGCAGCACTAAGGAGGATACGGCGAGTGCCGCAGGTAGCCTGGGTTCCATGGTGGGCTCCCGGTTCGTTCTGAGGCCCCTGATCGCATCCGACGATCAGGGGCCTCAGAATCATTGCCGAAGCGCATTCAGGATCAACTCGGCTGCCGTCTCGGCTCCATTGGGTCGGGGATCCGTCGGCCGCGGGGTTTCGAGGAGCTCCTTGAGGATCCGCGTAGTCGAGGGGTCCTCGAGCCAGTTCCCCGCCAGGGCGGCTGAGGGGATCTGCTCCCGAACAAAACCCTCGAGGATGGAGCTCTCGGGAAAGATCGGGCGGCGGAGGTAGGCCAACGCGGTCCCGGCGTGGTAGACCTCGGCGACGGTGCTGTAGCCGAGCTTGGCGACCACGAGATCACTCGCCGCCACGAGATCCGGGTGATACGGCCCTCCCATGGTCGGAATCCGGATCAGGTTTCCTTCATGTCGGATCCCATCGCCGCTGCCGGGTGCCACAAGGATGGTCCCAGCAGGCGGTCGGAAACCACGACCGATCAAAGGGCTCTCGAGTCCACTGACGCTCAGTAGGACCAGCCGATCATCGGCGGCGACCCCCAGCATGCTTCGTAGCTCGTGTCGGCCGAGCCGAGGGTTTCGGCTCACCGGCTGTACTTTGTGAGCACCGTGAACCGGTAAACAGATCGGCGCGGTCTGGATTCTAAGCGCAGCCGAGCCGAAGACGGTGGCCAGCCGTTGGCTGAACCCATCCAACCGGGGGTCGCCATAGGCGCCGTAAATCCAATCCCACGTGAAGTTCTCGATGAGTACGCCCGGAAGTGACAGGCGGTCGGCAATCGCCAATCCCAGGGGCGCGATATCGCTGATGATCAGCCGGCACCCGGTCGTCGCGACCTCAGCGGCAACCTGCTTGAACACCCGACCTCCATCCAAGGGGAGCCGTTCGAGAGCCCGGATCGTCGCATCGACGTCCTCCACGAACGGGGTGCGCTGGATCATCCCGACATCGCACTCGAGGTGGTGGCACTCGAAGGAGACCCCGACCAGCGAATCATCGAAGAACGCCCGCGGCACCGTCGTGAAGAGGTGATGACGGATTCCGCCGCACAACCGAGAGACCGCGGCGATAACCGAACAGGCCCGTGCGGCATGACCAAATCCATGGGGAGAAATGAACCAGCAGAGCACGCCCGAGCGCGTCCGGTCCGCTCCACGGTCGGTTTCTCTCGATCCATTCATGACGACCAAGTCTACGCCCACTGGATGCGGTCGCTGAAGCGGCTAGGATCGCCCCCGCCAGGGACGCACGTGATAGGATCAGCACTATGAAGTGCGCCCCTTTCATCAGTGCGATCCTGCTGCTTTGCCTCGCATCAATAACGCACGCCCAAAGCGGATCTCCTCGTGCGTGGCAACAACGAATCGCGGTCACGATCGACCTCCCGGTGCCCATCGTCGCCCTCGAGTCCTCGAATCCTTTTGCGATCGCCGTCGACCAACCACCACGGCTTCTCACATCCACCCCACCAAGGAAGCTCGATGTCCAGGGCACCGCAGTTGTCGCCGCCTATGTCGGACCCAAGGGTGACTGTTTGGGTGGAGTCCCGCTCGATCTGCCTTTTCCTGGGATGACCCAGACCATCCTCGACGAACTCAAGAATGTCCGGTTCGACCCGGCGAAGACCGGTGACAAACCGGTGGGATCGTGGGTCGTCCTGGGCCTCAATATCGACGGCCGGATCAAAGAATCGAGCATCGGTGGTCCGACCTTCGAGCTCCCCGATCCGGCGGCCCCGCCGGAGCCGACACCGCCTCTGCGAGCGGCGCCTTCGGGTCTTCTCCTGCGTGCCCCCTACGAACCCCAGAGCTCGCTGACGACCTTCGCATCACCTCGCAGACTGAAGGTGAAGGCACCCACGCAGGACGCCGATATTTTGGTCCGCGCCCTGGTGCATATCACCTCGGGTGGGAGATGCGATCGATTCGTCCCGCTCAACATCGAATCCGGGCTCCACAGGTGGCTCTCGGCGTATCTCGCTACGTGGCGACTCGATCCCGCCCTGTTGGATGGCGCTCCGCACGAAGCGTGGGTGGTGTATTCGGCGCGGGCGCAGCTCAAGGTTTCGACTCTCGATTCAACCGGTGTGAATCTCATCCGGAACCGGAGCTTCGAACCACCCAGCACCGAACCTTGAGAATCGGGGCGATCGGAATCTACGATCGCCTGATGATCTTGCGCTGATTGCCCATCCGGACCGTCACCCGCTCAGAATCCAGCCACTCGAGCACCGGAATCGCCAGCTTTCGAGTCAGTCCGAACCGCGCCTTGAACTCACCCACCGCAAAGGTCTCGCAATCCCAATCCAGAATCTTGCGTGCGACCTCATCGAGTACCGCTCGATGGATCAGAAATTTCCCATCGAGACGCACCAGCCGGCCGCGCTGGACGAGGAAGGTACAGATGCCCTCCACCGTTGCCGGTCTCGAGTCGAGCGCGGTTGCAGCCTCACCCGGCCCAGGCGCATCAAAAGCCCTTTCTCGATACAGAACTTCCACCCGCCGGGCGAGTTCTTCGCCCAGGGCGGACATATGGCGGTCGCTCCCGGGCGGAACGACCCGACCCTCGGAGAGTTCGAGCACACCCCGCTGCCGAAGCTCCTCAAGATAGGCACCCGCGAGATCTCGAGCCCTCTTCGGCAGCAACGCCGCCGCGAAATCGCGGGTCGGAATCCCGGCCGACACCTCAACGCCCTTGAATCGCCGCTCGAGCTCCGTCTTCGCTTCCTCGGTCAACCGATCGAGGTGTCCCTTCCCGACAAGGGTTGCCGGTTGGGTCGGCAGCGCAACGACAGTCCCGCCTTCGAGCAGACGCCCGATGGGAGCTTCGACGGCACCGTCCAGCACTCCCAGACGGATGGCCAGACGATGCGCGGTTGCACCCTCGAGACCGGCCTGATCGATCCACCAGCCGAGCAGATCCGGCCATGCGCCTCGCCGATATGACGGCAGCGCCTCGAGTCCCGCTCGGTCACGACGCCGCCAGCGCCTCAACTGGGCGTCAAGGACCACCCCGCCGGCAAAGGTATTGACCGGAGCCGGCCGGCGCAGCACAACCCGGTCACCGGGAAAGAGCTGCATGGGTTCGCTCAAACTGATCTGAGCGGCGGCCGACTCTCCCGGCGCCAACGTTGATCGCGAGAGCCGATCGATCCGAGCGGGCACCCGATCGGCAAAGGCGTGCAACTCGAGCTCATCCCCTTCTCCAAGAGGATGCGGCGCCGAAGCGAGGAGCTCGAGCCGCAGGGTCACCATTCGGGTCTGCTGCCAGTCACCGAGGGCCATCACCTGCTGTCCGCGTTCGACATCATCCCGTCCGAGGCCGACCAGATTCATGGCGACCCGCTCGCCCGCTTCCACCACCTCACGTTCCACCCCGTGGACATGGAGCCGACGCACCCTCGAGCGGTCCCCACCGGGCATGATCATGACCTCGGAGCCGACCTTGAGGCGTCCCCACAACGATGTTCCAGTCACCACTGTCCCGGCCCCGGTCAGACTGAAGACCCGGTCCACGGCTTCGCGAAACGGCCGGTCATCCATCTGCCGGGGACTGGCCGAGCGCGCCTGGGAGACCAGAACGCCGCGAAGCTCGTCGAGCCCGCGACCCGAGACGGCGGACACCGGCACCACCGGAGCATCGGCAAACGGAGTCGTCGCGAGGAAATCCTTGAGCTCTTCGGCGGCGAGCTCGGCCAACTCGTCATCCACCATATCGATCTTTGTCAGCGCAACGGCTCCACCCGGAACACCCATGAGCCGGATCACCTCGAGGTGTTCGCGGGTCTGGGGCATGATTCCCTCATCCGCGGCAACCACGAGAAGGGCGAGATCGATCCCGGAGGCACCGGCGATCATGGTGTGAACCAGTCGTTCGTGGCCCGGGACATCGACAAAATGGAGCTGCATGTCATCGGCCTCGACCTGGGCGAACCCGAGGTCGATGGTGATGCCTCGATCCCGTTCTTCCGGCAATCGATCGCAGTCGGTCCCGGTCAAGGCCTTGACCAGGGTCGTCTTACCGTGATCGATGTGGCCGGCGGTTCCAAAGACTACATGCTCCATGCCGCCATGGTACACAGCTTTTCGCTGTCACCACAGATCGGGTCTCGGATCACTTGGCCCGTCGGGTCCGACCGGCTAAGCTGACCGGGTGATCGAATGTGAGATGAAGATCCCCGTTGATGATCTGGAGGAGATCCGCCATCGCCTCGCCATAACCGAGGCCGAGCAACTCACCGCCGCCGAACACGAGGTCAATATTCTCTTTGATACAGCCTCGGGCCGGCTGGCCACGAGCGGCCAGGTATTGCGGGTCAGGCGGGTCGGCCAGCGTATTCTGCTGACCTTCAAGGGACCGGCAAACTATGATGGCGCGGTCAAACAGCGCCGCGAGATCGAGCTCGAAATCTCCTCGAGTGAGCGGATCTCCGAACTCCTGCACGCCCTCGGCTACGCACCGACGATGCGATATGAGAAGAAACGTGAGAGTTGGCGTCTCGGCGAGGTACGGATTGAACTCGACCACACGCCCATGGGCAACTTTGTCGAGCTCGAGGGACCAGCCGACTCCCTCGCGGCGACCGCCCAAGGGCTCGGTCTCGACCCCGCAGCAGCGGTGGCGCAGTCATACATCAGCCTCTGGCGGGATCATTGCCGTCGGCATCCAGGGCTCGACCGCGACATGGTCTTCGATTCGTGAAGATCGCCGCCGCGATGGTTCTGGCCGCCGGCCGTGGCGAACGAATGCAACCTCTGTCCCGCGTGCTTCCGAAACCGGCCCTGCCTTTGCTCGATCAACCAGTCGTGGCTTCGGCGCTGCAACTCGCCGCCACCGTCTGCACCGAGCGGTTGGTGGTCAACACCTGGCATCTGGCCGATGCCATGGAACGCGCGATATCCGATATCGATCTCGGTATCAAAATCTCAGTGTCCCGCGAACCGGAGCTCATGGACACCGCTGGTGGCATCGCTCTGGCGCGCGAACGCGGCCTGCTCGGAGAGAGGGGACCCGTCCTGATCATCAATGGTGACGGTTGGCTCAACCTGAATCTGGATCCGCTCCTCGTTCGAATGACACGATCCGCAGATCTCGTCACCCTCGCGCTCCTGCCTCATCTCGATCCACTCCGTTGGTCGCGGGTGATCCTCGATCCGACCGGGTTGGTGCACCGCATCAAGAAACCGGGTCAGCCCGATTCCAACGAGGTCCCGTTTCTCTATCCCGGCGTGATGCTCGTCGCCCGCGAGGCTTTGAACGGCCTTGTCGCCCGTCCCGGAGCGGTCCCCGAGTGTCTCTGGCGACCCGCTCTGGCCAACGATCGCCTCGGCGGCGTGGTGGTGTCAGGCCACTGGCGCGAGATCGGGACCCCTGCAGACTACCTCGCGGCGGTGCTCGGAAGACTCAACGGTGGCGCCGCAGTGATCCATCAATCGGCGAAGGTGCACCCATCGGCAAACATCGGTGCCGCACTCATCGGCCGCGGTGCTCGTATCGCCGAGGGCTCGATTGTCGGAGAGGCCGTTGTTGCCGAGGGTGCAACCGTTTCCCCCCGAACCCGGGTCCTGCGCTCGGTCCTGATGGGAGATGTCTTCACGGCACCGGGAGAAGCGGTTGTCGATGAGTTCCGCGCGATCTGACGCTCATCCTCTCAGCAGCGTCATCGATCAGCCCTGCTTCCATTGACTCCAGCCGCGTTGCCACTTCAACCGGTTGATCCGCCCGGTACCACCATAGATTCGAAGCACCACCATTCGCCTTGAATGATCGGTGAAGTACACCGAAGACGGTCTCGCGGTCCCGTTGGACGAGAAGGTGATGATATTGCCCAGCCCGGCTCGGACCGGATCCGAGAGATCCCCACCGAGACGGCCCTTCCCGGTCGGATCCGGCACCGATCCATCTCCCAGAATCCCCGGTCCGGCGCCACCGGCCTCGATGACGATCACCCGGTCCACCACGGGATCCGCACCGCTCGAGATGTCGACGCGACGAACCCCATCTCCGTCGCCGTCCTCGGCAACAAAGCAGCGCCAACTCCCATCGACCTGTCGATCGAAAACGACGGCGCACCGCCGGCTCCGCAGAACCGCGACTGCCCGGCACCGAACAAGCAGACCGTGAACCTGGGCGACCGACCTGGTCATGGCCGCACCCCTTCTCGCATCATCGAGCGAGGAAACCCCGACGATCGTGAAGATACCGCTCACCGCGATCACCGCCAGGAACTCGGTGATCGAGATCCCGAATTGTCTCCGGGCGGCTCTCCGAGTCCATTTACCTTTCTTCATGCAAACCTCCATCCTCCCGAGATGTAGTGGGAAAAAACGCGGCCCCGAAGGGCCGCATCCCGTCCACGCTGTGGTTGGTTTCAGATCAGCTCGCGGGCGAACCGCTGGCCGACGAACGCGGGAGCCTCACCTTGGATTCCAAGGTGGTTGCACCCGAGGTCGAGATATAGGGTTCGAGTCTGACGAGTGAAGTCTCCCCGATTCCTTTGACCGCGACGAGCTCATCGATGCTCGCGAAGAGACCGTTGGTCTCGCGAAATTCGATGATGCGATCAGCCAACGCGGGCCCGACCCTCGGCAGCAACTGAAGCTGCTCGGATCCGGCGGTGTTGATATTGACGACCCCGGTTGCGGGATCGTCGGCCGCCATCGCTAACGACGAAACGGCAAGGATCAGAGCGACAAACACGATTACGGTTCTTTGGATCATTGTCTTTCTCCTGTCTTTTAGGTTGATGTTGAACGACCGGCCGCAATGCTTGGCTATGGCGTTCTCTGCATGGGCACCTCCTTGAGTGATGTGCCCCTGGTATGGCGAAATCCGTGCCAACTCAAGAAGATTCATTTAAGTGATTTAATAACAATTACTTAAGGAAATCTCGCCAATGAGTTCAATCAAGGGAAACTGACAAGAAATCTTTACAGAATTGACCAAAACGCAATCCCACAAGGGTGGAGAAAATTTTGTCGGTGACAGAAAAACTTCCACCCCCAACCGCCGACGGACGGATCATCGCGGGCGTGATCACGAGGCGAAGATTCGGATGGGCGGGCGCGGGTTATACTCCCGCGATGCACGAAGACTCCCTCGATCCGGACACCAATGCGCCCGAAGGGCGAGTGGTGGATTCAGGTCCAGCAGTCCAGCCGGCCGATCACAGTCTCCTCGGCGATCTTGGTGAGGCCGCCGAGATGATCGCCTTCAAACACTCGGTCTTCGCTCTGCCCTTCGCCCTCATGTCTCTGATCACGGCGGCGGGAGACGGCTGGCCCACGGCTGCGACGTGGGCCTGGGTCATCACTGCCATGATCAGCGCCCGGACTGCGGCCATGAGCTTCAACCGGCTTGCCGATCATGGACTCGACGCGATCAATCCCCGCACCATGAATCGGTCGCTTCCAGCGGGCCGGCTCGGCCGTCGCTTTGCCTGGATCGTCACGGTCGTCGCCGCACTCGTCTTTGTCGGCGCAGCCGCCATGCTCAACCGGCTCTGCCTCATGCTCGCCATTCCGACCCTGGCTATTCTTCTCGGCTATTCATTTGCCAAGAGATGGACAGCAGCAGCACACCTTTGGCTCGGGTTCTCTCTCGGCATCGCACCCATCGGAGCATGGATCGCGGTGACCGGCGCCATCGCGGTGCCGCCGTTGATACTGGGCGCGGCGGTGATGCTCTGGGTCGCCGGTTTCGACACCATCTACTCGCTCCAGGATGAGGTCTTCGACCGATCACACGGGCTGCGCTCCATCCCCGCCGCTTTCGGTCCCGGGGTCGCGCTGTGGATGGCCAGGTTCTTCCATGTGCTCGCGCTGGTCGGTTTCTCTGGCTTTGCCATCGCCGCCGGCGGCGGTTGGCTCCGTTTCGCCGCCGTGATGGCGGCGGCGTTCCTCATGATGTGGCAACACCGCCTGGTCCGTGCCGACGACCTCAGCGCGGTCGACGCGGCCTTCTTCACAGCGAACGGTCTGCTGTCGGTGATGATGTGTTCGCTCTTCGTCATCGCCAAGCTGGTCGCTTGAGGGCCAGTCAAGTGCTGTACTAAGATGCACCGGGCATGAGCATCCGCAAGCTTCCATTTCGTCACATCGCCATCGAAGGTCCCATTGGGGTCGGGAAGACCTCTTTGGTGCAACTCCTTGCGGATCGATTCGAGGGAGTGATGGTCCTCGAAGACATCACCAATCCATTCCTCCCCGCTTTTTATGAGGGCCGCGCGGGAGCCGCCTTCCAGGTTCAGATGTACTTCCTCCTGTCGCGGTTTCAGCAACAGCGTGAGATCGCCCAGATGAACCTCTTCCAGCGCCTCGTGGTTGCCGACTACAGCTTCCCGAAGGACCGGATCTTCGCCTATCTCAACCTCGATGACACCGATCTGCGGATCTATGAAAAACTCTTTCCGGTGCTCGATCAGGAGGTTCCGACCCCTGATCTCGTCATCTACATGCAGGCTTCGCTGCCGGTCCTGCTCGAGCGAATCAAAAAGCGTGCGCGCGACTTCGAAGCAGAGATCGACCCCGACTACCTCGAACGGCTCAGCGAGGCGTATTCGTACTACTTCTTTCACTATCGCGAAACCCCGCTGCTGGTCATCAACACCGACGACATCGATTTCGTCAACAAACCCGCTGATTTCGACGCCCTCGTGGATCAGATCGTTCGGTGTCGCCGAGGTACGCAGATTTATGTGCCGTTGGGGTCATCCGAGGCCTGAGATCGACCCGCTCGGTCGATTCCCCGGCGACGGCGATTGAACCGTCGTCGCCGGGGAATTGAGGTAGGATCGCCAACCGGAGGAACGAATGCTCTCTCGCGATTTGTATCGGAGCGATCCGGACCGCGTTCGACGTATGCTCGAGCTGCGCCGCACCGAAGCACCGCTAGAACGGCTCCTTGAGGTCGATTCCGAATGGCGTGAACTCCTGGTCCGTCTCGAAGAACTCAAGGCCAAACGCAACGCCGGGTCCAAAGAAATCGGCATCCTCTTCCGGGATGGCAAACGCGACGAAGCTGAGGCCAAGAAGGCCGCCATGGCGGCCATCGGTGAGGAAATCTCGACCATCGAGGAACAAACCAAAGGTCTCGAGGAAGAACTCTGCGCCCTCGAACTCAGCTTTCCCAATCTGCCTGCCGATGACGTGCCCCACGGCCCGGATGAATCGGCGAACCGGGAGGAGCGCCGGTGGGGAACACCTCCGGACTTCGAGTTCGAGCCCCAGGCACACTGGGATCTCGGGCCCGCTCTTGGAATCATCGACTTCGAGCGGGCTGTCACCCTGGCGGGGGGCCGTTTCGCGGTCCTCCGTGGAGCCGGCGCGGCTCTGGAACGCGCGCTGACGAGCTATATGCTCGATCTCCACAGCCGCAAGCACGGATACACCGAGATTTTGCCGCCGGCGATCGTCAACACGGTGTCGCTTCAAAGCACCGGCCAGCTGCCCAAGTTTGCCGACGATCTCTTCCATCTCGAATCCACCGATTTCTATCTCTCACCCACGGCCGAGGTTCAACTGACCAATCTTCACCGCGGTGAAGTCCTCGACGAGGAGCGGCTGCCCCTCAAGTACTGTGCATTCACGCCCTGTTTCCGGGCCGAGGCCGGCTCCTACGGCAAAGATGTCCGCGGTCTGATCCGACTCCACCAGTTCAACAAGGTCGAACTGGTTCAATTGACGATTCCGGAACAATCCACCGAAGCTCTCACCGAACTCACGGGTCACGCCGAGGCCGTATTAAAGGGTCTCGAACTGCCGTATCGCGTGGTCAGCCTCTGTACCGGAGATCTCGGCTTCTCCGCCGCTCGGACCATCGATCTCGAGGTCTGGCTGCCGGGGCAGGCGGCCTATCGTGAGATCTCCTCCTGTTCGAGCTTTTCTGATTTTCAGGCGCGACGGGCCAAGCTCAGGTATCGTCCCGGCGAGGGCGGCAAGGCGCGACTGCTTCACACCATCAACGGATCCGGCCTCGCCGTCGGCCGCACCATGGTTGCGGTGATCGAGAACTACCAGCAGGCCGATGGTTCGGTGGTCGTGCCCGAGGTTCTCAGGCCCTACATGGGAGGCCTCGAGCTCATCGAACGCTCTTAGGTATGGGGGGTTAGGTATCAGCCCGTCGCAGATTCTCACATCGCGATTCTGAGCGATTGCGATGTGCCTAAAACCTGACACCTGATACCTATCAGCTACGAACTCGGCGGCAAGCCGAGTTCGTCAGCGATGGTCGCCATCGCGTCGCGAACGAACTCGATGTGCTCGCCGAGGTCGACTCCGAGTTCTTCGGCGCCGTTGCGCACATCGTCACGGTTGACCGCTCGGGCGAAGGCCTTGTCCTTGAGCTTCTTCTTCACCGACTTGGTCTTGACGTTGGCGATGGCCTTGTCGGGTCGAACGAGGGCGCAGGCGGTGAGAAAACCGGCCAACTCATCAACCGCAAACAGGGTCTTGGCGGCGGCGGTTTCTCTCGGCAACCCCATGTAATCGGCGTGCGACGCCGCGGTGAGGATCCAGTCCTCGGGCCAGCCCCGTTCGCGAAGAACCTCGATGCCCACGTGGACATGGGTCTCTTCGGTCGGGTTCTGCTGGTAGTCGAAGTCGTGGATGAGACCGATGATGCCCCAGCTCTCTTCATCTTCGCCCAGCTTGCGGGCGTAGGCCCTCATGGCGGCCTCGACCGAGAGGGCATGTTTGATAAGGCTCGGGTTGTCGGTGTACTCGGTGAGCAGCGCCCACGCATCGTCGCGGGTCGGGGTAGTCGTCATGGCGGCCTCCAAGAGGAGAGAATACAAGATTCAGCGTCAGCGGCCGTGGCCGTAGCCGTAGCCGTAGCCGTAGCCGAGACCGAATCCGCAGCCGAGACCATTACCGAGTCCGCGATCGGAGCCGTGACCGAGGGCCGCACCCGGAGCCGCAACAGCTACCAACCCCCTAAACACGTCGCCCCAGCGGGACGTGCGGGGTTTGACATTGTGCCCCACCGACCATCCGGCAAAGCACAACCTTCCGCACAATGTCATACCGGGCACTCCACGGGTAAA
>Ga0070729_10003862_pt1 | contig 16863 bp, 16 predicted proteins | sample tdDd472_FD_66725 | JGI IMG/M metagenome (GOLD analysis project Ga0070729, IMG submission 66725) | Marine sediment microbial communities from the Atlantic coast under amendment with organic carbon and nitrate - tdDd47.2 | ecosystem: Environmental > Aquatic > Marine > Coastal > Sediment | place... | reverse complement strand
GTCTATTACTACGAGGTGTTCCAGGTGGACCTGGTGGGGCATGCCGCTCCTCCGGCTGCGGCCAATGATCGCGCGACCAACTACTGGCTGGGCGACGTCTGGGGCAGCAATCCCACGGATCTACTACCCAACGGTGAAGTCGATGCGTTCGACATGACGCAGCTGGGTACCTATTTCGGCCTGCCGGTTCCGCACGACGATCCCAGCAACGTCCTGGACGTCGGTCCCACCGACGACTGGAGCCGCGTGGGGATCCCCTTGACCGACAGCGTGATCAACTTCGAGGACCTGATGGTCTTCTCCATGAACTTCGGCGTGGTCACTCCGGCCAAGGATGGCGTGGTCATCTCCAAGAGCGTGGAACTGGCCTGGGTCCGCTACGACGACGGTCGCATGGCCTTGCGTCTGGTTGACGGCAACGGCGTGAAGGGCCTGAATGTCCGGGCTGACGTGGCGGTCAGCGCCGTGAGCGCCGGCGAGTTGCTGGACGCCCAGGAAGAGCTGACGTTCCTCCGGAACGTGGGCGAGACCCTGGATGTCAGCGTTGCCGTGATGGGTGTGGACAACGGCTTCAGCGGCGCCGGTGACCTGTTCATCGTCGAGGCTGGCTCGGAGATCGCTATCGAGGATCTGTCCATCAAGGCTCGCGGCGCGGACAATAGCGTCCTCGAGTTCACGCTGGACGAGACTTCGGGTACGCTGACTCCGCGGGTGTTCAGCTTGAATGCGGCCTACCCCAATCCCTTCAACCCGATGACGAAGATCAGCTTCTCGCTGCCCGAAGCGCAGTCGGTGAAGCTGGTTGTCTACGGTGTGGACGGTCGCAAGGTCGCCACGCTGCTGGACGAGACCCGCGGTGCGGGTCTGCACGAGGTGGTCTGGACCGGGCGCGACGAAGCCGGTCAGTCCGTCGCCACGGGAGTTTACTTCTACAGCATCAATGCCGGACCGTACAGTCAGGTCCGCAAAATGACGCTGATGAAGTAAATCGTGTTATAATGTGCGGGGAACCGCGGGACTCGCTCCTGCGGTTTCCCCGTGACTCTGGATCCGACGGGTCCGACAGGCAAGGATGGTTACGAGATGCGGCGGAGAAGCGTGTTGTTGAGTACGATTCTGCTCGCCCTGGTTCTGGGAACCTGGGGGACTGCGGCCGCTCAGGTAGAACTGCGTTTCAGCCCGCCTGATACCACTATTCAGCCTCTTAGTGCCATGCGAATGTCCGTGATGATCGATGAGGACATCGAGATCCGGACCATCGATATCAACGTAACCTACGACACGACCATCGTGGCCTCCCTCGGTGGCGGCGCCGGACGGATCTACACCGACAGCGGCCTGTTCACCTTTCAAGGTTTCGAAGAGGACACCCCGGGCCACTGGCACGGCTATGCCGTCATCATGGGTGCGGGGCTGTTCGTCGCCGGTCCGGGCGAGCTGTTCTACTGGGATCTGGCCGGTCTCCAGGAGGGCGTCTCAGCCATCACCGCCGTCGAGATCTACCTGGCAGCAACCGATGGTTCATGGTACGAGGATGTGGCTCTCCCGCCCACGACCGTGACGGTCGATGATCCGCTGAGCGCGGTTCAAAGTCCGCCGGGGTTGCAGCCGATTCCTCGACTGTCGCCGAATCCCTTCAATCCCCGCACCGAATTCAGTTGTGATCTGACGGATGCGGGTTGGACTCGCCTGGCGGTCTTCGATCTCGGAGGCCGCCGGGTGGCTACACTACACGAAGGGCTCGCGCCGGCCGGCCGGTTTTCACGCAGCTGGAACGGCCGCGACGCCAGTGGCCGCAGCCAACCCGGCGGTGTGTATTTCTTTCGGTTGGAGACTTCCCACGGCATCAGGTCCACCAAGGGTATCCTGCTGAAATAGTCGTTCACCCCAGTGAAAAGAGCCCGCTATGAGTATTCGCGCATGCCTCCTGGTCCTGGCGGCAGTCGCCCTGCTGTGTCCCTCCGCCCTGCTAGCCCAGTGGCCCGATGATCCCGCGGCCAATCTACTGGTCAGTGGAGGCTCCGGGGAACAAGTCGTACCTCACACTGTGGCTCTCGGAAGCGACGGCGGATTCGCCGGCTTCAACTACGTGGGATTCTACGACAGCCGCAGTGGTAACTACGACGTGGCTCTGCAGCTCTTCACTCCCGAAGGCCACCCCGTGTTCGCCGAAGGTGGGATGATTGTCAGCGCCCACGCCCAGAATACCTGGGTCATGGATTGGGCCCTGGCATCCGACGCCATGGGTAACGCCCTGGTCTCGTTCGCCGACATTCGCGACGGCAACTCCAATATCCACATCTACAAGATCTCGCCCAGCGGCGAGTTCCTGTGGGGCCCCGACGGCATCAGCTTGACCAGTGATTCCGACTTCAAGGGACCGCCGGCGGTGACAGTGGCCAACGACGGCGATGTGGTGGTTGCCTGGTACCAGAGCGCCGCCGCCGAGTCCATCTACCTGCAGCGTCTGAGCAGCACCGGTGATCTGCGCTTCGTCGACGGCGGTGTCGTCGCCACCGAGGCCGAGGACGAATTCCCGGCCGGCAACGCACTGGTACCGACGACCGGCGGCGATGTCATCCTGGCCTACGTACCCAATTACAGCTTCATGGCCAATCGCCAGATCAAGGCCCAGCGCTTCGACACCACCGGCGCCCCGGTCTGGGACGACTACGTGTGGGTCATGGATGACCAGAGCATTCCCATGGGCCGTTACTTCAATCTGACCGCCGACGGCGCCGATGGCGCCCTGTTGACCTGGGACGTTGCGGTGGGCATGTCCTTCGGCTCCAGAGTTCAGCGTCTGAATGCCGACGGGATGGAGATGATGCCGCACAACGGTGTCTATGCCAACGCCGCCGGAACCACGGGTCAGATCGAGGCCTCGTCGGTCATCGACCCGGTCACCGAGGTGACCACCATGGTCTTCGCACAGATGAGTCCCGATCAAAGCGAGCGGGGACTGTTCGTGCAGCGTTTCGCCGCCGACGGGTCCCGGTTGCTGGGTGATGACGGTAACGAGCTGCATCCCCAGGACTCCACCTCCGAGGGCCGTCCCCAAGTGGTCTTGACCCCCGCCGGCGTGATGGGCATGTACTTCGTCGCCGATTATTACCAGTACGGTTCCGACCAGGTGAAAGCCTTCCTGCTGGATGATGCCGGCGAGTTCGCCTGGGATGTCTTTGCGGCCTCAACGATGAGCCCCAAGGACGATGTCGTGGTCTCAGCCTCTACGGGCCAGATCGTCGGTTTCTGGGTCGATGAGCGCAACGGCAACGCCGATCTCTACGGTCAGAACGTCAACGCCGACGGTACCCTGGGTGAGCAGATCGTGGCCATCGACAACGGTGCAGAAGAGATCAGCGAGATCGAACTACCGGGCAGCTTTGTCGCCTACGCCAACTATCCGAACCCCTTCAATCCCTCGACGACCATCCAGTTCGACCTGCCGCGGGAGACCCAGGTCAGCCTGCGCATCTACGATATCAGCGGCCAGCTGGTGCGTGAGCTGATAGACAACAACCTGCCTGCCGCCCAGCACCGGGTGGTCTGGAACGGCACCGACGGCAACGGCCGACTGCAGGCCAGCGGCGTCTACTATTATCGTCTGGTCACCGAACAGCGCACTGCCACGATTAAAATGACGCTGGTCAAGTAGGCCTTCGCCGGCGGAATTGGTTGATAAAGGCCCTGGGCGCAAGCTCGGGGCCTTTTATAAGCGGGTTCCGATTGCCAGGAGCGCTCCCCTCGACGATATTTCAGGTTCATCGTGAATCGCAACCTATGAACCGGGGAACGGGAGGCATCATGCCACGCTTCGAATACGAAACCGACGCCGTGGAACTGGACGACAAGGGATACCTGCTGGATTTCGAGGCCTGGACGCCGTTGCTGGCCGAGGCTCTGGCCCTGGACGAGGGAATCGATGTCCTCGGCGACGAGCATTGGCGGGTCATCGACTTCCTGCGCTCGTACCAGCAGGAGAACGAGACCGCCCCGATGATTCGGGTACTGTGCAAGGAGACTGCGCTGACCCTGCAACGAATCTACGATCTGTTTCCGGGCGGGCCTGCGAAGTGTGCCTGCCGCGTGGCGGGATTGCCCCGCCCCGACTCTTGCGTGTGACCCCGAGCCGGAGGATATCCGTCATGAAGAGCCGACGCCATCTGCTCCCGTTGTTGAGCTTGATCCTGATTCTCGCCGGGGTGATGGGCGCCTGTTCTTCGGGTCCCGACGCCGACGCCCAGTTTGTGGGACTGGTGGGCCGATATCTGGACCGCATGCTGGAACTGAATCCGGAGTGGGCCACGAATCTGGGAGACCACCGCTTCGACGCACGCGTATCGGATCTGACCGAGGACGGCTTTCGCGCCCAGGTGAAGTTCAACGAGGGGATTCTCGACTCGCTGGCCCTGATCGATCCCCGGAAGCTCAGCCAGGTCAACCGCATCGATTACGAGATCCTGGCCGAGCACGCCGAGTCGGTGGTTTTCTCCCTGACCGAGATCCAGCAATACAAGTGGAATCCCACCTGGTACAACCCCGGCGACGGGCTCTACAACCTGCTGGCCCGGGACTACGCTCCGTTGCCCCAGCGGTTGGCAGCGTTCAAGGCGCGTCTGGAGCGTGTCCCGGCGACAATCGCGGCGGCCAAGGCCAACCTCGAGAACCCGCCCCGGGTCATGACCGAAACGGCCATCAACCAGAATCCCGGCGTCATCAATCTGGTCATGGACGGCTTACAGCAGTACCTGGACCAGGCACCTGAACTGAAGGAAGAGTTCGCCCCCATCCGCGCCCGGGCCATCGCCGCCCTGGACGAGTACGGCCGTTGGCTGGAGGAGGACCTGCTGCCCCGCTCCAACGGCGAGTTCCGACTGGGCGAGAAAAAATATCGTCAGAAACTGCGGTATGCCTTGTCGTCGGATCTGTCTCCCGAGGAGATTCTGGCCAGCGCCGAGGCTGATCTCATCGAGACCCGGGCCCAGATGTATGATGTCGCCTTGCCCTTGTTCCTGGAAATGGGACTCGGCGGCGGTGAGGGTGACGAGCCGCCCTCGGAGGACCGCGTTGTCCGCACGGTGCTGGACCGGTTGGCGGTCGATCGGCCCGACAACGAGACCATCGTGCCTCAGGCCGAGGCCGACCTGGCCGAGACCACGGCGTTCGTGCGGGAACACAGCCTGGTCACGGTGCCCGACGTGCCTGTGCAGTTGATCGTCATGCCCGAGCACCAACGCGGCTTCTCGGTGGCCTATTGCGACTCGCCGGGCCCGCTGGAGGAGAACGGCACCACCTTTTACGCCATCAGTCCCACGCCCAAGCACTGGAGCCCCGAGCGGGCCAGCACGTTCTTCGCGGAGTACAACGACTACATGCTGAAGAATCTGACGGTGCACGAAGCCATGCCCGGCCACTACCTGCAGATCGCCCACGCCAACGCCTTCGAGGCACCCACGCCCCTGAGGGCGATCCTCTCCAGCGGCACCTTCGTCGAGGGTTGGGCCACCTACTCGGAGCAGTTGATGGTCGAGGCCGGTTATGGCGGACCCGCCGTACAGATGCAGCAGTTGAAGATGCGTCTGCGCCTGATCATCAATGCCATCATGGATCAGAAGATCCACACCGCCGGCATGACCGAGGACGAGGCCATGGAGATGATGATGGTCGATGGATTCCAGGAGGAGGGGGAGGCGGCCGGCAAGTGGGTCAGGGCCCAGCTCTCCAGCGCCCAGCTATCCACCTACTATGTGGGCAATATGGAGATCAACGGCATCCGGCGCGACTATCAAAAGAAGGCCGGTGAGAATTTCGACCTGCGTCGCTTCCACGACAAGTTGCTGAGTTTCGGTTCACCGCCGCCCAAGTACGCCCGTGAGTTGATGGGGCTGGAGCGCTAGATACAGCGAAGTCATTCTGCGAAAACTCGATAGAGGCCCGACGTCGTCGTCGGGCCTTTACCTTGCCGGCTGACAGAGAGGACAGAACACGCTGGAGCGGCCGGCGACCTGGATCTTCACCAGCTCGTTTCGGCAGTCTCGGCATGGCTGTCCGGCGCGCCCGTAGACTCGCAATTTCCGCCGGAAATTGCCCGGCTTGCCGTGGAAATTGGCGAAGTTCAGAAAGGTCGTCCCGCCGTGCCGGATGGCCAGGCGCAGTACCTGCTTGGCGCGGCGCCAGATCTCGTGCAGTTCATCCCGGGTCAGATCCACTGGTCGTGACAGCGGGTGGACACCGGCTAGAAAGAGCGATTCGTCCACGTAGATGTTGCCAAGTCCGGCGGCGATGCCCTGATCCAGCAGCATCGCCTTGATGGGAGCCCGGCGATCGGCAACGCGATCCAGCCATGAAGTGAATCGCACTTCCAGCATGTCGGGCCCCACATGGGATAGGGCGCTGGGAGTGATGGGGTCGTCGACCAGGGTCAGCCGCCCGAACTTGCGGATATCCCGGTAGTGTACCGGCAAGCCGGCGAAATCGAGAATCACGTGGACGTGCTTGTCCGGTGTGTAGTCGTCCTGGATGAAGATCTGGCCGGTCATGCGCAGGTGGATCATCAGGCAGTTGGACGCGATCTCGCCCGCCTCGACATCCACGGATTCTTCAGGGTCGAATGCCAGAATCAGGTACTTGCCGTGGCGATGGACGCCCGAGAGGATGCGTCCCACCAGGGCCGATCGGGTTCGGCGGACCGACTGATCCAGCACACCGGCAAAAGGAACGCGGATTCCGTCCAGGCGTCGGCCCGTCAGATTGGCGCGCAAGGCGACGGCGACAGCCTCAACTTCGGGCAGCTCGGGCATCAGATTCCCCGCGCCTCTTTGATCTGATCGTAGGCGTCATTCACCGCACGCATCTTGTCCTTGGCGAACGACTCGAAGTCTTCACCCATGCCCTTGCGGGCCAGCACATCGGGATGGTACTCCTTGGCCATCTTTCGGTAGGCACTCTTCACTTCGCTGGTCGGCGCCTCGGGCAAAACGCCCAGGACCTCGTAGGCGGCGTCCAGATTCCCCGTGGGCTTGAACATGGAGCGGGCTTCGTCGTAGTCTCGGTCGGATAGGCCCATGTCCCAGGCGATGGACCGGATCAGGTCCTCCTCGGTCTTGTCCAGGTGGCCGTCGGCCATGGCTATCTGCAGCAACAGCGAAATCAGATCTCGAAGTCGGGCGGGCTGGCTACCCAGGAGCTGGCGAATCTGCCGGGCGAACTCGCTGGCGGGGATGTCCGAGTCGCGAGCCTCGTTGAAGATCCGGGCGGCGACCTTCCGCTCGTCGGCTGACATGCGCAGGTTGACCTGCAGAAAACTGTCGAATGAGCGGACCTCGGCGGGTGTGACCCGACCGTCGGCCTTGGCCACCTTGGCTGCCAGGCTGATCAGGGCCACCAGGAAGGTCTGCTGTGCTTGCAGGGGGCTGTAGCCGGGGGCACCGGAGAAAGCACCGGCGCGACGGCTGCCAGGTCGCCTGGCTCCGGGATGGCCGGGACGTTCTCCCAGGTCGATTCCGGCGCCGAAGTTGGAACCGATGGCTCCGCCGATGATGGCGCCCAGAGGGCCGCCCATCATGAAACCCAATCCGCCCCCGATCAGAGTACCCAGTAGGCCCATTCTCCATCACTCCTCGCTGAATCCTCAGTAGCGGCAGAATATACGGTCATTCGACGCAGTGCGCCCGACCCGCAGAATATAGCAAACGCCGCCGCGGTCACAATGTTACCGACGACGTTAAAGATTTATTCAAGAGCACTTCGCTCCAGACGATCACTGGAGTGAGGGAATTCGACACATTGCACTGCCGCTCCACCCCGCCGTAACCGGCTGTATCGGGTGACCGATAACGGAGCAGGAGCAAGGAGCACCTATGCACATTCTGGTCGTGGAAGACGACTTCATCAGTCGACGGCTACTTTGTCGCTACCTGGAACCCCACGGCGAGTGTGACGTTGCGGTCAACGGCAACGAGGCCGTGATCGCCGTCAAACACGCCCTGGAGGCGGGGAAGCAGTACGACCTGATCTGCCTGGACATCATGATGCCGGGCATGGGTGGGCAGGAGACCCTTCGCGAGGTCCGGGCCATGGAAGCCCGCCATGAGATTCCCGCCGGCAAGGGTGCCAAAGTGATCATGACCACCGCCCTGGAGGACCACGAGAACATTCGTGAGGCATTCAGCGCATCAGCCGACGGCTACGTGGTCAAGCCCATCGAGAAACGGAAGTTTCTCACGACACTGAACGATATCGGGCTTTCTCTGGAATTGCCCAGCTAGGAGCGAGTTTCCGACATGTCCGTGAATCAGGCACCGACTCTGACTCCCCACAACGCGCGGATCTCCGATCAGGAGTTCAATGCGGTCCGCAAGCTCGTCTATGACCGGTTCGGTATCAATCTCACCGATCAGAAGAAGACCCTGGTTGTCGGTCGTCTGCAGAAGGTCCTGCGACAGAGAAACTTCGAAACCTTCCGCCAGTACATAGACTGGCTCAAGGCAGACCAATCGGGTGAGGGGCTCGAGGAGCTGGCCAACCGGATCTCCACCAATCACACTTTCTTCTATCGAGAGCAGGCCCACTTCCAGTTCTTTTCCGAGCAGGTGCTGCCCGAGTTCACCAAGCGTCATCAGCAAGCTGGAAACAAGGAACTGCGCATCTGGTGCGCCGGCTGTTCCTCGGGTGAGGAACCCTATACATTGATGATGTTGATGATGGAGCACCTGGGATCCGAGTTTGCCGACTGGAAGACCGTTTTGCTGGCCACGGACATCTCGCAGACCGCCCTGAAGACCGCCATGACCGGCAACTACGAGGCTGAGCGTGTCGCGGAACTTCCCCCGGGGCTGAGGAATAGATACTTCCGCAAGGCGGCCGACGGGGCCTTGTCGGTGGTCGAATCGGTGCGCAACGAGATCCTGTTCCGTAGGCATAACCTCATGGATACGCAGTTCCCGTTCAAACACCATTTCGACGCCATCTTCTGTCGTAACGTCATGATCTATTTCGATCGAGAAACACGAAACAACCTGGTCGCCAAGTACCACAAGCATACGGCGCCGGGAGGCTATCTGTTCATCGGGCACTCGGAGACGCTGGGCCGGGACGATTCGGCCTATGAGTACGTGATGCCCGCGACCTATCGCAAACGCTCTTAAGATCGTAAGTCACGATCTCGATCGCTGTCTCGCCCGGCAGGAGATCCTGAGGGAGGACTTGAGAATGGCCCGCGTGCTCATCGTGGACGACGATACTGTCATGCGCAAGTTGCTGGGCAAGACGCTGCGCCCCCTGGATCTGGACATCATCTACTGCAGCGACGGTTCCCACGCCCTGGACATCCTGCGCTGCAACTCCGACATTGCCGTGATGATCGTCGATATCGGTCTGCCTGTGCTGAACGGTCGCGAACTCATTCAGATCATGTCCCGCGACGGTCGACTCGCGACGATTCCTGTGCTGATCATGTCCGGGATGGTTGGCGCCGGCGAGGTCGCCGATCTGGTCGACGATGGCGTCGTTCGATTCATCCCCAAACCATTTCACATCACGACCGTTCAAGAAGAGGTTGCCCACTGTCTGCGCAGATCCGCTTCGTTGCGCTCCTGAGCCGCGGACTGGGCAGTAGAGCTTCGTCCCATCTCGTTCCCGCCAGTGATCCCCGCCGGGTGTTGGCAATGGTCGCCGCTTACCCTATTGTGCGTTAGATCCGACCTGGTCCGGTCCGGGCATGCGTGTGTCCATGGCGTGTGGCCGTGGTCCACCGATCTTTTACCGTCCTTCCCGCCAGGGAAGTGGAGGCACTCATGGGTTCGTACCGGCGATTCGATGATTCGGGGTTGTTCAGAGGCAGGTTTACCGGGTTCGCAGCAACCACCGGCGGCGGCGCGCCAGCTGAGCGTAGCGAGATTCCTGATCGGTACAAGTGGAAGCTGGAGAACATCTTCCCCGATTGGGACAGCTGGCAGCGGTGTTTCGATGAGGTAGAGGCTGCCCTCCCGGACCTGGCCGCTTTGCAGGGGTCGCTGGCGACTTCAGGCCAGTCATTGCTGGCGGCGATAACGGCCATCCACGGCACCCAACGACAGCTGGAGAAGGCGTTGGTGTTTGCCGGCATGAAGAGCGACGAGGACACGCGCATTGGAGAGAACACCGCGCGTCGGGGCCGGGTTTCCAGCCTGTCGGTAGGCTTCTCCGAGGCCGTCAGCTGGTTCGACGCGGAGTTGCTGGCCATCACTCCCGCCCGCTTGAACGAGTTGCAGGCCGAGGAGCCGGGGCTGGCCCTGTACGCTCACTTCCTGGACGATATTTTGCGCGCCCGGGACCACACGCTGCCGGCCGACCAGGAGGCTCTGCTGGCCGCCGCCGGATTGATGTCCAGGGGTGCGGGACAGGTCTTCAACGCTTTCGACAATGCGGACCTGGTATTCGGCGATATCACGGACGAGAAGGGCGACCTGACCACCCTGACGAAGGCGCGCTACTACAAGCTGCTCAAGTCCAACGATCGTCGCGTTCGTCGCGAAGCATTCGAGGTCTTCCTGGAAGCCTACGGCGGGATGCGAAATACCCTGGCTGCGAACATGGATGCCAACGTCAAGAATCACGTCTTTTACGCTCGGGCACGTCGCCACGGCGGAACTCTGGAAGCGGCTCTGCACCCGGACGGTGTACCGCCGCAGGTCTTCCATTCACTCATCGAGACGGTTTCGGACAACGTGGAGACGATCCACCGGTTCACCGGTCTCAAGCAGCGGGTTCTGGAGCTGGATCCCCTCCACGAGTATGACCTGGCGGTGCCGCTGTTCACCAAGGGCGAGTTCAAATTCACCTACGACGAGGCCTGTGAGGTGCTGCTCGAAGCCTTTGCACCCCTGGGGACCGACTATGTCGAGGTTGTCCGGCAGGGCATGGCCGGGGGCTGGATCGACGTGCATGAGAGTGCGGGCAAGCGAGGGGGTGGCTACTCCAACGGGGTCTACGATACACCGCCGTACATTCTGCTCAACTGGTCCGACCAGCTGGGAGACACTTTCACCCTGGCCCACGAGCTGGGGCACTCCATGCACTCCTGGTTGACGGTTCACAATCAGGAGTATGTCTACGGCGATTACCCGATTTTCACCGCCGAGGTGGCCTCGACCTTCAACGAACTGTTGTTGCTGCATCATCTACTGGAACAGGCGGATGATCCGCAGCGCAAACTGTACCTGCTGGACTATCATCTGGCCCAGATCAACAATACCGTGTTCCGGCAGACCATGTTCGCCGAGTTCGAGTACCGCATTCACGAGCTGGGCGAGGAAGGGCACACCCTGACGGCCGAAGCGCTGGGAGATCTGTACCAGGAGCTGTTGGTCAAGTATTGGGGCCCACAGGCGATCTTTGACGCTGAGCGCAGCCCCTTGACCTGGTCCCGAATCCCCCACTTCTTCTATAACTTCTACGTGTACCAGTATGCCACGGCCTACTCGGCGGCAGTGGCGCTGTCACGCAAGGTACTCGCGGGCGGAGAAACCGAACGGGAACAATACCTGAGCATTCTTCGTTCGGGATGCAGCAGGTATCCCGTCGATACCATCCTTCTGGGCGGGGTGGACATGACCACTGCGGCACCCATGCAGGATGTCATCAGTCTCTTCGGCTCGCTCATCGACCAGGTGGAGGATCTACTGAAATGACTCGAATCTCCGTAACGCGTTCCTGTTTACCCTTCAAGGCGTCGGCCGCGCTGATGCTGGTGGTCATCCTCGGCTTCGCACCGACCGGTCCGACGATGGCCCAGGACGGTTCGGAGACCTCCGGCGAAGCTGCTGAGAATGAGGTGATGCCGAAAGAGGGACCGGTGGATTACGTCTCCGGCGAAGGTGATTTCCGTATCGTTTGGCCTTCGGGATGCGCTGCCGTGCACACCCACCTGCTGGATTCCGATGTCGACAACGGCCTGCCGCCCGAGGCCGAGACCGTCTTCTACGTGTCCTGCGACCGTGACGGAGAAAAGGGCGAGGGCTGCTCGGTGACGGTATGGTTGACCGCCCGGGGCGCCGATGGCGGGGATCCCGGTCCTTCCGATGTGGTCTACCGGGTGCGCAAGGTGCTGGCCAATTACGGAGTGACCATCATCGATCAGAAGGCCGTGACGAAACGCCTGGACGAGGACTGGGTCATCGAAGGGGTCGATGTGCTGGCTGCCAGTGACGGTGGCGAAGGCCAGGTCTGGGTCAGAGGGTTGCTGTCGGGGCTTGATATGTACGTTCTGACCGCGTGGAACAACGACGGGACCATTGTCGAGGATCCGGAGTATCAAAACTTCTTCCAGTCATTCCATCCCTCGTCAGAATGATTCGTGGCGACGGGTGTCTGGAGCAATGCCAATCAGGAACAGGAGTGGTGTGTTGATGAAAGGAATCCGGTTCCGATGGGCTCCGGTACTCTGCTGTGCGCTGGCCGTACCGATTCTCTTGGCGGCGGCCGGTGGCGTCGGGGCACAGGATGCATCGAACGCCGACCCGGTTGGCCAGGACGATCCTGATGTCAAGGGTACCGTGAATGAGACCGTTGAGGTGCGCCAGCAGACTCAACAGAAGCTGGACGACTGGTCCGCCGACAAGGCTGCCCTGCTTGCCCGCTACCGAGCCGCCCGATCCGGAGTAGAATGGCTCAGCGGTCGCAAGACCGAGGAAGAAGCGGTGGCTGGCGCCCTGGCCGGCCGGGTCAGCGAACTGCAACGCAGGTTGGCCGAAGCCGATCGCCTGGAAGGCAGTATCCAGGACACGCTGCAAGTCATCCTCGAACGGCTGGAGGAGTCGGTGCAGACCGGATTGCCTTTCCTGCCCGAGGAACGCCGCTTGCGCCTGGCCACCGTACGCCAGGAAATGACCCAGCCCGACGTGACGGCAGCCGAGAAGCTGCGCCGTGTTCTGGAAGCCCTGCAGGTCGAAGCCGGCTACGGCTCGACCGTGGAAGTCTACCAGGACCTCATCGAGGTCGAGGGACAGCAACTCCATGTGGACATCCTGCGGCTGGGACGGCTGTCGCTGTTCTGGCGAACTCCTGACGGTAAGCGGGCGGGCCATCACGATAGGGCCGCTCGAGCCTGGGTAGAACTGCCGGGCCAGCACCGTCAACGCATCGAACGTGCCATGGAGATGGCGTCGCGGATGCGCCAGGTGGAATTGATCGATCTTCCCCTGGGGAGAATCGCACCATGACGTACCTTGCCAAGAAACTGGTGTCGGGCCTGATTCTAGTCGCCGTCGCTGCGCTGTGGCTGGCGGTGCCGGTCGCGGGCCAGGATATCCGGGAAGCGGCTCGCAAGGCGGAAGCCGATCGGGAATCCGCATCCGCAGAAGCCCGTCTGGCCGAGGAGCAGATCCTGGCCGACCAGGCTCGTCTGACTGCTGAAGTTGAGCGGCTTGAGGCCGAGCAGGCCCGCCTCGAGCGGGTTCTGGTCGAACTGGGTCAACGGCAGGATGAGTATCGGGTACAGCAAGCCGAACTGACCGAGCAGTGGTCCCGACGGGAACTGGGTTTTCGGGAAATCTCGGGCAACGTGCGGGTGGCTGCCCGTGATCTCGAGTCCCTGCTCAAATCCTCGCCTCTGAGCGCGGGGGCCGGGTGGCGGCTGGAGACGATCAGTCCCTTGCTGGACAAGGGCTACTTCCCGGACATCGATGACATCGCCGCCATGGCCAGCGTCTTCTTCGACGAGGCCGAGCGCGGTGGTCAGGTGACCCTGCGCCAGGGTGAGTTCGTCGGGCGCGACGGCGTTCAGACCACAGGCCGGATTTTCCAGCTGGGCAAGTTCACCACCGCCTACCAAACCGATAGCGAGGCCGGATTCCTGACCTGGTCGCCTGACGGTCGCCAGTTCTTCGCCCTGTCCGAGCTCCCCCCTCGGGGCGTGCGACGGTCGCTGGAGAAGTACCTGGCCGGCGAGGCCGAGAGCGTGCCGATGGACATGAGCGGCGGCGCAGCCCTGCGCCAGGTAAGCCACCGAACCGGTTTCAGGGAGCAGCTCGCTGCCGGTGGACCCATCGTCTGGCCCATCCTGTTGATCGGGTTGGCAGCCCTGGTGATCGTCGTCTACAAGTTCGTGTTCCTGAACCGGGTGCACGGAAACACCGACCGGGTCATGGGCGAAGTAAACTCGTTGGCGGCCAAGGGTGACTGGACGGCTTGCGACGAGATCGTCGATCGGTATCGCGGTCAGAAGATGCCGGTGATCCATGTGTTGCGCGCCGGTTTGGAAGTACGTGAAGAGGATCGCGAGACCATCGAGAGCGTGTTGCAGGAGTCGATTCTGCGAGAGCTGCCGCGGGTACAGCGGGGCATCGCGATTCTCGCGGTTTTGGGAGCCATCGCGCCGTTGCTGGGCCTGCTAGGGACGGTGACCGGTATGATAGACACCTTCCGCATCATCACCCTGTTCGGCACGGGCGATCCGAAACTCATGTCCGGGGGCATCAGCGAAGCGCTGGTAACCACCGAGCTAGGCCTGGCGGTGGCCATACCCATCATGCTGCTGCACACCTTCCTGTCTCGGCGGGCCGACCACCTGATCGGCGACATGGAAGAGAAGGCCGTGCAGTTGACCAATATCATCCTCAAAGGCCGGATGACCGGCGCAGCCGGGGAGACGGACTGAGGCCATGTACGGCGGCTGGGAGATCCTCGAATACATTCGCCAGGGCGGCTGGATCATGGTGCCCCTGGTGGCCGTTTCGGTGGTCATGTGGACCTTGATCGTGGACCGATTGCGGGCCTTTGCCCAGCTCTCGCGCCGGGACCTGGATCCGGCGGCCGTGGTGGCGGCGGTGCTGGCTGCGGACAACGTCGTCCTGGCCGGACGCCATGGGTTGCGAGCGGTGCTGGCTCGTCGATTCCTGGCCGAGCGGTCGGGTTTGCAGCAGCTGGATCGTGAGATCCTGTTCGGCTGTGCCCTGCACCTACGCCGCGGGCTGGAGAACCGCCTGGCGCTCATCGCGGTACTGGCCGGTATCGCGCCGCTGCTGGGCCTGCTCGGTACGGTGCTGGGCATGATCGAAACCTTCGACGTAATTTCCATCTTCGGTACCGGCAACGCTCGGGCCCTGGCCGGCGGTATTTCGGTGGCCTTGATCACGACCCAGACAGGTCTGCTGGTCGCCATTCCTGGTCTATTGATGAGTAACCGGCTGACTCGAGCGTCCCAGGGACTGCAAACGACGCTGGACGAAACCACGGCGCTACTGGCACGCAGTCTTTCCCGACGAGGAGCCCTGAAATGATCAACGTTCGCGGTAGTTTGAGGGGCAGCGCCAGCCGGGTGGACATCAACATGGGCCCCCTGGTGGACATGGTCTTCCTGCTGCTGATCTTCTTCGTGGTCACCACCAGTTTCGTCAAGGAGACGGGCATCGACGTTCAGCGCTCCACTGCCGCCACTGCCGAGGTGAAGGAGCGAGGCAACATCATGCTGGGGGTCAGTGCCGACGGTCACGTCTATTACGAGGGTAAGCGGATCGACGTGCGCAGCGTCCGTGCCCACGTGGAACGAGCCCTGGCCGAGGATCCGGAAAGCGGCGTGGTGGTGGTCGCGGACAAGGACAGTCAGACCGGTACGGTGGTCCAGGCCATGGATCAGTGCCGCTTGGCCGGTGCCCGGAACGTGAGCCTGGCGGCCCGCCGAGAGGCCGAGCGATGATTTTGGGCCGCAGCCAGTTGGGATTGTTACCGGCCGGGGCCGTCGCTCTACTGCTGAATCTACTGCTGTTCGCGACTGCTGCGTTCTTGAGTCGCGAGCGACCCCTGATCCAGGACATGACCGATCCGGTGGCGGTGAACCTGATCACCATTCGGCCGCCGACTCCACCGCCGGCGCCGGAAGAAAAGCGTGAGATTCCCCGCCCGCAGCAGAAACCCCGCGTCGATTTCACACCCGAATTGATGCAGCCCACTCTGGTGGGGCCCGCGCCGGTGTCGCTCCAGGTCGAGATCGATCCCAGTCTTTTCAAGGGCGGACCGACTCCGGGTGGCTACATCTTCGATGCGACCGAACTGGATCATGCACCGCGACCGGTGATGCGTACGCAGCCTCTCTATCCCGCCCGGGCGAAGCACCGGAATATTGAAGGGGCGGTGAGGGTCAAGCTGCTGGTGCGCGCCGATGGTTCGGTCGGGAATGTGGAGATCCTCGAGGCACGGCCCGAGGGGCTCTTTGACGCGGCGGTTCTGAAATCCGTGCCCCGGTGGCGCTTCGAGCCCGGCACACTGGACGGTCAAGCGGTGCCCGCCTGGGTCGTGACCTGGGTCCGTTTCGAGCTGGACAATTGAAAGTGATGGAGCTGTGAACCGACAACAGCCAGCCCTGGCGAGTACCCAGAATCCGGCAACCCGGTGGTTGTTGCTGTTCGTCTTGGTGGCCTGGGGATCCACGCTTGTGACGATTCGGTCCGCCCTCGCTGAAACCGAGTCGCCTCTGATGGTGGAGCAGCGCGGTATCGAAAGCGGCGACGATCTGTCGCCACGGGCGAGAAAGGTGCTGTTCCGGGCTCGCAATCGGCAGAATGACGGGAACTACACCGAGGCACGGGATCTTTTGGCTGAGTGGTTGGATGACGATCCGAATCGGGATCACGTCCTATTGCGCTTCAACCTTGCGGTCAGCTACCTGGCCCTGGATCAATCGGCGGCTGCTCTGGAACAGCTGCGCCGGGCAGTTGAACTGGAACCCCGTTACGGTCGCGCGTGGTTGCGCCTGGGCGAGGCGGCCTATGAGCAGGCCCACTACGCCGAAGCCGGCGAAGCCTTCGCCCGCGGCCATGAGTTTACCCCTGACGCGCCGGTCGAGATCCTCTATTACAGCGCAGTGGCCATGGTCATGGCTGAACA